>VFQR01000588.1_pt1 | contig 44749 bp, 38 predicted proteins | sample 3512321 | NCBI WGS metagenome assembly VFQR01 (sample SAMN10412374, study PRJNA504923) | tailings metagenome | isolation source: Relicate 3 Philex TSF1 revegetated site | place: Philippines: Tuba, Benguet | collected 2017-08-29 | reverse complement strand
GACAATCTTCCCGCTCAATGGGCCGACTATCTGAAGCTCAACGCCGAAATGTCGGAACAGTGCCCTCCCATCACTGAAAAGAAAGAACCTCTCGGCCCACCCATCGGCTGATACCAACCCTCCGGATGGCAGACCAGTCTGGCATCCAGGATTCGGCTGATGTCCCGATCAAACAGAATTTCTGAGAACGCTCCACCCCGATCCACCTAATCGGGGTTTTTTCTTTTCAGTGATTACATCCTCTCCACCTTCGACTGGACGGAAAAACCCTTTTGGTTTACACACCTGCCCCGGCAAGCAAACCTTGGTCTCATCTCGTCATCAGGATGGAATTCCTGCAGACAGACTCAGACAGAAGCTCGACCAGCAGGATTGGCACATGACTGCCGCAAACTCCGCTCAGGCGATTTCGACCCATCACAATTCCACAGTTCCAATTTACTCTCGTTTCCTTGGTAACTTGTGGCGATCTCCCAGCCGGTTCTTCCGCTCTGCCAGTCGCTGGTTCTCCGGTGCTTACGAATGGGAAAGCCGGGCTGCGTACGATCTTGCCCAGTGGTTCCCCCCTCAGGATCAGGCCATTCTGAGCAGTATCTGTGGAACAGGACATCGCACCATCGACCGCATGATGGCCTGGCTTGCTGCCCAGGCACCACCGACAGGTTGTCTCGTTGATATCGGCTCTCAGGGGACATACTCGGCTGCCTGGATGGCCATGGGCGCCATGCGACATCCCTCACCCCTCACCGTCGTTTCGATTGGAGAGGAAATCGATCGCGTCTGGCAGGTCTTTGCCCGTCAGGCCGAATCCGCACACCTGCAATCCATTGTCGATCAGACTTTCAGTGATGTCTATTCGCCTGTCGTTGCACCACTCAGCAACTCGTTATCTTCCCCTTCACCAATACCTGTCTCCAGAATTCTTGATCGATTAAGGCTGCAGAACATTCACCCACTGGCAGCCTGCTCCAGCTTTCGCGATCCCATTTCGATGCTCTCCGTTCACTCATCGCGGAGCAGTCATGAATTGATAACATTGCTGCATAAATTTGTGCCGCATGTCGCCCCGTCCGGCTGGATCGCCTGGACTGGCATCCAGGGCAAACGTGGTTTACGTCGGCAGGCGCTCATTCATCAGGAAATGGCGGCACATAAAGACTGCACCCACGTCATCACCATTCGCTCACTCATCCTCTACCGTCGTCAGGCCAACTGACTTTCGCCATCGTTCCTGCATTCACAGCTTTCCTGCATTCATCGCTTGGAAGCGATTTTTGATTCAAAGCGTTGTCTCCGGAACATCCGCAAGTCTTTTTTGGTGACGGCCAAACACCATTCATCTTGAGGCAATACGCCACTTTCGCTACACCTCGCCTGAAGTCACCGGCCATTTCTGCCGGTTTCCGTGTCGACCACTCGACATTTGAGGCAGGATGCCCTATGCAGAATTCTTCACCAGCAGCGTCATGCGTTTCATCAGGCAACGGAATCAGGCCTTTCTGTTTCCTTCGTCTGACTTTTCTGATCGCGACTCTCTCCCTGTGTGCTGCATCACAGGGCATAGCCGCCGACAGAACATTCCCTTACATCGCCACCATCGATGTCGATGCCGAACCCGTGCGCAGTGGCCCCGGCCCTCGGTACGACGTCACCAGCGATCTTCCCCGCGGCTCTCAAGTGACCGTCCATCGACACGATCCGGGTGGCTGGGTCATGATTGCTCCACCTCCGGGCAGCTTTAGTTGGATTGCCGCTGAAGATATCGAACTGGATCCCGCCGATGCCGCACGTCTCAATGAAGCTCAACCCGTCTCAGGAAAAGTCTCAGCCCGCACTGCTCTGGTGTATGTGGGAAGCGAACTGAATCTTTCCCGGCAGGTCGTCCAGCGTCGTCTGACGACTGGTGACAACGTCCAGATATTGGGCGAGGCCATGCTCCCTGCCGGTAATCGTGCTCTGCGGTATTTCAAAATCTCGCCACCGACACATGAATACCGCTGGATTACTGCCCGCGCACTGCGACCCGAAACCGATCGACCCATATCACAGGCAAGTCCATCCGGCCCTTCTTCCAGCACCACGGCGAGTGCCTCCCACATGACGGGCACTTCCTCAACACCGGCATCCACTTCCGCCAATCCCTTTTCACTCGAAATTCCGCCATTATCGAGTGAAACGTCATCGACAGAGGCCGTTGATTCTGTGCCGCTAGCCTCCACCAGCAGCGAGAAGCTCACATCACCACCAGCGTTTCCTGTCGCTTCCGTTGAGGAACCTGCCCCTCTTCCAGAAATTTCCAGAGCAGAAGTCACACCCCGCACTCGTCGAGAACACCTCAGCCAGATCGACCAGCAACTCCGGACAATGGTGACACAAACTCCGGATCGCTGGGATCTCACCAGAATCGAACAGCAGTACCGGCAACTCGCTGCCGACACGACAGACGAAACATTCCAGTATGTTGTCGATCAGCGAATTCACAGCCTCTCTCGTTATCAGAAGATCTACAGCGACTATCAGGACTTCGATCGCATTTTCCGTGAAGCACGCGAGAAAGATGCGGCCCTTCAGGCACAAGCGGCTGTCAATCGGGCAGCACTCCAACAAGCTCCAAACACCCCGCCACTCCGTAATGCTCCACCGGGAAATGCTTACCCTCAGCCAATCGCACAGCAACCGCCCCGGCAATTGGCTGCTTCTTCTCCTTACCCCGCACCAGCAAATTCAATGGTGCCTCCCGGCAGCGCCATTCAACCCGTGAATCATCAGGTTCCTGCTAACCCACAACCCACAGGTCCTCAAGCGACCAGTGCCATCACCCCGGCAAATGCTCAGAACATGACGGTTTCAGTCCCGATCCGAGCCACAGCCAGGCCTGCCTCCCAGGGAGCCTCCATTCCCAATTTCGATGGAGCAGGTGTCCTCAAGAAAGTTCAGCCACGCCCTATCGACTTTCCTCCACTCGCAATTACCACGACCGATGGCAAACTCCTCGCCTACGTTGAAGCTTCCGACGAACTCATGATTCAACTCGCGGATCAGATTGGTAAGCCGGTTGGCCTCAAAGGAGTCCGGGCCTTTGAAGATCGATTCTCGACCGATGTGATCAAGGCTCAGTCCTGGCAGCCTGTCATTCTGCAGAATGCCCCGCTCGCAGGCTCTCCGAGGCGCTAATACACGCAGGGCGCCAATCGGTTTCCGTCAACATCTGATATCGTTCGCAAAGTGAATTATGCTCCACAGGTTACGGCAGTGGCTCAGTCCCGACCTCGCGATTGATCTCGGCAGTGCGAACACACGCATTGCCCTGTTCAATCAAGGGATCGTGCTCGACGAACCCACAGTCGTCGCTCTTCAGAACGGGTCTCGAAAAATTCTCGGACGCGGTGCCGCCGTGGGAAAACTGGCCCGGCAGATGCTTGGCCGAACGCCCGATTCGATCTCGGCAGTTCGCCCCATTCGTCATGGTGTCATCACTGATTTCGAACTCTGCGAAGCCATGCTGCGGCACTTTGTCCAAAAAGCGGCCAAACAATCACCCGGGTTTCGACCTCGCGTCCTGGTCTCGGTTCCACAATCGATCACATCGGTCGAACGTCGAGCTGTCTTTGGAACTGCCGAACGTGCTGGTGCTGGTTCGATCTATCTTCTTGAATCCGCCAAAGCCACGGCCATTGGTGCCGGTATGCCGATTTCCGAACCCTTAGCGAGCCTCGTCTGCAATATTGGAGCTGGCACTACGGAAGTCGCGATCTTCAGCCTGGGAGAGACCGTTGCTTCCTGCTCGACTCGTATTGCCGGTGATGCCTTCGACGACGCGATTGTCGATTGGATGAAGCAGCGTTTTGGCCTGAAAATCGGCCGACAGACAGCAGAACATCTCAAACGCGAAGTGGGCTCGGCCTCTCTCCAGACCAGTGAAAAAGCGACCGAAGTCAATGGTCTCGATGCGATGAGCAGCGTGCCGCGCAAAGTCCTGGTGACCACAGGTGAGGTTCGCCAGGCCATCATGGCCCCACTGGCGAAGATCCTCTCCGGGATTCGACAGGTCCTCGAACAATGTCAGCCAGAACTTGTCGCCGACCTCGCCGATACGGGAATGGTGCTTGCTGGTGGCAGTGCCCTGCTTCCCGGATTAGACGACTTCTTCAGCGAACAACTGGCCATCCCCGTTCTGATTGCTGAAGATCCCGAACAAACCGTTGTTCGCGGTCTGTCCATCTGCAGCGAACATCTCAACGAATGGCAATCGTCCCTGTTCAGCATTCACGACAGTTAATCGACAGGGGCTGCTCTTGACGACTCCACGCCTCCCGAAAATCTGACTCCCAGCAATCTCGTTTCAAGGCCTATTGCGATTGAATGATCGACGCCTCTTCAATCCCCTTCAGTTCAGCACTGCGCAGGCCCTGCTGGTCATCCTGACGCTACTGGTTCCATTACTTCCCGCGGGTATGACCAGTGCCTGGAAAAAAGCGGCTCGGGATGTCGTAGCTCCCGGCTGTCTCATCCTGCGGAAACTTCAAGTTCATCTGGCAGCCCCCATCTTCCGCCAGATGACAGGTTTATTTCAACATTCGGCTTCTAACGATCTGCGCACTGCTGAATTATCCGAAAACTCAGCTTCCATCCTTGGGCAGAAACTTGAACTCGAACGCGAGAAAAACCACCGGCTCACAGCCTTACTGCTCACACAATCTCACACCAGCAATTCATTCCTTCCCGAGGCCAGTATCAGCCCAGAGTCTTCCCGGATTGTTCCCGTCAGTTTTGAACATCCCGATTTCGAACAGACATCGAACTCCTCTCGACTTCGCACCAGCAGCAAAAGGCTCTTCGTGGCAGATCTCATCGAAGCCACTTTGCTGGGCAGCGAACTTTCCAGAAACTGGAAATCCGGCGTCATCATCGCACGGGGAAGCCGGCAGGGAATCGAAGAGTCGGCATGGGTCGTGAAATCGTCTGAACCATTGCTGGATCTTGGCCATGATCACAACATCGCCCCAGCCGATCTCGTACTGACGGCCGGTTTGGTCGTGGTTGGAAAAGTCGAGCGTGTCGGCAATTGGACGAGTACATTTCTACCGGTCACTCACGGTCGATTTCGCTGCCGGGCCATGGTGGTGCGCCAGGCGGAAACTTCGACAGTTTCACAGAAGCCCACCATTCTTACACAAACAATTCTCGCCGGAGATGGCACCCAGACATGTCGTCTTGAGAAAATCTCTGACAACATTGGCCTGCGTGTCGGAGATGAAGTCTATTCACTGGAAGACGATGGTCTTCTGAATCAACCACTCTTCCTGGGAACGATTACCAAAGCCACTTTACCTGCAGAAGATCGTTACTGGGAAGTTCAGGTCACACCGGAGTTTCTCCATCCCGCATTCACAACGTCAGATCCACATGTCACTTCCAGATCCGTGGTGACGACTGCTTCCACGCCATCGCCACCATTTCCTGCACGACTGAGCATCCTGCGCCTGCGTCCCAATTCATCCCGTTTCGAGAATGACAGTCCCTCATCACAGGGAGTTCAGCCATGAAGCGACTGCTATCCTTTGCGGCTCTCTTGTGTGTGGCCTATCTGATTCCCTGCCTGATGAGCCTGACTCCTGCTCATGGCGAACAGGCCAGCGTACTTCCTATGGCTCAAAACCTCTCGCAAGGATTTATTCTTCCCGCGCTGGGTTTAGGACTCATGGTACTTTGGGGCCGTTGTGGGCTTCCCGCTTCGGCTCCACTTCTGGCAGCGGCCTGCATGGGATTGTTACTCGACGGACTCTCTGATTCAAACCGTATGGGCCTGCAGACGATTACCTGCACACTCTTGATGGCCGGTCTTCTCTGGTGGCATTCAGCAATTGTGAATCAACCCTGGCAATGGATCGTCAGCCTGCCGTTCGTGACAGCGCTGGGCTCGACAACCAGCTTCATCAGCTTGAATTTCCCCGCAGGCTGGATCACTCAAGTGGTGACAGAGGTCAGCGTCGTCACCATCGTGGTCATCGCTGGAACGACGATCATGCGATTACCACAAATCTATTTTGCCCCCGCACCCAGAGAGGCCTTCTCACTCAGCAACCGCTGGAATCGCCTGACTCCCGATTGATTTCGGGCCCAGGTCGCAACCCATGACCCTCATTGAACCTTGCGACGCAGGTAATCACCCGCCGCGATGATCTCCTGCCGACCTGAGGCAAACTCCGTAAAGCGTTTGACGAACCCGTGAATCATTCCCGGATACTCCACAAACTCCACGTCATTCCCGGCCACCTGCAAATCATCCGCATACAGAGCTCCCTCATCATAGAGCGGATCATAACCGGCGACACAGATTCGCGCTGGCGGCAAACCTCGAAGATTTCCCTGTAGCGGTGAAGTATAAGGATGACGTCTCTCAGCAACCTGGGGCTGGTAGAGCGACCAGAACCATTTCATATCTTCCCGGCTGAGAAAATACCCAGCCCGACAGGCTTCATAACTGCTGCTCTCAAAGTTGGCATCGGTCACCGGATAAAACAGAACTTGAGCCGCAGGCAGATGCTCCCCACGATCACGCAACATCTGGCAAAGCACAGTCGCCAGGTTTGCACCGGCACTGTCACCTGCCACAGCATACTTCTGCCCCGGCAAAAGCTGCGAACACACCCATCGGGCCGCCAGAGCGGCATCAATCGTCGCCGCCGGAAAGGGAAACTCCGGCGCGAGCCGATACTCGACAGAAACCATGGTCATTCCACTGGCGAGTGCCAATTGCCGCACCAGCGAATCAAAATAAACGACACTCCCTATCGCCCATCCACCACCATGAAAATACAAACATTGATGCCCGGAAGCCCCTTCTGGGCGATAGATGCGTAAAGTGAGCTGATTGTCATCGCTCACAAGCGGTCTGACTGCTGAGGCTCCCACCACCTCACGTGAAATGAGCTGCATTTCTCGATTGATGCACACATCCTCAATCATCTCAAAACGATCATCCGTCGCAAACGCTGCAGCCGCTGCCTCTTCCCATTGAGCATTACGGATCGCCACAGTACCCAGCTCGCTCAAAGGTGGCAGATGGAGAGCATTGAGCTGATCGAGAAATCGAACCGCATCCGCTTCGAGAGGCATATCGACTCCCACTTACTCAGAAAACGCAATATCCGGGGCATCCATGGCACTGTAGTCTTCGAAACGCATGAATTCCCTGCGCCATGTCAGCCGCACAATCCCGGTCGGCCCGCTGCGGTGTTTGGCCACAATCACTTCGGCCAACCCTGGTTGATCTTCCGGGTTATAAGCATCGGGGCGATGGAGAAACATGACGATATCTGCATCCTGCTCAATGGCACCGCTCTCTCGCAAGTCAGCCATTTTCGGACGTTTATCTTCTCGAAGTTCCACTCCCCGGTTGAGCTGTGACAGCGCAATCACTGGAATCTCATTTTCCTTAGCGATTCCTTTTAATCGCCGGGTAATCTGTGCAATCTGCTGTTCGCGTGGTGCCCGCTTATCTTCCGGTTCAATCAGTTGCAGGTAGTCGATGATAATCAGACCTAACTGATTCTTCCGTTTGAGCCTGCGGGCAATCGCACTGATCTGTCCCACTGTCCGTCCGGGAGCATCATCAATAAACAGTGGCACCCGGCTCAATTCCGAAGAAGCCGTCATCAAGGCATGTTTCTCGGCCTGATCCAGATCCCCTTTACGCAAGCGGTGACCATCCAGCCGAGCCCTGATACACAAAAATCGCTCCGCCAGTTCCAGCTTGGACTGTTCCAGACTGAAAACCAGCACGGTGTTACCATTGGTGGCGACCGCTTCCGCCAGATTACAAACCAGTGCGGTCTTACCCATACTGGGGCGGGCTGCGAGAATGATCAGCTCTGCCGCCTGAAACCCGTTCGTCTGGCGATCCAGATCCAGAAAACCCGTCGAAAGACCGCTGATCACACCTTCGCGATCAAACCTCGCGTTAATCCGATGCAACGTCTGCATCATGATCGTGTTCATGTCGATCTGCGAACTGCGCTCCTGCTCCTGCAGAATACCGAAGATTTTCTGCTCAGCCCGTGAAAGCACCTCCGAGGTATCATCCGAACCCGAGTAACAATCCCGCAACACCTCGGTGCAGGCGTCGGTCAATGATCGCTGAATCCAGCGATCGCGCACGATCTCCGCATAACCTTTCACGTTCGCAGCGTGCGGAACTGTCTCGAGCACCTCCATCAGGTACTCAATGCCACCCACATCTTCTAACTGTGACTTCTGATCCAGATGCTCGGCAACCGTCACTGGATCAACCGGCTGCTTGTTATCTTCAACAATTGCCTTGATAGCCGCATAGATCAGTTGATGGCCGTGATGATAGAAATGATCCGCCAGCAGGAAGTCGGCCACTTCGTCAAAAGCTCGACTCTGAAGCAGAATACTTCCGAGGACACTCTTCTCAGCGATCAGGTTTTGCGGTGGCACATGACCGGCAAAATCTGAAGCCGTCGGTTTGACTCGTGATTTCTCTGATCGCGAAAATTCAGTGGCCATGGCACTCCCTTGACCATTCGATCTCGGATCGACCTTGTAACAACCATTCACCAGCAGATTGCCGCTGATCTTCCCCGATATCAAACAAAACACCCAGGGAATACCTGGGTGTTCTTAATTTCGTGATGCCGTAAATCGAACTTGTCCGGCATCAATTGAATCGCTGAGCTGCCATTACTTCTTAACGGCGGGCACCACCCAAACCTTAACGTCAGTCTTGATTTCACCGTAAATATGAATCTTGACTGTGTACATACCCAGTTCTTTGAGTGGCCCGTCCAGACGAACCTGATCGGCTTCGATGGCATAACCAGCCGATTTCAGCGACTTGCTGATATCGTGACCCAGGATCGAACCGAACAGATGACCATCTTCGTTGGCATTGGCTTCCAGAGTGACGCTGTACTTGCCAACGGCTTCAGCCAGCTTCTGCAGATCAGCCATACGCTTGGCCTGGAGTTCGGCCAGATTCTGCTTATGACGTTCAACAGCTCGCTTGTTTTCAGGAGTCGCAACAGTTGCCAACCCCTGTGGAAGCAGAAAATTTCGAGCATAACCAGGGCGAACCTTAACAATCTCGCCCTGCTCGCCCAATGATTCCACTGATTCCACCAGGAGAAGCTCAACCTGACGGGAAACTCGGGACATCCCGGAGGCGGTAACGTTTGCACGACCCATGACTGCCACTTCTTTCACTGACTTGATTGGCCTGTTCAAGCTGGCCCAGTAAACCTTAAAGCCTGCCCTGATTCAGACAGGCCCATGACTGGGAATCACTTCGACACGACCATCGAAATATTAATCTCAATTTTCGTCTGAGTTCACTTCTCGACTAAGTTCACTGATCTGAATCAGTTGACCGACGTTAACCTTACAAGATCAAGACGTGGCCTTAGAAAGGCACGTCGTCATCACCACCGCCAAAATCACCGTAATCACTGCCCATCGATTCCGAAGGTGCAGGTTGTCCGCCATCCCGTGAGGAACCCCGACCACCCCGACCACCTTCAAAAGAACCGGAATCTCCGCGGGACGAAGATTCTCCTCGCCCACCAGAAGATCCGCCATCGCGAGAACCCAGCAACTGGAGAGTTTCACCCACCACTCGCATCTTGGATCGCTTCTGGCCAGTCTCTTTATCGTCCCAGGTATCCAGTTGCAGACGACCTTCAATGAAGACAGGTCGACCCTTCGCCAGATACTCACCTGCAACTTCAGCCTGTCGCCCCCAGAGAGTCACGTCAACATAAGTGACTTCCTCTTTTTTCTGGTTCGACGCTTTATCGTACCACTGCCTGTTCACTGCCAGCCCCAGTTCAGTGACAGCCATCCCACCGGTGGTATATCTCACCTGAGGATCGCGAGTCACGTTACCCATCAGAATGACACGGTTGAAACTGGCCATAATTGGCGACCCCGAGATCCGATAGGAAACGACTGACTGGCTTTATTGTCCTGACAAACAATCGCTGACTGACCCGTGAACTTACAGGTCTCTAACAGTAAAATTATTCAAAATCCGTGGGCTTCTCACCGCGTGGCCCCATGTCATCACGCAGACCCATTGGATCCTGGCGCTGCTCAGGGCTGTGAATGGCACCGTCATGCGACAGTGCATCCACCATGGCATCGAAGACAACCTGAGGATGGTTAATCACCATCTGACGCAGGACAGTTTCATTGAGTTTGCCCAAACGGGTCAACTCATCGACCTTGCTACCATCCATCTTGAAACAGGCAAGGTAATACAACCCCTTGCGATGCCCCTTAATGGGATAGGTCAACTTGTTTTCCTGCCAGGGACGGTGTGCTACAACAGTCGCGCCACAACGATCCAGCATCCCCATGACGCTGGCAGTCGCTGCCTCGGGATCGGCGGCGTAGCGGTTGCTGTCCAGAAGGAACATGCCTTCATAAGTATATTCGGACAAAATTCTTCTCCAATAAACAAAAGGCAGAACTCATCTCGAGCCGCCTTGCGTGAACATACAGTTTTATCGCCTGAGCGTCAGAATGCAACCTAACCGCGTCCGGCCATTGATTTTGTCTCTCATGGCCTTCACGGTTTCTTAGAAAAAACACTACAACCCGTTACCACAGAATCACTTCGGATCCGTACTCACGTTGAATCGATTCATAGCGGAATCCACGCCCTCCGCGAGCCATACCTCCGCAGCATCGGAGGCTGTCGCCACTGCGAGATCCACCTCGATCCGCTCATCCTTCCGAAACTGGGCCAACACAAACGCAGCCGCATCCATCGTTCCGGGTGGCCTGCCCACTCCCAGACGCAAACGCGGCACAGCATCCGTCCCGAGAACCTGCAGAATATCTGCCAGTCCCTTCTGTCCTCCGGAGGAACCACCCGCTCGAACCCGCAGCTTACCCAGTGGTAAATTCAAATCATCACAAACAACCAGGAAATCGGCGGGTGACATCTTATAGAACTTCGCCATCTGACCGACGGATCGCCCGCTCAAATTCATAAACGTTTGCGGCTCCAGCAAAATCACGGGAACACCCTTCAGCACGACTTCACGAGTGATCGCATCAAATCGGCTCTTTCCCGCAGGACCTCCACCTCGCCTGGACAATTCGGCAGTCACCTCCCAGCCGATGTTATGCCTTGTACCGACATACTTTCCGCCGGGATTTCCAAGCCCCACAATGCATTTCATGCCACATCTACTTCAGAAAATGCCTTGAAGTACCTACTTTTACTTTTCCCAGAGAACAACATCGCAGTGCCGGCTGCCAAGCCATGCTTGCCCCCCGGGCTGCAAGCATGGCACACAAAACGATTTCCTATCACTGAAAGGCGCCACCAGATCACCCCCAGCTCACGGTCAGTGAGCCACCGATCCGACACCACCCCGCCCCCAACCACAGATAGCAAAAGCCATGAAGCCTGCTTTCTCAAGCAGGCTTCAGCACTGAGGGTCATCACCAACTGAGGGTCATCACCAACAGTTCGTCTCTGATGCGGGAACCATCAAGCCCCGAAAATTACTTCTTCTTGGCTGGTGCAGCATCGGCTTCGGCTTCGCCAGCCTTCTTACCGATCACTTCTGGCTCAGCAGCCCCCGGAGCAGCCAGATCCAGCTCGCGAGTGCTGACCTTCACCACATGCACAACAATCAATTCACCCTGAGTCTGCACATGCACACCAGGAGGAATCTCCAGTTCGTTCACATGGATAACTCCGCCCAACTGAAGATCACTCACCTTCACGACGATGGAGTCAGGAATCTGGTAAGCAAGGCAATCCACCTTGATGCTGTGCAATTGATGCTCAAGCATACCACCGGAAAGAATACCAGGTGCTGTCCCCTTCAACTCAATCGCCACGTCGACTGTCACGCGCTCGTTGGGGTCAACTCGCATGAAATCAATGTGCTGAATCAACCGGGTAAAAGGATCGACCTGCACATCGCGGATGATGGCCTTTTCCAGCACACCTTCCACGTCGAGATCAACAACTTTATGACCGCTGACGACGATAGGATGAATCAAAGTTTCATCAACAACGACTGGCTGTGGCTCTTGCTGATGGCCGTAAACAATTCCGGGCACAAGACCCGAAAGACGCAGCCGACGAGTCTCTGCAGTCCCGAGCTTCTGACGCTTTTTCACCGAAACTTTTGAATCCGCAGACATGAGAGAAACTCCGGTCGCAAAACCACTAGCTGAATGTGTGACAAAAAAACTTATGCCGATATGCCCAATTCAAAGAACTTAAATCTTTACGCGACATCACCTTATCGCAAAAGAATCATGTCCAATCGGTCAGCGAAAACGGGCCGGGGGATCAAAAACTGTTCCCCGCCCATCCTGGCTGCAGGCATTGCAAACCCTGTAGATTAACCGGGGGTTGCTTGACTCGCAACCAAGCCGTCGTGGTTCCGGAAATCGCAGGCGAGCACATCGAGAGCCAGTCTTGCCACAAAAATCCTCGCAGCCACCATTCCAGAGCGATCCGGTGGAACCTGTCACGAACTCTATTTTTTCAGGAACTGTCAGTTCACGTGCTTACTTCTTACATCCACCTGGGTATTGTACTAGGTGGTGACTGTTGCACTTCGACAAATGATCCTGCGCAGGCTGGGTTTGAACCAAAACAGAATTCATTCGGATTGCCAGCCGGATGTTCGTATCCAGTATTGCTTCAAACAGCGTTTTGCCACCAGCCGCACCAGACAGGCCAGGTCTATCGAGTCATTCGTTCTGCGGGACGATCGGTTTCTGAGAAGGATGAGGAATGGGTCAGCGTCAAACCAATCAGAACTCTCGACTCAAGATCGTGGCGACCGCAGGTCTGGTGACCGCATTGCTGATCATGGCAATGTCTCAAACGCCAAATGCGAATGCCCAGAATCGCGGCTTAGGCCCGCTGGGTAAAATTATTCAGCGAATTCTTGTGCCTCAGGCTGTCGATCGTGATGACGAACCCGATGAAGCCAGAAAAGAGCGTGGTTCCCGAGATCGCGACCATATCGATAGTCGTGCACCGCAGGACCAGAAACTGCAATCCGCTTATCGTGCTGCACTGGAAGGGATCGAAAAACAACAGGACTGGGCAACCGCCATGGATGTCCTGCAACGAGTGCTCGATCACGATAACGACTCGCTCGAACGCAATCAGGATGGCACCTGGACATCTCTCAAGTGGCTGGCCACACAGACGTTGTTGCGAGCCCCCGAAAATGTTCGACGAACTTATATCGAGCGGTACGCTCCACTGGCCGAGGCACTTCGCAAAGAAGCCCGGCAAACCAGCGATCGCACTCGACTGACCAGCGTCGCCACTCGTTTCATGCTGACACCTGCAGGCCAGCTTGCTGCCGATGAACTGGCTCTCGGAAGCCTCGATCGTGGTGAATACGGCCTGGCCAGTCGCTGGCATGAGATGCTCTGGCTCGCCCAGGCCGAGTTCGTCAAGAACCCTCCCTGGCAATTGAGAGCCGCACTCACAGCCAAATATGCGGGCCGAAAGGAGTTTCTCGAGACCCTCACAAAAAGCTGGCCGGAATGGAAACAGGGAGCCATTCTTGCCAGTGGAGAAATTCGCCAGCCACTCCAATGGCTGGATCGCATGCATACGATTATCGAACCACCACCTCAGTCATTGACAGAGCAGTGGATCCCGCAAGGTCTTGGCGGCCGGGTTTCGGCATCCAAAACAAGCGACTATGTCCTCCTGCCACTTTATGCGCATCCCATCTCGACAAGTTCTTACCTGCTCGAGCGCATCCGCACCATGACTGAGGAATTGCTGGAATCAGGGAGGATCCCGCTGCTCACCAATCAGCCACTCGTCGTTGGTGATCGATTGATTGTCCGCGATCTGGGCGGCGTCCAGGTGTACGACATCCGCACAGGTCGCTCGTTATGGCAAACCGAGATGACCGTGGTCCCGGAAAATGTCTTCCTCGATTCTCCTGCAGCCAACGGAACACTCCCCTTTCGCGGGAACGTTCGCATCAATCGAGCGGCAGGGATCCGCATGGCCCGCAATGGAATGGTCACCGATTCTTCCATGGACGAGAATGGCGACTCGGCAGACTACCATCCGCTGGGAACTTTGCTCTTCCGCGAAGGGACCTACAATTCCCTCTCATCCGATGGCCAGCGGCTCTTTGTCGTCGAGGATCAGGCCGTCATTACTCGTGCCAACCCGGCGATTCGGTCCATGGACGGCAACATTCAAGACCCTCTCGGACAGAACTGGCGAAGTAACCGACTGACAGCCTACGACCTGACTTCCGGACGCATTCTCTGGACAATTGGTGGCGGTGGTGCCCAGGATTCACTCGGCTTGCCACTCGCTGGTGGCTACTTCCACAGCGCCCCTTTGCCCGATCGCGACGAACTCCTCGTCACCTGCGAAATTGCTGGCGAAGTCCGTTTAGTCGCTCTCAATCCCCAGTCCGGCTCAATGCAGTGGTCTCAACTGATTGGCTACCCGGATTCCAAAATTGAAGACGATATTGCCCGCCGATGGATCAACAATTCCGTCGCCACCAGACAGGGAATCATCATCTGCCCTACGACTTTAGGGTGGCTGGTGGCTGTGGATCGTGAACGGCATTCGATCCTCTGGGCTCAAAGGTATTCCGAGATTCACGAAGCGCGCGGGATGTCTCACCAGGGGGCTGAGTTGCTGGGTATGCAATCATTAGGCTCGGAATGGCACGGCTCAATTCCCAGCATTATGGGCGATGCCGTCGTCTATGCTCCTGCGGAAAGCCAGCACCTATTCTGTTTCGATCTCCTCAGTGGCCGCCAGCGATGGAAGATGGATCGAGGAAATCATGTCTTTGTCGCAGCCGTTACACCCACGGCTGTCGTACTGGCACATCCACGTGGTCTGACAGCCTTAAATCTCGCTGACGGACAATCCTTTTGGACAACCGAACTTCCCGAGTCGGATCTTCTGGCAGGACGTGGTGTTCTGGGAAATGGCGAATATCTTGCCCCCTCCCGCCAGGGACGAATCTATTCCATCAATTTACAGGATGGTGGCATCACAGGTACACGGCGAACAGCCAACGATAGCGCCTACCTCGGCAATCTGGTGGCTGCAGGAGATCGACTTGTCTCGTTCAGTACAGACGGCCTGGTGACTTATACCTCCCGGCCTCAACTGGCCCGCTGGCTGAAAAACACGCAAGAAAACGCACCTCAGATGCATTCCTTGCGCGCACAACTCGCCTTAGTCGAAAGGCGGCCTCGCGAAGCTCGCCAGGCACTCGATGAAGCTTTTCAAACCTTGGACGCAGCCTGGATTCTGCAGGCATTACCACCTGATGCGATCAAGACAGATCGCACGAGCACCAGTCCATCAAAGAGCGAACCTCTATCGCCCGATGATTCGACCTATCCACTCACTCCAGAAAGTTTTCGTCGCATTGTCTGGACGGTCTCATTAACCCGATTGCATGAGGGGAATTTCGACCAGATCGATCTGGATCGATTATCGCGGGCTGCTTCGACCACAGCCGAAAAAGGGCTCGCCATCGCTCACAGTTTAAGAGCTCGTTCCCGCCAGACTCCCGATATCAAATTCTTCAATGAACTGACGGCATTTGTCGAAAGCTTTGGTAACAACACATTTCCGGACGACCAGAATTCATCCATTCGCCTGACCGGCAAAGCCTGGGCTCGTGGTTTACTGCGGGAGATGACACTTCCCCGGCAGAAGGATTCTTCCACACTCAAGTCGTCCTCTGAAAAAATCGCCTCTGCTGACGAGCAACCGGCGGTCGCCAGTGCCTGGTCCGAACTGCTCCGCAAACAACTCGCATCTTCAGCTCCGGATTCAAAACAGGAACCTTCTGACCAGAAAACTCCTGCTCAGGAAATCGCCGGACGGAACTTTCAATTGCTGCTGGAACTGGCTGATTTTCATCCAGTCACCCAGAACTTGAAGCTTGCGGCAATCGATCAACTCATCGAGAACAAACTTCTGGCCGAAGCCGAACTCAAACTCCTGCTGTGGAAATCAAGTTCCTTAGAAACTCAGCAGTCACTCCTCGATGAAAGGCTCGCGAAGATAACCGCCCTTTTAAATGCTGAGCAGGATCTCGCAGCCCTGAAGCGTTCCGAAACTCAGGTCAGTCAGGCACCGGCCAGTCAGCCAGGCACACCTGCACCGGCAACTCTGCCGGTGGCTCAGGGAGAAGCCACAACAACTCCTGCAAATGGTGATCAGGTCGTTGCCTCTGCACCAAACCCACCGGCCCCCTGGGGTATGGAGACCATGGGAGCCACCTATTCGCAGCAGATGCAGACCGGCACTCTCTCTTCGAATCTGCCGTCGATTTCGGCCTACCGATACGATGTCGATCATCAGGCTCAAAAAATCGCCTTTCGCCATCGAAGTAACCCCGCGTGGAACTGGCGGCCATCACTGGCCGGTTCTCGCAATCGAGGTAATCAGCATACGGTAGCACTGACCGTTGGTCACTCGGTCTACGTTCTGCATCAGCAGGTCCTCACACTGCTTTCTCCGCTCGAGAAAAAATCGATCTGGAGCTATTCGCTGGAAGAAACTGGGCCCAACGCCCGGAGTGGACACAGACCGAGCCCGATGGGCTTGATCGATACTGAGAACAACATGATCTCGCTACTGGCTTCGGAACAACTGAATGCTCGCGGTCGCTTTGCGGGGGCTTCTCCCGGCGGACTGGTTCTGTTCGGCAAACGAACTCTCGATGTCTTTGATCCTGTCACTGGCGATTTACGGTGGCAGAAAATCAATATGAGAGCCGACAGTCGAGTGATTGTCCTCAACGATTATCTGCTGATCTACTCATTTGAACGATCGCAGATGGCTGTTCATCGCTTAGACGATGGTCGCGAAATTTCCACTCCCTGGGAGTCCCAGCGGTTACACCAGGCGATTGGTACGACAGGCAACAGTCTGATCCTGTTTGACAGAAACACCAAGCGAAGCATTCTGGGGTTGGTCTCTGGCAACTGCACAATCCGCAAAGAAAGCCCGATCACGGGAAAAGTTGAGTGGAGCCTCGGACTTCCGGCCGGGACTGCCGTTTCCGAAATCATGGAAGGGACGTGGTTTGTCTCCAAGCCTTCCGGAGAGACTTTACTTTTAAGTGCCGAGACAGGCACCAGTCAGAGCCTGGGTGCGATTCCACTCTCTGCTCGCGGCACGCATCGAGGCGAAAAGTTCGTCTCGACGGATGGCGAACGTATTTACCTGTTCCTCAATGACAACCGCTACAGCGACGCCCGCTTTGCCGACAGCCTGTCGAGCCATCGCGCCAGTGGTGAGATTTTCACCTGGAACCTCGCCACAGGAAAACTCCTTTGGAATTGCAAAATTGCGAACCAGCAACTGGCCATGGACAGCCTCGCAGATGCTCCTGTCCTGGTGTTTGCTTCACGAAGCTGGAAACAGAAGGCTGATGTGCATTACTCCATGCTCTGGATGGATGTCATCGATAAGGCCACCGGGACCAGCCTCTTCAGCCAGTCCCGACCATTTGCCTCCTCTGGTCTGCACAGCTTCTCGGTCACACCGGATGGTCAGAAAGTCGAATTGGCCACATACAACATGAAACTGCGTCTGGGCCCTGTGCATGCTCCATCGACCAAATCTGCTGATTCCAACCCCGACGCAACTCCCAAAGCCGATTCAGCAGCCACCCCCGCCGAGCCTGCGAAGCCCTCAAGCAGGCCAGAAGGCAGTACGTAACGAGTCCTGCTGCGGTTGAATCCAGATCAACAAGCTTCATGGCTTTTGGCTGTTGATTGAGATCGTGATGGCAATAACCCATTTTTCCAAGAACCATCGGCACCGAAAGGTCGATTCACTTCATGAAGGCGTGGCTGCAGATTCTCAGGCTCCCCGCAGTATTTACGGCCATGGCCGATATCTTTGCAGGGTTTATCCTTTCCCACCAATCTCTGCAGCCTGTGAATCAGTTTCTGCTGCTTCTGGGGAGTTCGAGCTGCCTGTATCTCGCCGGCATGGTGCTGAACGACTATTTCGACCGTGATCTGGATGCGATTGAAAGACCTGAGCGACCGATTCCCTCGGGTCGAATTTCAGCCAATACCGCTTTGCTGGCAGGTTTTCTTCTGTTGATTGTCGGCACCGGCCTTGCATCACTCGCTGGCCCGACATCAGCGATCGTGGCCGGAATTCTGGCATTCTTTGTTGTCTCTTACGATGCGCTCACCAAAGGGAGTTGGCTGGGTCCTATCAATATGGGGCTTTGCCGAGGCTTGAACCTGCTGCTGGGTGCCAGTGCCGGCAACGCTTTCGTAGAGATTTTTGCTCAGCCGCAATTGATGGCCGCCTTCGCCATGGGCACATACATTGCCGGAGTGACGTTGTTTGCGAGAGATGAATCCCATGAAGTTCCAGGACAACTCAGCACTTCGACCAAAATCTCGCTGATCGGAGGAGTGCTGGGCGTGGCAGCCGGTCTGGGATTACTATGCGCCATGTTCGCTTCATCTCCAGACGCTGCAGGAAATCCGCAGACGGCCTGGTTCGTCATCCTGCTCATCGGGTTTTCTGCGATTCGACGAATGCTGATGGCGATCCGAACTCCCTCACCACAGATCATTCAGTCCACCGTGAAACTGTTGCTGTTTTCTTATGTAATCTGCAGTGGAGTCGTTGTGCACTGGTCCACGAATAGTCCATGGCTTTCTTTTGGAACCGTCGCGTTGTTAATCCCGGCCATGCTCCTCGGGCGGCTGATTCGCCTGACGTAGTCGACGGCCAGCTCCGTAAGTTTCTGCCCATGAAAGATTATCTGAGGAAAGGTCGTCCGATAGAAAGATTGCGTGGGCCGCACGTCTGATTGGTGACACGAAGTCAGATCACAACGAAAAACCCTGCCAGAGAATAACTCCCGGGCAGGGTCTGATCAGCTATCCCAACGAATCTCACAACACCTCCGGCCCCGACAGAAAGTTTAAGGGCCGAAGATTGCGAGTGAGCAGGAACTGAGAAACCTTATGGGTTTTCAGCGTCCTTCTTAGGTTCTTCAGCCTTAGTCTCGGCAGGCTTGGCTTCTTCGGCCTTTGGTGCTTCAGCCTTGGGCTCTTCGGCCTTGGTTTCAGCGGGCTTAGGATCGGCTGGCATTTCAGCGGCGGCAGGCTTTTCGGAAGTTGGAGCCATTTCGCCACCTACACCAGAATGACCAGGTGCTGCCTTTGGTGGAGTGGTCGTCTTTGCGGCAGGCTTAGAATCACAGCCAGAAACGAGTGCCACTGCAATTGCACATCCAAGACTCAATACAACCTGCTTCATGATCATCCTTCAAATCTAAAACATCGTAAACGGGCAAGTACGGCACATGGAACCGGCTGAACTACAGCCAGTTCCTTATCACGACAAACGGCTTTGGACGACGAGGCAGTTTTCAAATCAGTGGGAGGTTTCAAAGCTCACCGAAAAGAGTTCACCCTTCAGCGAGCTGCCCCAAAGTCTTCAATCAGCGTCTGTCTTGTCCGACTTACTCTTCACCACTTCAGTACATGTTTTAACATGCCTGAAGGTCAATTTCCTGCACGAATTTTCCTTTTTCTGGAATGCAGAAGATTCTGTTTCGTTGTATCGCTCCCAATACAACTTCGCTAACCCGCAAGGATTCCGGATATTGGGCCGCATGATCTTCGCATGCGATGTCAGGATTTTTTCTGTTTACCGGGCCGCTTCTTCATGACGGTCTGACACTCTTCGCAATAAAACGTGGATCGCTGAGCCTGCACAATCCTCACGATCACACCCGACCGGCATGTTGAACAAACCTCACCTGCCTTAGCATAAACAAGGTGTTCATTCTGATATCCCCCCGATTTATTGAGGGCATTGCGATAGGTTCCATCAGAAAGTGTCGAACCTTCATAGTGAATAGCCAGTTCAAGGATCTGCCGGGCGGCGTTTGCCAGACGTTCCCATTCATCCTGGTGGAGTTGACGGGCAGCAGTTAAAGGTGTGATCCCAGCCCGATGCAGAATTTCACTGGCGTAGAGATTCCCCACTCCTGCCACCAGTTTCTGATCAAGCATGGCCACCTTCACCGGGCGCGACGTTTTTCCGAGTGCCGCTTTCCATCCCTCAGCATCCAGCGACAACGCATCTGGCCCGATCTGATGGCTTGATAAAAGCTTCTCCAGTTCCCCCGGCGGTCTCCAGGTCACTGTTCCCAATCCCCGACGATCCCAGAACCAGACTGATGTGGATTTTTCCTTTCCTTTCGTCTGGGAACGATGCGAGTCCGCCGGTGCCAGACGAAACTCCAGTCGCAAGTGCTCGGCACTGGGTGGGTTTTCCAGCAGCATCAAGCCCGTCATTCTCGGCTCAATTGCCAGTGTCGATCCATCCGAAAAATCGAGCACCACCCGTTTACCCAGCCGCCAGACGCGCTGAATCACCTTGCCAGCCACACGCTCACAGACCGTTTGCTCGTCAGGAAGGATTGTGAGCGGTCGATAAGCGGTCTCAAGAATTCTGAGAGCGACGAGTCTCTGGGCTTCGAGGGCTGAGCGAACGCCTCGAACCATGGTCTCCACTTCCGGCAGTTCCGGCAAAACAGGTCACTCCTCAAAAAAAAATCACGATTTCCAGCAGGCTCTCTCGCCCTGACAGCAGGTCTGGCCGATGTGACGATCACAGGACATCAGGTTTTGATGTCGTTCTGACTCCACAACCTGGCACAACGTCAGTCAGATGGGTTTCTGCATCGAATTCTATCTTTGACGATTATTCCTTCGAAATCCATTCTGCCTGAATCAAGCACTAAAGATTTTGCAAGGGGAGAAAACTCATCCAGCGTACCGACTGCCCCCAAAAACTTGTGAGAGCCTGCGAAAATTCGCTGGCAAAAAGAGGGGGCACTTAGACAAACTAGAGAAAGAATTTTAGTGCCTGCTCGGCAGCTCATACTGCCCATATTCGTAACTCCGCCTTTTGTTATCTGAATGGCGCGGGGCTTGTTGACTCCTGAATCCACCACAGGTGATGAACAACCCTCGTCCATACTGTCTTTGATTGAACTTTCAGACTGGGTTCGGTCTGGTCCTTGGTCAACCGGGAAATGATCTTCATGATTCCGACAACTCTCCGCCGCTCACTTGCCAATTGGGGCGTTCGTACCATGCTCGCTCTCGGGGCTCTCTCCTCGATGAGTGTTGCTCAGGCCGCTATTGGCGACGCAGTGAATGCTCATCTCAATGCGGGCGAATTTGGACAGGCGACAGATCTCGCACTGACAGCAAACTCTCCTGAGGAACGCACAGCACTTCTGCAGCAAATTGCAGCTGCCCAGGCCGCCACGGGTGAATTCCAACCTTCCCGCGTCACACTCAGTCGCATCAACGATCGCGCCGCCCGGCAAGCGGCCCGTCGCGCTGCGGCTGGCGCCACCCATGCCGGTGGCGGGTTGCAGCCCGACTTCCGCACACTCGAACTCATCATCATGGAAAACACCAGTGCGACCAACTGGGATGAAATCGATGGTGGTGACGGTGCCATTACTCCATTCCCGACAGGTGTTCGTGTCGATGGTCATGGCCTGCTGGAACGGCAGACACAGGTGACCAGCACCGCCCTGAAGGCACTTCGTGAAAATGTTCGCACACCGGCTGTCAATCAGGAACTTCAACAATCCAGCGGCTTGCGTCTGGTGTCTTTGAAGCGACTTGAGCAGGCGGTCGCTCAGCGGCTTGAAGATGGTCTGCCAGTACCTGAATCAATGAGCCGATTTGCCGGCCTGACCTCCATCGAATATGTCTTCGTCTATCCCGAAGATAACGACATTGTGGTGGGTGGTCCGGCTGAAGGCTGGTCTGTCGATGCTGCAGGACGTGCGATTGGAACATCCAGCCAGCAACCTGTCCTTAGCCTGGATGATTTTGTCACTGTTTTACGTGCCTACTCGCAGGGGACTGCTGATTTCGGCTGCTCGATCAATACTCGCGAAGCCGGTGTGAAAGCTCTCATGGAATATGCCGAGACTTCTCAGCAGAAAGGGCCGCTGGCTCCTGCTGCTGTGAAGAGCTGGGTCAATCAGCTTCAGAAAAAGCTGGGCCGGCAGGATATTGTGGTCTGGGGTATCCCAGCCGACAGCCATGCCGCCCGGACTCTGGTTGAAGCGGATTATCGCATGAAACTCGTTGGCGTCGATCAACTGGATCTCGCCAAGGAAGTTCCCAGCTACTTCGATCTGCTCCCCCCTTCGCTGCAGAAGAGTGGTTCGATGGATGCTCTCCGCTGGTGGCTGACACTCGATTGCCAGAGCATTTCGCATTCACCAGATCGCGATACTTTCCAGCTTGCTGGAACAGCCGTGAAGTGCCAGTCGGAGAATCAGCTCCTGACAGCCGATGGTAAGCACCTCCCCACAGGTCTGTCAGAAGCCACGAACCGCCAGTTCGCCGAAAATTTCACCACGAACTACGACACACTGGCTGCCAACGATCTTGTCTTCGGAGAAGCGAAAAATATCTTCGAACTGGCCATGGCTGCTGCCATCATCACTCATGAAAAACTCGATCAGAAAGTTTCATGGGATTATGGCGTCTTCGCTGCTGGTGAAAGCTATGACCCGGCACACCTGCCAGTCCCCACAGAAGTCGATTCGGTCGTCAATCACCGCGTTTACAACGGTAAGAATATCGTTGTGCAGGTCGCTGGCGGTGTTCGCGCCAATGCCGCTCAAATGGTACAGGATAAAGACCGACAGCAGGTTGCACCAAAGCTGGAGACTGTCTCCCAAACAGCAGCGAGGCCACAACTCCCTGAAGGTCGCTGGTGGTGGGATGCAGCCCGCTAATCAACTCCTGGCCTGGTTCCAAAAACAGGCATAAAACAATTCACAGCCCTGGAACTGAAGTCGATTCAGTTTCAGGGCTGTGTTGTTTGCCAGCCTGGTCCTCAGGAATGATCGATAGCCGCGAGGTTCCCACTTTTTGGCAACTTCATCTTTCAGCCCAGCGATATACGCTCATCCGGGTAACGATACACCGCCTGGCTCGCTGAACCTGCCAGAGCCACCATCAATGTGACTGCGCCAATTCGGCCGATGAACATCGTCGCAATCAATGCCAGTTGCGAAAGGGGCTTGAGACTCGGCGTAATCCCTGTGGAAACTCCGACTGTCGCGAAGGCGCTCGTAGCTTCATAAAAATGATCGAGAAACAGCGCAGGTTTGTTCTCCACAATCACCAGGATCAGCGTGCAGCCAATAATAGCCGTCAGTGACAAGGCCACAATCGACAAGCCACGCAGAATCTGTTCCTGAGGGATCGTGCGGCCTCCCGCTTCAATATGACTCTTCTGCTGAAGGACTGACCTCAACGTCAGGATCGCCACAGCAAAACATGTCGTTTTGATCCCCCCACCTGTCGATCCGGGAGAAGCCCCGATAAACATCAGCACGATGCCAATCAGTTTGCTCGCAGGTGTTAGCTGACCATGATCCATGGTATTAAACCCGGCGGTTCGTAATGTGACCGAATGGAACCAGGCATTCGCAATCTGTTGCCAGATCGTCTGGCCCGCCACAGGACGCCCCAGCTCTGTCAGAAACAGTACCACAGCTCCACCCACCAGGAGCGCGATTGTCACTCGAAAGACAATTCTGGTCGTCAAGGAAACCCGCATGCGGCCTGATGCAGCAAGGATTTTTTGAGGCATGAAGATCTTTAGAAATTGATGGCTCGCTATCTCTCGCAAATTATGGAGTGGCCCGAAGCCGATCCCTCCCAGAATGATGAGCAGTGCAATCCCTCCCCAGACCTCTGGTCGCAGTTCTCGCCCGATCAGGCCCTCGGCATGCAGACAAAAGCCGGCATTGCAGAACGCACTGACCGAATGAAACACGCTGTAAAAGATTTGTTCGCCCAGAGGCAAATGGCTCCATAATCCGGAAATCGCCACCGCACCCACGAGTTCAATGACCAGCGTAAAGGCAATAATGTCCTTAATCAGCCCCGAAACGTCGCCGAGTCGATCGGATTCCAGCAGATCACGAAAAGTGGCCGCTTCCCTGGCGGCAATGTTGCGAGTTACAACCAGCGCAATGAATGCTCCAAACGACATAATTCCCAGCCCACCGGCCTGAATCAGCCCCAGGATGACACACTGGCCCGTCCGGCTCCAGAATGTTCCGGGGTCAACCACATTCAACCCGGTCACACAGCAGGCACTGGTGGCGGTAAACAAGGCTTCCAGCCATGTTGCCGGTGGCAAGCCCTCGGGTCGGCAGCGAGGTAGCATCAGCAGAAGTGTGCCACTGAAAATCAGCAGGAGAAAACTGGCCACAAAAACCAGGGCGGGGCTCAAACCGGCCTCGGTCGACCAGCGGATCAGTCGAATCAGCGAGGAAATCCCTCGCAAGAGCCCAAACAATTCCGTCCAGAAAATCATCCCCTGACCAGGGCCGTGCGTCCCTGCAATTTCTTCCTGAATGACTTCCATCGTCGCCGTTGGAATTGAAAAGGCGATGGCCCCAAGAAACCAGATCACCGTAATGGTCACGAGGAGCGAGTGAGATCGCAGAAAAGTCGATCGGGTGCGACTCCACCAATACCTTATTGGCAATGTCACCACGGGTAATGCCAGGCAGCCTGCCGTCAAACCCAGGAGCCACCAGTTGGAATTGGTCAATTCCTGCCCGGGTAAGCTTTCCTTTTGACGGACAAACCCCTGGTCGCTTAACACCAGCAGCAAGGCCACCAAACCACTCAGCCATTCAAGCAGGATCAAAGCCCGATTGAGGCGTGGATGAAGGGACGTACTATCGTCAAACTGAAACGGGAGCGAGGGCATATTCATGCTGCAAGAAGATAACAGATTTTCGATTCACGGGTGATTCCATTTGAAGTTCATCTGTCCGCAGCAACGTCCCATCAAAATGCACCGATGCTTGCATCTCTCCCATGAACATGTTTAGTTATCAGCAGATTCACCCTGCTTCCACTGTCAGTTGCCGGCGTTTGTCGTGATCCGTAGTGCTGAACAGCCAGCGGGCCATGAGCGTCTCCAACTGAATCCTCCGATCTTTCTCTCCAGGAATCTGCCTCATGATTGGTTCAAAACGAGTACTGCATTCGATGGAAACTGCTTGGAAAGCATGCTCCTGCTCTCGAAGCTGGCTGGTGGCAGCAACTTGCGCTGTCTTGTCCGTGGCTTCTTCGGCATCCGCCCTGGCCGATGTCAAACTGCCATCGATCTTCAGTGACAACATGGCCCTCCAGCAAGGAGTACCTCTCAAGGTCTGGGGTTGGGCCGACGAAGGCGAAGATGTCACCGTCACGATTGGTTCGAACACCGCCACGACAAAAGCGACCGGTGGTTCATGGAAAGTGCAACTGCCAGCGATCGAAAAGTTTGGCCCGACGACTTTCAAAGTCGCCGGCAAAAACACCATTGAACCCAAGAACGTGATTGTTGCTGATGTCTGGGTCTGCTCCGGTCAGTCGAATATGGAGTGGACAGTCTCGCGTTCAATGAACGCTAAAGAAGAAATTGCGGCCGCCAAGTATCCTGGCATTCGTGTATTTATGGTACCGAGGGTGGCTGCCAATGAACCACAGAAAGACATCAACGCCAAGTGGATCGAAGTCAGTCCCGAGACGATCAGCAACGTGACAGCCGTCGGTTACTACTTCGGCCGAGACCTTCATCAGAAGCTTGATCGACCCGTCGGGTTGATTAACGATGCCTGGGGCGGGACTCTGTGCGAAGCCTGGACCAGCGCTGAAGCCCTGGCTGCCGATGCCGACTATGCCGATATCCTTAAGCGGGGTGAAGCTGCCAATAAGGACGAAAAGCAGAAAAACGGCCCCAACCGCCCTTCTGTTCTCTACAACGGGATGATTGCCCCCATCGTTCCATTTTCGATCAAGGGAGCGATCTGGTATCAAGGCGAGTCCAATGCCGGTCGTGCCGAACAGTATCGGAAACTCCTCCCCACGATGATCGCCGATTGGCGTAAGCAATGGGGCCAGGGAGATTTCCCGTTCTATATTGTTCAACTGGCCAACTATCTCGCCAAGACCCCAGAACCCGTTGACAGTGCCTGGGCCGAACTTCGCGAAGCTCAGTGGCTGTCTGGCAAAAATGTTCCCAATGCCGGCACAGCCATCATCATCGATATCGGTGAAGAAAAGGACATTCACCCTCAGAACAAACAGGATGTCGGTAAGCGGCTGGCACTGCTGGCACTGAAAAATACCTACGGCAAAGATGTCCCTTCACAAGGCCCGGTTTACAAATCGATGACTGTGGAAGGAAACAAAATCCGCCTGGCGTTCGATCATGTCCATGGCGGGTTGAAGGTGGCTGGCGATGAACTCCGCAGCTTTGCCGTTTGCGGCGAAGACAAGAAGTGGGCCTGGGCCAAAGCTTCGATTGATGGCGACACCGTCGTGCTCGTCGTGCCTGACTCGATCACCAAGCCCGTCGCTGTCCGCTATGCCTGGGCCAATAATCCCGATGCGACACTCTTCAATGCGGCCGGCCTGCCAGCCGTTCCTTTCCGCACCGATGACTTCCCCGGCGCCACCACCGGCAAGAAGTAGACCGGCGTAACAAATCGCAGAATGATCAGCAGTTTGCTGGTCAGCATGAACACGACAGGCCACATACTTGTTAGCAGTATGTGGCCTGTCTTTTTGTCAGACGATGCTCTGGGTTAGGTTTCCCCGAAAACACCAGCGTGCAAGGAGTCGATCAAACATGCTTGCCCCGAGCTGCAAGCATGGCACTCAATGCTGCGTTAAATCCTGCAATCCCGATGAAAGTGGGCACTCATTGAAAAGCCTCACGAGAGCTTTTGACGAACAGCCTTCAACAGATTGTAGAACAGCTCCATCGAAGCTTCGACCTGCTCGCTGGTGATCACCAGTGGCGGACTGACACGCAGCACACACCTGGCAAGCGGGCCCAGTAGATGAATTCCGTCACCCCAGGTTCCATCACTTTGAAGCCCGTGGCCTTGATAGCAGCCACTGACAATCGCTGCTGCGACTTCTGCAGGAGCCAGTCCTGCAAAGGGAGCGCATTCGATGCCATACACCATTCCCTCACCACGGACATGCGAAATTAACCCGGTCTCTTTCAAACGATTCAGACCGGCCAACATCCGTGGTTCGAGATGGCGGACATGGCTCATCAAATCGCGCGACTCGAATTCATCGAGCGTGGCAACGACCGCAGCACAGGAAAGCGGATTCGCACTCCACGTGTCACTCAACTCCCCATAAGGGAGCATCTTCATCCATTTCGAAGTGCCCGCGACTGCCGCCACGGGAACACCATTTCCCAACCCTTTACCCAGCACGACAAAATCAGGTTCGACTCCGTACTTCTCAAAAGCGTACATCGAGCCCGTGCGTCCAAAATTGGCTTGAACTTCGTCAAAGATGAGAAGGATGTCATGTTCCCTGCAGAACTGCTGCAGCAATTGATGGTATTCGCGCGGAGGGTGATAGCTCCCGCCACCTCCCAGATAGGGCTCAGTAATCAGACACCCGATTTTCGAACCATATTCGGCCCAGATCGACTCCAGTTCCTTTCGATAGACCGTCAAATCGATGGAAACGGCTGCCGACTGATCTCGAATTTCTTCGCGGGGAAAACCAATAAAACGTACCCGAGGATCTCGTTCCCGATCACTCTCCGAGCCAGTCACAGCATTGGAAAGACCTTTCTTGCCATGATATCCATAGCGAGTGGCAAGTATCATGGGTCTCGATGGATCACGATTCAGGCAGACCCACAGGGCTTTATGGACGGCTTCTGAACCAGAGGCTGCCCAGGCAATTGTCTCCAGTCGTCTGCCGAGCGGTGTTTGTTGCAGACTTTTCACCAGACGCTCACAGGCCAGCACTTCAATCGAAGTCACACTGTTGTAAGCCGTCATGGGTAAACCCATGCCAAACTCTTCGGCACAGGTGATTTCGTCACTCTGGATGTCACCAAAGAGCAGGTTCGGTTGCCACTGGGAATACCTGGCAAACCGCCTCATCCAACGCAATGGATTATGACCCAGATTCGAAACCAGAACTCCCGATGTGAAGTCGTACAACCGGCGGCCTTCGGTCGTCCAATGGTAGATTCCGGAAGATCTGGCCAGAACCGCCTGAGTCGGCGTATAGGTTCGATGAGCCGGTGGCTCAAGTACCGAGAGTTCCTGCCGCCATTTGTTCGACTCATCTTCGCCAGCGAAAACCTCCAGCGGATGAAACCATGCTTTTGAAGAAGCCTCTGATTCCGCAGGCCGCAGAGTCTGATCCGTTTTCTCCATTGAAGCTGGTACCATGGCGTTCATCTCCCGGTTGACGAGGATCAGCTCAACTGCTGCATTTCTCACAAACTCATCGTGCCACACACCTTAGCTGATTTCTTTTCCACGCACAAAATCGGAGATCAGTGGAATCAACTCTTCTTGAGCATCTTCAAGAATGTAATGGCCGCAATCCGGAAAATAGCGGACATGGGCCTGCGGAAATCGAACTCGCCATTCCGCCAGAAAATGGTCATCAAACACGAAATCCCTGGCACCCCAGCCAATCAGCATCGGTTTGGATTGCAGGCGATGCAGTGCCTGGGCAGTCTTCGAGACGGCGGCCCAACTGGGATGCTGCTCATTCAAAGGAATATCCTGCACGAACCGATGGACTGCCCGGCGATTGGACCACGAGTCGTAAGGGGCACAATAACTGCGAGCGACATCGGCTGGCATGGGGCGGCGAGTTACACAACTGCGGACAGCTCCCTCACTGAAAGCATTGAATCCACGAACCAGCAGTGACCCCAGCCCGGGGGTCCGAGCGAGTCGCAATTGCCACGGCACAGGCTTCTGCTTTGGAAGGGGAAACGCACCGGTATTCAGAATCACCAGTCGCTCAACCTGTTCGACATGCTCGACGGCCCAGCCGCAGCCAATCATGCCACCCCAGTCGTGTACGACAAGAGTGACCGGTTCCGTCAATTGCAGCCCGTCGATCCATTCCGCGATGTCCGAGATGCGACGTTCGAGCCGATAAGGATAGTCGCGATCGGCCGGTTTATCCGAGAGTCCACAGCCAATGTGATCGGGGACAAGACAACGATGTGTGGCCTTGAGCGAATCGATCAGGTTTCGAAAGTAATAACTCCAGTTCGGGTTTCCATGGAGCATGATGACCGGTCGCCCAGCACCGGCATCCCGGTAGTGCATCCGATGACCACTGATGGTGGCAAACTGACTGTCGGCAAAGGGTGCTGGCACAATCAACTTTCAGATCCAGACAAGCATATTCATCGAACAGCACAAGCCACGCTTGACAGCCGACTTCACTTTCAAGGCCCACATTATCGCATTTGCAGGCAAGAATTGCATGTCCATGAGTCTCTCAGCAGAGACTGTCGAAGGTGCTGGTTTGTCCCAGAGCTCTCTATTCGCCTGACCGGGAGATGAGGGCTATTTCCTGGTATCTGCTTTTGGAGAAGCTTCGGCTGGCTGGGCAGGAGTCTCCGAAGTCTTCTGTGCCGGTTGACCTTCCTTTGAAGCACCAGCCTTCGCCGGAGTACTCTCGGCTGATGGATCAACATCACTGGATGAAGGAGGCGAAAGCTTCTCGACCACGGGCACGACCAGGCTGTCTGGTTGTGCACGCTGCAAGCCCGAAATCACCACTCGATCGGCAGCAGTGATCCCTGTGAGGATCACGCGAAATTCTCCAATTTTCGAGCCCGTCGTCACCGTTTTCTGCTGAACTTTATTCTCGGCATCGACCACCAGCAGGTACTTCCCTTCCTGGTTAGTTCCCAAGGCAAGGTCAGGAACAAGGAGTGCCTTGGGCAACACTTTTTGTGGGGCTCGAATGCGGACAAACAATCCGGGAAGTATACCTCCATCCGGGTTCGGGAATGTCCCTCTGACAAGCAAAGTCCCGGTGCTCGCATCCACTCCTGGATCGGTGTAATCCGAAAATCCTGAGTACGGATAACCGACATCCGTCAGCAGCCCCATTTGCAGTGGCACAGGAGTACGATGCTCTGGATCCTGCGCATTCTTGACCAGATTCGCACGGAACTCCAGAAGTTCCCGCTCACTGACATTGAAATAGACATACACAGGATCGTACGCCTCAACAGTTGTCAAAAGCGTTTCCTGTGCGAGAACAATATTGCCCTCATCGATCATTCTCCGGCCAACTCTGCCATCAATCGGAGAGCGGATCTCGGTGTATTTCATATCCAATTCGGCCCGCTGGACAGCGGCCTTCTCCGCCTCGATTTGTGCCAGGTTGCTATCGCGTTCAGCCACAGTGGTATCCAGGTCTGCACTGGTGGCGACATTCTTTTTGACCAGCGTTTCCACTCGAGCCAGATTGGCTACAGAAAGTGCATAAGCCGCTTCGGCCTTTCTCAAATTGGCTTTGGCCTGTTCAAGGGTAATGCGGAAGGGATCCTGTTCGATGGTGAACAGCAACTCACCCGCTTTGACCCGGGCACCATCTTTGAAGTGGACTTTATGAAGGTAGCCTGTGACACGGGCTTTCAACTCGACCGTATCGACCGAAGATGTCGTCCCGGTGAACTCATAGTACTGCGTGACTGGCTGCACGACAGGCAGCGCCACTTTGACATTGGGAGGAGGTGGCTCCTTATAGGCATTCTCCTTCTGGCAGCCAGTCATCAGCAACAGAGCACAAGTGCTGACCGCCAGAAAATGCTTTGCAGTACCTGACAATACCAACATCCCGTGCCTCAATTTCCATGGATGACCAGATCGACAAACGATCAATGACCAGCAACTCTCGAATCATCTCAAGCTGATTCATGAGCCTCGAATTCAACACATTCTCTCATGAGAATTCGAAACCAGCGAGTCAGATCACTGAAAAAGTTGCGTCTGGTCGATCAAAATTCGATCCAGCGGCGCCTTTTCGCACGTCCGCATCAACACCTTCCGATGAATCGGTTCCGGATGGGGGCTCTATCGATGGTTCTCGACACATCGTTTCTGCACTTCGAGTGAATCGCTATGGGCGAAACACTGCGGGCGAATCACTGCCGGCGAATCGCTGAGGACGAACACTTCCTGTCGTCGAATCCTGAACACTGTGCCGATCGTTGTCTATTTTGCCGGGACGATGGTGGTTTTATCATCCGTGCGCCAGATCCTGTACCGCACTTCGGCCCCCTCAGGAACATAAACCACGACTGGCAACCGACTGTTATAGCGGATCAACTGGGGTTCGCCTCCCAGTGTGATAAAACGATCCACCAGTGGTTCATTGGGATCGACGCCAATCAATGTGCCACCCATGGGCCCCAGTTTGGCAACCACATACTTCGTAAAACCCCAGCCATCGACATTCTTGGCCTCCAGACTTCCACCGAAGAAGAAGTGATTGCGACTGTCGGTCTTGACCACTTTCCCCACCTGTAACTCAACTTTAAACAGGCTTTCATCAGGTTGAGGTTCCAGAAAGATCACATGTCGAGTCATTCCCGGCTCAGCCGGAGGAAAAGCCTTGAGGTTCTGTTCGGCCTCTCCGCCCTGCACCACCGGCAACAGACAGACCAACACCATCCCGACAAAGTATTTCCCAAAACCTGTTAACATCGTTTTGCCTCCATTGGCTGATTGGTCAACTCGGCGGTATGGCATCGCGCTACCAGAACCTGAATCAAAGTTCCTGATGATCCAAAATCCACCTGTGTATGAGATCTGAAGGGATCCTCGTACCACGAGTTCCCAAAACTTCGTGATCAACAGGCAATTGAACCAGAATCACTGACGACAATCCGATCATCTCGATTTGACGATTCGATGGCACTCGATGCTTCGCTCCATTTCTCTCGAATAAAACGGGCAGCGAATGATGGACAGACTTAAGAGATCAGCCGCCTATGCCTGGGCATCCCCCAACACCCTCCTTGGCATTCTACTGGCGTTGATCGTGGGTCGAGGCACCAATCAATGGGTCTGGGTCGACGGTGTCCTGGAAATCAGCGGCCCTAAACTTGCCTCCTGGTTGAATCGCCCCTGGGGGGCTCTCTCCAGCATTACAGCCATCACCTTCGGCCATGCCGTTCTGGCACAATCACGCGAAGCACACGATTTCACACGGACACACGAGCGGATCCATGTCCATCAATACGAACGCTGGGGCCCGGCCTTCATTCCCGCATACCTCGGAGCCAGTGGTTACCTCTGGCTCCGAGGCCGCGATTGCTATCGGGAAAATCCGTTCGAGAAGGAGGCGTATGAGAATGAAAAAGGTGGTGTTTGATGTTGGGCATTTGATATTTGGCGTTGGGTGTTTGGAAATGGCATCCGAGGAAAGCCCACCATCAACCATCAACCATCAACCATCAATACCCCACAAACGCCAAACCTCAAACACCCAACACCAAATTACGCCATCTCACTGCGCACAGTCTCAAGCAGTTTCTTAGTCGCCTTGATTCCGTCGGCTTCTGAAATCTTACTACCTTCATATTCAATACCGACATAACCTTTGTAACCAAAGCTGGCCACGATCTTCATCATCTTGCGATAGTCGGTGTGGATCTCATTGCCAGCCGCATCGAAGTCGTGAGACTTCGCACTCACAGCCTTGGCAAAAGGCATCAATTCCTCAACGCCTTTGTAGCGATCATACATTTCGTCTTTGCTGACGCGGAAATTCCCGAAGTCAGGCAAAGTGCCGCAGCGGGGATGATCGACTTTCTTCATCACAGCAGCCAGCCAGGCACCATTTGAAGAGAGCCCGCCATGGTTTTCCACAATCACATTAATATCGTGAGTTGCCGCAAATTCGGTGAGCCGACGCAGGCCATCGGCAGCACGTGCCAACTGCTCATCATACGATCCACCGCTTTGTGCATTCACTCGAATCGAATGGCAACCCAGATACTTGGCAGCAGCCACCCACTTGTAATGATTCTCGACAGCCTTTTTGCGTTTCGCTTCGTCGGCGTCACCCAAGGCCCCTTCCCCATCGCACATGATCAGCAGGCTCTTCACCCCATTATCGTCTGCGCGCTTCTTCAAGTCAGCCAGAAAGGCCTGGTCTTCGGCTTTGCCCTTGTAAAACTGATTCACATATTCAACGGCGTTAATGCCAAATTCTTCTTTGGCGATCTTCGCAAAGTCCATGGGGTCAGCCTTCTTGTCAAAGAAAGCTTTATGGAGTGACCACTGAGCCAGTGAAATCTCAAACGGACTGGCCGTTGTCTGTAAAGCTGCTGCCACTGACCGTGTCGCTGTCATCGATCCAAAAGCCAGGCCGGCCATAGCCAGACCGGAAACTCGAAGCATATCACGACGCGTACAACCCATGGGACGATCACTCATCGCAGACCTCTCTGGCGGTAGTTAAAAATGAAACTCAATGACTCAGGGTATTTTTCGGGAACTGATGCAAACGAACAATAACCTTCAAGCATGGCCAAGAACTCGACCAGACGTCCAGTAATGCTCCCAAAAACAAATCAACACAAATTGATGGTATCAACCTCATGACCTGTCGTCGAATGTGATGTCCGACAGATTCTTCCCGCTTTCGGAATTGGCAAACTCTGAACGGCTGTCATTCAAACGGCTGTCATTTGTCAGACACTGCCGTGAACATTTGGAAATGACTTCGATTCATCACTCACTCAGGTTTCCCGCACCTGCCGGCGTTCGTCCCTCCAGAATTTGACGCATTTCGAAGACAAGATCCTGCGATTGAGCCGCTTCATTGAGTAAGAGCCACGGATCATCCGGCAAAAGATGGAGTCGTTCCAGTTCTGTGTCGAGTGGCCGCCTTATGGGATCGCTCCATGGCTGCTCCCGAAGTTGATCGTTGGGGGAATTTGTGAGGCCTTCTTCGATCCCCTGAGAATCTTCTTGAGCTTGGGAACTCAGATACACATAGCCCGGCGTCACCACGCCTCGCCATTGCCGGGCTGTCGCCTGCCAGATCACATGCTCTCTGCAGGGAAACTTTTCCTCAGCATAATCCTGTAAAGTTGGCAACGAATGATGATCTTTTCGCAGAAATTTCTCGATGGTTGCCGCCACATCATCTTCATTCAGGAGCATGCTCCAGCGAGAACCAGCCGGGAATTCTGCCCCGCTGCAGGCTTCAACATTTTGCGCGGAAGCTGAAGGCACCTGTTCTTTGGCAGTGTTGAATTCGCATCCCGATTCCCAATAAATCAAGGGTGGCCGAAAACTCATCACCTCCAGCCCCTGAATCCGTTCACTTCCCGGATGAATCGATTCGATCAGTTCACCAGCGGCTGCGAAAAGCAGCAGTTGGACCGGTCGAGTCGCTGCGAGTAATCGGAGTTCTTCTACGAGAACCCCCAGGGCATGATCAATGAGCGATGCATAACTCCCATAGACTGGCCACAACTCACCCCATTCCGACGAATCAATCTCTTCCAGTGCCCAACCCTGATCTTCAAAATCACCAAAGTAAAGATCAGCCAGTTCTTCCGGAGGGAGCCATGGCTTGGGAATTCCACGCGAATGAAGCCATAACCAGTGCGGTTTCGCGCTTTGATCATCTTTCGGCCCCTCCGAGGGATCAATCCTTGAATCCAATTGCTTGAGCCACTCCACTCCGCAAGATATCAGTTTCGGAAATGGAAACTGGCTGGGTGCCACGTCCAGCCCATCTCCACCACTGACAAACTCCACCTGCGAATTCAGGAGTGCCGGCTGCTTTTTCTGCAAGCTCTTTTGTGCAAACTGACTCTCCTCCTCGACCAACAGGCGGCACCGATTCGCCTGCCCTGCCAGTGCGGATGCTTCCAGCAGTTGAAGCCCCTTTGGCCACCATGCAGGCGTCGTTCCAAGGTCCGGGTCGTGAGAGATCAATCGCTCAAACAGGACTCCCTCCATCACCAGCCGGTCTAAATGGGGAGTTTCCACCCATTGGTTTCCATAAGGACCAAGCGCTGCTGCTGCCAATCGTTCAAAGCTGACAACAACCACAAGAGGCGCTGCCGATGACGGGTTGAACGATGCATGCGTTGTCATTAAGGAAAACTCCACTCGACTTTGGACCAGCGTTCATTCAGCCAGCGTTCATGCAGCCATGACTCTTTGAAACCGAGTTCTCATCCACTCGTCCTCGCCCGCAGATTCTGATGACTCACCCATATCAGGGGACGACTTCAAATGGGCTCACTCCAGACCTTACTTCGTACAGCTCTTGAGAGCGATTGAACAGCCACCCAGAGCATGTTGCCAACTCGCCTCATGTTGCCGGAAGCCAGGCAACAGAATGTAACCTGTTCCCCTCAAGACAGTTAGATCGAGAATCGAGAACCATTCTCCAGACACTGTTTCCGAAACACCACGGCGGTGAGGGCTGGCAACACTTTGTCAAAAGAAAAAGCAGGCTTATACCAACAACCATAAATCATTGCCCATAAATACTTTACGACAACAGGTTGACTTTTGGAAACATCCTCCCTCGCCCTTCCAGGTCAATTGGCGCAGCACCTGCTTTACATCTTATCCATCTGGCGAAACACCACACGACGCTGGATCACACAGTTCTCAACACTTTGAACAACAGAAAGATCTCGATCATGACCAACCTCTTTAACGCCCTCCTGAATGACGAAGCCGGTTTCATTGTTTCCGCTGAACTTGTCCTCGTCTCAACCATCGCTGTTCTGGCCATGATCGTCGGCCTGTCCGAAGTCGCCCTTAACATCAACAACGAACTCGAAGACGTTGGGGCTGCTTTTGGCAACATCAACCAGTCTTACAAAGTCGGCGGACTGGATGGGCACATGGGTGGCACTTACGGCTCTAAGTACAGTGATCGTCAGGACTTCTGTGACAACTACTGCAACATCGTCCCGAACGGTGACTTCTCCGGCGAACGCCCATAAGCCATAGCGATCAATAGCTGACTGGCTCTCCGCCACATCGGATTTCAATGCACCTTGAGCAGCAGCTCATGGAAATCACGAGATGGCAAACTCTGAATTACCACATACACTCATCTTGTTTTCGAGGAATTGGCCCATGAATGCTCTTCTGTTTTCTCTGTATCACAATGAAGCCGGCTTTATTGTCTCCGCTGAACTCGTACTTGTTGCCACCATCGCGGTTCTAGCCCTCGTCGTTGGACTTTCCGAAGTGGCCCACGCGGTCAATCAGGAACTGGAAGATGTCGCCACAGCCTTCGGCACTGTCAACCAGAGCTATCGCTATGACGGCCTGACCGGCCACCAGGGTGCTGTTGGCGGCGGTAAATATCGAGACTCTCTGGATTTCTGCGATGGCGATCGCGACATCGTCTGCGATGCTCCTTCCGGAGAATCCGGTGGTTACTATAACTACTAATCAGACTGGCACATTTTCCACACAGACGCCGATTCGCTATGTTTAGATAGCAATCATCGATCATCCAGTCAGCGAATCATGTATCGAAAGTACCTGATCAACGTCTCAACATGATCTAGCGTCGTCAAAACATCGCATGAGTCTTTCTGCCAGCCGTCCTTTGCCAGCTTCGGTACTTGCAAAAGTGCCCGCCCAAAGGACGGCTGGGTGTGTTTTTACCCGGTCGCTCCTCAACTCTTGATTCATGGCATCAAGAACCCAGACTCACAGAATCTCACGGATAAATCGGTCGATCTGCCCAGCCCCCAGCTCAGACCATTCTTCCAGTTTGCAGCATCATTTCCGGGAAGAAGTCGGTCATCGACCACAGCCGAAAGAACGTTCAAAGAACATTCAAAGTGAATCCCGGCAAACACTGAGATAAGGTACGTCATCGCAGGAAATCGATGGACAATCTCAATCGGCAGACAGCCTCTGGTGTTTCCTGCTGCACAAATCGGCCCGCACCAAACCCAGCCGGAATTGTCAATGACGGATTCTCAACAGGGACACCTGAGCCACTCACACGCCGGAAACAGGACTCGAAACCCTCTGTGAAAACTTGACAGCCGAAAGCCAACCCCTTAACGTCACACAAGCATCAAAAGTACCGCCCGGAGAGATGGCAGAGCGGTTTAATGCACCGGTCTTGAAAACCGGCATACCCGCAAGGGTATCCAGGGTTCGAATCCCTGTCTCTCCGCTGAGTTTTCTTCGAAAAGCCCCTGATTTTCAGGGGTTTTTCTTTTTTGCCGGTCTCTTCCGGTAAAACTTCCGAAGTGTCAGGTTTTGCCTCCAAATGCCCCGTTGTGACGCCTCCGCGCTGCAACTGGCGCTGCAACGGAAGACAATCGACCGCCTTCTTCTGCTCCGCCAGGTCAATGTGCGTGTAACGAGCTGCTGTGAGGACAGGCGTTGAATGCCGGGCCAGCTTCTGGGCGGTCGTCAACGAAACGCCGCTTCGCCCCAGATTCGTGATGAACGTGTGACGCAGTGCATGGAAGTCGGCATATCGCCCGTTGGCGTCCTTGTAGGGTATGCCCGCTTCCTGGAGATCAAACTTCAAAAGTTTTCCCGCATAGCGATACTTCGCCCAGTCTCCCGGCCAGAGAGGCGTTCTTACAGGCTTCCCCGCAAGCCACACTTGAAGTTCACTCCGAAGCTCTTCCGACAAGGGCAATTCGTCTTCACGCCGTCGCTTGGAGTAAGCAGCCCGCACCATCACGGTCGGCGGCGAGCGATCAAGCGAGATGCTTTCAGGAGTCAAGGAGGCGAGTTCTGAAGCCCTCAGGCCCGTAGCACTCGCGACGAGATACAGCATCCGCCGATCTTCACCACTGAACCCCAGGTACTCCGCGCCACTGGCTGCCGTTGTCAGCAGGAGAGTCAACTCCGCATCGGAAAGGGCCCGGCGATCGTGCCGCCGATCGACTTGCACATTCAGCATTTCGAGACGGATCAAAGGATCTTCCCCGATACGCTTTTCGAGGCACAGCCAGCGAGTCAGCTGCTTGATGGCTCTCAAGTAGTGGTTCGAAGTTTGGGCACTAATCCCCTGCTTATCCCCCTTCTTTGCTCTCAGATCGGCCAGAACTTTGGCAATCGATTCAGCACGAAGTTCTGCCAGGCGTCGAATTTTGCAAAGTTCGAGGAGTTTCCGGCAACGTGTCAGAACCAGACTGACTTGCCCTTCGGAAACTTGTTTGGCCCGCAGGAACTGCTCGAACGCCAGGAGATGTTCATCCAGAGATTCGTCCTTGAATCGAGCCGCTGGACTCAACAGCCCGGCCTGTATCATGGAAGATTCCCGTTCCAGCTTGGCAGCAAGTTGCTGAGTGGCCCCCTTATCGGTGAAGCCAGGCACCGTCTTCAGTTGGCCGTCGTAGTCGCGATACCGGACGTACCACTTGCGAACCTTGACGGTCTTGCCGTTCTTCTTGTAAGTCGGTCGATAGATCGAAGCCACGTTCTATCCCTTCCGTTTCTGAAGTGGTGCGGCCAGCGGGACTGGGCACCCCGCCGCAATCCATTCCTGAATATCCGAAACTCTCCAGCGTGTCGATTTACCGACTCGCACAGGTGCAGGAAGTTTCCCCGCACTCCGCATCCGCCAAAGCGTTCTCAATGAGATGCTCAGCATACTCGCGACACTCTCCGCTGTCGCCAGTATTGGGTTGTTCTGATCCATCAGAATTTCTCCTTATACCTCACCATATTTAATTCATATAAATATCTAATGCGTTCAAAGACGCATCACCATCCCAGAAATCCAAAGAATTCCTCAATAGAAACGGTATCACTTCCATAAGCCATATTCTCAAAATATAGGCCGATACGTTCTCTTCCTGGAGTTTTCCCGTCACCTTCGACTACAAGAACTTCTCTTTGAAACAACTCCTTGAGGTATTCAATCATTTCATCAATCGTTTCGATTCTGCGATGTTCTTTCTCAGCGATAAACCAACCAATTGAGAACAAAACCTCCATACCAGGCACATTGAAATCTTCGTTATTGGTTCTTTTTGCAATCATGATCCAAACTCCGTTTCGGACGTTTCCACATCGACATCAGCTGACTCAGAACTCCCCGAGTACCCCAACTGAATCGATTTCACAGACAGCTTGCTTTGAAAGTCATGTTGTTCGAAGTAGGTCGACATACGCCGCATGATCGAAGCCGCCGCTTCTTCAAAAGACATCAGGCGTTCTCTCGCGGCATACCCCACCAGGCAGCCAGCACAATGGCTCACATACCACGCACTATCTGCACCCACCGTTTCCAGAGAGCGGTAAAGTTTCATCGACGGGCCAAACTGTTCGGCACACGATTGCACGACCTCCCACCAGGGAAGCACTGTGCGGCGGCTTGTGTTGGAATCATCCCTCTCACGCAGCGAGAACCAGTCTTCTGTTAGGTACTGCCACAACCCGCCAGACTTCTCGATGAGATCTTCAACAGTGTTAATGCCGAACTGCTTCAGAGACTCTCGCCGAAGCTGATATTCCACCCGCCAAACCTGATCGGCTGGCGTAGCTCCCCACAGGTCGTAAAACCAGAGTTTGGTTCCCCCTTTGAAGACTTCGAGGGCCTTGTCGTAGATCCGTAGCTGAATCGGTGATTTCTTGGCACCATGATAAAACGTCTCCAGAGAACTGCCCGTCATGTTATGCGAATGCTGCACATGCTGGGGAACGCGATGATCTAGCAGAAATGGAAGTTCCAGCGGGCCAGAGAGCCGAAAATCTGCCGCCAGATCACACCGGCTAGGCTTGATAGATTGCAGCTCTCCTTCCAGCATCTTGATTCGGCGGGAAACGAACTCCACTGCCCCAGGCACACCCATCGACCACAGCGTTTTGGCATTGATGGAGGCGTAACCGTTCGGGGTCTTTTGCTGAGGTTCGGGACTGCGGCCCAGGTAAAGATGAAACTCGGGCCATTGAAGATGCCAGCGGTAGGCGGGGGGCTTGCCGCCGGGAAGCATCAGGAATGTGCCATCGACGAGCGGAATTCCGTCAGTACCGGCGGCCTGTTCCTTGGCTAGATCCAACAGGCTCATGAGATCGTCCCAGCGACGGCCCCAGGTGATGTATAGTCCGAGGTCGAGGGTATCGACTCCACAGGCGAGCGGAACGGGCTTACTACTTCCTTTTGTAATTTGGGCTAGGCGTGTTACAGACACTGCCTCGCCCGGAACGGATGCGGCTCCGTCTGAAGGGCCTGCGGTGGCCGGCCCTTCAGACCGGCCCGCATCCTTCAGCTCTTGGAGAGTCCCAGGTAAGACTTCCCCGCCCTTCTCAATCCAGGAATCTATCGAAGAGTTCGAGACTGCCTGAAAGCTGTCCATCGCGCCACCCACCCTGGCAAGCGAAAACGAAAAAAGGCCTTTGGAACACATATTCCAAGGCCTGCCAGCATCTCGTTTTGCTCTTAGAGTGAGTGGAGTTCGACGTAGTTAGTAGATAAAGGTGGGCCGAATTTTGGTTTTGGTTCGGCAGTTTCCCCTGTAATCACTCCGAGGCCAAGCCAAGTGGCAACAACGGACAAGGGCGCCGATATGGTGTTTAGTATGGCCCGGTCAAAAAGTTTTTCTTTGTCGACGATTATTGAGTTTTGTTTCGAATCACGATGCTGGCCGAACGTCGCCCTTGCGTCACGCAAAGACATGTTCTGTCACGCCGCAAATTTTATCGCACCGGATCAATCACTCACTTGAGCAAAGTTTCTTCATAAAACTAAAGCCACCCACGAGCGAAACACGCCTCAGCCCAGGCTGGCACCTTGGAGGGGTGCCCGTCGCCTGATCTGAGGGGTTCCACCCGAGCGTCTGGCCTGGTGGGTTCGCGGAAAATGATTTTCGATCCCCACCTTCGAAAAAAGCTGGGTTGAATTTCATCTTTTGGATTCATCACGCCTTAAGCTGCTGTGCAATTGAGCTGAATTGTTCCAAAGCAGTCTGAAGGTCTTCGGCAATTTCCTGTGCCAAAACGTCCGGGGGTGGGAGATCGTCTGAATCCTCGAGGCTCTTGTCACGGAGCCAGAAGATGTCGAGGTTCACCTTATCTCGCTTGATCAAATCGTCATACTCGAACGATCGCCAGCGGCCCTCTGGGTTGGCCTCGCTCCAGGTTGGCTTTCGTAGATGACGCTTCCCTGGGCGATAGGACTGCACGAACTCATCGAGGTCACTCCGCTTCAGCGGGTTGGTTTTCTGCGTAAAGTGCAGGTTTGTCCGCAGATCATAGACCCAGAGCGTTTTTGTCCAAGGCTTTTCCTGAGCAGGTTTCGCGTCGAAGAAGAGGACATTTGCCTTCACGCCTTGAGCATAAAAAATGCCAGTTGGCAGCCTCAAGAGCGTGTGTACGTCACACTGTTTGAGCAGGTTGCGGCGGACAGTCTCTCCCGCTCCACCCTCGAACAGAACATTATCCGGCACAACCACGGCACAGCGACCATTGACCTTGAGCAATGTTTTGATGTGCTGCACGAAGTTGAGTTGTTTGTTCTTTGTGCTGGTCCAGAAGTCCTGACGTTCATAGGCGGTCTCTTCCTTTTCGAGATCGCCTTCATCGTTCACAATGGCAATGCTGCTTTTCTTCCCAAAGGGTGGATTGGTCAGAATGACACTGAATCGCTCGCCAGGGTCACTTGCCAGGCTGTCCACGCCCGACTTGATTGGACAAGGATCAGCGTCGATGCCGTGCAGGTAGAGGTTCATGATGCAGAGGCGGGCTGTGTTCGGAACGAGTTCCCATCCCTTCACGAACTTCGTGCGCAGGTGCTTTTTCTGATCTTTGTCGAGAATCTTGCCCTGATGCTTGGCAACGTAATCGTAAGCGGCCAGGAGGAACCCACCCGTGCCTGCGGCGGGGTCGCAAACAGTGTCCTCAACTGTCGGTTGCACACAATCGACAATGGCTTTAATCAATTCACGAGGGGTGAAGTATTGACCGGCCCCTTTGGGACTTTCCGCAGCACTTTTGGAGAGAAGGCCTTCGTAAATGTCCCCCTTCACATCGGCCTGCATGGATGACCACTTTTCGACATCAATTAAGTCGACGATCAAGCGGCGCAACGTGGCAGGATTCTGAATTTCGGGGCGGGCCTTTTTGAAGATCTCGCCAAGCATCCCTGGCTGTTTGCCAAGTTCTTCAAGGATGTGCCGATAGTGGACTTCGAGATCATCTCCTTCCCGCTTCAACAGGCTTTCCCAGTTGTACGTGACCGGAACGATGGAGGGTTTGTTGTAAGGCGGCTTCGTCAGCTCGTCGGCCATCTTAAGAAAGAGCAGAAACGTAATCTGCTCGGTGTAAGCCATGTACGAGAGGCCATCGTCACGGAGAACATGGGCGAAGTTCCAGGCCTTGTTGACGATCTGTTGAGTGTCGTTGTTACTCATGTTTGCTCCAAGGTACAAATTAATGCAAGACTCCCCGTACTGGCCTTAGTCCTGCTTGAGTCAACAACGGATTCAATGTGTCTGTGATTTCCTGACGCATTGCATCGAAGGAGTCGTAGGTAGCCTGACTCCGAAACTGGCATCGGTTTGTCGCAACATCAATTTCTCGATTTTGGTCGTGAGTGTCCGATCGCTTGCAGAATTCCGAAAGCAGCTTGCGAACTTTGTGGTAAATATCTTCAAGGTCATCGACCAAGTGTGGGTCTTTGAAGTCGTGGCGAGACTTGGTGATCTCATTTTCGTCGATCACGCCAGCATTCAACAGGCTAATTGCTTGCACAGCACGATCATGAAAGTCGGAAAAATTTCTCTCGTTGCGCCAGTCGTCCTGCATCCAAGGACGATCAAAGTGCCTACGATATATTTCGAGGGCTTGCTTGTCGTCATGGAGCAATGCTGCACTTATTGCGTGACCAATCTCAATCTCTTGCTCGACAATAATTGCTAAACGCTCAAGCTTTTGCACAGGCAAGGTGTCAAGATGCGCATTAAGTTCTGAAATCCCAATTATGTCGTCGCCCCAAGTGAAGCCAATCCGACTATCCACTATGAGTGTCTTGTATTTTTTCTGCCTGTCTCCGAACACAAGAAATCTTAGTTTCTTGTAGTCGTTGAAGCGTAAGTGTTTGACAAACGTTTTGAGCGTCCTCTGAATCTTGCCTGCCTTGCCATCTCTGGTCACTTGAAATGACACCTGTGCGGTCTTGTCTCCAAGGTCAATTGCTGCGTAGTTGGGTGCAATCTCGTTAAGATTCACCAGATTCAGGCCGTATGCCTCGTTTAGAAAGCGACAGAAGAAATGCTCCGACATTGTGAGACTGTTCATCAAATGCAGAAGACCTTCTTGCTCGCAGACAACTTTGATAAATGCCAGCGCACGAACAATTGTCCTAATTGCAATTTCTTTCGTGTATATCATCTGTCGGCTCCTACCTCGAATGCGCTGGACTTACAGCTTCGGAAGTAGTCACTAAACGGCCGGCTGACGAACTGTTGTGTGTCGTTGCTACTCATTCTCAAAGTTTCTTCCTGAACTGTGTTGGGCCGTCAGCGTCTTGGTACCGTCCCTGATATGGCATCACGTCTTTGGTTGTTGTCTTGGCAATAAACAATTGAGCTATTTCTTGGTCAACTCGCAGCTTAACTCTTAACGGTCCAAGATTGACTATTTCAAAGGTTACATTCCCCTTGAAACCTGGATCAATTTGAGCATCGCAACAATGGACTGTGACGAAAAGTCGTGCAAGCGAACCTTTGGTTTGGACAAACCCCAAATAGCCAAGGGGAATGCTGACCTTCTCGACAGAACATGCAAGGACACACTCATGCGGCTTGAGTAAGTATCCCTGATCTGGAATTTCTTTATCCTTCATCCATGAGTCAGGAATATCATCGCCGTAAACAATTGACCGATCATTGTCCGCGGGTAGCTCAATGACTTTGACCTGCCGTGCAAGTCGCAATACTAGAGACGATTGATCAAACGAACGCAGGTTGTCCACAATCCCATACTGTTCAACCAGTGATTTCAGATTTTCGCCAACTACAAACATCGACTATCCTATTTATTAAATGCAGCAACCAGTAATGCAAAGACCGAGATTACAATAGGAACAATCGCTTTCCAGTTCTCAGCCAAGAAACGTCTCAGAAGGACAGACCTCGGAATAGGTGATGTTCTCGGTGTTGGCTCCGTCTCATATCTTTTAGGATGCTTTGCCTCTGATTCAGTGTTCATGAAACAACAAGTGCAGAACGGATCATTTCGTCGCAACTCGATAACCTGACTGCTCGCGTTAAAGAAACCGATTCTCAAGCGACCGTCGAAGCCGGGGTCGATTTTCCCTGTTGAGATCAATGCAGACTGAAAAATGAATCTTCCCTTGCCGGTAACAAAGCCCATGACATTATGAGGAAGAGCAAGTCGCTGTTCGACTTCAATGACCACACAGGAATGTGCTTTGACTTGGAGGCCACTATCTTCTACTGTGTAAAATCGATCTTGTGATGGATCAAACCACCGACTACCGACGCAAAGGTCAATTGAGCCAGGCGGGTCAGAAACGACAGGAATGGCCTTCTCGAAGAAAATTAGGCTATCGGAAGACCGTAGGCAACGATTGAAAGCGTCCCAATCGGATGTTGCTCGATGATATAGATCAACGATGCTCATACGTCCGTCCTCTCTTCCAATTGGTTCACCTTCGCACGGCGACCACGGGTTGCGCGTACCTCAGTGCCATGCGCTTCGTCTACTGATTTACTCGCACGCAACCGCTCCAGCAGCACACTGGTCGGTTCGTCAGTGGCGTCTTGCGGGACGAGCTTTCCCTCGAACGCTTGCTTCAAGATGCTTTGCCGCAGGCGAGAGGCACG
>VFQR01000587.1_pt1 | contig 44997 bp, 28 predicted proteins | sample 3512321 | NCBI WGS metagenome assembly VFQR01 (sample SAMN10412374, study PRJNA504923) | tailings metagenome | isolation source: Relicate 3 Philex TSF1 revegetated site | place: Philippines: Tuba, Benguet | collected 2017-08-29 | reverse complement strand
TCGCTGTTCTGCCTGGAGCAGAAACTCCATGGCTGCAAACTGTACCCGTCGATATCGCACTCGATTGATGAGATGGATGATGAGTGGCACAGCGATGAGCCCGGCGCCCATCAGTGCAATCGAAGGATTGAAAAATAGCGAAGAAAGCCACGTCATCTTGCATCCGCACTCAGTTGGTTATGGACTGTTTCCAGACCGGTTTACCGGCCAGGCATGCACAGTCATAGACCACTGTCAGCATCCCTACCTGAACTTCACAATCACCACAAACACACTTCAAAAACCTGAAACCCGATTAAAAACTGAAAGCCTATGAGCCCCATGGCATAGTTCAACAATCAGCATGTGAGTCATCGCATGGGATGGTTGGAGTTCCCCCTCAAACATTAACTAAAAAATTATTTTCGCTGACTCTGGTGCATCCCCATGCGGTGATTCATGTAATGCAACAAAACAGCATCCAGATTCTCACTGGGTCGGACAATCTGATAATCAATGACAAACTTGGCGCAATGCTTACGGATGTCATCGAGGTAAGTTTTCATAGCAGCCAGGTAACCTTCCCTGAGTGACCTGGGATCACAGACCAGTTCTCCCGAATCTTCCAAACCTTCGAATTTCGTTGGGCCGCTGAACTCAAAGTCGAGTTCCGCATCATCAAGAACGTGAAACAACATCACATCGTGGCCGCGAAACCTTAACAGTCGTAATCCCTTTTTCAGCCCCTCGCGATCAGCCAGCAAATCTGATACGAGAATGATGAGCCCTTTGCGGGATTCCTGATCTGCCACCTGGGCCAGAATATCGGAAAGATTCGTTTTCCTGGCAGGTTGTTCGTTCGATAACCCCATGAGAATGTCGTGCAGTTGAGTCTTCTTGCTGCTCATCGGAATCTGAGTGCGAATCGCGTCATCAAACGTTACGAGACTCACAGCATCATGCTGTTTGAGGAGCAAGAGCGAGAGGACAGCCGCAATCTGCACAGCAAATTCGTGTTTGGTCTTCCCTTTGGACCCGAATTGCATCGATTCGGAAAGATCAACGACGAGCGTCGTCCGAAGATTGGTCTCCTCTTCGTACTGCTTGACGTAATACTTGTCCGTTTTTGACCAGGCCTTCCAGTCAATACGTCTCAGATCATCACCTGAAACATACTCCCGGTGCTGTGCGAACTCGACAGATTGACCAAAGTACGGACTGCGGTGCATCCCGTTTAGAAATCCTTCGACGACATTCCTCGCGAGAATCTCCAGACGAGAGACCCTTGCCACGGCCTCAGGCGGCAAAAATCTTCTGAAGTCTTGGGTCACGAGTCAGCTCGCCTTCCTTGCTGGGGGTCACTTTGAGCAGTTCTTCCACGACTTTGTCAGTGTTGATTCCTTCGCTCTCCGCCGCAAAGTTGGTCACGATGCGGTGCCTGAGGACTGGAGCGGCCAGTGCCGCCACATCTTCGGGTGAGACGTACGTCCGGCCATTGAGCAATGCTCGTGCTTTGGCACCCAGGAGTAAAAACTGCACAGCACGCGGGCCAGCACCCCAGGAAAGCCACTCGTTCACAAAATCAGGGACGCCCGGTTCATGAACACGGGTTTGCCTGACGAGTGCAAGTGCATAGTCGATGACATGCTCGCTGGCAGGAACCTGCCGCACGAGTTTTTGAATCTCAAGGATATCGGCGCCACTTAAAACGTGCTGAATCTTATCGCTCTGGACAGAGGTCGTTCGCCGGGCAATTTCCCGCTCTTCGAGAAAGGTGGGATAGCGGACATAGACCTTGAACATGAAGCGATCCTGCTGCGCTTCGGGAAGCGTATAAGTTCCTTCCTGTTCGATCGGGTTCTGTGTCGCCAGCACAAAGAAGGGATCGGCGAGGACATGCCGGGATTGACCGACGGTGACCTGCCGCTCCTGCATGGCCTCAAGAAGTGCAGCCTGCGTTTTGGGCGGTGTCCGGTTAATTTCGTCCGCCAGCACCACATTATGGAAAAGTGGCCCTGTGATGAAACGAAACTCGCGTTTTCCCGTTTCCTTGTTTTCCTGGAGAACATCAGTCCCGGTGATATCAGCGGGCATCAGATCGGGGGTGAACTGAATGCGGGCAAAGGTCATCGACAGACAGCGTGCGAGCGTGCTGATCATCAATGTTTTGGCAAGGCCGGGAACACCTTCTAACAGCACATGTCCTTTGGAGAACATGGCAATCAGAATTTGATCGACCACTTCATCCTGACCCACAATCACCTGAGACATCTGCTCTCGAATCGATCTATGAGCGTTTGTCAGTTTTTCGATTGCCATATCCAGGGCGGCACCGCTATCAGCCATGCACGGTCGCTTTCGAATAATGTGATCTTCAATTGCGGCACTCCCATGTGCCTTCGTCGAATCTTAACCCCGCAGGCTACGCGAATCGACCGCCTGTTTCGAAAATTCTTTCGGAATTCTTGTGAAGCCTTGATTTGCGGCGATTCTCAAATGCACAAGGCTTTCCCGACGGAGTCGTCCATCGAGAAAGCCTTTGTGCCCGTTCGCACCGGATTTTAATCGTTGTTTTGCAGCAATTGATTGAGATGAGAGCCGTTCAAAGACGCGGTGTGCCAATCCAACTGCTCATGGAAAACAACTGCCGGAAGGCTGTTTGATCAGGTGATAATCACAGTTCGTTTGTCGGCAGCTTCCTCCATGAGTTTCCGCATACGGTCTGCGGTCAGATCTGGTTCGACAACCAAACCATCCAGCAGCATGGCCGAGGCGTAGAGCTGGAGTCCGCAATCCGCAATAAAGTCATCGTTGGTGCCGGAACTGCTCAATGTCGCCAGCCGACTGATCAGCGGTGCCTGAGGATTAACCTCGAGAATGCGGCGGCTGAGATTGAAATCCTTCACGGTCTGGCTCAGCACTTTCTGCAGTTGGCTGCTCATGGAGCCTTGCGGGTTGACAAGACAAACCGGGCTGGTGGCCAGCCGGGTGGCCTTACGGACATCCTGCACACGTTCACCCAGCGCCTGGCGGAAGATTTCAAGAACCCGGTCAAAACCGGCTGGGGCAATCTGTGAGGAACCACCCTGCTCTTCACCGGTCGTTGAACTTGATGGGGATTCGGCTGAAGCGGGAAGTTGAATATCAGCCGAATCAATCGAGACCAATGATTTTCCATCGAACTCCTGCAGATGTGAAAGCGCGAACTCATCGACCGGATCAGTGAGGAAGAGCACTTCCAGTCCCCGGTCGCGGAATGTTTCGTAATGCGGGTTCCTGAGCAGACTCGCCAGATCTGGTCCACCGAGATAATAGATCTGTGTCTGGTCTTCACGCATCCGCTTGACATATTCCCCGAGCGATGTGGTGGCTCCGGGAGTGACATCATGCGAGGAAGCGAGTCGCAGCAGGCGGGCGATTTTCTCGCGATTCTCGAAATCAACACCCACTCCACCGCGCAAAACCATCCCGAACTGCTCGTAGAATTTCGCATAGGTCGCGGGCTGTTCCTCGGCCAGTTCGGCCAGATAGTCGAGAACCTTCTTAGTCAAGACCTTACGCAGCTTGGGAATCAGTCGATTGTCCTGCAACGTTTCGCGGGACACGTTGAGCGGAAGGTCGGCGGAATCGACCAATCCATAAACAAAGTGCAGATAATCAGGCAGGAGATCTTTGTTGTCGTCCTGAACGAGAATTCTTTTCGCGCACAGCGTCAGACCGTGTTCGAGGCGACCGAACCCCTGCAGCTCAAGATTGACTGGCGGACAATACAGAATCGATTGAAACTGCAGCGGTGAATCTGCCGAGAGATGCAGATGCCACAAAGGCTCTTCATTCGCATGATGTGTGAGCCATTGATAGAAGCTCTTGTATTGCTCGGGCGTCACCTGCGATTTGGGCTCCACCCAGATCGGTGGCTGATTGTTGACGTGTTTTTCGCCCACGTAGACAGCATGCGGCACAAATGTCGAATACCGGCGAACAATCGACTCGAGCCGATATTCTTTGGTGAACTCTTCAATCGCATCCTCTTTGAGATGCAGCACGATTTGTGCACCGCGTGGTGCTTCATCGACTGGCTCGATCGAATACTGTCCGGTGCCATCGGATGTCCATTTCCAACCGCTTTCTTCGCGATAACTGCGAGTGATCACTTCGACGGTATCTGCCAGCATGAAAGCGGCATAGAAGCCGACACCGAACTGTCCGATCAAGGAAAGGTCTGATTTGCTGCCGGATGAATCGGAATCGTGAGTACCTGCTTTCGCCTCGGCCGCTTTTTTCATGAAATCAAGCGAACCGCTGTGGGCAATGGTCCCCAGATTCTCAATCAGTTCTTCGCGAGTGAGCCCGACTCCATTATCGACGATTGTCAACGTTTTCGCGGTTGCATCGGGAAGCAATGTGATTTTGAGTGGGGCATCGTCCCGGTACTCAGCTTCGGAAAGCTGGATATGCCGCAACTTGTTGAGAGAATCGGATGCATTGGAAACAAGCTCACGAACTGCGATTTCGCGGTTCTGATACAACGAATGCGACAGAATGTTAAGGAGCTGCTTGATCTCGGTCTGGAATGTGAATTCTTCGCGGGTTGCGGTCGTCATCGAAGCCCTCACTGAACTTTGGAAAGTTGGGAACAGTTTGAGACGTACAGGATAGGCTGCCAAAATGGCGGTTCCTCATGGTTGTGGTTACTAAGGATGCAACGTCTGTTCCGATTGCCATCGGATCTTGTTGCAACGGCAAGTGTGGGCTCGTTGCTTGTTCGTAAAGATATATTTTGTAATATCTTACGATGCTTCTTCGGAGTTGGATGCGAAGTTGGAATACCTCAATGCTGTAAGCAGGTTCGGAAACCAACGAGAATTCTTCAGGAGATCGTGAGGATTAAGCCTTCGAATTTGTCATGAACCGCTATCGATGCGTCGTTTTCTACGGGTACACTCAAGTGAAAGAGTTCGACGATCCTGTCTTTCAATCTGAAGTCTTGCTGAACGATCACCTTCACTGATTTTCATCCAAGGAAAGCGCATGCCAACTGGTGCATGGCGAATTTGTGGCTGCTTCACACTCGCATTCTGCTGCCTGTGGGGGAGTGCGCTGCCAGCCGATGAATTTGAGTTGCTGAACGAACGCCGAGAAGTCAGGAAGCTTTCTGGAAGGCTGGCGGGTGAGGGCCAAGGTGCTCTTGCCATAGAAAAGCCAGATGGCAGTTACGAACTTGTCGGGAGCGGTGCCATCAAGTCGCGTAAGCCTGAAGAGGCACCGGCTCCCATCGCACCGGCGCAACTGGCCAGGCAGTTGGAAGACGAGTTTGGCAAAGACATTTGTGTGACGTCGATTGACGCGCCTTATGTGGTGGCCTTGCTTCTGGCGGCACCATTGCCAAAAAGCCAGGAGTCGCGAGCCAATGCTTTCTGCAAGAAAGCGACGAAGTTTTTTAAGACAGTAGAGAGTGTTTTTGAAAAATATGCTGCCGATATGGGACTGGCTCTTGAACCACCTTCTCATCCACTCGTGGTTTTGATTTTTGAAACCAACGATCAGTTCATCGCCTATTTCAATGAACAGACAGGTGGAACTGGCCTCTCAGGGGCCAATGTTCTCGGCTTCTACTCAGCCGCTTCCAATCGACTCGTGCTTCGTATGGCCGAATGTGACACCTTTGAAGTCCCTCTTCATGAAGCGATTCATCAGCAGGTTCATAATCGAGGCTTGCTGCAACGATTGGCGCCTGTTCCCGTCTGGTTCAATGAAGGTATTGCAACGGGATTTGAAGCCAATGGTGAAAAAGTGACTGGCGGCCCGGGCAAGCTGAATCTGCGTTATGCCCGGTCGGCACTGGCGGCGAAGAATGTGAACTGGCAGGAAATCATCACAGATGACAAGGCCTTTCGAGGAGATCTACTGGCTGGCGAAGCTTATGCCCATGCCTGGGCCATGCACTGGTTGCTGATGACAAAATACAAACAGAACTATGCGGCTTATGTCAAAAAACTGGGTGAAAAATCCGTACTGGCCACAGATACTCCCGAAGCGCGCCGCCGGGAATTTGAGACGGCTTTTCAGAAGAGTATCGACGAGTTGCAGAAGGAGTTGCCCCAGGCTCTGGATGCAGCGCTCAAAAAACAGAAGGTGATTGATCGCGACCAGACACGGCCAGGGTATGTCGTTGCCAATTCGAACCTGGCCTCAGTCGAGATTAAGGCTGTTTCCTCGCCTGTTGGTCGCATGCAGGTGGAAGGTCAACTGAAGAATCTTTCAACGATCAGACCGATGACTTTCCTGGTCACCTTGGTGACGGATGGCGGGCAATACACGCAATGGGTGCTCTCCAATGTGCCCATTTACAAGACAGCTCCGCTCGTGCGACGGCTCCCTTCCACGCCAGTTCCCGGGGGTGGAGCGGCGGGTTCCGGTACGTCTTTTCGCTTCTATATCGAATCGGCACTTCCAGACAGTCAGCAGGCTCAGCAATGGGAAGATGGTCAACTGCCTGTCCCTGCCCTCCTCCGTGAATAGTGAGCGACTCTGATGAGACACTTTTTATGAAATTGGAACTCTCTGCGTGTCACGCACGCTCCAGGCAAGCATGTTTTCGCGAACAACTCCGCGCGGTTATCCCCTGGGAAGCATGCGCCGAAAGTAAGCCAGACCGTTCATCGTATCTCCCAGTGGATCCTGCCCCTGGGTGCGGATTGGCATGAGCCAGCCGCGATATTGAACTTCTTCCAATGTGGCAATAACTTCTGGCCAGGCGATTGTTCCTTCGCCAACAGGCGTTTCAAGGCCGCCCTGCTGGAAATCACGGATCCCGTCGCGAAGTGTGACATGGCCGATCTGCTCGTGGAGCGAAGTGATGGCTTCCCCAACGGAAAGGCCCTGCATCGCAAACGATGCGGTATCGAAATCAATGGCCAGTCGGCCCGTGGTTATGGAATTGGTGAACTCTTTGAGACTTTGCGGTGAATCGGCAGTGGGGATGATGCAGAGGACAACTCCATGATGATCTGCCAGTCGAGTGAGATCCGAGAAGACTTCTTCGAGAATTTTCCGAGCTTTTGATGAACTGATGGCAGAGTTGTTTTCGGTGGCTTGAGGCAAGTGGCCCGGGCGAAGGCATACAGTGCTCAGGCGTAGCTTTCCCGCGAGTTGAATGGCATGTCGGATGAGGGTCAGTCGGTCATCCAGCCCATCGTCTTCAAAAAGTGCCTTTCGTAGTGGTAACCAGCCACTGGCCAGAGTGAGCCCCAGTTCACTGGCATAATGCTGCAGTTCTTTAAGAGCTGTGGCATTCCAGTCCGGGCCATTGATTTCTCTGGCGAGGTCAAGTTGCACTCCTCGGGCCCCAGCCTCTTGTGCGGCTTGTAGTGATTGGCGCATCGGGAGCCGAAACAATCTCGTCGGCAGAGAAAGATGTTTTTGATTCATAAACAGACATACTCGATGCTATTGAATAATTGCAGTGGCGTGACGTGAGGACCCGGAATGACTTTTAGAGGCCTTTATTCTGAAAATCTGGTCACAATCCGGCAACTGAGAGGTTTACAAGTAACCTGCTCACTCGTCCCACCTTTGCATTCGTGTTAATTTATATGTTCTGAAGCGGCTGCGGAGAGACTGTTCGCCACAAAATGCCGGCTGAGTCCACTTGGGTGAACCCCGTGTCCTCGCCGCAGTAACATAAGCTGTGATGAACGAAGATAGATACTGAAGAAACGACTTCTGGGAAGTGAGAGCAATTGATGGCGGCGCGAGTTGGGCTGTGGATGGTCGGTGCCTGGGGTGGAGTGGCAACAACAGTGGCGACTGGCCTGTCGGCACTCCGGCAGGGGTTGTCGGCCCCGGTTGGGCTTGTGACAGCAAAGGAACCACTCGCCAGTCTCCCCTGGGTCGATTGGGGTGATCTGACGATTGGTGGTCATGATATTCGCGAAACCACCTATGCAGCCGAAGCCCAGGTACTGTGGGAGAAATCGAGAGTCTTTTCTCCCGATTTGCTGAACCGGGTGGCAGATGATTTTGCTGCCTGGGATCAGAATATTCAGCCCGGTGTTCTGGTGAATGTGGGCGATCGAATTCGTTCACTGGCGGGTGAAAAGTCGCGATCATACCTCGCAGAGAGTCCATTGCAGGCGATCGCCAGAATCCGCAAAGATCTCGAAAACTTTCGCGAGCAGCATCGACTGGATCGATTGATTGTCGTCAACGTCGCTTCGACAGAGCCGCCCGTTGATCCAGCCCTCGCAGAACTTGACTGGCCACAACTGCAAAAGCTGCTGGGAGCCACTGAGCCGATCAAGCTTCCTTCAAGTTCACTCTATGCGATTGCGGCCTTTGAATGTGGTGCCTCTCATGTCAATTTTACCCCTTCAGTGGGGACTGATCTGCCGGCATTGTCCGAACTGGCATTAACTCAGGGAGTGGTGCATTGTGGTCGCGATGGGAAAACGGGAGAAACGTTGTTGAAGTCAGTCCTGGGCCCCATGTTCGCTGCGAGAAATCTGCATGTGAACAGTTGGGTGGGCCATAACATTTTTGGCAATCTGGATGGGAAAGTTCTGGATGATCCTGCCAATAAAGCGACGAAAGTCAGATCCAAGGATCATCTCCTGACAGAAATTCTGGGCTACAAACCGCAGACGCTGGTTTCGATCGAGTACATTGAGTCGTTGGGTGACTGGAAGACCGCCTGGGATCATATCCATTTCGAGGGTTTCCTCGGAACGAAAATGGCCATGCAGTTTACCTGGCAAGGGTGCGATTCCTTGCTGGCTGCTCCCCTGGTGCTTGACCTCGTGCGCATTACCGAGTTGGAGGCTCGGCTGGGAAGCAAAGGGTTGCTCTCCTTCGTGGGTTCCTTCTTCAAGAGCCCCATGGGTTGCTCAACTCCCGAGTTTGCCACTCAATACCAGCAACTCGTCGAGTGGGCTCAACTGCGTCAAAGCCAGTTCGAAAAGAAGTAGTCCAGGAGTCCTGCTGTAATCTTCGAGGTACCTGAAATCTGTCTCTCTCAGGTCGATAAACTCGGGAAAGTCTAGTATTCCACGGAGTTTGGCAGTTCAATGAACTGAGTTGTTGTTGTGATGCATCGAAAAGCTGAATTGCTTTTTAAGTTTATCGCAATTTGAGCGTAGGTCATTGACGCAATTGTATCTGCATGATGGATCAATCACGTTGAGTGATGTGGCAGGGAGTTTTCCCGAGATGTATTCGCAGTTTTTTCGTGACCTGACCAACTGGAATCGGCGAGAATCGCGTCATCGCCCTGCCAATGGAACTGCAGGGTTATTGGCAGGTCTGGCCCTCTGCCTGCTGATGGCACCAGCGGTTGCCTCAGAAAAACTCGATTACAATCGAGATGTGCGGCCCATCCTGTCGAACAAGTGCTTTCGCTGCCACGGATTTGACGACAAAAATCGAGCCGCTGGTTTGCGGCTCGATATGGCCGAGGGGGCACTGGCTGAGCGTGATGGTGCGGCGGCAGTTGTGCCCCATGCTCCTGAAAAGAGCCTGCTAGTGGAACGGATCGAGACCAGCGATGTTGATCTCAAAATGCCACCGCCAGAGTCACCGCAACAGTTAACGACGCGGGAAATCGCCCTGCTGAAACAATGGATTCGTGAAGGAGCCGAATATCAGCCCCACTGGGCCTTTGCGCCGCTTTCCAAGCCAGAAATCCCAGTATCAATAGCAACCCCTGTCGATACGGTCCCTGGTTCACCACTCGATGGATTCATCGAGAAAGATTTACTGGCTAAAGGGATTCCGGTCGCACCCATGGCTTCGCGGGCCGTACGAATTCGTCGACTTTATCTCGATGTGTTAGGAATCCTCCCTTCTCCTGAGGAAGTTGATCGCTTTGAGCAGGATGCAACTCCTGATGCCTGGGAAAAACTGGTCGATCAGGTCTTGGCCAGCCCACATTATGGTGAGCGCTGGGGGCGGCACTGGCTTGATCAGGCACGCTATGCCGATTCAAACGGCTACACCATCGATGGAGCCCGTGTCATGTGGCCCTATCGGGATTGGGTGATTCAAGCACTGAATGCGGATATGCCGTTTGATCAATTTACGATCGAACAATTGGCCGGTGATTTGTTGCCCAATGCCAGCAAAAAACAACTTGTCGCCACAGCGTTTCATCGCAATACGATGATCAACGAAGAAGGTGGTGTTAAAGCGGATCAGTTTCGCCATGAAGCGATGGTTGATCGCGTGGCAACGACCGGGTCAGTCTGGCTGGGCCTCTCGATTGGATGTGCCCAATGTCATACCCACAAGTATGACCCGATTACCCATGAGGATTTTCACAGACTGTATGCTTTTTTTAATGCGGCCAAAGATGCCAACAATCAGGCCGACACCGTCCCGGTTTATGTGAATGAGGTCTTCGGACTCACCCCCGCTCAAGAGGCACTCCTCGCACAACTGAAAGCTCTGCGGATCGAGCAGGGAAAATTGAAAGAGGCCGTGGGGAAAGAGACGAAAGTTGCCAATGGCAGCGACCCGGCTTCTGTTCGTTGGCACCGGGTTGAATTCAAGCAGTTTGCTGCTGGAAGTAATGGAGAGCTTGTCCAACTTCCTGATCAATCGCTGCTCGCCAGCCGGAAACTTGCTGAGAACGACAGTTATGAAGTCACGTTTGATTGGCCCGAGAAAAACAGAGCCGTCAAGATTGTGGTGTTGCCCCACGAATCATTGCCCCGGCAAGGCCCGGGCTTGGCCTCGAATGGTAATTTCGTTCTCAGTGACGTTTCTCTGAAGCAGAAAGATCGATCTTTCCGCTTCGAGCAGGCTTTTGCTGATCATGAACAACCTGGCTACACCGCCAGCCATGCCATCGACAATGATCCTCAAAGTGGCTGGGCAATCAATGTTTCTGCCGACCAGACCAAACGCAATCCACAGCTCAAAATGAATTCCCGACATGAACTCGTGTTGAAGGCATCTCAAGAGGTCGAGCCAGGGCCCGTGACGATCGTTCTCAGGCATGATCGGAATGCTCATTATCTGGTTGGCCGTTTTGCGGTCGAAGTGGCAGATCAATGGCTTGAGTCGACAACTTCATCTTCGCAAATCCAGCAACAACTGGCCGAAATCAACGAGCAGATTCGTCGGCTGGAAGCTCAAGTTCCAGGGGCGGGCCGTGAATACCTGCAGATGGTGATGCAGGATCTTCCCAAGCCGCCACCGACCTATCTGCTGTTGCGAGGAGATTTTCTGAATCCCGATCTTCCCCGAGGCGAGCTTTCTCCCGGTGTTCCTGGTGCCTTGACGGTTTCTACCGGCCCGGCCGACAAGCTGAAGAATCGACTTGATCTGGCTCGCTGGCTGGTCAGCAAAGACAATGCTTTGACGGCACGAGTCTTTGTGAATCGTGTCTGGATGCGATATTTCGGACGGGGGATTGTCGAAACCGAGAATGATTTTGGGATGCAGGGTTCGCTGCCATTCTCACCAGAGCTTCTCGATTGGCTGGCAGGCCGATTCATCGAAAAGAAGTGGTCCATGAAGTCGCTTCATAAAGAAATTCTGCTTTCCCAAACTTACTGCCGGGAGAGCCGGATCACTTCTTCGGCACTGTCAAAAGATCCACAGAATCGCGCCCTGGGGCGACAACAGCGTCTCCGAGTGGATGCGGAGATTGTGCGCGACCTGATGCTTTCAGCCAGCGGATTATTGACTCCCACAATCGGTGGCCCGAGTGTGTTTCCTCCGCAACCGGCTGGTGTTTTTCAGTTCACGCAGAACAGTAAGCCGTGGAATGAAGAACAGGGGGAAAATCGTTACCGCCGGACGATGTACACGATGTTCTATCGAAGTGCTCCGTACCCGCTGCTGGCGACATTTGACGCACCCGATTTCACTTCGGCCTGTACACGGAGGCAGCCCAGCAGTACCCCACTTCAGGCACTTTCGGTGGCCAACGACCCGATGTTTCTGGAAATGGCAGGTGGTCTGGCCCAGCGGGTGCTTCAGGATGAGCCTCGCGATCCGGAGGCGATTGCCCACGCCATGTGGAAGATCTGTCTGTCGCGTGGCATGAGCACTGCAGAGAGCGAGATTGTGGCTAAGTTCTTTGAAGCGGAAAAACAAAGGTTTATTCGATCGCCAGAGCAGATCAACGAACTGTTAAAGCCAATGAAACGGTTTTCATGGCCGGCGGATCTCTCCAAAGCCGAGATTGCAGCCACCATCAGTCTGGCGCGACTTGTTTTTAACACTGATGAGTTTATTACCCGCAACTAGACGATTTTCTGGTCGTTTCCTTCGAACCTTGAGATTTCTTCCCGAACCAGAACAGTGCAGGTCAGCATGCCAGATCGAACACAAGACAATTCGACGATTTCGAAACATGCTGCTGATGTTTTGAATCGCCGCTATTTTCTCCAGCAGGCTCCACTGGCTTTGGGAGGGACGGCACTGGGGGCTTTGTTGGCTCAGGATGGTTTTACTGCGGAACCGTCACCGTCGCCCACGTTGGCGAAAGCGAAAAGTGTCATCTTTTTGTTTATGGCCGGCGGCCCGAGTCAGCTCGAACTCTTTGAGGATAAACCCGAGCTGAAGCGGTTTCATGGTGAGGCACCACCGGCCAGTTTTACTGAGGGACGTCGCTTTGCATTTTTGAAGCCGGATGCCAAGCTTCTGGGCAGCACTCGCCAATTCAGTCGTTACGGCGAATGTGGTATGGAACTGAGTGAACTCCTCCCATATCACCGTTCGATCGTCGATGATGTCTGCTGGTTGAAGGCTGTGGCGACAGATGTCTTTAACCATGGCCCTGCCAAACTGTTTATGAATACCGGCTTTCAGGCACCGGGTCGGCCAAGTTTTGGTTCCTGGCTGACATACGGATTGGGGAGTGAATCACAGAATCTGCCGGCTTTTGTGGTGCTTCAGAGCGGCCCGCGCGGCCCTCGGGCGGGGAATGCCCTGTGGTCAAGTGGTTTTCTGCCTTCGCAATATCAGGGTGTCCCGCTGCGAGGACAGGGGCCGCCAATTCTTCATCTACAAACCCCTGCGGGATTTGATGATGAAGGGCAGAGCCGACTGATCTCGACGTTGCGGCAACTGAATGAAGTGCAGTTGCAGCGGTCGGGTGATCCGGAAATTGCCACTCGAATTGCGGCTTACGAAACAGCCTATCGAATGCAGACGAGTGCTCCCGAGTTAGTGGAACTCTCGCAGGAGACCGAAGGGACGCTCAATCTTTATGGAGCTGAGCCTGGTAAAGCTTCGTTTGCGAATAACTGTCTTCTGGCTCGTCGGCTGGTCGAGCGCGGTGTGCGGTTCATTCAGCTTTATCATACTGACTGGGATCATCACGGTGGCAAAGGGGCCGATCTGACAGACGCTCTGGAAAAGGAATGTCGGGCAGTTGATCAGGCGTCGGCCGCACTGATTCTCGATCTGAAGCAACGCGGTCTGCTGGACGATACGCTGGTGATCTGGGGTGGGGAATTTGGTCGAACTCCACTGGGTGAAGTGCGCGGAACCATTGGTCGCGATCACCACATTGATGCCTTTACCATGTGGGTGGCAGGTGGTGGGTTTCGGCCTGGATACATTCATGGTTCGACCGATGAATTGGGATTTGCAGCGACGAGTGGACGAGTTCACGTTCATGACCTGCATGCCACACTCCTGCATCAACTGGGGATTGATCATGAGCGGTTGACTTACCGCTTTCAGGGGCGGGATTTCCGACTGACCGATGTGCATGGCCACGTGGTTCAAGAGGTGCTCATCTGACGCTTCCGAGATTTTCCTGTTGAGGAATTTCTACAGGCAAACATCAGGGTGCCATCAAAAAAACTGCCGGTCGCGGGCTGCCACCTGCGACCGGCAATCTGTTCTATTGGCGTCTGCCAGCTGCCTGTGACATCTTGCCACATTCTGCAGCGAGCAGCTTTTCACTTCCTGTCAGAGTCGATCACTCAACTCCTCTGCAGCGAACGCCCCTGCTGAGATTCCGTTCTCAGTCAGGCATTTCCGCGAAGCCCGGTAAGCCAGCGGGAAGAACTCGACAAAATTTACTCAAAGCTCCTCTGTTCTCCAAACCAGCAGGCTTGTTAAACAAAGAATTCACATCACTCAGCCCGCAATCTGCCAGGAGTTCCCCGGAGAGGAGAGCTGATCGAACTGTGGGGAAAACGTTCTCGTATACAGATCCCAGTGCTCCCGATCCCAGATTTCGACATGGTCATTCACGCCCAGCAGATAGATTTCTTTATCGAGCAAAGCGTGTGTAGACAGCCGATCCGGAATTCGGAATCGTCCTTGATTATCTAAATCGACCCTCTCCGCAGAAGAGTAAAACAACCGCAAATACGTTTGGTCACCCCCAGGAAAGCCTCTGGAACTTAATGTTTCCGACAGACAATTGAAACCTTCCGGAGAGTAGAGCACCAGTGATTTTTGAGTCCCGGGTGCGATGTACAGATGATTACATTCGAGGCAGCCCAAGTCTTCGCGTAGTCGCTTGGGGAGGCCCACACGCTGCTTCTCGTCGAGAATTCGCAGGTAGGTACCCGTCAGCGGCATCTTGACCCAGTCGCTAGTTACGAGGCAGCGTCGAGAGATTCCAAGAAGGGATGTGTTTCCCCATTCCTCCCCACAAGCTCCCACAAAGTCCCCGCAGAATATCAATCCGTCACCATCGTGCAAGTTCAGCTCGTGGCCGGAAGGGTCTGATGATGTTCTCCGTCGCCGTAGCTCGTTATGCACAAAGCGATTCGGTCGTGGAAAAAAATTTCAGTTGATCGACGTTGAGAGTGCTGGTGGGCTCACTTCCAGCAATTGTCGGTACAGAAAATCGTAGGCAGAGATCGTCGCCTGTGTCGTAAGTTGTTTTTCAATATATGCTTGCGCCGAGTTCGCGATGTCAGTGGATCGAGTTTCACTGCGGAGCGCTTCATCAATGGCGGCCGCCAGAGCCAGGGAATCATCGACGGGGACCAGCCAGCCCCGCTGGCTGTTTTCCCCTCGCTGGCCATGCCCGAGGAGTTCTGAGCTCCCTTCGACGTTGGTGGCCACACAGGGCTTGCCCGTCGCCATCGCTTCAAGCAGCGCATTGGGCATTCCCTCCCAGCGCGATGCCAGCACGAAAAGATCGCAACTGGCCATCAGGCGAGGAATGTCATTTCTCTGCCCCAGAAAATGGACGCGACCACTCGCTGGGCTTTGAGTGCCTTTGTGAAGTTCGAGCTCTTTTCTTAGCGGACCTTCACCGGCAATCACCAGATGAAGCCTCGGCCATTTTTGGGCCACTTTTCCAAACGCATCGAGCAATATGTCCATCCCCTTCTGCACATCCAGCCTCCCGGCAGAAAAGAGCATGATGGCATCGGAGGGGAGTTTGAGATCTGCTGTGGTGAATGGGATGGCGTTTTTCCAGCGGTCGATATCGATGCCATTCGGAATAACGACGAGCCTAGTCTGGTCGAGTTTCCAGTTTTTTGCTGCGTGCTGACGGACGCCTTCACTCACACAAACCCATCGAGTCACCAGCGAAGCCGTGAGCCATTCAACCCAGCCATGCCAATGGGCTTGCCGTTCGGCGACTCGCAGACCACATAACACAACGGATCGCCCTGCTCTGAAAGCCGCCAGACGCCCCAGAATATTGGCATGGAACAGATATGTCTGAATAATTTCTGGCTGAAAGCCGCGGATATTCTCAACCAACTGCCTGAAAACTGACAGCGTTGACCAGACGCTCCTGGCACCCAGGCAGCGTGGAACAATCCCCTGCTCTTCGAGTTGATCGCAAAGCTCGGCCCGTGGCCCCAGGCAAACCACCCGCACCTCCCAGCCTTTATGCAGCAAGCCGATGGCCAGTTGCACGAACTGTTGCTCGGCACCACCCCGGTCAAGTTCCGTGATGATCATCAGAATTCGAGGGTGAGGGCTGTGGGTCATGCAGTTCGCATTCGTCAAAACGTCTTTCGATTTCGGTCGATACCAGCCGTTTTCAGGAATTTCTGTTCCTGCCAAAGCAACTCTGGGCTCTGTTCGCCAGACATATCGAGAACTTCAATGTAGCATCAATGATTCAACGAGTGCGAATCAAGTTCTGGCACTCGCAGTCTATCGGAGAAAGCATGTCGTCCTCCCCAGATTTTGAGTCACTTTCGACTTACGATTATGAACTTCCTCCGGAACTGATTGCGCAGCATCCTTTGCCTGAGCGAGACGCCTCTCGCATGTTGGTCATACATCGTTCGAAAGGCGCGATCGAGCATCGGTTCATTAAGGAGCTGCCACTGTTTCTTAAACCCAACGATCTGATTGTGGTCAACAACAGCAAAGTCGTACCTGCCCGATTACAGGGTGTGAGAGCTTCCACTGGCGGCAAATGGGAAGGACTTTTTCTGGGAGTCACAACCTCCGGAGAGTGGCAGATCATCGGGCAGACTCGCGGACGACTTCAATCGGGTGAGTGGATCACGATTCCTGTTCCAGCCACTCATGTCGAAAATGCAGTAAGTCGTCAGCACCCCGACCTTCATTTGCAGTTGATCGAACGTGGAGAAGGTGGCATCTGGAAAGCATCTCCTCAGAGTCAAGTTTCTACGTGGGATCTGCTTGAGCAATATGGAAGCATGCCCTTGCCGCCTTACATTCATCGCGATGACGAAGAGGTGGAAGATCGAGTCCGCTATCAGACGATTTTCTCCGGGCCGCAAGGCTCGGTCGCAGCACCTACCGCAGGACTGCATTTTACCCCCGCACTGAGAGATCGATGTGCAGCTTCGGGAGCGAAATTTGCGGAAGTCACGCTGCATGTCGGCATGGGAACCTTCCGCCCTGTCAGCAGTGAGCGGATCGCCGAGCATCAGATGCACACAGAAACCTGTGAGCTGTCTGAAGACGTGGCACAAAAAATCCAATCCACAAGATCTCAGGGAGGGAAGGTCCTGGCAATTGGTACAACTTCAGCGCGAACCCTGGAATCGGCGGCGAGAAAAGTGGGTGTCGGTTTAGCTTGGCAGGGCGAAACGAATCTTTTCCTCAGGCCACCTTGTGAGTTTCTGCAAGTCGAGGCTCTGCTGACGAATTTTCATGTTCCCAAATCAACACTTTTAATGCTGGTCTGTGCCATGGCAGGCTACGACCTGACAATGCAGGCCTACAAAGAGGCTGTCGAGCAGCGATATCGCTTCCTCAGTTATGGCGACTGCATGCTCATTCTGTAGAAGCAGGATGATATCTGTCTGAAGATTCATTTCTGCCTGTTTATCGTAACGGAAGAACGCGGATTTTATTGTTGGAACTGTCTCCCACCAGGAGTAAGCCCTCTTTGGTAATGAATACACCATGGGGCCGGTTGAGGCGGCAGGTCTTTGCATCCCCGTCCGGGCCATCACCGGCTTTGCCATCACCAATGACAGTTTCAATCAGGCCGGTCTTCGCTCGAATCACACGAATCGTATGTGTTTCGGTATCGGCGAGATAAATGTCGCCATTGGCATCGACAGCCGCTCCTTTGGGGGCCCCGAGAATGGCTTTGCGGGCATCAATCCCATCACCGACTAAAGATGGCTTACCACCCACACCAGCAATGTGGATGAGTTTGGCTTCTCCCTTGGGAAAGCGATAGACTGTGTTCCCTTCGCGAAGCGCGAGAATCATGTCTCCTTCGGGAGTGAAGTCAATACTTCGCGGGCCATTGAGGGGTGTGCCCACCTGCGGATCACCATCTTTGGCAGGTTTCTTTTCGCCAGTTCCGTAAGCGGTCGAGATCAGGCCCGTTTTCATATCAACTTTGCGAACCCGGTGGTTCCCGGTATCGCAGATCAACAGATCTCCAGCCGGATCGATCTGAATGGAATGTGGCATATTCAATTGAGCTTTTTCGGCTAGCCCGCCATCACCACTGAATCCGGCGGTTCCTGTCCCAGCCAGCGTGGAAATCATGCCCGTTTTGCCATCAATTTTGCGGATGGTATGCGTCCGCATATCGGCAATGACAATATCCCCTGCCGGAGTGAAACGGAGTTCATGGGGTTCATTCATCAAGGCTTTTGTCGCCGGGCCGCCGTCACCGGCAAATCCTTTTTTGCCTGGAGTCCCGGCAATGGTCGTCACCGTCTGCTTTTCGAGATCGAGGCGGCGAATAATATGACCGGTGTATTCACAGAAATACAAAGCACCATCTGGCCCAATCACCAATCCAAACGGCTGGCCACTGTGAGTTTCGAGGAATGGCTGCTGATCGCCATTGAAGCCATCTTTGCCTGATCCAAAGAGTGTTTTGACTTCGCCCGCATGGACCATATTGAACCCAGCAGATGCCAAGAGGCTCAGAAGCACATAGAGTGCAACCAGCCGCACGAGATTGAATTTCCAGAAGCTTGTCTGGCTGGATCGCGTGGTAGCATTACGGTTTCTTTGAACGCAAACAAGAGACCGCTGGTGAACACGATGAGATCTCTGCGCCCCATGAGCATTGTGCATGTATTTGGTGGTCATATGCTGCCCGTAAGTGATCATGGCCGTTGTCTCTCTGAAAGTTGTTTCCCTGGGATTGATTGTCACAAATACGCCCTTCGTTATGTTCTTGCCACAGGAAAGATCCCATTTTTTTCAGTGACTTTTCCAGAGGCTGTTCGCGGGAATTGACCGTACCAATACTGTTTTGCGATGATGGCTTGTGCATTTTGGCAAGCGGATTGATTCACTAAACCGACGAGACACGACTCATGGACGCTTCTCAATTCCCAACATCGAGCAGTTTCAATGTCAATCGCCGGGCGTTTCTCGAAGGGCTGTCGATTGGTGCCATCGCGACGGCGGGAATCGCGTCTACTGATGTCTTGACGATGCCGCATGAAGTTCATGCCGCTGAGAATCAACCGCCATCGAACGCCGATGTCACTGCAACGTCACCGACCAGGATTCTTGTGGGCACTCCCGTTCTGCAGTGTCCGGCAAATGACGGAATGAGTGTCGTATGGCAAGTCTCCGGGAATGCGACCGGCTGGGTCGAGTATGGGACGACGAAAGAGCTGGGCCAGATTGTGAGACCGGGAGGGTATGGCCTCAACTCAATGGATTCTCCTGTGCTGTCTGCGAGGTTGGAAGGTTTGCCTGAGGCCGCCACGATCTACTATCGGGTCGCTGCTGCTCCCATTGATTTTCAGAACGCTTACAAGGTCGTTCGAGGAGAGACAGAATACAGTGAAATCTACGAGTTTCGGTTACCCGACCCAGATGCGAAGAGCTTCCGCTGGTGTGTGATCAACGATACGCACGAGGTCGATCAGACCTTGAACGCCACGCTCGGTAAAGTCGATGAACTGCAGGCCGAACTGATGGTCTGGAATGGGGACATTTTCAACGATATTCGCTCCGAGAAACAGTTGGTCAATCAGACGTTGCAGCCAGCAGGCCGAGCCTATGCAGCAACCCGGCCCGTGATGTTTGTGAGTGGCAATCATGATGTTCGCGGTGTGCTGGCACGTCGTTTGGAAGAATGCATGCTTTCGCGGCCAGAGAGCAGTCCCCTGGGGCGATGTTTTGCACTCCGATGCGGACCAGTGGCTTTAATTGGTCTCGATACCGGCGAGGATAAACCTGACAGTCACCCTGTGTATGCCGGCTTAGCTCAATTCGAACCTTATCGTGAAGCTCAGGGGGCATGGCTGGCCAAAGTGCTCACTCAGCCAGAGATCGCGAGTGCGCCTTATCTGGTGGTTCATTGTCACATCCCGCTCTTCGGGAATCGGCGTAAGGATGCCGTGGAAGGTCAAATAGAGTTCGCCCGATTCTGCGAGCAGGGGCAGAAATTCTGGTTGCCGCATTTAGAGAAAGCCAAAGCGCAACTGGTCATCAGTGGGCATACGCACAAGCATCGATTCATGCCGGCTGAGAATAGTCAGGTGATGGCACAGCTCATTGGTGGTTCACCCAATCTACCGTTAGCCACCGTGATTCTCGGGGAAGCCACATCCGAACGACTGCAGGTGACCGCCCTGCAGATGGATGGGCAGACTCTGGGAACATGGACTTTCCAACCCAGAAATCCTGCATAAAGCTCTTATCTGGAGGGGTGGTTCTTTGCTGGTGATGCTGCCCAGCGAAGATCTTTTGAAAGATGCCTTAATGTATGCTTCAGAATTTCTGCAGCAGCAGGAGCAGCCACTTTGCCACCAAAGGCTTCACCACCCACACTGGCTTCGTTGACGACCACGAGGACAATCGCCCGAGGCTTGTCGATGGGTGCACCGCAAATGAAGGAACTCACATACTTGCCGTGCGAATAGCCACCAGAGGCTAATAGAACCTGCGCTGTCCCTGTCTTTCCAAAGACTTCGTAGTCGTCGAGTTGAGCTTTTTTGCCAGTCCCGCGAGTCACCACTTCGCGAAGTGGTTCACTGATCATCCATCGAGTAACATCGCTGGAAATCACCTGCTGGGAAACCTGAGTTCGGCTTTCGCGAGGTGCCTTGATGATTGTCGGGCTGCGCCAGACACCACCATTCGCGATCGCAGCATGGGCTGCGATCATCTGCAATGGAGTCGCTGCCAGTTCATGACCCATAGGAATGGAGCCTGTCGAGTAGCTGTTCCACTGAGACAAAGGTCGCAACAGCCCGGGTAATTCGCCGGTTAGCTCAATTCCTGTGCGGCGGCCAATTCCAAAACGTTGTGCAGCCTCAAAAAGCTCTGCATTTCCCAGCAGTTCACCAACTTTGGCCATGCCGATATTACTGGATTTCACAAGCACATCGGTCAAGTTCAATGAACCATAGGCATGGGTATCATGCAAGACTCGTCGTCCCATCCGATACTGACCACGCTCGCAATCGAAGACCTGGTCTTTCTGAATCAGACCCGCTTCGAGGCCATAAGCCACAATAAGAGGTTTGAACGTCGATCCAGGTTCATAGATATCGCTGATGGCCCGGTTCTTCCACGAGTCACTGCCAGCCAGCTCGGGTTGATTGGGGTCAAAAGTGGGTCTCGAAGCCATCGACAGGATTTCGCCTGTCTGGGGATCCATCGAAATCGCGCAGACACTGCTGGGTTGCCACTGAGTCATGACCTCATCCAGAACACGTTCGGTCTGGAGCTGAATGACAGTATCAATCGTGAGTGTGACAGATTCGCCAGGACTCATCGGCATGGTCGAGGTCGGCTCGATTTCAAGCACTCTCCCCCGGGCATCTCTCAGTAAGGTAGCGGAACCAGGCTGACCAGCCAGAATCGATTCCTGAGACTCTTCGATCCCGCCCTGCCCGATCCCGTCGATGTTCCGTAAGCCCAGCACATGGGCAGCGATCAACCCCTGGGGATAGACCCGGCGATATTCTTCGCGGAATCCCCATTGATCGCGCGGTAATTTTAATTCGCGGATCGATAGGACTTCGCTGGGGTCCAGCCGTCGTTTAATCCAGAGGAACTGAGATTTCGACGAGTTCCTGATTTTTTGAGAGAGTTTTTGTGGATCGAACTGGAGAACACTCGCGACTTTTGATGCGAACGACTCTGGTTCATCAATCAGGCTGGGAACCAGATAAAAACTTTGTGTGGTGACAGTCGTCGCAAGAATCCGCCCCGAAGAATCAAGAATGTCCCCTGGTCTGGCTGGGACTGTCTGTCGAAAGATTCGCTGTCCCGAGGCTGTTCGTGAAAAATCATCCTGCTCAAGAACCTGGAGCTGGATCAACCGCCCGGCCAAAACCACACTCACGACCAGAGCACCCAGGCTGGCGATCAGCATCCGCTGCTCCATCGAACGAGATGTGAGCCACGGATAGGATGCTGCCGGGTTGACTGAATCCCTGGGAGACGTCAGCGGCTCCGTTGAGAGCTCCATCGCTTGCCGCATACGGCTCGATGTACAGCCTTTCCAGATCCATCTTGCCATCGAGCCAGCGGCGAGAATCCATTGGGCTCCCCTAAGTTTTGATACGCTCTCCTTCCAGAATCTCCCGGGAAAACTGAGCCAGTCGCGGTGTTCAGGAGTTGGTTGTGGTTGAAGAGATTCTGTCGAACTGAGGGTTTGAGTGGCTGGTTCCGAGCTGCTGGTTTCGTACTTGGGAAACCACCGCTGAATGATGGCCCTGCCCAGGGATTGAACGAGTGGTGATTGTGACCAGCGGTCAGATAACTGGTGAATGAAGGGCCAGAGTTGGCTCCATCGATTGGTCGCGTGGAGCAGCCAATTCTGGCCGGTGTTCCTGATGCGAGCGATCAACGAGGAGAAGCCCATGAGACGATTGCTTTCGTGAGACCCTTCATCCGATCAGGACTGGAGAGGTGGAGTGAAACCCGGCGTTCCTATCGTCTGATCGGCGTTTTCTCCTGACGGGAAAGATCCGCCACAGTACGTTTTGGCCGTTCAGTTTTTTTTCGCGAATCATCGTCATGGCTGGGCCGGATTGCCATCAGCTCGCCACGTTCGAGTTTTGGTAACAGATGGACTGGCGAGCTCGCGGCATGCACTTCCAGACGAAGCTGAACCAGTTGCTCCTGAGCGACATCAATCCGGTAGCTTTGGCGAATGATCTGCCTTTTGAGAGACAGTATTTCTGATTCCAGCGAGGTTCCATAAAGCGAAATCGCTACGACAATCAGTACTGCGACCCCAAATCGAAAAAACATCGCCACCTGATCCCGTGCCGCTTTGGTGTGCCTGCAAGCTTTGCGGTACCAATTGCTGGCAGTCGATCGACTCACGAGCAACCCGCATCGCTCAGTTTCGGGTGCCCGGCGACGTGTTCATCACTTGAACCTGGCTGGCATCGGGTGGAAGTCGCAAAATTGTGCCGACGGCAATGGTATTTCCATCTTGAAGCTTATCCCGGTTGAGTTCGAGAATTTGGATCCAGCGGGAAGAGCGGCCCAGATGTGCTCTGGCAATGCCGCTCATCGTGTCCTGATCACTGACTTTGTACATAGGAACACCTGCCGGGTCGATGAAGAAACCACTGGCAGGTGCTTCATTCGTTCCTTCTGATGGAGCACTGTTACGTGCGGTTTCGCTGACTTCGCGAGAAGTCGAGAATCCATATTTCTGCTCAAGAAATTCCACTGGAGGAATCTCGATCGTCGTTCCGGGTTTCATGGCTTCGGGACGAGGAACCGCCTTGGCATTATGAGAGGCAAGAGCGTTGAAGTAGCGTCCGCTGCCATAGACCTTTCGCGAAATACTCCAGAAGTTATCACTGGGCTCGACGGTGTAGCGTTGGCTGGGAGGAGGTGTAGAACCTGGATCAAGGCTCAAATTCACTGGGTTTTGGGTATTGGCTGCGGGTATCGAAAGTTGATCTGGAAAGGGTGACTCTTGTGGAGCGGGCTTTTTGTCCGCCATCGGCAATCCAGCAGGGGCAGGTTGTTTCAGACCGCCGGTCGAAGCAGCCGGCGTTTCAAAACCGAAAGCATCGAGATCATTCGCAGGAGAATTATTCACTGGCTGTGAGGGGGCGTTGGATGCAGGTCGCTCAACCGTCTTTGGTGCGGGAATGGTGGTACTTCCGCCAAAGGGATCGCTATCGAGATCGAGCGGCAATGTCGGCTTGGCTGGCTCCTTTGGAGCGGGTTCCTTCTGAGAAGCGAGATTATCAAACCCAAATTCGTCGATGACTGCCGGAGATGGAGTTTTCGCTTGAGAAGCAGGTTGTTCGAGTTCTGCAAATCCAAGTTCTGGCACAGCCCGGGATGTTTCTTGAGTTGTTGGCTGTGCTGGCTCATTCACTGGAGAGCTGGTGGCAGTTCGCTTGGGTTCCACCTGGACGGGCAGCTCAAGAGATTCCACGACGTTTGCCTGACTATCCGCTGCAAGACTGGCATCGTTCGCAGGGATCTCGACGGGCATGGAAAACGGATCATCCTGAGGCACCGATGGCTGATTTTTTGGCGGAGTTAAAGACAGTTCGTTACCACGAGAAGTGGTCTTTGCCGCGGGTTTTTCCATGTCAGCAGCAGGAGATTCGAGGGCAAATGGATCTTCATTTGCGGGCGAACTCGTGGCCATCTTTTCAGAAGAAGCTGGCTTGCTCTGGAGAGGCTCAAGATTGCCAGCAGGTAAAGTCAATTCTGCATGATCAGAGGAAGTGATTGCTGCAGGTGATGGCTTTCGGGGCGTTAAATCTGGAAGTTCCCCTGCGAAGGGGTCGGTCTCGACGGCCCTTGAGGTACTTCCACTGGCTGTGGTCGCGGGAGATGTTGTTGTGTTGGCCGGTCGATTTGATCCGGAAGACTGATCCGCTGACAAATCGAGGGCTGCGAAAGGATCAGCATCGACAGTTGTCGATTTCGGCGTGGAAGCCGCCACTGCGGCGGGAGGTGTTTCCGGTGGAAACGACATATCATCGAGGTCTGTCGGCAAGCTTGGGAGACTTCTTGCCGATGACTTCGAGTTAGCCACAGGAGCTGCGACAGGATCGTTTTTGAGATCGAGCAGTTCATTCTCGAGGCTCGATGGCAGCGTCGTGGCTGGCTTGCTCTCAGGACTGGATGGCGAAGATGCCGCGTTGCTGGAAGCGAGTTGAATCTCAGCTTTGATCTCGTCAGCACTGATTTCTGTTGAGGCACCTTCTGTGGCTTGCGCGACAGTAATCTGTGGGTGTTGCAGCCGTTTGTAGAGCAGCAAGCCAAAGCCGCAGGCCAGCACAACTACCAGCACCAATCCGACTTTGGTTTCTCGGGCCATGTCATCATCCCTGACAAAAAGTGAACGCGAACGACCGCTCGTCCTCCTGGCGAGTTCACCATTTGTCTACGCTTCCGAATGACGGGTCAAGATCAATGCACAATTCCACACGTCTTCGAGGGCTGTGGCTCAGATTTTGCTGGCAATTCTCAAGAAGGGATTGCTCCTGAAAATCTGGCTCTCTATTGTGCCGGGACAGCATTGATTTCGTATGAACGACAAATCCCCAGTGCCTTTCGAGTCCTTCAGCTCTCAGGCATTAGAAGCGAGTGATTCCCATGTCGAGTGACGTACCACCTGTGCCATCTCCAGGAATGGGTCATTCCTTCCCGTTTCGAGTCATGAGTGATCCTGCCCTCAATAAAGGAACCGCCTTCAGCATCCAGGAGCGAGATCGCTTCGGGCTGCATGGCCTGCTCCCTCCGCACATCGAGAGTCTCGACGAACAGGTTCAGCGGGTGTACGAGGCCTATCAGCGGAAAGACGATGATCTCGAACGGCATATTTACCTTCGGGCACTGCAGGATACCAACGAGGTGCTGTTTTACAGGCTGTTGCTGGAGCATATTGAAGAGATGCTCCCAATCGTCTACACGCCTGTTGTCGGGCAGGCCTGCCAGCTCTTCAGTCATATCTATCGCCGACCGCGAGGATTGTTTATTTCGTACCCGATGCGAGATTCGATTGGCGCGCTCCTCCGCAGCAGGCCTTACGCGGATGTAGACGTCATTGTGGTGACGGATGGAGAACGAATTCTCGGGATTGGTGATCAAGGGGCTGGCGGGCTGGGAATTCCCATTGGAAAACTTTCGCTCTACACGCTGATTGGTGGAATTCGCCCTGAGCGGACATTGCCCATTGTACTTGATGTGGGCACGAACAATGCCGAGCGACTCAAAGATCCGGAGTACATTGGCTGGCGACACGAACGCATTTCGGGGCAGGCGTATTTCGACTTTATTGATCAGTTCGTCAAAGCGGTTCAACAGGAGTTGCCGCAGGTGTGCCTGCAATGGGAAGACTTTGCGACACCGCATGCGAGGCCCATTCTTGAGCGTTATGCCAGCAAGTTGCTGACGTTCAATGACGATATCCAGGGAACAGCGGCTGTCGCTCTGGGGGCTGTGATGGGGGCTGTGGGTGTCACAGGAAAACCATTGCGTGAGCAGCAGATTGTGTTTCTCGGTGCCGGATCGGCTGCTGTCGGTGTGGCCGATTACCTGAGGGCAGCTTTAGTGCAGGACGGATTATCGGAAGCCGAAGCGCGGCAGCGGTTCTGGATGGTCGATAAGGACGGGTTGTTGCACTCCGATCGGCATGATCTTTCACCCGAACAACAGGTATATGTCCAGGATTCCGCAAAGTTGCTCAATTGGCAAAAGACGGCCCAAGGTGCCATCGGTCTGGCCGATGTGATTCAGCAGATCGAGACGACGATTCTGATAGGTCTTTCCACGGTGGGAGGGGCGTTTAAGGAACCGATCGTTCGCGAGATGGCGAGCAAGGTCGATCGACCCGTGATTCTGCCACTCTCGAATCCCACGTCGCGATCTGAAGCCTGCCCGGAAGATCTGTTCCGTTGGACAAATGGCCGGGCTCTGGTAGCAACGGGTTCACCTTATGCCCCAGTGGTGTGGGATGGGCGGACAATTCCAATCGCCCAGTGCAATAATGTTTTCATTTTTCCTGCGGTTGGGCTGGGAGTTGTGGCCTCAAAAGCCACGCGAGTGACCGACGGGATGATGCTCGCGGCAGCGCGGGCACTGGGCGAACATTCGCCAGCTCTTAAAGACACTGCAGGCTCGCTCCTCCCGCCACTTTCCGAAGTACGATCGGTCGCCCGTGCTATTGCCGAAGCCGTCGGAATGGAAGCACAACAGGCTGGTGTGGCCCCCGTAACAACCAGACCTGAACTCGTTGCCCGAATTGAAGCCAGTCAATGGCTGCCGGAATATGGGTCTGTCGCGGACTGAATTCAGTCGAGGAATAACGACCCCTTGCGGGGCATTATCAAGGTCGTCGTTCACACATTTGATCAATCGATAGAATGGACATTCCCACCAGTAAGAGGTTACAACAGAAGTGGATCAAAGACTGTTGATGTATTCGGTGGGGAGATTCTGAGATGTGCCGACGTCCTCATGTGATCGTACGCCAGGTTGTATTCAGTTTGTGTTTTTTACTGGCATGCGGGACATTCGTCCTGAGAGATGCTCACGCCGCAGAAATTGTGGTTGACGACAACTGGACGCGCATCAAGCTCGATGAGACATTCCGTGCCGAGGGAGTGGCAACTGGCGACTTCAATCATGATGGATTGATGGATGTCGCTGCTGGCGATTACTGGTATGCCGCTCCTGATTGGAAAAAGCACGAAGTTCGCCCGGTTGGTGAATACAAATGGAACGGCAGCTACAGCCAGTGCTTTGTGGAATTCGCTCACGATATTAGCGGTGATGGCTGGGACGATCTGATCATCGTCGGTTTTCCGGGTGATCCATTCTCGTGGTATGAGAATCCTCAGAATGCAGAAGGCCACTGGAAAAAACACGAGATCTGGACGAGTGCCTGCAATGAAACAGTACTCTTCACAGACATTACGGGTGATGGCAAACCAGAACTTGTTCTGGGCTCACAACCTGAACGGCAGATGGGGTATCTCGAAATTCCTCCCGCCGACAAAATTCGCGAACGCTGGAAGTTTATCCCCATCAGTGAGCCCGGCGATCCCGCTCAGAATGGCACCTTCAAGTATTATCACGGCTTAGGTGCGGGTGACTTCAATGGTGATGGTCGCGCCGATGTGCTCATCCCTCATGGCTGGTGGGAACAGCCGGAAAAGCTCGATGGTTCTCTGTGGGTTTTTCATCCATGGAAGCTTTCTGAAAAACCAGATGTTGCCCCCCTGCCCGCCGCTAATCTCCATGTGATTGATCTCGATCTGGATGGTGATCATGACGTCATAATGAGCTCGGCCCACAAGTATGGTGTCTGGTGGTTCGAGAACACCGGTGCCGGCAAACAAATGGTCTTTCATAAGATTGACGACACAGTCTCACAGACACATGCACTGCTGATGGTGGATCTCAAAGGCAATGGCAATCCTCATCTGGTGACGGGCAAACGCTTCTGGGCTCATAATGGTTCTGATCCTGGCGAAAAAGAACCCGTGGCCATGCTGACTTATGAGATCATCCGCGAAAAAGGCCAGCCTCCGAAATTCGTCCGGCGGGAGATTGGTGCAGGTCTGGATACTGGCATTGGCACACAATTCGAGATTCGCGACTTCAACGCCGACGGCCAGTTGGATGTCATTCTCTCGAACAAAAAAGGGGTCAACGTCCTCTTACAGAAACCCAAACTGTAATCTGACAATTGATCGCTGAGGCCGAGTTCTATCGAGAACATTCGCGAACAGCAGGCCGCTCATGAGGCTTCATGAGTGGCCTGCTGTTATTTCTGGAGGACAATCCATCGACTTGATGGGGTTGGAGTTCTCTTTCAGCAAAACCCGGTCATCTTTGAGGTCAACGCCACTCAGGCGGCGGGTATGCGAAGCTGTTAAAAGATAAATCAGGGTGTCGGCAGCGGCAGGGAGCGGTAGTCCGTCAGGCCGGATATTGGAAACGCAATTCCGCTGGGCATCGCTTCTTCCCGGGCGGGGCTCATAGACAAAGTAGGCTCCCAGGCTATCCGGTGATCCTAACCCCGGGCGTTCTCCGATCAGAGAGAGAATGAGCCGGGCATTCAGGCAAGAACCTGCCTCATCCTGCAGGGCAACTCGTCCCTGATGAGCAATCACAATCGGTGAAATACTCCAGCCGCGATCATGTAATGGTGGCAGCAGATTCTTTAAGAGCCCCACTGCATGAGTTTGTGCTGCCACTGCTGAGAGTCCATCCGCCACGAGAATCGCCAGGTCAAAAGTAAATCGATCTGAGGGACCTGCGGCTGCTGTGCGGGCGATTTGTTGGAGGCGAATTGCATCATCAGGACAGAGTTTTCGACCTCGATCTGGCCTTTGCAGCATTTCGGTACGGTCATGAGCCTGCGAGGCCACAATGACTGTTTCCCAGCCAAGAGACTGCATTTCATCGCTGAGCCGTTTGCTATCGAGTTCGACATGAACAGCATCGCGGGCGCGGGCATGTGCGAGGCTGAACTTCAGCCATTCACGCGTCGGCAGACTTCCCCCAGCACGGCCAAGAGCAATTCGTGCCGAAGTCAGTTCCTGCCAGGAGGACCAGGCGTCAGGCTGTGTTTCTGATGAGACCATTGTGGCACTCGTTTAAGAAGGAGAAATTCCAAGTCTCAGATGCTGAGCCAGTCGATGCTGTAATGTCACCGGTGCCAGTCGCCCCGATTCATCCATGATCCCGATATCGATTAACCAGCGTTCAAACTCAGGGGCCGGCCTGAGTTTTAATGTCTGTCTCAGGTAATGGCTGTCATGGAAAGAGGTCGATTGATAATTGAGCATGATGTCGTCAGCCCCGGGAACACCCATGATGTAGTTCACCCCCGCCATTCCCAGCATGGAAAGGAGTCCATCCATGTCATCCTGGTCGGCATCAGCATGGTTCGTATAACAGATGTCGCACCCCATCGGGAGGCCCAGCAGCTTGCCACAGAAATGATCTTCCAGACTGGCCCGCAGGATTTGTTTGCCGTTGAAAAGGTATTCAGGGCCAATGAACCCCACGACCGTATTGACTAATAACGGCTGGTAACGACGCGCGACCGCATAGGCGCGCGCTTCGAGAGTTTGCTGGTCAATTCCGTGGTGGGCACTTGCCGAGAGACAAGAACCTTGTCCCGTCTCAAAGTACATGACATTGTCGCCAATCGTCCCGCGGCGAAGCTCTCTGGCCATTTGCCACGCTTCATCGAGGATCTTCAATGAGACTCCGAAGCTGCGATTGGCCTGTTCAGTTCCTGCAATCGATTGGAAGACGAGATCGACAGGAGCCCGCTGTTCCATCACCTGCATCGTGGTCGTGACATGGGCGAGAACGCACGATTGTGTAGGGATGTCATGTGTCTCAATCAGGTCAGAAAGAAGTTTAAGCAGCTCTGTCGTTCGGGGTACGTTATCAGTTGCAGGATTGATTCCGATCACCGCGTCGCCGCAGGCGTAACATAACCCATCGAGAATCGAGGCCGCGATTCCACGCAGATCATCTGTAGGATGGTTCGGTTGTAATCGGACGGAAAGCCTGCCGGGAAGTCCGATTGTATTGCGGAATTTTGTGATAACCTGGCATTTGCTGCCAACCAGCACCAGATCCTGATTACGCATCAGTTTGCTGACGGCGGCCGCCATTTCTGGAGTGATACCAGCAGCAATACTGGCGAGCACCTCCGGAGTGGTTTCGTACTTTAGTAACCATTCTCGAAACTCACCGACTGTAAGACTGCGAATCGGATCGAAAGCCGCCGGATCATGAGCATCGATGATCAATCGAGAAACCTCATCAATCTCGGGATCGATGACCGATTCTTCCAGGAAGTCGGAGAGTCGAACATCAGCCAGTGCCATACGGGCAGCAACACGTTCCTCTTCCGAGCGGGCAGCCACACCTGCCAGTTCATCACCTGAGCGGCGAGAGGTGGCTTTGGCGAGTAGTTCACCGAGACCTTCAAAGACCCAGGTCGTCGAACCCAGATGACTCCGCCAGATTCTCATAAGGACTCACTTCATCGGCAGGGTGCTGGCTGACACAGAATTGGTTAATCATTGACGCGCAGTTCGCAGATGCCGGGTTCTCCACGACCTGAATTATGAAGTTCCGGGGTGATTTGTGATCGATTCTGCACGATGACAAGTCGGGGGCGGATGATCAACAAGTAGTAAGTTGTCGCCAGCAGCAGACAGATCAGAAAATGCAGGCTTAAAGAGGCTTTCCAGTTTCCGAGCTTCAGATTTTGCCACAACATGGCGAGAAGCAACACGATCGATAACCATTGAGCCAGCCGGGGCACGAAAGGATAACATGGCACCCGATAGGGACGCGGCAGACGCGGCTCCTTCCGGCGGAGTTGCACCAGCGACTCCATTGAGAGAATGTAAAGCAGTGCCGCTCCCATCGCAGAGATAGTGATCATGCCTGCTGTATCAAAGAACAAAACAGCCAGCGTTCCCAGGCCCCAGTTGACAAGCAGTGAGATCCAGGGAGCGTGAGTGCGTGGCTGGATCGCTGCCAGTCCTGAAGGGAGATATCCCGCACGGCCCATCTCAAAAATGGATCGTCCTGCTGCAAAAATAATTCCATTCAAACTGCAGATCAGTCCGAGTCCACCAATCCCAATGAGAAGTTGATACAACGGATGAGTACTGGGCATGATCTGGCCCAAAGCCAGGGGGAGCGGGCTATCGGACATCTTGCCAGGTTCTGCGATCATCAGGGAGCCTTCAACCACAGAAACCTGCTCCGGATGATAAACCACTCGCTCCCAACCACCCACACCGACAGCACAAATCAGTACTCCACCAGCCAGAAACACCAGTGTGGCCAGGGCGGTACCAAAGCCAATCAGCACGTTTCGCTGGGGATTCCTGGTTTCTTCAGCGGCGTTAGCGACTCCTTCAATTGCCAGATAAAACCAGACGGCAAATGGTAAGGCCGCGATGACTCCCGTCCAGCCACTGGGCCAGGCATTCGCCAGCAGATGCTCCGCACGGATATGTGGTGCAGTCACTCCCATAAACAGAAGTAACTCTCCCACAGCCAGAATCGTCACCACCAGTTCAAAGAGAGCAGCTTGTTTCACACCTGCCAGATTGAGCAGCGTGAATGCGGAAAGTGCTCCGACAGCGACCAGCTTCGAGTCAACGCCCGGCCAGTTCGTCACCACATACGCCCCGAGTGCCATCGCAATTGCTGGTGGTGCAAAGACAAACTCAATCAGTTGGGCAATTCCCGTGAGGAAGGCGCCAAATGGCCCCAGCCCGCGGAGTGCGTAGACAAAACCACCGCCCGCCTTAGGTAATGCGCAAGCCAGTTCGGCATAGCTGAAGACAAAAGCGATATAAAGGATAGTGACCAGCACTAAGGCAATCAGTAAGCCGCCGGTGCCACCAGCGGGCAAACCAATGTTCCAGCCGAAATACTCACCAGCAATCACATAGCCAACGCCCAATCCCCAGAGTGTCCATGGCCCGAGACTTTTCTGGAGTTCTGGTGCCTGCCCGGCTGTATCGAATCCATGAGCTGACATCTCTTAAGTAACCCTCGCAATTCCGTCAAGTTCCAGGCCAAATGCCCAAAACCACGACAATCTGAGCTCGTCATTCCGGTGAGGGCGCATCACCGAATGATCAGGCACGTTACCTTTCATCCGTTCCATTGAGAAGCAGGTTTTGTGAAATTGATCGTGTTGATGAGCTTTATGCACATGTGCCCATGGGGCATCATCTGTGATTGATCGCGTTCAGGAATGATTGGCGTAAATCATTGAGTCCAAAATGACAGCACGAATCGCACCATGATAATCATGATGCCGATTCGTGCTGAATAAGGATCAAGCAGGACGCCTGAACGTTGAAGGCTCGGTTCTAAGTGGTACTCCTGGACGAAGCCAATAGTTACTTCTGCTCAGGCTTCGGTTCGGCAGAATCAGGTTTCTTTTCTGCTTTTTTAGCCGCCTGTTCTTTACGGCGAAGTTCTTCCTGATGCTCACGCATCGGATTGCTGGTATCGCTTGAGGGTGCTGCACTGGCAGGAGTATTGGGGGTTCCCGGACGCGGGGTTCGAGGTTCTCCCGAGGCGGGCTTGGTGATTGTCAGATCCGTTTCAGCAATGGCTCGCGGAAAGCGGTTGTTGCTGTAGTTGATATCCGCCGTCTCGTTATAGGGATCGGCCATGACCGACTTGAGTGGCTTGGCTGTAATGAGCAGTTTGGAAAACTCAGCGCCATCCAGCCGCCAGATTTCTGCAGGATATCTGCGGATTTCTTTCGAGCCATCATCAAACTCCAACTGCAGAATCAGAGGCATTGGCAGTTCACCATTGTTGCGGATTCGGACTTCGTAGAGCAGTTGATGATTGGCGAGTGTGGCCTTCTCCTCTGGAGTTAGTCGTTCCATGAACTTCTGATAACGATCAACTTTTTTCTCGGTGATCGCATGCGGGTCGTAGGTGTCGTAGAAGTCTTTGAGCATGTCATACTTGTCGACTCGCTTCGCCAGGTTCGCATCCCGCTCTTCCGTCAGGCTTGGTGGGAGTTTGGCTTCTTTGCGGTCGTCGCGCTCTTTGTCTTTGGCGGGATCACCTGTCTGCAGGAGACGTCGTGTGACGGCCAGAAGTTCCACATCGTTACTCGAAGTGGAAAAGAACCACCCGCGCCAGAACCAGTCGAGGTCGAAGCCAGATGCATCTTCCATGGTGCGGAAGAAATCGGCAGGTTCTGGACGTTTAAACGCCCACCGACGGCAATATTCCTTAAACGCCGCATCAAATAACTCACGACCCAGAATGGTTTCCCGCAGCATGGTCAGACCTGTTGATGTCTTGGCATACGCGTTACGGCCCACATCTTTGAGATTGTCCGGCTGAGTCATGATGGGTTGGTGAGCCGGGTTCACGAGATACTCTGTGATTTTCGATGGCTCGCCTGATTTCCCCAGGCGACGCTTCCAGGCCCGTTCGGCAAACCCTTGTACGAACTGGTTGAATCCTTCATCGAGCCACATCCAGTGCCGCTCGTCGTTATTGATGATCATCGGGAACCAGTTATGTCCCGTCTCGTGGATGATGACTGAAATCAATCGATTTTTGACGGTTTCGGTATAAGTGCCATCCTTCTCGGGCTTGGGGGAATTGAAGTTGATCATCGGGTATTCCATCCCACCGCTGACAATTCCCATCACGGCTGTGCAATGCGGCCACGGGTAAGGAATACCAGTCACTTCGGAATAGACTTCAATCGCCTGGGCCACTGAATGTGTGGCGTATTTATCCCAGAGTGGCATCCCTTCTTTGGGATACAGCGACATACAACGGACAGTTCGCCCATTCAGTGGAACACCCCAGGCATCGACGACAAACGTGCGAGAGGTGGCGAAAGCAAAGTCGCGAACGTTCTCTGCCTTGAATCGCCAGGCCTTCTGTTGCGGGAAAGTTTTGACCTTCCGTTTGGCTTCGGCTTCGTCTTTCGTAACGATAAAGACTGGAGCATCCGAGGTATCTGATTTTTTGAGACGCTCGCGCTGTTCGGGTGTCAGTGCTTCCTCGGGATTCATGAGCTCGCCAGTCGCGGCCAGTGCATGATCGGCGGGGACATGAATGGTGACGTCGTAATCACCAAACTCGACGGTAAACTCGCCGCGTCCGATGAACTGCTTAGTGCGCCACCCGCCGTAATCGGTGTAGGCACACATCCGAGGATACCAGTAAGCAAGACCATAGATGGCGTTACCATCATCGAGCATTTCGTAGCCCGTGCGGCCAGGCAAAAGCTTGATGTCGTTGATGGCGTACTCCCACGCCAGTTCAAAGTCAAAGCTGCTGTGTGGGGCCAGTGGTGCCGGCAACTCGATCTTCAACAGACCTTGATGGATCATCGTTTTGAGAGGCTTACCAGTCGCATCTTTCACTCCAGAAATGTTCATGCCACCTGCAAAAGTCTCAGGTGTGAGAGCTCGCTGCAGATCACCAATACTGACACTCCCATTGTCTGACCAGGTTCGGGTCAGCGTGGCGGGAGAGTCGGGCGTATAAGTGTCCGGTTGTAACTGCAGCCAGAGATAATTGAGTGAATGCGGCGAGTTATTCTCATAATGGACGCGTTCAAACCCTTTGAGGCGACGCTTATCCTCATCGAGTGTCACATCGATTTTGTAACTGGCCTTCTGCTGCCAGTAGGCCGGGCCAGGTGCCCCGGATGCCAGGCGCGATTCCGTGGGTGTGGGGAGCAAACTGTCAATCTGCTGGAACGGGTCGACCCCGATCGGTGAAGTGTTCGACGGTGCCGGTGCGTCTTCTGCAGCAATTGATATGCCTGCAGGAAGCACAGCCAGCAGGATGGCACAGGTCAGGTGGAGCAATTGTCGTGTGGGAAAAATGAACGTGGCGCTGGGCATCGAAGTTTCGGCAGGTCTCATGCGGCGGGACATCCTTGAGTCAGTAAAGAATCGGCAGGGGAAATCCACAGGACCTCCTGCAAAAGTCAGGAGTTCTCACGAGGAGATACCCGGTTTGGACAATTCACTCACGGGCTCGTTAAGCAGCTTCCTCACCCGAAGATCGTCTATTGACCGTAAAACGAGCCAGTGCCCTGAGTCAACCGGTTTATCGAAAAACGACGATCAACAGGTGGAAAAACTAGAACTCGACCATCGCACTGAATGAATAGACTTCTTAATCCATTAAGAGCCGATGCAATGGTCTTCAGTCGGCAGCTACTTTGTGGGTACACACTCTGATTGAAGAGTTGATTGCCAGCCATTCTCGGAAGGAACTCCCGATTTCGAGCTCATTCTTATGACTTCAAACCCTTGCGAATCGCCTTATCCGAAATATCTTTGCGGCACCAGGCGCCGTCCCAGCGGATGCATTTTACTGCCTGGTAGGCGTGCAGTTTGGCTTGTGGTAAATCGTCACCAACGGCGGTGACACCGAGCACTCGTCCCCCATCGGTAACGACATGCTCGCCCGTGATTTTGGTTCCTGCATGGAAAACCTTCACATCGGGAAGTCCGCCCGCCTCATCAAGTCCACGAATCGGCTTCCCTTTGCTGTAATCTCCTGGATAACCTTCGGCCGCCATCACCACGCAGACCGATGGACGAGGATCCCATTCCAGAGGTTCGAGTTGATCGAGCGTTCCTGAGGCACAGGCGAGGAGCACCTGTCCGAGATCGCTTTTGAGCCGCATGAGCACGGCCTGAGTTTCCGGGTCGCCAAAACGAACATTGAACTCCAGGACCCGCGGGCCCTGGGCCGTGACCATAATGCCGGCATAGAGGCACCCGCGGAATGGCCGCCCTTCCCGTTTCATCTCATGCACAATTGGCACGAGAACCTTTTCGACAACGATATCTGTCAGTTCAGATGTCACGATCGGAGCCGGGCTGTAGGCGCCCATGCCGCCCGTGTTGGGGCCTGTGTCGCCATCGTGCGCCGCTTTATGATCCTGAGCCGATTCGAGGGGAACAATTGTCGAACCATCCACCAGAGCCAGAATGCTGGCCTCTTCACCAATCAGGCAATCTTCGACCACAATCTGCTGGCTGGCAGTGCCAAACTGCTTCTGCACCAGCATTTTCTTAATCACTTCGCGGGCTTCGGCTTTGGATTGGCAGACCACCACTCCTTTGCCGGCAGCCAGTCCATCGGCTTTGACAACGCAGCGTTCGTCGGTTCGCTCATCAACATAAGAAATTGCTTCGGCGGCATTGGAAAAGACACGGAAGTCTGCCGTAGGGACGCCGGCCTTCTTCATGATTTCCTTGGCGAACTTTTTGCTGCCCTCCAACTCGGCAGCTTTTTTCGTGGGGCCGAAGATTTTCAGGTCGTTTTTCAGAAACTCATCAACGAGGCCGTTGACCAGCGGAATCTCGGGTCCGACGACCGTGAGATCAATTTTGTTCTTAATCGCGAACTCAACGAGTTTGGCGGTATCTGTGGCCTGTATGAAGACATTGGTGGCATCGATGCCGGTTCCAGGGTTTCCAGGGGCACAGTAAACTTCGGTGACAGAGGGGGAACGCTTGAGTTGGTAAACCAGCGCATGTTCACGACCACCTTGTCCGACGACCAGCACTCGCATTGCGATCTTTCGTTCTCAAGCAAAAAGTTTGTTCGATTTCCGACGTCGAAATCTGATCCGAGGTCTTAGATCATATGATAGTCAACTGGTGCAGCAGACTGCGACTCTGCTCGGTAAAGATGTAAAGTGTTGTGGTGTAATGTGTTCTGGAGTTTGTGGCGGCTCGGGTCGGGAGAATTCTCAAGGACGTGATCTTGAATGCGGATTTTGAGGGGAAGTCTGGCGGCGAATCGATTCCCGTGGATCGCGGAGAGTGGCCCACGGGCAGCACTCGGCAAGCGTGTCACGCCGGGTTATGATCTTGGGAGATGCTGGGGATATGAATATCTGTGCTTCGCCTGACAAATGGAGGCGGAGCACAGCCTTGTCGGTTTTTGTGATCGCTTATCTGTAACGCAGAGGGAAATTGTCGTGTTTGGCACACTTGCATTGGTTGGAGCAACGGGGGCTGTGGGTCGGATCATGGTGGGTCTTCTGGAACAGAGGCCCGATCTGGCACGCAAGTATAAGTTTCTGGCTTCTGCCCGAAGTGTGGGTACCAAAATCACGTTCAAAGGTGTCGAGCATACGATTGAACTTCTTGAACCCGCCGCTTTCCAGGGTGTTGATCTGGTGATTGCCAGCACGCCGGATGAAGTCGCTGCCGAGTTTCTTCCCGCTGCGGTGGCTGCGGGTTGTAAAGTGATCGATGAATCGGGCTACTTCCGGATGAATCCTGACGTGGCACTGGTGATTCCCGAAGTCAATCCTCAGGCAGCACTCGATGCCAAAGGTATCATTGCCAGCCCGAACTGCTCGACCACGCAGATGGTGGTGGCACTTAAGCCGTTGCACGACTTTGCGAAGGTTAAGCGAGTAGTCGTCAGCACCTATCAGGCGGTCAGTGGCGCAGGAGTTCAAGGGATCGATGACCTGATTGGTGCCACTCGCGCTACGTTAGAGCACGAAAAGTACGAACAAAAAGCTTTCAAGTCGCCGATTGCCTTTAATGCCATCCCGCAGATTGGTGGTTTCAAAGAGAATGGCTACACGAGCGAAGAGCTCAAAATGGTCTACGAAACTCGTAAAATCATGGGTGATGAATCGATCCAGGTGTGTCCGACCTGTGTACGTATTCCCGTTGCCAACTGTCACAGTGAGACGATCCTGGTTGAAACCGAGAGACATATCTCGGTCGAGAAGGCCAAAGAACTCTTCAGCAGCTTTCCAGGGATTACGGTTATCGATACACCAGAGCATGGTGGTTATCCGATGCCGCACTCCTGCACAGGAAGCGATCAGGTCTTTGTGGGGCGAATTCGCCAGGATCTTTCTCACCCGAATGGACTCTCCTTCTGGTGTGTGAGTGATAATCTGCGAAAAGGGGCCGCGACCAACGCGATCCAGATTGCCGAACTCCTCGCCTCACGCGTCTGAACAGGCGCTGATTCGAGGATTCAATTCCTTGCCACCCCCGGGCAAAGACCACTCTCGATATGCATCAGTTTTCCCGTTAAACCATGAACGACGTTCGGCTCACCGGCCAATCTGTTCATCGACTGACACTTCCATCTAACAGATACCTCCAATAATTAAGTGACGTTGTAATGAATCCTTTCCAATACCGTGATGGTGAATTGTTTTGCGAAGAGATCCCGGTTTCTCGAATTGCCCGCGACTTTGGCACCCCCTGCTGGATTTACTCCAAAGCCATGCTGCTGCATCAACTGGGGCAGATTCAACAGGCTTTTGCTGCTGTTAATCCTGTCATCTGCTTCTCAGTCAAGGCGAACTCGAACCTGGGAATTCTCAAGGTGATGCGGGATGCCGGGAGCAGCTTCGATGTGGTTTCTGGTGGCGAACTTTACCGCGTGAAGAAAGCCGGAGCCGATACTGCCAAAGTGGTGTTTGCAGGTGTCGGCAAGACAGATGCCGAGATTCAGCTAGCTCTCGAAAATCAGATTCTGATGTTCGATGTCGAAAGTGAACCAGAACTTGATGCCATTGCTGCAGTGGCGGAAAAAATGGGGGTCATTGCTCCCGTGGCGTTACGCCTGAATCCTGATATCGATGCCAAAACCCATGCGAAAACCACCACGGGCAAGAAGGGCAACAAATTCGGGATGGATATCGAACGGGTCTTTGAACTCGCCGACAAAGTTTTGAAGACGCCTCGGTTAAAACTCGTCGGGATTCACATGCATCTGGGTTCTCCTATTCTGACGACAGAACCCTACGAACTGGCTGGGCAGAAGGCCATTGAAGTGACGCGCGATCTTCGTGCACGTGGACATGAGATTGGCTGGGTGAATCTGGGTGGCGGGTTTGGCATCAGTTATCGGGGAAGCGAAGGCTTGCCGGCTTCGGAATATGCCAAAGTGATCGTACCAGCCGTTCAGGAAATGGGTGTGCAGCTCGCTTTGGAGCCTGGCCGGTTCATTACTGGCAATGCCGGTATTCTCGTCAGCGAAGTGGTCTACACCAAACGGGAGGGTGGCAAGCTCTTCGTGATTCAGGATGCGGCTATGAACGATCTCATGCGTCCTGCGATGTACGATGCCTTCCACAAAATCTGGCCAGTGAAGGCTGCAGCCGAACCAGTAAACTATGAAGGCGAGATTGACGGATGCGAAGTTTGCGACGTCGTTGGCCCGGTGTGTGAATCAGGTGATTACTTTGCGAAAGGACGTTATATGCCGCCAGTAGAACGCGGCGATCTGATCAGCATTTTCAGTGCAGGTGCTTATGGAACATCCATGAGCAGCAACTACAACTCCCGCCCTCGTGCGGTTGAATTGCTCGTTGATAAAGGTCACGTGCAGGTGGTCCGTCGTCGTGAGACCTATGACGATTTGATTGCCGCCGAGATGGACGTTGAATAATCATCAGCTCTGTTGTTTGAGCGATTGATATACTGAATCTAAGATGGCAGCGAGCGGTAAGGACAACTAAATTGTCCTTACCGCTTTTTTCGTGCTCTTCGCGACCTGCGTGGTGTACTCAAATTTTCCCAGCCGGTTACTTCTTCTGGAACGGGTCTGTCGCTTGATGAAATGTCGAGATTGACTGTGTGACCCAGGCGGTAATCAGCAGAGCCAGGAATGCGAAGATCGCAGCAATTACGAATGGGATTCCCGGGAAGTAAAGCGATTGCGGAGCGTGGGTAAAGCACCAGAAGGCTCCTGTCCCCAGTGATGGTGCGAGGATGGCGGTCAGGCTGGCAATGCTCGATAGCGCCCCCTGCACTTGTCCTTGAGTTTTCGGATCAACACGTTTGGCAATAATAGATTGAGCCGTTGGCCCGGAGATTCCACCCAGGGAACTGAGCATGATGATCGCGAACATCATCTCGCTGCGGGTTGCGAATGCATAGCCGATATACGCCAACATCGAAATGAAAAGTCCAGAAAGAAGAACTGCTCGTTCTCCAAACCGGCTGTTGAGTCTGCGGAGAAGTACTGCCTGAACAAAGGCCGACATCAGACCCACCAACGAAAGGGCCAGTCCATTCTGAAAGGCATCCCAATGAAATCGTTCTTCAGTGAACAGAATCCACGTCGAACGTAGGGTCATTTCTCCAAAACTGACACAGAAATAGGCGATTGCCAGTCCAAAAACTACAGGCTCGACGCGGAGCGACCGCAGTGATGTTCCCGGAAAGAACGATGATCTGCGTGGCCAATGACGTGCGTGGGCGGGTAAGGATTCTGGCAGAACCAGCCAGCCATAAAGAAAGTTGATGGCCGATAACAGTGCTGCCAGTAGAAACGGTAACCTCGAACTGTAACTGCCAGCGAATCCTCCTAAGAGTGGGCCCAGGACAAATCCAAGACCAAACATTGCGCCTGCAAGACCAAAATTTCGAACGCGGGTTGTTTCGTCACTGATGTCCGCAATATAGGCATTGGCTGCTGTAATGTTGGCGGCCGTCATTCCCGAAAGAATGCGAGCCACAAGTAACCACCAGAGATTGGGTGCAAAAGCTGTCAGCAAAAAATCGAATGTCAGAACTGCAATACTTGTCAGCAGCACCGGTCGGCGACCAAACCGATCGGAAAGAGCACCGATCAGTGGTGCGAATAGAAACTGCATTGTGGCGTAGGCCGTAATCAGTGAGCCGTACCACAGGGATGAGTCCGAATCGTCCTTCCCAGCCAGCATTTTCACGAGATCCGGTAGAACCGGAATAATCAGTCCAATCCCTAATATATCCAGTAGAAGAGTGCAGAGGATGAACTCGATTCCCGCCTGTTTGCGGGCTCCGCTCTCAGGGGATGCAGGCGGAAGTTCTCTGAAAGTGGGGGAGCTCATCGGCGGGTAAGTCTTGAGTAGGTTCCGGAAATTCGACGTTTTCGCCGTGTGAGTTTGTCGAAATGATGTTGTGAACTCGACCAATGGGCCAAACTTCCCGCACTTTTCTGTGGGGACGGCACTGCGTCCTGGCGGAATAGGGTTGCCGTCATGACATGTCGAACATGAAAAATCCGCACAAACCCTACGTCACACAGCTTTCGGCCGAGACTGACCGAACAGAAGGTTGGACGCGGAAGAGTTTGGTCACGATCAACCGATCTCCGGGAAGTGTGAGGGTATGGGACTAGAAACTTCTCCGTCAGGATTGCCGGTTCGGCAAGAATCGGAGGAAACAGTGGATTGCCATGCCCATCTCTGGAACCGTACCATCGACAACATGTGCACCGGGTCGATGTTTCCCGGGTTATTGAGGCGATCCATGGAGGGACGAGTCTCGCGGTTGTCTGGTTGTCCGGAGCTGCTGCTGATGTCTTTTGCCATGCGGTATTTACTGCTGTTCATCTTTGCCGGGCTGGCTATTGTCAGTGCGCCTGTGGCATGGGCTCAAGATGAGGGGGCGAATCCTCCAGCAGCGACCGATCGCCTTGCCGATACGAATCCGTTGCTGGCTCCTCCCGAAACCCCTGAGCAGGAGTTTTCGGTCGTTCTGTTGATGGTCGACCTCGGACGACTCGATCTTGCCAGACAATATCTCGACAAGTTCATGGCGGGGCAGCCTTCCAATGATCTCCTTCTCGCACTTCGGGATAAGCATGGCTCTGCCGCGTTCCTGAAGCTCTCTCAAACGAAAGAGTTGCAGCCTGCATCGCAAGATTTAGTTTTGCAGCTTGGTAAGGCTGCCAAAGAGCAGGCTGCCAATCCCGAATTCGTGGGAAAATTGCTTGATCAACTCAATGGCTCTCCCCAGCAGCGAGACCTGGCAATCGTCGAATTGCGGAATCTGGGCCCAATTGTTGTGGCCTCGATGCTGCAACGGATGCAGTCAACCAAAGACAGTGGAGAACAGGATCTGCTGACATTCGCGCTCGTGAAAATGGGTGGTATGACAATCGATCCTTTGAGAGCAGGACTCAGTCTTCCGCAAGAATCTGTACGGACTCGAGTGATCGATGTCCTGGGGTATCTTCGAGCCGATCAAGCCGTGCTCGATCTCTATGGAATCGCCTTTGGTCAGAAAAGTTCTCCGCCCGAAAAAACGGCGGCTCTGAGAGCTTTGGGTCGAATCCTCTACAACCAGCCAGACCGGGCCGATCGACTCTCTGATGTCGTGGCTCTGAATGCGCTGGAACAACGCACCCGCGATTATCTTTCTGGCCATGGCCCACTCCCTTTGATGAATGATGGCCAGGTCTCGGTCTGGGTGTACCACTCAGCCGATAATCTGGTGGGTGAACGGCAACTGGCACCCGCTTTAGCCAGTGCATACTTTGCTGCCAGAACTGCCAGATTGGCCCTGGGGATCAGCCCTGACCGTCCACAGACTCAGCAGCTCTATCTGACGAGTTATCTGGCCTATGAGACTGCTCTCGGGAATCCGGCAGGTCAAACAGCTTCGATGCTTCGCTCGATGAGCCCGGAACTCCTTTCCGCTGTGCTGACCGAAGCACTCAAAGTTGGTCAGCCTGGGCCGGCCGTCAGAGTCATCGATGCTCTGGCTGATCAGCACAGTGAATTGGCTCTCCAGGTGGCCGGTGGAGTGCAGTCACCGCTCAAGAACGCATTGAGCTATCCTGATGAACGAGTGCGGTTTGCCGCCGCCACGGCCATACTGCAACTGGCTCCCAAAAACTTTGAAGCCTTCTCACATCAGATCGCTCAGATACTCACTCGCAGCCTCAGCACTGGAACAGAACCCAAAGCGATCGTGATTGATACTGATGAAACCAGATCGGCTGCAACAGTTGGATATCTGGCCGACCTTGGGTTCGAATCGATCCGCGTGGAAACTGGTCAGCAGGGATTTAAAGAAGCTGCCGCTTCCTCTCAGTGTGCTCTGGTCGTTATTCATGTGAATGTGGCCCGCTGGGAGCTTTCGCAAACACTGGCAAACTTCCGTGCTGATGCCCGGACGGCGGCACTTCCAATTCTCCTGTATGGGCCGGAATCTGTCCGATCCGCAGTCACTCGCCAATTAACGCAGTATCCACCGATTCTCTTTGTCGCCGAATCTTCGACTCTTGATGGATTCGATTCGCAAACACGAGAGTTTCTGTCGCGTTACGCGTCGGCTTCCCTCACTCCTCAGGAACGTGCCGAGATGCGGGGAGATGCATTGGCCTGGTTGGCTGATCTCTCTCGTCCTGAAAGCGCCGTCAAAGTCGACCTTTCTTCCGCACAGGCTCCACTGTTGTCGCTCGTGGATGATGCTCAACTGGGACCACTGGCCCAGCGGGCCGTCCTCTCGATTGGAACTCGCGATGTCCAGTCACGACTGGCTGAAGTGGCTGCCAACAACAATCTGCCCGAGAACGTGCGGCTTTCAGCCGTGCGAAACCTTTTGGCTCATGTCCAGCGTTTTGGCTGGGCCATGACCGCGACCGACGAAAAGAAACTCTTTGCCTCTCTGAACGACACGCCCGATGGCTCACTGGCAGATGCTATTGCCGCCCTTCAAGGAAGCCGGACAACCACCACGCTTGGAAACTCTATGAAATTGCAGAAATTCCCGTTGCCGGATCTGCCTGCCATGAAACCCTGAGTCCGCTGATACGGGTTTCAGGATTTAGCAGGCCTCGAATTTGGTGCTTGTGACGCCGAGCAAGAGTCGTTTAAGGAACTTCATCGCGCGATTGATTTCTGGATCGAGCATCATTCTCGACTCAGTGTGCTTTAAAACATTCAAAACACTGGCCGTGTAAAAAACTCAGGGCCTGCCGACAAGATTTCCGGCAGGCCCTGATCATTTTTCTGCAAACTCTCTGACAGAGATCCCGTCGGAGATCCACTACGCGATTTTCATCGCCTTGGCCAGAATTTCAGAGGTGCTGGGCCGCATAATGCGGGGGTCGACCATTTCGCCCTTCTGCAATGTGGAGCGAATGTCTTTCCCACTGATGGAGAGTGGCTTCTCGCCAGCGTGACGTTCGGTCAGATCGACACGGCCAATCGATTCGTAATAGGCGGCGAAACCCACCTTGAGTGGCTGGATCAAGAGTTCGCCACCCAGCTTACTGAAGATTTCCTGGGCATCAAAATCACCCCAGATCGCTTCGCCGTTCGCGTAGGGCACGTCGGCATGCTTGCGGCCAATCACGATGTGTGTAAAGCCCATGTTCTGGCGGTAAATGCCATGCATCACGGCTTCGCTTGGCCCACCGTAGAACATCTTGATGTCCAGACCGAGAAGAATGACGCGATCAGGGACCGATTCGTTACGGCTTTTCCAGAGACTTTCATCGCTGTCGCCATCACCCAGTTGACGCTGCTCAATGAGTGCCTCGTAGGTGGACATGCGAATTTCGGCATTCACATCATCCCCTTTGGTTTCACCAATCAGTGGATTCAGCACAGCGCCAGCGTTCTTGCCACCAGCAATGAGCGTTTCCAGCCCGTAAACCAGAGCGTATTCGTGAGCACGGTGCAGAGGGTTACGAGTCTGGAAGCCGACAACGGCATTCCAACCCTTGGAGGCCAGCAGTTTACGCACTTCTACGGGAGTCAGCACATACTTCCCGAAGGCCGGGTTCTTGGGTTGTGGCAGTGCTCGCAGTTTGCCACCAATCAGGTGAGATTTGTCGGCATCACCCTTGAGAACCATATCCGCACCAGCGTGATCAATACGGTCGGTGCGGTAGACCTTCTGCAGATACTTCAGCTTAGGCCATGGGTAGACATCTGTCAGTTCAACAATGGCGACAGCACTGCCATCGGGAGCAGTCAATGCCACCTTGTCACCGGCCTTGATGGTTTTTGCCAGTTCAGCAGTGACCGGGAAAGCGAGAGGAATTGTCCAGGCGTATTTCTTGCCCAGATTTTCAATGACAGCTTCATCGAGCACGCGATGATAAGTCGCACTGTCCATCGGCCCGGTCAATGGCGAGAGTGTGCCATCAGCCATGCGGTAGACGGTCGAAAGATCTGCCGCGGAAACAGGAACCTTTGTCAGGCCTGCTGCTTCAGCCTTAAAGGCCTCGATATCGTTTGCTGCAACTGTAAGATTGACCGGTTCGGACAATCCTCCATGGGGAGGAATCAAATCAGCCATAATGACCTGGAGTCCTGTCAGAGAGTGATAAATCGTTGTACTTAATGACTGGGTCAACCAGTCGTTACCTTGGGCGAACAATAGGGGG
>VFQR01000586.1_pt1 | contig 45033 bp, 45 predicted proteins | sample 3512321 | NCBI WGS metagenome assembly VFQR01 (sample SAMN10412374, study PRJNA504923) | tailings metagenome | isolation source: Relicate 3 Philex TSF1 revegetated site | place: Philippines: Tuba, Benguet | collected 2017-08-29 | reverse complement strand
CAAGTACATCCACGACCGCAAGCTGCCCGACAAGGCGATCGACGTGATCGACGAGGTCGGCGCCTCGCGGATGCTGCTGCCAGAGAACAAGCGGCGGAAGACGGTCACGCTCAAGGATGTCGAGGAGATCGTCGCGAAGATCGCGCGCATCCCGCCGAAATCCGTCAGCGCGGACGACAAGGAAGTGCTGAAGAATCTGGAGCGCGACCTCAAGGCGATGGTCTTCGGCCAGGACAAGGCCATCGAGGCGCTCTCCGCCGCGATCAAGCTCTCGCGCGCGGGACTGCGCGATCCGGAGAAGCCGATCGGCAACTACCTGTTCGCCGGCCCCACCGGCGTCGGCAAGACGGAGGTGGCGAAGCAGCTCTCCAAGACGCTCGGCATCGAGCTGATCCGCTTCGACATGTCGGAGTACATGGAACGCCACAGCGTCAGCCGGCTGATCGGCGCGCCACCTGGCTATGTCGGCTTCGACCAGGGCGGGCTGCTGACCGATTCGATCGACCAGCATCCGCATTGCGTGCTGCTGCTCGACGAGATCGAGAAGGCGCACCAGGATCTGTACAACATCCTGCTGCAGGTGATGGACCACGGGAAGCTCACCGACCACAACGGCAAGACCGTGGATTTCCGCAACGTCATCCTGATCATGACGACGAATGCCGGCGCCGCCGATCTCGCCAAGCCCGCCATCGGCTTCGGCCGCGAGACGCGGGTGGGCGAGGACCAGGAGGCGATCCAGCGCCTGTTCACGCCGGAATTCCGCAACCGGCTCGACGCGGTGATCAGCTTCGCGGGCCTTTCGCCCGAGATCGTGGCGCGCGTGGTGGACAAGTTCGTCATGCAGCTCGAGGCGCAGCTCGCCGACCGCAACGTGACGATCGAGACCTCCTCGGCCGCGCGCGAATGGCTGGCCGAGAAGGGCTATGATCCGCTCTACGGCGCGCGGCCGCTGGCCCGCGTGATCCAGGAGCACATCAAGAAGCCGCTGGCGGAGGAGCTGCTGTTCGGCAAGCTCGCCAAGGGCGGCGCGGTGAAGGTCGGCCTGCGCGACGGGGCGCTGGTGTTCGACTACATCGAGGTTCCGCCGCCGGCCCTGCCAAAGCCCGAGGAGGGCGAGGGCGACACGCCGGAGCGCGAGCCGGAGACGGCGGAGTAACGTCGCGGCCTTGCGCGGCGAAGAACCAGGAAGGGCGCGGTCCCGCGAGGGGTCGCGCCCTTGCTGTCTGGATGGAGACGAGGATGACGACGGATACGCGGATCGAGGACTGGGATTCCTACAGCGCGGCGCTGCGCGAGCGCGGCAAGGAGTTCTCCCAGCTGCATCCCGAATTGATCAAGGGCTTTGGCGCGCTGAGCCGCGGCGCCGCGACGACGCAGCATCTCGATGCCAAGACGCGCGAGTTCATCGCGCTGGCCGTCGCCATCACCACGAAGTGCCAGGGCTGCATTGATGCGCATGTCCGCAAGGCCAAGGCCGCCGGCGCGACCAAGCAGGAGATCGCGGAGGCGCTCGGCGTGGCCGTGGCACTGAATGCGGGGGCCGCGCTGACCTATTCCTTCCATGCGCTGGATGCGATGGAGGGGACGGGTCAAGCATAGCCGCTTTTCCTGCCGTTGCGGCGACGGGGATCGCGATCAGCCCATCGCGCCCCGCGCCGCGACAGGCCACACGCGTTCCACCCGCCCGCGCCTGACGCCGACATACCAATCGTATCGGTCCACCGTCGGGTCGCAATGGCCCGGCACGAGGCGCAGCTTCTCGCCCAGCGCGGGCAAGCCCTCGCCGGTGAGCGTCCCGTGTTCGTCGGAGGCGCTCACATAGGAAACGCCTGGCCGCTGCCAGGGTACCGGAAACCCGCTATCCGTCGGGATCGCCTTGTGCCCGGCATCCACCACGGCGCGCCCGTGCTGCACGCTCATGACTTCGGAAAGCACGAAGAGCGCCTGGCGGAAGGGCGGCGGTGATTCGTTGCGGGCGTAGTCGGCATCCATGAAGCAGTAGCTGCCGGCCTGGATCTCGGTCCAGACGCCGCTCGCGGCCTCCAGCGCGAAAGTGCCGGTGCCGGCGCCGCCGACGATGGCGCAATCGAGGCCGCGCTGGCGGCACTGTTCCACCGTGCGCCGCGTGTCCTCGGCGGCGCCGGCGATGGCGGCCTGGCGCTCCGCGGGCGTGCGGCGGTGCTGCGCGCGGCCGTGATAGGCCTGCAACCCGCCGAAGATCAGATGCGGGCTCGCGGCGATGCGCTCGGCGAGCGCGACGGCGGGCGGACCGGGCGGCACGCCGCAGCGGCCGGAGCCGACGTCGATCTCGACGAGGACGGTCATGCGGATACCGGCAGCCTCGGCGGCCTGCTCGATGCGCGCGATCCCGGCCTCGGTGTCGGCGCAGACGGCGACCTTCGCCAGCCCATGCAGCGCGGCAAGCCGAGAAAGCTTGCGCGGCGCGATCACCTCGTTGCTCACGAGAATGTCGGGCACGCCGCCCCAGGCCAGCGCCTCCGCCTCGGCGACCTTCTGCACGCACTGCCCGATGGCACCGCGGCGCATCTGCGCCAGCGCGATCACCGGCGATTTGTGCGTCTTGGCATGCGCACGGAGCTTCGTGCCGGTGGGCGCGAGCAGCGCGGCCATCGCATCCAGGTTGCGTTCGAAGGCGTCGAGGTCGAGCAGCAGCGCGGGCGTGTCCACCTCCTCCTCGCGCATGCCGGGTTCGGCGGGGGGCGGTTGCAGCATGGTCAGTCGTTCCGCAATTCGGTTGTCAGCGCATCCATGATGCGGTCGAGCTCGGACGCGTCGTTGTAGCCGTGGAAACTGAAGCGGATGCGGCCGCGGCCGTTCCAGGCGAGCACGCCGCGCCGCGCCATGCCCGCCACGATGGCGTTGGCGCGGGGATGGGCGATGCAGACATTCGCGCCGTGGCATGCCGGGTCGCGCGGCGTGGTGCTCGCGATTCCCGCAGCAGCAAGACGATCCAGCAGGGCCGTCGTCAGCGGCAGCACATGCGCGGCGAGCGCGCCGCGCGGCAGCGTCTCGTGCAGGTCCATCGCGGCGTGCAGCGCATAGACCGAGGGGTGCGCGGGATTGCCCCGGGTGAAGCGCAGCGCGTCCTCGCGCAAGGTGAGCTTCTGCGTCCAGTCGGGCCTGCCCGGCAGGCGGACCGAATACCAGCCTGCGGTCGCGGGCGCCCAGCGCGGCTGCCGCTCGCGGTTCCAGAAGGCAATGGCGACGCCGGTCAGCCCCAGCATCCATTTGTAGCAGGATGAGAAGGCGAAATCGGCGATGCCGGCCTCGATCGGCATCCAGCCGCTCGCCTGGGTGAAATCCACCACCAGCATCGCGCCAAAGCGATCGGCGACGCGCCGCAGCGCGGCGAGGTCGTGGCGGCGGCCATCCACCATGCTGACGGCGCTGACCGCGATCATCCGCGTCCCGGGTCCGCAGGCGGCGGCGACCGAATCGGGGTCCATCATGTCGGCCAGCGTCAGCGCCACGCCCTTCTGCACCAGCGGCGCGACGACGGAGGGGTACTCGTCCGCCGCGATCACCACGCGGTCGCCTTCGCGCCAATCCAGGCTCTCGACCAGGATGGACATGCCCTCGGCGACGGAACTGACCAGGCCGATGGTGTCGTGCGGGACGCGCCAGAAATCGGCCAGCCGCGCACACAGTCGCTCGGCCTCGTCATCCACCCGCGGACGGCTCGCGGGGCCGCAGGATTTGTCCTCGGCGTAGCGATCGAGCGCGGCGGCGATGCTGCGCAGCACCGGCGTCTCGCCGCCGGCGCAGACATGCACGGCGCCATCGGGGATGCGGAACAGCGAGGGATCGAGAAGCGGCACGGCGGGGCCCTGGGTTTGCCTCGGCCGGCAATGCTGGCACGGTCGGCCGCCGGAGGACAGGTGCATGGACTTCGCCGAGACGGATACCCAGCGCGCGCTGCGCGAGTCCATCCGCAGGCTCATGGCGCGGTTTCCCGACGCCTATTGGCTCGACTGCGACCGCGCGCCGCGCTTCCCGAGGGAGTTCCATGCCGCGATGGCAGCGGAGGGCTGGCTCGGCATCTGCATGCCCGAGAGCGTCGGCGGTGCCGGGCTCGGCGTGACGGAAGCGGCGATCATGATGCAGGAGGTCGCGCAGTCCGGCGCCGGCATGACCGGCGCGTCCTCGATCCACATGAACATCTTCGGGCCCATGCCCGTGGTGGTGTTCGGGACGGAGGCGCAGAAGCAGCGCATGCTGCCGCCGCTGATCGCCGGCCGCGAGAAGGCCTGCTTCGCGGTGACGGAGCCCAATACCGGGCTCGACACCACGCAGCTCAAGACCTTCGCGGAGCGGCGCAACGACCGCTACGTGGTGAACGGGCAGAAGGTGTGGATCAGCACGGCGCAGGTCGCGGACCGGATGCTGCTGCTCGCGCGCACCACGCCGCTCGACCAGGTGAAGCGTCGCAGCGAGGGGCTCAGCCTGTTCTACACCGCGCTCGACCGATCAAGGGTGGAGGTGCGGGAGATCCCGAAGATGGGACGGCACGGCGTGGATTCGAACCAGCTCTTCATCGACGGGCTGGACGTGCCGATGGAGGACCGGATCGGCGAGGAGGGCCGCGGCTTCGACTACATCCTGCACGGCATGAACCCGGAGCGCATCCTGGTGGCCTGCGAGGGCATCGGCATCGGCCATGCCGCGATCGCGCGCGCCGCAACCTACGCGAAGGAACGCGTGGTGTTCGGCCGGCCGATCGGGATGAACCAGGGCGTGCAGCACCCGCTCGCGGCGTGCTGGATGAAGCTGGAAGCGGCGCGGCTGATGGCGATGCAGGCCGCCTGGCGCTACGACCAGGGCCTGCCCTGTGGCGCCGAGGCGAATGCGGCGAAATGGCTCGCGGGCGAAGCAGGGTTCGAAGCCGCGCATACCGCCGTGATGACGCTCGGCGGCTATGGCTATGCCGAGGAATTCCATCTGGAGCGGCTGCTGCGCGAGAGCCTGATCCCGCGCATCACGCCGGTGAGCCCCCAGCTCGTGCTCTGCCACATCGCGGAGCGCGTGCTGGGGTTGCCCAAGAGCTACTGAGGGGGCATCGGCCCCCCATGCGATCAGGCGCGCTTCGCCCGCCGCAGCCCGGCGAGGCCCATCAGGCCGAGGCCGAGGACGGCGAGGCTCGCCGGCTCGGGGATCGGCGTGCCGCCGCGGACCTCGAAGTTGGTCGTCGTCTCCTGGCCTGCGATGGTCCAGCTGATGTTGTCCACGGCCCCGACGAAATTGCCGTTCCACCCGCTGCCGATCCCGCTGCTGAAGCCGAGGATCACGGCATCGCCGAGATAGGCCTTCCACTCGTCGAGCGTCGCGTCATAGGCGTAGGGCGTGGCGTTGATGTTCATCTCGGACCCGCCCAGCCCGAAGTTCCACAGGAAGGTGTTGCCCGCGATGGTGTCCAGCGTCCAGCCATCCACCGGCACCACCCCGCCATTGTAGACGCGCTCGAACACCAGGCCACCGCGGTCGTTGGTGGTGTTGAGGTTGCCGTCACGGTCGAGCAGGATGCGCAGCGAAGGCATCTGCGTCGCCGGATTGGTGCTGGCGCTGCTCCGGAACCACTCGTAGCTCATGCCCGTGAAATCGCTGAACGCGCCGAGCGAGGTGGTGGCGAAGTAGTTGCCCATGAAGAGCGTGGGGGAGCCGAGGAACTCGATATCGGCCTTGCCCGCGCCGGAGGGCGAGGAGAAGGAGACGGAGCCGGTGCCGCTGCGCGGCAGCGAATCATTGATGCCCACCGTGCCGCCGCCGCGGACATTGTTGTACACCCACCCCGTGGCGCCCACGGCTTGGCCCTGGTTGGACCCGCCCGGATTGGTGAAGCTGTCGCCCGGCGCGGCGTTGTTGGCGTAGATGGTCGCGGCTTCGGCGCCGGCGCTGGCGAGGCCGATCAGGCCGGCGGCGGCGAGGATATGGACTGCATAGCGCATAGGCCCGGTTTCTCCCTTTCTGGACGCGCACGAGACAGGCCTGGAACAGCCGCGCGCCGCGTGCCGGAATATAATCAGCAATGATCGGGCCAGCCTCGGCGAAAGGCCGATTTCGTTGATAAATAAGAATGTTTAATTTGTGCCTTGTCAGCCCTGCCGACACGTCACCAGCGGCGAAATCTTTGCTTGTTCACAACCTATGCTTGCATGGACCACTCGATGAGTCTTCTCGACGACCTCGACCGCGGCGCGCGCCGGATCGTGACACCCTGCGGTGAGGGCCACCTCGTCTGGCGTGCCTGGAACCTGGCGGCGGGCCGTCCGATCGTGCTGCTGCATGGCGGCAACGGCTCCTGGCGGCATTGGGTGCGCCAGATTCCCGCCCTGGCCGCCACGCGCGCCGTCATCGCGCCCGACCTGCCGGGGCTCGGCGAGAGCGCGATGATGCCGGACCCGCACGACCCGCCGCATGCCTCGCGCATCCTGCTCGATGGCTGGCGCGACGTCGTGGGCACCGCGCGGGCCGATCTCGTCGGCTTCTCCTACGGCGCCAATGTCGCGGGCCAGGTGGCGGCGCGGATGGGGGATGCGCTTCGCTCGCTCACCCTGGTCGGCGCCGGTTCGCTCGGCGTTGCGCGCAATGCCGTGCCGCTCGAGAAGGTGCGCGACAAGCAGGGCGAGGCACGCATCGCCGCGCACCGCTTCAACCTGGCCTCGCTGATGATCGCCGATCCCGCGCGCATCGATGATCTCGCGATCGCGATCCAGGAATGGAACACGGTGCATGCGCGCTTCCGCAGCCGGGGCTTCGCCAATGCCGCGCTACTGAAGGACGCGCTGGCGCGCAGCACCGCGCCGCTCACCGCCATCTGGGGTGAGCGTGACCAGATCGCCCTCGGCCACATCCCGCAGCGCTGCGAGGCCGTGCGCGCGGCGCGGCCCGACGCCGCCATCACCCTGATCCCCGATGCCGGCCATTGGACCGCCTATGAGGCGCCGGCGGCGTTCGGCGCGGCGCTGGAGGCGGCGCTGCGGAGGGCCGGCTGAGTGGCCTCAGCCGGGCAGCACCGCGGCCGCCTGCGCGAAGAGAGTGGGCGTGCCGCCGGAGTGCAGGAAGGCGGCCGAGCCGCCGCGTGGCACGGCAGCCGCGAGGCCGGCCATCGCCTTCGCGGTGTAGCTCGGATCGAGCAGCAGCCCCTCGGTGCGCGCGGCGAGGTGCAGCGCGCGCAGCCCGGCCTCGCTGGGGATCGCGTAGCCCGGGGCGATCTGGTCGTCGGTGAGGGTGACGAGATCCATCGCGCCAGCCTCCTCCCAGCCGAGCAGGTCGGCGGTGCGCGTGACGACCTGCGCGACCCAGGGCCGCAGCCGCGCCACCGGCTGCTGCACGGAGACGCCGAGCAGGGGAACCGGCAGTCCGAACCGGGCGAAGCCGAGCGCGAGGCCCGCCAGAGTGAGCCCGGACCCGCAGGCCACTGCGAGCAGGTCGGGCGCGCTGCCGGCGGCGTCGAAATCCGCGATGAACTCCTCCGCCGCCAGCGCCCAGGCCGCGGCGGCGAGCGGCGCGGTCTCTCCGGGGAGCTGCACGATGAAGGGGATGCCGCCGGCGTCGCGCACCGCCTGCGCCTCGGCCTCCAGCTGCGAGCGGATCGCGGGATCCCAGGGATCGGTCGCGTCGGTCCAGGCGATCTCGGCGCCGAACAGGCGCATCAGCAGCAGGTTGCCGGTGTTCGCGGTGCCGCCGGCGCTCCGCAGCAGCAGCCGGCAGCCAAGGCCCGCGCGCACCGCGCAGCCAGCGAGCGCGCGGCAGAAATTGGACTGGCTCGCCGCGGTGGTCAGCACGGTATCCGCCCCGGCCTTCCTTGCGGCGGCAAGAATCAACTCGATGGAGCGGATCTTGTTGCCCCCGAGCGCAGGCCCCGAAAGGTCCTCCCGCTTCACATGCAGCCGCGCGAGCCCGAGTGCCGCGGCAAGCCGCGGCGCGGCCTGGTAGGGCGTGGGCGTGACGGCGAGGGGAAGGCGGGGCAGCACCCCGCCATTGGGGCGCGGCTAGGCCTCGATGTCCAGCGCATAGCCGGCGGAGCGCACGGTGCGGATCACGTCCACATCGTTCTCGCCGTTCACCGCCTTGCGCAGCCGCCGGATATGGACGTCCACCGTGCGCGGCTCGACATGGATATCGCGTCCCCAGACGGCGTCGAGCAGCTGCTCGCGCGTGAAGACGCGGCCCGGATGCTGGAGGAAGAACTCCAGCAGCCGGTACTCCGTCGGGCCGAGATGCAGCGCGCGGCCGGCGCGCGTCACGCGATGCGCGTCCTGGTCCATCACGATGTCCTGCCAGGTGAGCCGCCCCTTCACCGGCACGGCGCCGGAGCGGCGGAGCAGGGCGCGGATGCGCGCCAGCAGCGCGTCCATCGCGAAGGGCTTGGCGATGTGGTCGTCCGCGCCGGTATCCAGTGCGCGCACCGCATCCTGCTCCTCGGTGCGCGCCGTCAGCATGATGATCGGCAGGTCGCGCGTGGCGGGGCGGCGGCGGAGCTGGCGGCAGACTTCGAGGCCGGACATCGCCGGCAGCATCCAGTCCAGCAGCACGAGGTCGGGCTTCGCCTCGGCGACGCGCAGCAGCGCCTCCTGACCGTCGGAAGCTTCCTCGACCCGGAAGCCCTGCTTCTCGAGGTTGTAGCGCAGCAGGGTCAGCAGCGGCGCCTCATCCTCGACGACGAGGACGGTGGGCTTGGCAAGATTGCCGGTGGCGTCGGGCATGGCGCCTCACTTCACTCGGGCGGGCGGACGACGGCATAGGCGGAGGTGTCGGCCTTGGGCCGGTCCTCCGGCAGCGTGTCGCCGCGCACCGCGTAATGGACCGTCTCGGCGATGTTGGTGGCGTGGTCGCCGATGCGTTCCAGGTTCTTGGCGATGAACAGCAGATGCGTCGCGGCGGTGATGTTGCGCGGGTCTTCCATCATGTGGGTCAGCATCTCGCGGAAGATGCCGTTGTAGATGTCATCCACCGGCTCGTCGCCGGCCCAGACCCGCTCGGCAGCGGCCGCATCGTCATTCACCAGCGCGTCAATGGCGAGCTTCAGGTTCTCCTGCACCAGCACGGACATGCGCAGGAAGCCGTTGAGGCTTCCCATCTGCGGCTGCTGCGCCACGACGATGCTGCGCTTCGCGCCGTTGCGGGCGTAGTCGCCGATGCGCTCCAGGTTGTGCGACACCTTCATCGCCGCGACGATGAAGCGGAGATCGGCGGCCATCGGCTGGCGCAGCGCCAGGATGCGGATGCAGAAGCTTTCGATCTCGCGTTCGAGCGCGTCGAGCGCGCCGTCGCGCGCCACGACTTCGGCGGCGAGCGCCGCATCGCGGCGGACGAGCGCCTGGGTGCTGTCATGGACCTGGCGCTCGGCAAGGCCGCCCATGCGCGCGACGAGGTCGCGCAGCTTGCGCAGTTGCTCGTCATAGGAGCGGACGATGTGATCGGGCTGTTCGTTGGGCATCATCCGTGTCCTCAACCGAACCGGCCGGTGATGTAATCCTGGGTGCGCTTCTCGCGCGGGGCGGTGAACATCTGCGCGGCGGGCGCGACCTCCACCAGCTCACCGAGGTAGAAGAACGCCACCTGGTCGGCGCAGCGTGCGGCCTGCTGCATGTTGTGGGTGACGATGCAGATGGTGAAGTCGCGCTTCAGCTCGTCAATGAGCTCCTCGATCTTGAGGGTGCTGATGGGGTCGAGCGCGGAGGTCGGCTCGTCGAACAGGATCACCTCCGGCCTGACGGCGATCGTGCGCGCGATGCAGAGCCGCTGCTGCTGGCCGCCGGAGAGGCCGAGCGCGGAGGTATCGAGCCGGTCCTTCACCTCGTCCCAGATCGCGGCGCGCGACAGCGCCCATTCGACGCGGTCGTCCATCTGCGACTTGGATAGCCTCTCGTGCAGCTTGATGCCGAAGGCGATGTTGTCGCGGATCGTCATGGGGAAGGGGGTGGGCTTCTGGAACACCATGCCGACCTTGGAGCGGAGCTCGTTGAGGTCCACGTCAGGCCCGATCATGTTGCGCCCGTCCATCATCACCTCGCCCTCGGCACGCTGGCCGGGGTAGAGGCTGTACATGCGGTTCAGCACGCGCAGCAGGGTGGACTTGCCGCAGCCGGAAGGGCCGATCATGCCCGTCACCTGGCGGTCCGGCAGCTCCAGGTTGATGCCCTTCAGGGCCTTGCTGGCGCCGTAGTAGAAATCCAGGTTCCGCACGGAGATGCGCGAGACGGCGTTGATCGCCACGGCCGAGCGCGCCTGGACGTTGCCGAAGGTGGCGCTGTCCCCGGCCGCTGGAGCGGGTTGGGTGGTCGAGCTCATCCGGAGCCTTCCTGTCCTAGCTGCGCTTGCGCAGCACCAGCCGCGCGAGGATGTTGATGGCGAGCACGCCAAGCGTGGTGATCAGCGCGCCGGACCAGGCGATGGCGATCAGGTCCGGGAAGCCGGAATTGGCCTGCTGGTAGATCGAGATCGGCAGGCTGGCCATGGCGCGCGTCAGGTCGGTGGAGACGACGTTATTGCCGAAGGAGGTCAGCAGCAGCGGCGCTGTCTCACCGGCGATGCGTGCGAGCGCCAGCAGCACGCCCGTCAGGATGCCGGACAGCGCCGCCTTGTAGCAGACCAGCGTGATCATCTTCCATTTCGGCGCGCCGAGCGCGATGACCGACTCGCGCAGCGTGTTGGGGATGAGCTGGAGCATGTCCTCGGTGGTGCGCACCACCACGGGGACGACGATGATGGCGAGCGCGAGGACGCCGGCGATGCCGGAGAACGCGCCCATCGGCAGCACCACGAGCTGGTAGATGAACAGGCCGATCAGGATCGAGGGTGCCGAAAGCAGGATGTCCGAGACGAAGCGGACGGCGTTCCCGAACTGCGAGCCGCGCGCATACTCCGCCAGGTAGGTGCCGACCAGCAGGCCGACCGGCGTGCCGATCGCGGTCGCGAGCGAGACCTGGATCAGGCTGCCGATGATGGCGTGCAGCAGCCCGCCCTTCGGGAGTGTGTCGTCGCCGTAGCGCGTGGGCGCGAACTCGGTGGTGAAGATGGTGAGGTCCATCGCCACGAGACCGCGCCAGGCGAGGGTGAGCAGGATCGAGCCGAGGAAGAACAGGCCGATCAGCGTCGCGGCATAGCAGAACACCGTGACGCCCTTGTCGAACAGGCCTCGGCGGCGGCCGAGCGCGCGGGCGGCGCGCGCATCGCGGGGGGCGAAGGTCGTGGCGCTCACGGGGCTAGGCCTTCAGCCGGGAACGCAGCAGCCAGCGGCTGGTCGCCAGCACGATGAAGGAGATCACGAACAGCAGGAAGCCGATGGCGAACAGCGCGGATTGCTGCGGGCTGCCGGCAAGGCTCTCCGGAAACTCCATGGCGATCACCGATGCGATGGTCGTGGACGGATCGAACAGGCTCTGCGGCATGCGGTTGGCGTTGCCGATGACGAAGGTGACCGCCATGGTCTCGCCCAGCGCGCGGCCGAGGCCGAGCATGATGCCGCCGACCACGGAAATCCGGGTGTAGGGAATGACGACCCCCCGCATCACCTCCCACCGCGTCGCGCCGAGGCCATAGGCGCTTTCCTTGTACACCGGCGGCACCTGCTCGAAGACGTCGCGCATCGTGGCGGCGATGAAGGGCAGGATCATCACCGCGAGGACCAGAGCGGCCGCGAACAGCGAGGTGCCGGCGAAGGAGCGGCTCTCGAACAGGAAGCCGATCAGCGGGATCGCCTCCAGGGTCTCGCCGAAGGCGAGCTGGATGTTCATCTGAACGAACGGGACCAGCACAAACAGCCCCCACATGCCGTAGATGATGGAGGGCACCGCGGCAAGCAGCTCGATCGCCGTGCCGATCGGCCGGCGCATCCAGGGGGGCGCGAGCTCGGTGAGGAAGTAGGCGATGCCGAAGGCGATCGGGACGGCGAAGATGATCGCCAGGATGGAGGAGACAACGGTGCCGAAGATCGAGATGAAGGCGCCGAATTCCTCGCGCCCTTCGACAGGGTCCCACCGCGTCGAGATCAGGAAGTCCAGCCCGAAGCGCTGGAAGGCGGGCAAGCCGCCGATGAACAGCGTGACGATGATGCCGCCCAGCGTGAGCAGCACGAGGATCGCCGCCCCGTAGCACAGCCCGGCGAAGAGGCTGTCGCCGAACCCGCTGGTCCGGCGACGCGTGCCCGGCGCCACGAAGGCGCCGGGGCTTGCAGCCAGGCCGCTCACCCGGCAGCCGTCGCAGTCCAGACGGCAGCGCCGTTCGGCCCCTTCACCCGGTCGCGCCATGCGGCGCGGATCAGGTCATGGGCCGAGTTTGGCAGCGGGATGTATTCCAGGCTGGAGGCGATCTGGGAGCCATTGCGGAACGCCCAGTCGAAGAAGCGCATCGTGTTGCGGCTCGCTTCCACCTTCTCCGCCGGCGGATTCGTCGGCAGCAGGATGTAGGTGGGGGAGGTGATCGGCCACACCGTCTCGCCGGCGAGGTCGATCGTGTCGGCGGCGAAATTCGCCACCGTCCAGTCCGCGGCGGCTGCAGCCGCGTTGAAGGCAGGCGGCAGCGGCTGCACGAAGTTGCCAGCCTTGTTGCGGATCTGCGTCGTCGTCATCCGGTTGACGACCGCGTAGGCGTTCTCGATGTAGCCGATGGCGCCGGGCGTGTTGCGGATGATGTTCGACACGCCCTCATTGCCGCGGGCGCCGTTACCGGCCGGCCAGCGCACCGCGGTGCCGGCGCCGGGGCCGTTCCGCCATTCCTCGGAGACGCGCGAGAGATAGGTGGTGAACACCCAGGTCGTGCCCGAGCCGTCCGCTCGGTAGCTTGGACCGATCGGCAGGTTCGGAATGGTCAGGCCGCGATTCGCCTCGACGATGCGCGGGTCGCGCCAGCGCGTGATCTTGCCCAGGAAGATGTCCACGATGATCTCGGGCGTCAGCTTGAGCGCGTTATCGGCGACGCCGGGGAGGTTGGCGGACAGCACGACCGAGCCGAGCACGGTCGGGAATTGCAGCAGGCTGCGCTCGGTCAGCTGCTCGGTGGTCAGCGGAGCGTCGGAGGCGCCGAAATCCACTGTGCGCGCGGTGATCTGGTTGATGCCGCCGCCGGAGCCGATGGACTGGTAGTTCAGGGTGATGCCGATCGGCTCGCGCGCGGCCTGCGACCAGCGCTCATAGAGCGGGCGGGGGAAGGTCGCGCCAGCGCCGGTGATCGTGGCCTGCTGCGCCAGCGCCGCCCGGCTGGTGAGGAGCGTGGGGACGACAAGGGCGGAGCCCGTGCCGAGCAGAAGGGTGCGCCTGTTCACTGGGATGTCTCTCCGGTCGGTGGATGCGTTCGCCGCTCCGGGGCGGCACTGACCGGGCGGGTGATAGGCAAGGCGGGAGACTCGCCTATTTCAATTTGATGAAGGTTCGATGACAGTCGCTTCGACGGCCCGCGACGCCTCTCCCGGCCGAGCGGAAGGTGAAGCGACTCGAAAAAGGCGACAAAACAAGCAACTGGACCGAATGCACAGCAACGGTCGCGGTGAAATCCGACCCGGCGGGTCAGACCGGCAGCCGCACCCGCGCCCTGAGCCCGCCCAGCGGGCTGTCCTCCAGCACGATGTCGCCGCCATGCGCGCGCGCGATATCGCGCGCGATGGCGAGGCCGAGGCCGGTCCCGCCGGTGGACAGGGTGGCGAAGGGGCGGAACGCCTCCTCGCGCTGGGCCGCGGGGATGCCGGGGCCGTCATCATCCACCGTCACCTGCGCGCCCCCGCCGCTCTCGCGCGGGAGCTCGGCCACCGCCACGGCGATGCGCCGGGCATGCTTGCGGGCGTTGTCGAGCAGGTTGGCCATGCATCGCCGCAGCGCATCGCCGCGCAGCGGCAGCACGAGCGCGCCGGGCGCTTCCACCGCCACCTCCGCCCCGTCGCGCCGGGCCTTCTGCGCGACGTCGCGCACGATCTCCGCGAGGTCGGTGGGGCGCGGCTGCTCCGCCACCTCGCCGCGGGCGAAGGCGAGATAGGCGGCGACCATCCGCTCCATCTCCTCGACATCCTGCGTCAGCGCGGCGATATCCGCTTCCTCCTCCTCGGTGCGGGGCAGCACGGCGAGGCCGAGGCGCATGCGCGTCAGCGGCGTGCGCAGGTCGTGGCTGATGCCGGCCAGCATCTCGGTCCGCTGGTTCACGAAGCGGCGGATGCGTTCCTGCATGTGGTTGAAGGCCTGCGCCGCCTGGCGCACCTCGGTCGCGCCCTCGCGCTTGATCGGGCCGATGTCGCGGCCCTTGCCGAATTCCTCGGCGGCCATCGCAAGCCTCCGGATGGCGCGCACCTGGTTCTTCATGAACAGCGCCGCGACGGCGGAAAGCAGCACCGCCGAGCCGATCAGCCAGATCATGAACAGGTAGAGCGTGCCGACGAACAGCCGCTTGCGCGGCGCCTCCACGTTCAGCACGCCGTCTTGGAGCTGGATGCGGATGATGATGCTGCGCGGGTCCGAGGTCCAATCCGCGTCGAAGGGCCGCCGCACGCGTTCGGAGATCGCGCTCGCCAGGTCCTGCTCCAGCGGCAGCAGCGGAAGCGAGGCCGCCCGTTCCGGCGTGGCGCCCAGCGTCGCGCCCTCGTCGAAGGCGAGCGTCATGTCGAAGCGCCAGGCCACCTCGCGGAAGACGAAGGCGCGGTAGCCCGGCGTCGGATCCCGCTGGATCAGCTCGATGACGAAGCCGATCTCGCCGGCCAGCGCGCCCGCGAGCCGGCGCGAGATGACGTCGAGATGCGAACCGTAGAAGACCTGCAGCGCGACCGCCTGGAGGATCAGGATCGGCAGCAGGATGATGAGCAGGCTGCGCCCGAGCAGGCCGCGCGGCACGAAGGCGCGGAACAGGCGGTCCAACCCCTTCATATGCCGGGTCTCAGCACATAGCCCCGGTGGCGGACGGTCTGGATGAAGCGGGGCTCGCGCGGGTCGGGCTCCACCTTCCGCCGCAGCCGCGTGACCTGCACGTCGATCGCCCGCTCGCCGGCCTCCGGCGTGCCGAGCGCGGCGGCGATCTCCTCGCGGCTGAGCACCTCGTTGGGGCGTGCGGCCAGCGCGGCAAGCAGCGCGGTCTCCCCGCCCGTCAGCCGCACCGTACCGTCGGCGCCGCGCAGCTCCGCGCGGTGCGGGTCGAACCAGCGGCCGCCAAGCTGCACCGGGCCCGCCGGCAGGTCGGCCGGCGGCGGGGTGACGCGGCGGAGGATGGTGCGGATGCGCAGCGCCAGCTCGCGCGGGTCGAAGGGTTTCGCGAGGTAGTCGTCGGCGCCCGCCTGGAGCCCCGCCACCCGGTCATCCGGCGCGCCGCGGGCGGTCAGCATCAGGATCGGCACCTCGCGCCCGTCGCGGCGCAGGCTCTCGACGAGTTCGAGCCCGCTTTCGCCGGGCATCATCACATCGAGCACCACGAGGTCGAAATGGAAGCCGGCGAGCGCCTTGCGCGCGGCGGCGGCGTCGGCGCCGGAGGTCACCCGAAAACCCTGCTCGGTGAGGAAGCGGTGCAGCAGGGCGCGCAGCCGGGCGTCGTCATCCACGACGAGGAGATGCGGCGCCTCGACGGCGACCTCGGCGGTGCTCATGGCGCCTCGCCCTCCGGCGCGGATTCCAGCCGGGCGAGCGCCGCCCGGGCGTCGGGGCCCATCAGCCCGCGCATGACGCGCCGGAAGCCCTCGACCGCGACGGGCCCGGCCTCCCGGTAGGCGGCCATCACCGTCTCGCGCTGCCGCTCGTAGAGCTTGCGCTCCAGCGCGGCACCCTTCGGCGTGAGGGACAGCAGCCGCTGGCGGCGGTCGGCGCGGCCGGTGGCCTGGGTGACGTAGCCCTCGTCCACCAGCGGCGTCAGCACCCGCCCGAGCGACTGCTTGGTGATGGCGAGGATGCCGAGCAGCTCCCCAACCGTGATTCCCGGACGGCGGCCCACGAAATGCAGCACGCGGTGATGCGCGCGGCCCATGCCGAGATCGGCGAGGATCGCATCCGCCCCGGCGGTGAAATCCCGATAGCCGAAGAACAGCAGATCCTGGGCGAGCCGCAGTTCCTCCTCGCGCAGGAAGAGAAGGTTGCGCCCGGCCGGCGCGGCGCCGCGGGCGGGTTCGGGCTCGGCTTGCTGCGCCGCTTTCGGCATGGCGGTCATGCGGGCCGGTCGGACCGGCAATTGGTCAGCATCATTGACGCATTTATCCCGCCCCGCCACACTCGACCCATCGCATGTCGCGCGGCCGCCCACTATACCACGGCCGCAAGACGGTGCGACCGCGCGGTCGCGCAAGTGACCGAGGCGACCCTGGCGCGATCCAGGGTGGCTGACAACCAACTGGAGGAATGCCGCGATGGCCCTGGTGCCCTTCGACGACCGCGATGGCTTCATCTGGTATGATGGCGCCTTCGTCCCCTGGCGCGACGCCAAGCTCCATGTCCTGAGCCACGGGCTGCATTACGCCTCCGGCGTCTTCGAGGGGGAGCGCGCCTATGGCGGCCACATCTTCAAGCTCCGCGAGCACACGGAGCGGCTGATCAACTCGGGCCGCATCCTCGGCTTCGAGATCCCGTACGCCGCGGACGAGATCGACGAGGCCTGCAAGGCGACGCTGGCGAAGAACGGCCAGACGGACGCCTATGTGCGCCCGATCGCCTGGCGCGGCACGGAGCAGCTCTCCGTGTCGGCGCAGGCCACGAAGATCCACCTGGCGATCGCCACCTGGGCCTGGCCGAACCTGTTTGGCGACAACCGGATGAAGGGCGTGCGGCTCGGCTGGGCGAAGTGGAAGCGCCCGCACCCCGAGACCGCGCCGACCGCGTCGAAGGCCGCGGGCCTCTACATGATCGGCACGCTCTCCAAGCACCACGCCGAGGCCGAGGGCTTCGACGACGCGCTGATGCTGGACTGGGAAGGCCATGTCAGCGAGGCCACCGGCGCCAATGTGTTCCTGGTGATCGACGGCGAGCTGCACACGCCGACGCCGATCAACTTCCTGGACGGCATCACGCGACGCACGGTGATGGGCCTCGCCAAGAAGCGGCAGATCAAGGTGGTGGAGCGCACCATCGAGGTTGCGGACCTCAAGCGCGCGAGCGAGGTGTTCCTCGCCGGCACCGCCGCCGAGGTGACGCCGGTGCGCCAGGTGGGCGAGCTGAGCTTCACCCCGGCCGCGATCACCGAGACGCTGCTGAAGGACTACGAGGCGCTGGTGCGCTTGCCGCCCGAGCAGGTCGCCAAGCAGCTCGCGGCGTAGCCGCTTCTCCCTCCCCAGCGCCTGTTCCCCCTCCCCCGCAAGCGGGGGGAGGGACAGGGTGGGGGTTCCAAGATCAACGGAACGTCACCCCTGTCGCGCCCTCGTCGCGATGGAAAGTGTCACACGCCGAGCGCACCATGCTTCCCTCTCCAGGGAGCACGCCGCATGACCACCAAGGGCACCGCCGACGCCTTCACAGCGCTTCTGAAGGCCGGCCAGCACGATGAGGCCGCCGCGCAGTACAATGCGGAGGACATCGTCAGCATCGAGCAGATGGAAGGCCCGATGGCCCGCCTCGAAGGCAAGGCGGCGGTGAAGGCGAAGGGCGAATGGTGGTACGCGAACCACGAATGGCATGGCGGCGATGTCCAGGGCCCCTTCGTCAATGGCGACCAGTTCGCCGTCATCTTCGACATGGACGTCACCGCGAAGCAGACCGGCCAGCGGATGCAGATGCGCGAGGTCGGGCTCTACACGGTGAAGGGTGGGAAGATCGTCGAGGAGCGGTTCTTCTACTGACGCCTTCAATCGGCGGGCGCCGGCTCCGCCGGCTTGCCTTCGCGCCGACGCACTGACTCACCCGGCGCGAAGGTCGTCCGGCGCGCATGGCCGCGTCGCGGCCTGCGGCGCCAATCCAGGCAGGGCCGCCATTAGCACCGCCAGCGGCAGCAGCCACACGATCCGCGCCTGATAGCGGTCATGCGGCTTGGAAAGCGCGCCGGTCGCGACGGCATTGGCCGTCAGCGCCAGCAGCGCGCCAGCGAGCAGCGCGGCGCGCGGCAGGTCGCGGGCGCGCGCGGCGCGCCAGAGCAGCACCGGCGCCGCCGCGAGCGAGATGAGCAGCGCCGGGACATGCGGCGAGAGAAAGGGCGCGGCGCGCGCCGGCAGCGCGCCCCGCATCTGCGCCCCCGCGTCGAAGGCCGCGAGCTCGCGGGGCGGGAAGGCGGCCGCGATCGGCCGGCGCGCCGAGAGCGCCAGGTGCTCGTTGCCGAGCGTGTCGCCGACGCGCGCCAGGCCGAGCTGCCGCATCGCGTTGCCCGCCATCGCGCGCGCCACCTCGAGCGGGCGGTCGCGCAGCGTCGCGGCGACGATCGCGCGTGCCTCCGCGGCGCCGGCAACGCCGCCCATCGCGCGCGGCGAGCCATCCGCGTTGCGGTTCAGCGGGCTCGTGCCGTCCCAGAGGAATTCGTCGCTGTCCATCGGCAGGCGGTCGAGAAAGGCGCAAAGATGCCAGCCGGAATTCGGGCAATGGGCGCGCAGCGTGGCGACGGCCGGGCCATCCGCCTGGAGCCGCGCCAGCAGGAACACCGAGCCGTGAGGCGAGAGCATGGCGCGGCCGAAGGTGGCCGCGTTCGCGGTGAGCAGGAGCAGGAGCGCGAGCCCCATCGGCAGCGCGGCGCGCACCACCGGCGCCCAGCGCCGCGCGAGCAGCGCGACGAGCACGAGCATCGCCAGCGCGGTCGGCAGATGCGAGAGATGCATCGCGATCGCCAGCGCGCCAAGCAGCGCGACCCAGGCCGTCTCCCAGCCGCGCAAGCCACCAAAGCCGAGCAGCAGCAGGCAGAGCGGCGCGAGCGCGGTGAAGGCGTCCGGCATCAGTGTCGCGAGGAACCAGGGCGCCGAGGTCAGCCCCGCCAGCGCCCCGCAGACGAGGCTATGCGCCCCCGCCGTCGCCGCGCCGCGCGCCATGCGCTGCGCGAGCCAGACGAGGTGCGAGGCGATCAGCCCCTGCGCGAAGACCGCCGGCCAGAGCGAGGTTTGCCAGTGGAACAGGTGCAGGAAGGGGCCATAGACCAGCGTCTTGTCCCAGGGCGGCTCGGGCAGCGTGGTGTGGTTCAGGTAGCTGACGGTATCGATGAAGACGAGCGGATACCCGTTCAGCACCGCCGGCCAGGTCAGCAGCAGGGCGCCGAGCAGGATGGCGATGAGGCTCACGGCCGGCGCGGCACGAGCGCCAGGGCCGCCACGACGGGCACCAGCCAGAGGATGCGCGCCTCGTAGCGCTGATGCGGCTTGGAGAGTGCGCCGGTGGCGAAGGCGTTCGCCGCCACGCCGATCAGCACGCCGATGATGAGGCGCCGCCGCAGCGAATCGCCGCGCCAGAAAGCGGCCAGCACGAGGGCGACGCCGAACACCAGCACCGGCGCGTGCAGCGGCAGGATCGGCGCGACAGCGGCCGGCAGCAGCCCGCGCACCTGCAGCGAGGCGTCGAAGGCGGCGAGCTCGCGCACCGAAAAGCCTTCGGCGATGCGCGGCCGCACCGCCGCGGCGAGATGGTCGTTCACCAGCGTGTCGCCCGCGCCGGCGGTGACGAGCTGCCGCAGCGCGTTTCCGGCCATCGCCCAGGCGACCTCGACGGGGTAGGCGCGCAGCGTCTCCCGGACGATCGCGCCGGCCTCGGTGGAGAGAAGCGCGCCGCCGAGGAAGCGCGGCGTGCCGTCCGGCGCGCGGTTCACCGGGCTGTCGGTGCGCCAGAGGAAATCGTCGCTGTCCATCGGCAGGCGATCGGCGAAGGCGCAGAGATACCAGCCGGACTCCGGGCAGCGGTCGCGGATCACCCATGCCGCGGGGCCATCCGCCTGCAGCCGCGCCAGCAGGAAGGTCGCGCCATGCGGCGAGAGCACGGCGCGGCCATGCCCCCACAGATTGGTGGCGAGCAGGATCGCGACGGCGCCGGCGATCGGCAGCAGGACGCGCAGCACCGGCGCGATCCGCCGCGTCAGCAGCAGCACGATCGCCAGCACCGCCACGGCCAGCGGCAGGTGCGACAGATGCGCGGCGATGCCGAGCGCCGCCAGCAAGCCGAGCGAAGCGGCCTCGGCGCGCGACAGGGACGCGCGGAAAAAGCCCAGCAGCAGCAGCGCCAGAAGCACGGCGGGCGCGAAGAGATCGGGCATCAGCAGGGCGACGGTGAATGGCGCTGTGGTCAGCACCGCCGCGCCGAGCGTGACGGCGAGATGAAGTTTTGGCGTCGCGGCGCCGCGCAGCGCGCGCTGCGCGAGCCAGAGCAGCCAGGACAGCATCAGCCCCTGCGCCAGCAGCGGCCCCCACAGCGTCACGCGCCAGTGGAACAGGTGCAGCAGCGGTCCGTAGACGTGCGGCTTGTCCCAGATGACGAGCGGTCCGCTCGGGGGCGGGGCCGTCTGATGCAGGAAGGCGCCCGTGTCGCTGAAGACGAGCGGGTAGCCGTTCAGGAAGGCGGGCCAGACGAGGAGGAGCGCGCCAAGCAGGATGGTGGCGGCGTTGACAATGCCCCCACCCCGGCCCTGCCCCGCCTGCGGGGGCGCAAGCGACGTCAGCCCTGCCACTTCGCGGCCGCCGCGTCGTCCTCCGCCTTCGCTTCCACCCAGCGCGCTTCTCCGCCGGCGAATTCCTCGCGCTTCCAGAACGGCGCCTTCGTCTTCAGCCAGTCGATCAGGAAGGCGCAGCTTTCCAGCGCTGCCGCGCGGTGCGGGCTCGCGGTGAGCACCAGCACGATGGGATCGCCCGGCACCATCCGGCCGACACGGTGGATCACCGTGCAGGCGGTGAGCGGCCAACGGGCGCAGGCCTCCTCGGCGATGCGGGCGAGGGCGCGCTCGGTCATGCCGGGGTAGTGCTCCAGCACCATGGCGGTCAGGCCGTCATCGCCGCGGCAGACGCCGAGAAAACTGGCGAGGCCGCCGACATCGGTGCGGCCGGCCAGCAGCGCCGCGGTCTCGGCACCGAGGTCGAAGGGGGCCTCCTGCACCCGGATGGTCGGCATCTCAGCCGCCGGTGACGGGAGGGAAGAAGGCGACCTCGTCGCCTTGTCGCACCGGCGCATCGGGGGGCGCGAAATCCTGGTTCACCGCGGCGCGGATCTGGCGCGGATCGGCGAAGGCTTCGGCGTGGCCCGGGCTCCGCGTGGCGAGCCAGGCCACCAGCCCGGCCACGTCGCGCACGGTCTCGGGCGGGGTCACGTGCTCCTCCGGAAGCCCGACCTTCTGCCTGACCCAGGCGAAATAAAGCACCTGCACGATGAACCGGCCCTCCGGCCCAAGCCTATTGCGGCACGACCCTCGACCGCGCCTGGCCATCGGGGCCGATCCAGGTCTCGACATTGCCATCGCGGATCACCGCGCCGCCGCCGACGCCCGGCTGGGTGAAGCCGCGGACATTGCCGGCGCTGCCGGTGGTGACGGCCGGGCGGCCGGAGGGATCGGTCGTCACCTGGCCCTCCGTGCGCGGCGGGGTGGGCGGCAGGCGCGGCGCGGGCGCGGTGGCGGGGGTGGCCGCGGGTGGCGGGGGCGGCAGGGCACCGGGCGGCGTGCCGGAGCCGCGCGGCGCGGGCCCTGGCATGCCGGCGACCGGGGCGCGGGGCCGGCCGTCATCGGGGACGGCCGGGCGGTATTCGGGGATGTTGCGGAACGCCTCCTCGGGCCCGCCGAGGAGGGTGGGGCGCTCGGGCTCCGGCGCCGGCCAGACATTGCCCGGCTCCGGCAGCACCGCCGCCACCTCCGGGTTGCCGCCGCGCACGCGCTGGATGGTCAGGCTGTCCATGGTCACGGCATTGCGGTTGGCCGAGAGTGGCACCCAGGCGCCCCCCCCGACATCGAGATCCGGCATGGCGCAGCCCCCGAGCAGCAACAGCCCGAGGCCGAAGCAGGGGGCGGCGGCCTGGCGCGTGGCGCGATCGCGGCGCGGGAAGGTCATGCGGGGTCCCGTCGTCTCTGGAGGTGGCGAGAAGATGCGTCCGGTGGGCATAAGCCTCAAGACCGCGCCGGCTCGCCCTTCCCCGGGCGGGCCGGATCGGTCGCGCCGACATGGCGCAGCCCCGCCTGGAGGTAGTCCCAGCCGGTCGCGAGGGTCAGCGCCGCCGCCGTCCACAGCATCAGCTCGCCGATCACCGAGACCGGCACCATGCCGAGATGCAGGACGGCAGCCGCGGTATCGCCGGCGAGCAGCGTGCCGAGCGCGCCCATCTGCACGCCGGTCTTCCACTTCGCGAGCTTCGTCACCGGCAGCCCCACCGAGAGGCCGGCGAGGTATTCGCGCAGCCCCGAGACCAGGATCTCCCGCAGCATGATGACGATGGCCGGGAACAGCCCGAAGGCGCCGAGCCGGTCCATCCCCGCCAACACCATGAGCGCGGCGCCGACCAGCAGCTTGTCGGCGATCGGGTCCAGCATGCGGCCGAGTTCGCTGGTCTGCTGGCGGTCGCGGGCGATCTTGCCGTCGAAATAGTCGGTGATGGCGGCGGCGGAGAACACCACGCAGGCCGCGAAATCGCCCCAGGGGTCCTGCAGCGCGACGAGCAGCACCAGCACCGGGATGGCGGCGATGCGCGAGAGCGTCAGCAGGTTGGGCAGGTCGGTTGGCATGCGCAGAGCGTCCCTTAGCAGAAGGGAGCGCCGCGGGCGAGGCGGCGTGCGCATGGACGCGCGAGGGTGATGTGGGGGGCGCTACCCCTCCACCGGATGGAAATGCCCGTAGATGCGCTTCGCGACGGCGGGACCGATGCCGGGCGCCTTCTCCAGATCCTCCAGCGCCGCGTTCCGCACGCCGCGGGCCGAGCCGAAATGGTTCAGCAGCTTGCGCTTGAGCGCCGTCCCCACGCCCGGGATCTCGTCCAACTCGCTGCGCGTGATCGCCTTCGACCGGCCGGCGCGGTGCGCCGAGATGGCAAAGCGGTGGGCCTCGTCGCGCAGGCGCTGGAGGTAGTAGAGGACCGGATCGCGCGGCGGCAGCTGGAAGGCCGGCTTGCCGGCCTGATGGAACCATTCGCGGCCGGCGTCGCGGTCCGGGCCCTTGGCGATCGCGACCAGCGGGAGGTCGTCGAGCCCCATCTCGGCCAGCACCTCCCGCGCCGCGGCGAGCTGGCCGGCGCCGCCATCGATCAGCACCAGGTCGGGCCAGGTCTCGCCGTCGCGGCCGGGATCCTCCTTGAGCGCGCGGCCGAAGCGGCGGTCGAACACCTCGCGCATCATCGCGAAATCGTCCCCGGGCTTCGCCTCCCGGATGCCGTACTTGCGGTAGTGCTGCTTGAGGAAGCCGCCCGGACCCGCGACCACCATCACGCCATAGGCGTTGGTCCCCATGATGTGGCTGTTGTCGTAGATCTCGATCCGCGAGGGCGTGTCGGGCAGGTCGAAGACGCGGCCGACGCCGGCGAGGAGTTCGGATTGCGCGGCGCCCTCTGCCATGCGGCGCTCGATCGCCTCGCGGGCGTTGGTCGCGGCGTGGTCCACCACGGCGCGCTTCTCGCCGCGCTGCGGGCGGTGGATCTCCACCTTGCGGCCGGCCTTCAGTGCCAGCGCCTCGGCCAGCACCGCGGCGTCCTTCGGCTCGTGGCTCACCAGCAGCAGCGGCGGCGGGGGCAGGTCGTCATAGAGCTGGGCGAGGAAGGCGCCGAGCACCTCCTCGGGGGTGTCGCCGGTCTTCGCGTGGCTCAGGAAATAGGGGCGGTTGCCGTTGTTGCGGCCGCCGCGGAAGAAGAAGACCTGCACGCAGGATTGCCCGGCCATCTGGTGCAGCGCCACGACATCCGCATCGCCGACGCCATCCAGATTCACCCGGTCGCTGCCCTGCACATGGGTCAGTGCGCGGATGCGGTCGCGCAGCGAGGCCGCACGCTCATACTCCAGCCGGCCGGCCGCCTCCTCCATCTCCGCGGCGAGCCGGCGCTGGATGGTCGGCGTGCCGCCCGAGAGGAACTCCTTCGCCTCCTTCACGAGCGCGGCGTAGCCCTCCTGGCTGATGCGCTCGACGCAGGGGGCGGAGCAGCGTTTGATCTGGAACAGCAGGCAGGGCCGCGTGCGGCTGTCGAACACCGTGTCGCGGCATGAGCGCAGCAGGAAGACGCGCTGGAGCGTGTTGATCGTGTGGTTCACCGCCCAGGCCGAGGCGAAGGGGCCCCAGTAGCTCGCGCCCTTGCGCCGCTCGCCGCGGTGCTTGGCGATCTGCGGATAGGGATGGTCCTCGGTGAGCACCAGCCAGGGATAGGATTTGTCGTCGCGCAGGACGATGTTGAAGCGCGGGCGGAGGCGCTTGATGAAGTTCGCCTCGAGCAGCAGCGCCTCGGCCTCGGAGGCGGTGGTGACCACTTCCAGCCGGCGTGTCTCGAAGACCATGCGCCGCAGCCTTTCGGGCAGGCGGGAGAGCTGGGTATAGGCGGCGACGCGCCGGCGCAGGCTGCGCGCCTTCCCGACATAGAGGGCATCCCCCTTGGCATCGAGCATCCGATAGACGCCTGGCGCGAAGGGCAGCGTCGGCAGCGCGGCCTCCAGCGCGGCGAGGCCAGGGGGGCGATCCTCGCCGCCCGTCATGCGTGTGGCCTACGAAACGGGCTCCACCGGGGCCGACCGGGCGGGCGCGGGCCGGTTGTCCACCGAAGCTGTGGACAAGTCTGTGGAAGGGGGGTGGCGAAACGCCCCGGAATGGCCGTCATCCGCCGGTCACAAGGGAATGCCGCGATTTTGGGCAATTTTGTTAACCTATTGATTTCGGCCATTGTTTTGACTGCCGGCCGGTCTGCGTTGCCGTCAAGAGGGGGACCCCTGGCACTGCGGATCCGCCATCTCAAGCAATCGTGAGCCCAGTGGACAACTTCCGGCGCCTGCCGCCAAGTCCTTCCAGAACCGTCAAGTTTTTATGACAGGTCCGGTCCGGTCACAAATCCGGAAGCCCGCAGGATGTGCAACCGGAGCGCGAACGATGCTCATTCCACCAGGTCCATCGACGGGCGGGACGGCGCCCATTGCAGATGCTGGCCGCCATCGAGCGCCAGCATCTGCCCCGTCATGGCGGGAAGGGCAAGGATCGCCATCACGGCCGCGGCGACTTCCTCCGGCGAGGTGCCGCGGCCGAGCGGGGTGGAGGCGCATTGCCGCTCGAACTGCTCCACCGTCTGGCGCGGCGAGGGCACCGTCGGGCCCGGGCCGATCCCGTTCACCCGGATGCGCGGCGCGAGCGCGAGAGCGAGCGCCTGCGTCAGCGCCCAGAGCCCCGCCTTGGAGACGGTGTAGGAGACGAAATGCGGCGTCAGCGAGAAGACGCGCTGGTCCAGCAGGTTGATCACCACGCCCTCGGCCTGCTTCGGCAGGGCCTTCGCCATGGCCTGGGTCAGCACGAAGGGCGCGCGCAGGTTGGGCTCCAGGTGGCGGTCCCAGGTCTCGCGCGTCGCGTCCTGCCATTCGTCGCGCTCGAAGGTGGAGGCGTTGTTGACCAGCACGCCCACCGGGCCCAGCGCGGCCTCGGCGGCGGGGATCAGCCGCACGACCTCCGCCTCCGCACCGAGCTCGGCGCGCAGCGTGATGGCCCGGCGGCCCACGGCGCGGATCTCGGCCGCGGTCGCCTCCGCCTCGGCCTGGCTCGTCGCGTAGTGCAGCGCGATGTCGAAGCCGGACCGGGCCAGGGTGAGGGCGATGGCGCGGCCGATGCGCTTCGCCGCGCCGGTGACCAGCGCGACTCGGGGGATGGAGGCGGGGATCGTCATGCGGTCGGGCAGATGGGGGCGCGGGCGCGACTTGACCACCGGTTGACCGGGCCGCCGGCCCGGGCGGAGGATGCCACGATGCGCGCAAGATGGATCCTGGCGGTGGCGCTCCTGGCGGGGCCGGCGATGGGGCAGGGGCTGCAACTGCCGCCGGGCCTCGGCGGTGGCGGCAGCGGCGGCACCTCGCGCAGCCTGCCGGGCGGCGCTCAGGGCATGATCCCGGGCCTTGGCCAGCCCGAGACGCCGGAGCAGAAGCGCGCCTTCTGCCAGAGGGTCGCCCAGGCCGCGATGCGCTGCGGCCTCGGGCTCGACGTCACGGCGCTCTCCGCCTGCCTGATCCGGACCCTGCCCGCCCAGGATTCGATGCGCGTCGCGCAGGTGGCGAACAGCGCGCGTGGCAATGCCGGCTCGCTGCTGACGGAATGCGGGATCGGGTTCGGGCGGTAGTTCAGCTGGATGCCTTCATCAGCACGAGCCCGCTGACGATCAGCCCGGCCGCCAGGACGCGGCCCATGGTCACCGCCTCCCCCAGCACCAGGACGCCGACCACGAAGGCGCCCACCGCGCCGATGCCGGTCCAGATCATGTAGGCCGTGCCGAGCGGCAGGCTGCGCATCGCGAGCCCGAGCAGCCCGACGCTCGCGGCCATGGCGACAACGGTGATGAGGGAGGGCCAGAGGCGCGAAAAGCCCTCCGACTGCTTCATCGTGAAGGCCCAGACGATTTCGAGAAGACCGGCGAGGATAAGCAGCAGCCATGCCATGGCAGCCTCCGAGAAGGACTGCCGGGCCGTCCCGGACCTGGACCCTGGTGAGGGGCGGGACGTTGCCGCGCAACGATCAGGTAGGATCGGGCACGTGGCGGGTCAAGCTGGACGCGGCGCGCGGCTCTCCCGATAAGGGCAGGCGGAGGAACGGACCATGCCGCTCGACGAGGCCGTCTTCGACCTGCCCGAGGCCACGCGCGAGCTACGCGAGACCGCGCTGGCCTTCGCACGCGACCGGCTCGCGCCGAACGCGCAGGACTGGGACGAGCGCAAGCATCTTCCGGTGGATGTGCTGCGGGAGGCCGCGCAGCTCGGCATGGCGGCGCTCTATGTGCGCGAGGAATCGGGCGGCGCGGGTCTCTCGCGGCTCGACGCGGCGGTGGTGTTCGAGGCGCTGGCGACGGGCTGCCCGACCATCTCGGCCTTCCTGTCCATCCACAACATGGTCGCGTGGATGATCGACCGCTTCGGCAATGACGCGCAGCGCGCCGAATGGCTGCCGGCGCTGATCCCGATGGAGAAGGTCGCGAGCTACGCGCTGACCGAGCCGGGCGCCGGCAGCGATGCGGCTGCCCTCGCCACCCGCGCCACGCGCGACAACGAGGGCTATGTGCTGAATGGCGCCAAGCAATTCATCAGCGGCGCCGGCGTGTCCGATCTCTACCTGACGATGGTGCGCACCGGCGGCGCGGGGGCGGGCGGCGTCTCGGCGCTGCTGATCCCGAAGGACGCGCCGGGCCTGTCCTTTGGCGCCAACGAGAAGAAGATGGGGTGGAATGCGCAGCCGACGCGGCAGGTGATCTTTTCCGAGTGCCGCGTCCCCGCCGCCGCCCTGCTTGGCGAGGAGGGCCAGGGTTTTCGGTTCGCCATGGCGGGGCTCGACGGTGGCCGGCTCAACATCGGCGCGTGCAGCCTCGGTGGCGCGCAGCGCGCGCTCGACATCGCGCTCGCCTATGTCAAGGAGCGGAAGGCTTTCGGGCAGGCGCTGGAACGATTCCAGGCGACGCAGTTCCGCCTGGCCGACATGGCGACCGAGCTGGAAGCCGCGCGCAGCCTGCTCTGGCGCGCCTGCGCGAAGCTCGATGCGAAGGCGCCGGACGCCACCGCCTTCTGCGCCATGGCCAAGCGCTTCGCGACCGACACCGGCTTCCGCGTCACCGACGAAGCCTTGCAGCTGCTCGGCGGCTACGGCTATCTCGCCGATTACGGGATCGAGAAGATTCTCCGGGATCTCCGCGTCCACCGCATCCTGGAAGGCACCAACGAGATCATGCGCCTGATCGTCGCGCGGCAGATGCTGGGGCGCTGAGCATGCGCGCGTTCCTGCTTGCAGCGCTGTTCGCCCTGCCCGCCATGGCGCAACCGCTGCGCCAGGTCGTCGTGCCGCCGGACGCGCTTATCGCCGTCCCGCCGCGCGGCGCCGCGCCGCCGGCGGCGCCAGCGCTGGCCGCGCCGGAGGGCGTCTACACGCAAGGCGAGACGGTGGTGCTCGGCGGGACGCCAATGGGGCTGGGCGCGGTCGGCGTGGCGCTGCTGCCGGTGCTGGGCGCGGCGGCGCTGGGCGCGGGCCTCGCGGGCGGCGGCGGGGGCGGCGGCGCGCCGGCCTCGACCCGATAGCGGCGATCGGCATGACGGCGGCCACCCTGCGGGACCTCGGCGCGCTCACCGCGGCCGAACAACAGATCCTCGCGGAGATCGGCACCGGCGCCTTCTCCCAGATCGGTGATGGCCGCCTCCCGGCAGAAGGCGACGAGAGCCGCACGGTCCGCGGTGCCTTCCTGCGCCTGCTGCTGACCGAAGGCGAGGGCGCGCCGCGCCTGCACGAGAAGGGGCTCGAGCTGCGCGGCGCCTGGATCACCGGCGCGCTCGACCTCGAAGGCTGCCGCATCCCGCACCGCATCGCGATCGCGGATTGCCGCTTCGAGCAGGCCGTGGTGGTGCAGGGCGCGACACTCGCCAGCCTGCTGCTCGACGGCTCCGTCCTGCCGGGGTTGCAGGCGCGCGCGCTGGTCGCCTCCGGCAGCCTCTATCTCCGCGCCGCGCGGATCGAGGGCACGGCGGACCTGCTGGCCGCGCGGCTGGATGGCGAGTTCGTGCTGGAAGGCGGCACCGTCACGCCGCCAGGCGACATGGCCTTCAACGCCGCCTATATCGCGACGCGCGGCGACCTGATCCTGCGCGGCACGGTGTTCCGCGGCGTGGTGAAGGTCTCGGGCGCGAAGCTCGGCGGCGACCTCGCGGTGGACAGCGCCACGATCGAGCACCCTGGCAAGACGGCGCTGGCCGCGGATGGCATCCGCGTCGGCGGCGACGTGACACTGCGCTTCGCGCGCCTCCTCGGTGAGGCAAGCTTCATCGGCGCGCGCATCAGCGGTGATGTCCGGCTCGAAAGCGGGACCTTCGAGGCGCCGGATGCGCTCGCGATCGTGCTGAACCGCGCCAATGTGGAGGGCGCGCTGTTCCTCCGCGCCGAGGCGCGGGTGAAGGGCGGGCTCAGCCTGACCGGGGCGACGATCGGCTCCATCGCCGACGAGGCCGCGAGCTGGCCCGAGAAGGGCGACCTGCTGATGAACCGCTTCCGCTACGGCGGCTTCATCGGCGGCCCGGTGGATGCGCGGAGCCGGCTGGATTGGCTCGCCCGGCAATCGCCGAAGCGCTGGGGCGATGATTTCTGGCCGCAGCCCTATGAGCACCTGGCGACCGTGCTGAACCAGATGGGCCACCAGGAGGAAGCGCGGACCATCCTCTACGAGAAGGAGCGGCTGCAACGCCGCGCCCGGCGCGACCGCGCGCGATCCCCGCTGACGCGCGCCGCTCGGGCGGCGGAGGACACGCTGCTGTGGCTGACCATCGGCTACGGCCTGCAGCCGCTGCTCGCCTTCGTCTGGCTCGCAGTGTTCTGGCTTCTCGGCGTGGGCCTGCTCTCGGCGGTGGAGGCGCAGGGCCATCTGCGGCCGAATCTCGGCGTCTTCCTGCGCTCGCCGGAATGGGTGCTGTGCTCGGCGACGCCGGAGCGGCAGGTGCCCATGGTCTCGATGGGCGAGCGGCCGGGTTTGGCACGGCCTGGCCAGACCCAGCTCGACTGCTTCCTGGCGCAGCCGGAGGCGAGTTCCTATCCGAAGTTCAATGCCTGGATGTATGCCTTCGAGACGCTGATCCCCGGCCTCGATGCGGGGCAGCGTTCCGCCTGGTCGCCGGATACGCGCAAGCCGCTCGGGCTTGCGAGCAAGCTGTTCGAGTATGTGCAGATGGTCGCGGGGTTCGGGCTGGGGCTGCTGGCCTTCGCGGGGTTCTCGGGGCTGGTGAAGTCGAAGTAGCGGCGGGTCTGGACCGGGGGCGCGGACCGCGCCAGTTTCGGCCCACCCTTTCGGAACGGACCCGTCATGCCCAGCCGCGACGGCGCCATCGCGCGCGCCACATCCTTTTTCGACGATGGCGGCTATGCCGCGCTGCTTTCGCGCCTGGTCGCCATCCCCTCCACCTCGCAGGAGGAGGATTCGCTGCCGGCGCTGCAACGCTACCTCGGCGAAGGCATCAAGCCCTGGGTCGAGGGCATGGGGTTCCGCGCCACCATCCACGAGAACCCGAAGCCCGGCTTCGGCCCGATCCTGACCGCCGAGCGCATCGAGGATCCGGCGCGGCCGACCATCCTGCTCTACGGCCATGGCGACACGGTGCGCGGGCTGGATGACCAGTGGCATGACGGGCTCAAGCCCTGGCAGGTCACCGACAAGGGGGATCGCTGGTACGGCCGCGGCACCGCCGACAACAAGGGCCAGCACGCGCTGAACCTCGCGGCGCTGGAGGCGGTGCTGAAGGAGCGTGGCGGCAGGCTCGGCGCCAACGTCAAGCTGGTGATCGAGACGGCGGAGGAGCGCGGCTCCAACGGGCTCAAGGAATTCGTGGCGTCGCAGGCGAAGGCGCTGGCGGCGGATGCGCTGATCGCCTCCGACGGGCCGCGCGTGGAAAAGGAGATCCCGACGATCACCGTCGGCACGCGCGGCACCTGGCATTGCGATCTCGTGATCAAGCTGCGGCCGGGCGGCGTGCATTCGGGCCATTGGGGCGGGCTGACGCGCGACCCCGCGGTGATCCTGGCGCATGCCATCGCGACCATCTGCGACCGCGACGGGAAGATCCTCGTGCGGGACTGGCTGCCGCCGGGCGGGATGCCGAAGGCGGTGAAGGATCTGCTGGAAGGGTGTCCGGTGGGCGGTGGCGACGGTGCCGCGACGATTGACGAGGGCTGGGGCGAGCCGGGCTTCACCGCGGCGCAGAAAATCTATGGGTGGTGCAGCTTCATCGTGCTGGCGATGGTCTCGGGGCGGCCGGAGAATCCGGTGAACGCGGTGGCGCCGGACGCCCGCGCGCATTGCCAGATCCGCTACACCGTGGACGCGCCGACGGAGCGCTTCGAGTCTGCGCTGCGCGCGCATCTGGATGCGCATGGCTTCCAGATCGTGCAGATCGAGAATGCGCGCATCCGCATGCCGGCGAGCCGCACCGATCCCGACCATCCCTGGGTGCGCTGGGCCCGGGGCTCCATGGAGAAGACGCTGGGGCGCAAGGTGCAGATCATCCCGAACTCCTCGGGCGGCCTGCCGGGCGATGTCTTCGTGGATCATCTCGGCGTGCCGCTGGTCTGGGTGCCGCACAGCTACAATGGCTGCAAGCAGCACGGGCCGGACGAGCACCTGCTGAAGGCGCCGGCGCGCGAGGGCATCGCGGCGTTTGCGGGGATGTGGTGGGACCTGGGGGAGAAAGGGACGCCCTGAGGCAAGATGGGATTGCCGGGTGAGGGATTTGAACCCCCGACCTTCGGTTTACAAAACCGCTGCACTACCGCTGTGCTAACCCGGCGCGCTGGCCACAGGTAGCGCGCCGGCCGCCGGCGCTCAATCGGCCGGATCGAGGAACCCACGCCGCATGACGGCCCTTTCGGCGCGCATCCGCGCGACAGAGACGCCCCCGATCCCCGCCGCCCGCGCCTGGGCGGCGCGCTATGCGGGGGAGGCGGGGCCGGCGCTGGACCTGACCCAGGCGGTGCCCGGCTATCCGCCGCCGCCGGCGCTGCTTGGCAAGCTGGCGGAGGCGGCGGGCAGCGCGGCCTGCGCGGGGTACGGCCCGATCGCCGGCGACGCCGCCCTGCGGGAGGCGCTGGCGGCGGATATGTCGGACTTCTATGGCGCGGCGATCGGCTCAGCGCAGGTGGCGATCACCGCGGGATGCAACCTGGCCTTCGCGATGGCGATGCAGGCGATCGCGGCGGAGGGGGAGGCGGTCCTGCTCCCGACACCCTGGTATTTCAACCATCGCATGGCGCTTACCATGCAGGGCGTGCGCGCCGTGCCGGTGCCGACCCGAGCCGAGGACGGCTTCGTGCCCGATCCGGCCCGCATCGCGGCGCTGATGGAGGAGCATCGGCCGCGCGCGGTGGTCCTCGTCACGCCGAACAACCCGACCGGCGCGGTCTATCCCGCCTCCGTCATCCATGCGGTCGCGGAGCTCTGCCTCCGCCGTGGCGCCTGGCTGGTTCTGGACGAGACCTATCGGGACTTTCTCGCCGCCTCACCTCCCCACGGATTGTTCGCGGGGGATTGGGGCGATGTGCTGGTGCATCTCTACTCCTTCTCGAAGGCTTATTGCATCCCGGGCCATCGTCTCGGGGCCATCGCCGCCGGCGCGAGGCTGATGGGGGAACTCGCGAAAGCCTTCGACACCTTGCAGATCTGCCCGCCCCGGCCGGCCCAGGCGGCCATCGCCTGGGCGATTCCGGCGCTGCGCGACTGGCGCGAGGGCAACCGGGCACTGATGGCATCGCGGGCAAGCTTCTTCCGCCAGGCGGTGTCGCAACTGCCGGGCTGGCGGCTGGATGCGCTCGGCACCTATTTCGCCTATCTTCGCCTGCCGGACTCCGCGCCGGACGCGATGCGGGCGGCCGAGATCCTGGCGGCCGAGCGGGGGCTCATGACGCTGCCGGGGCCCTTCTTCGGGCCGGGGCAGGAGCGCCATCTGAGGCTTGCCTTCGCCAATGCGGCGGAGGATGTGCTGGCCCAGGTGCCGGAGCGGCTTTCCGCCTTCGGCTGACGGAGTTCCCGACCCATGCGCACCCTCGACGTGATCTCGGACGCGATCTGCCCCTGGTGCTGGATCGGCAAGGCGCATCTGGAGGCCGCGCTCGAGGAACTGCGCGGGGAAGGGCTCGCCTTCCAGGTCCGCTGGCGGCCGTTCCAGCTCAATCCCGACATGCCGGAAGAGGGCGTTGAACGCGCCGCCTACCGCGCGCAAAAATTCGGCTCGGAGGAGCGCGGCCGGCAGCTCGATGCGCAGGTGGCCGAGGCCGGGCGCGCGGCGGGCCTCAGCTTCCGCCATGACCTGATGCGGCGCACGCCGAACACGGTCGCGGCGCATCGGGTGATCCGCGCCGCGGAGGCGGCGGGGGTGCAGCAGCCGGTCGTGGACGCGTTGTTCCGCGCCTATTTCCAGGAAGGCCAGGACATCGGCGATCCCGTGACGCTCGACGCGATCGCGGCCGGCGCCGGCCTGCCAGGGATGGCGGCGATGCTCGCCGGGGAGGAGCATCGGCGCGAGGTCCTGGCCGAGGACATGGCCGCGCGGCGCGGCGGGATCTCGGGCGTGCCGAGCTTCCTGATGGACCGGCACCTGCTGTTCAGCGGGGCGATGCCGGGGCCTCGCATGGCGGAGGCCTTTCGGCAGGCCGATGCCATTCTTTCCCAGCGCGAGAAGGCCGCGTAGCCTTGTTGCTTCTCCCTCCCCCGCAAGCGGGGGAGGGTTGGGGTGGGGGTGCGGAAGGTCAGGGCGCCCTCATCCTCGAACCCCCACCCCGGCCCTCCCCCGCTCGCGGGGGAGGGGGAGAAGAAGGCTCAGCGCATGGAATGGATCATCCTCGGCGTCATCGTCCTGCTGCTGCTCTGGCTGGTGGTGATCTACAACCGGCTGGTCGCGCTGCGGCAGACGGTCGGGCAGTCCTGGTCGGATATCGAGGTGCAGCTCAAGCAGCGGCACGACCTGATCCCCAACCTGGTGGAGACGGTGAAGGGCTACGCCGCGCATGAGCGCGGCACGCTCGATGCCGTGATCCAGGCGCGCAGCGCGGCGACCCAGGCGCGCGGGCCGGAAGCGGCCTCGGCGGCGGAGGGCGCGCTCTCCGGCGCGCTGGGGCGGCTCTTCGCGCTGGCCGAGGCCTATCCGGACCTCAAGGCGAACCAGAATTTTCTCTCGCTGCAGGGCGAGCTGTCCTCGCTCGAGACCAAGATCGCGGCGGCGCGGCGCTTCTTCAACAACGCGGTCGCGGAGTTCAACGCGGCGATCCAGTCCATCCCGGCGGTGTTCTTCGCGGGCGCGCTGGGCTTCACGCCGCGCGGCTTCTTCGAGCTGGACGCGGCGGAGCGTGCGGCGGTGCAGACGGCGCCGCAGGTGAAGTTCTGACCCATGCTCCCCGCGACGGGGCTGCGCACGCATGCCTGGAACACGGCGCTCCGCTCCATCCTGCTGCTCGCGGGGTTTCCGTTCCTGCTCGTGATGATGGGCTATGCGGTCGCGCTGCTCGTCGTCGCCGGCGACGCCAAGACCGTCACGCACGGGCTGTACCTCGCCGCGGGGCTGCTGCCGGTGGTGATCCCGATCGCGCTGGTCGTCGCCGGCATCTGGTTCGTGATCGCCTGGCTGAGCCACAACAAGCTGCTCGACCTCGTCACCGGCGCGCACCGCATCGCCGACCGCGCGGAGGAGCCGCGGCTCTGGGACCTCACGGAGACGCTTTGCATCAGCCGCGGCATGACGATGCCGCGGCTCGCGGTGATCGAGACGAAGGCCCGCAACGCCTTCGCCTCCGGCTTCACGCCGCGGCAGGCGGGGGTGACGGTCACGCGCGGGCTGATGGAGGCGCTGGACGACCGGGAATTGTCGGCGGTGATCGCGCATGAGCTCGCGCATATCCGCAACGGGGATGCGCGGCTCGGCGTGGTCGCCGCGGTCTTCGTGGGCGTGATCACGCTGATCACCGACGTCGTCTGGCAGGGGATGAAGTTCCGCAGGCTCGGGCGCCTGACGATGCGCGGCGGCCGCTCCGGCGGTTCAGGCAATCGCGGCGGCGGGGCGGCGGTGGTGCTGGCGCTCATCGCCATCGCCGTGGTGATCGCGGTGCTCGCGCATCTGCTCGCGCTGGTGCTGCGCATGGCGCTGTCGCGCAACCGCGAATACCTGGCCGATGCCGGCGCGGTGGACATGACAGGCGACCCCGATGCGATGATCGGCGCGTTGCGCAAGGTGGAGCAGTCGCCGGCGATGGAGCGCGTGCCGGACCAGGTGCGCGCGCTGTTCCTGCATGATTCGGCACTCTCGCGCTCGAGGGTGCGCTGGTTCGCGACGCATCCGCCGATGGAGGAGCGCATCGCCGCGCTGGTGCGCTACGCCGGCGGCCACGATCCGGGCAAGCTGCCGGAGTTGCCCGCCGAACCGCCCGCCGAGGAAGCCGCCCCCTGGTCGGAGCCGCTCAGCGCGCCAGAAGCGCCTTCAGCTTCCGAACCGCCGAGCCCGGCGTGGTCACGACCGGCCGACCCGCCGCCGCGCTCACCCTGGGCGCCGCGCGGGCCAGGCTGAACTGGCCAAGCAGGATCGCGTCGCAATCCGCGAGCGCCTTCGAAGCTTCGGCCGCGAGGCGGTCATGCGCGTCGAGGTCGCCGGCATCCAGGGCCGCCATCGCGCCTTCCGCCAGGCAGGGGACGAGGTCGGTGCCGGGCGGGAACTCGGGCGGCATCGAAGCCAGCGTGCCCGGAAAGGTCGCGAGCAGGCCGATGCGCCTGCCATGCGTCATCGCCTCCTCGATCGCGGCCTCGTTGGGCTTGAGCACGGGGATCGGCAGCGCGGCGGCGCAGGCCTCGATGCAGGGGCCGAAGGCGGAGCAGGAGAACAGGATGCCGTCCGCCCCGGTCCCATGGGCGTAGCGTGCCAGCGTGAGGAACCGCTCGGTCATCGCAGGGGTAAGCCGGCCATCGCGGGACAGGTCGGCCGAGAGGCTGTCATCCAGCAGGTTCATCAGGACCGGCTCGGGCCAGCACTCGCGGAATGCCGCCTCGATCGGCGGCGGCGAGTGCCGCAGCGCGTGGATCAATGCAATGCGCGTCGTCACGGCGCGCCGCAGCGCCGCAGCGGCGAGGGGAACTCGGCGCAGTTCGGGAAGACGATCTCGTTCTCGCCGCGCCGCTCGACGCGCAGCGTGTTCGGCCCGCCCGGGCAGCCGAAGGCGGAATCCGGCGGGACGCGGGCGCCGAAGGGCGTCGCGACGGGTGCCGCGGGCAGGAAGCGGAACTCCAGCGCGTTCGGCTCGGCCGAGACCGTCTCGATCACGCGCTGGCGATAGGTGACGTCGAAGGGGGAAGCGCGGAGGACCACGTCGCGGGCGAAGATCACGACGGGCTGCCCCGAGCAGCGCGGCCCCTCCGTCTCGCCCGGCGGGAAGATGCCGCCTGTCCAGGACCCGAACACCCAGGCATGCGGCGGGGCGGCCTGCTGCGCCGAGCCGCTCGTGGCCAGCGCCAGCACCATCGCCCCGCACAGCGCCCAACGCCTCATGCCGCGTCCCCCGACCATGCGCCCGGTATAGCCGGGACAGGCCGCCCCGCCTCCCGCCCCGCCTACCGGGCGGGGGCGGGCAGGGCGTCGGGCGCGGGGTCCTTGACGGGCAGGTGGATCAGCGCGGCGAAGGCGGCGCCGGCGATGTTGATGCTCCACATCAGGTCGTAGCCGCCGGTCCAGTCGCGCGTGAGACCGCCCAGGAAGGCGCCGGTGAACCCGCCGATCTGGTGGCCGAGGAAGACGAGGCCGAAGATGGTCGCGAGCCAGCGCGTGCCGAAGTTGCGCGCCACCAGCGCCACCGTCGGCGGCACGGTCGAGAGGTAGAGCAGGCCCATGATCGCCGAGAAGATCAGGATCGTCGTCGTGGTCTTGGGCGCCACCATGAGCCAGGCGATCAGCACGCCGCGCGCGGCGTAGATGATCACCAGCAGCTCCCGCCGGCGCCATTTCTGCGCAAGCTCGCCCGCCGCCAGCGAACCCGCGATGTTGAACAGCCCGATCAGGCTGATCGCCCCCGCGCCGACCGCGACCGGCAGCCCGCAGCTGTGCACGAAGCCGGGCATGTGGACGGTCAGGAAGGAGACATGCAGCCCGCAGACGAAGAAGCCGAAGAACAGGAACCAGAAGGTCGGCGTGCGGAAGGCACGCTTGAGGGCCTGCTGCGCCGTCTCTTCCGTCTGGCCGGGCGCCTTGGGCGCGGGCTGGTCGGCCAGCGGAATCGCCAGCGGAATCATCAGCAGCGCCGCCGCCGCCATCAGCCAGAGCGTGACCTCCCAGCCGAATCCCGCCAGCGCGAAGCCGACCAGCGGCACCACGAGGAACTGTCCGAAGGAGGAGCCGGCAGTGCCGAGCCCGACCGCCCGCCCGCGACTCTCGGGCGGCAGCAGCCGCGTGAGCGAGGCGATGATCACCGGCATGCCGGCCGCCGAGACCGCGAAGCCCATCAGCACGCCGGCGAAGAAGGTGAAGGCCGCGAGATTGCCCGACAGCGCCATGCCGAGGATGCCGAGGGCATAGGCGACGGCGCCCACCATCACCACGCGCCGTCCGCCGAAACGGTCGGCGAGCTGGCCGCAGACGGGCTGGAAGGCGCCGTTCAGCAGAACCTGGGTGGCAATGGCGAAGGCGAAGCCGGAGGCGGTCCAGCCATACTCCGTCGTCATCGGCGCCAGGAACAGGCCGAAGGAATTGCGCAGGCCCATGGCCAGCGCCGCGGACATCACCGCGCAGGTGATCAGGAGACCCGGCGAGACGGGAAGGGTGCGATGGCTCACGATCGTTTCGCGCTCTGTTGGCGCCGAGTGTCCCATCCGCGCCGCGGCGCCTCAAGCGGTGCCGGAAGCCCGCCGCGCAGGGCTGCCCCGCGCGCCGGGCACGGCGCTCACTTCTTCTTGCGCACCACGATGCCGATCGAGGTGACGGTGAAATGCCCGAGCAGCAGCTTGAGATGCGGGTGGCTGTAGGGCGGCACGTCGATCACCTCGTCGAGGCGGTCGAAGCCGGGATGGAAGTTGAGCGGCATGACCTGATGCCCCTCCGCGACCAGGCGCTGCGCCAGCGCCTCGATATCGCGGCGGCGATAGATGGAGAGTTCCGGCACCTCGATCGTCTCGTCGTTCGAGCCGAGGTTGAACTCCGTGGTGTGCACGGCGATCCCGGCCGGGCGCAGCACCTTGAGGCTGTTCGCGATGAAGTCGAGCCCGTGCTGGAGCGAGCCCAGATGCTCCAGCGAACAGGTGGACCAGCAGGCATCGAACTTCTCGTGCAGATCCACGGGGATGGCGTTCATGTCCACCGGGCGGAAGCTCACCAGGCGTTCGAAATCCGCGCGGTCCACGACGCCCTTGAAATAGAGGTCGGACACCTGCTGGGCGAACTGGTTGGTCGTCGCCCAGCCCTGGTTCACCGTGTCGTCGGAGGGCGCGTCGGTGGCGAGCACCTCGACGCCGCGCGCGGCGAGATAGGCGGGGATGCGCTCCCGCCCGCAGCCGAATCCGATCGCCTTGCGTCCCGCCCCGATCAGCCGGGTGCGCGACAGCACGGAGAGGATGTAGGCGTGTTCCCAGAGCTTGCGGTGATGCGCCGGGTTGAGCTTCAGCCCGGCCATCAGCTCCGCGAAGGCCGGCTCCTCGAACTGGCCGGCGGTGCAGAGCTGGCTGGTCGGCTTGGCGAGGCTTGGCGGATCGAAGCGGAAGGGGATCGCGGGGTCCTCGGGCGGCCTCGCCAGGAACGGCGGAATCGCGAAGCCGGGCGCCGTTGCGCCGGCGCGGGTCTGCAGCGCCCTGAACTCCGGCGTCTGCATCAGGCTGGTGCGCAGCTCCCCCATCGTCGCATGCTTCTGGTGCAGCGCGATCTCGGCGTCATTGACCGGATCGCGGCCGACAAAAAGGCGCAGCGCCCAGATCACCCCGTCCCGCGTCACCGGCATCGCGTCCGGCGCCGCCGCCCTGTCCTTCTGCCCGACGGCCCCGAGAGCGAGGCGCGCGAGCTTCCGCATTACCATCCAGCATCTCCGGAACCGGCCCCGCGCCGCCCCTTGGGGCCTTGCCCGGATGCAGCATGGCGCGAGGGCGGCGGCAACCCCATCAGGCGCCCTTCCGGATCGCGAGGCCGAAGGCGGCATGCACCATCATGCCGCGGCGCTGCCGGTGCCCGGCGGGGCCGCCCAGCTCGCTCTGCACCTGTTCATCCGCCAGGTCCTGGCCCGGATGGGTGTTGAGCGGCAGCAGCGCATGGCCCTTCTCCCGCAGCCGCTCGGCCAGCGTCTCGATATCCCGCCGGCGGACCAGGACGTTCGACGGCTCCTCCCAGGTCAGCCCGTTGGAGGCGAGGTTCAGGCTGAAAACATGCGCGGCGATGCCACCGGGGCGGAGCGGGACGAGGCTGGCCTCGAAGACCTCCATGGCGGCGGCGATGGAGCCAAGCTGGTCCGGCAGGCCGATGGACCAGGCGGCGTCGAAATGCTCGGCCGGCAGGCCGCCGACCTCGCGCGGGTCGAGCGGGCCGCAGGCAACCCGCGCGTCGAACTCCTCGATCGGGCAGGCCTCGGGGTGGAAGAGCTGGAGCCGCCTGCGCTCGATCGCCTGGGGATCGGCTAGCCCGTTCGCGAAGGCGGTGACGGCGGTGCCGCGCGCGGCAAGCACGCTGGCGATCCGCTCGCGGCCGGTCTCGAGGCCGAGGGCGCGCTTGCCGGGCGCGATCGCGCCGGCGGTCGCGAGGGTGGCGATGATCCAGGCCTGTTCCCAGACGGCGCGCTGCCGGCCGGGGCGCAGGCCCATCGCCGCGATGATCTCCTGGAAGGCGGGCTCGGCGAATTGCGCGATGGTCGCCATCTGGCAGACCGGCGCGTCCAGGCTCGGCGGCTCGAATCGCCATTCGGTCGTCGGGCTGGAGGGCGGCCGCAGCAGGAAGAGCGGCATGGTCCAGGCCTGGTGGGGCGTCAGCAGCGCGCCGAAGAAGGCGTGGAACTCATGCGTGTTGGCGAGGGTGCGGCGCAGGCCGGGCATGTCGGGCAGGGCCTGGAAGGCGGCGAATTCCGCCTCGTTCAGCGGCTCGCGGCCGGCGAGCATGCGGAAACCCCAGCGCACCGCCGCGTCGGTGATGCCTTCCGCGGGCTCGCGTGGCCTGCGCGGCGGCCTGGCAGCAGACTCCATCCCTCTCCTCTCCGGCGTCCGACGCGCCCCCGCCCTTGCAACACGCCGGCGCGGCCGCAGCAAGCGGAGGCCGGAAAGGTTACCCAACCGTGTGTTGACGGCTGGTTTCGGAGCCGTGTTCAGTTGCGCCACACGCCAGGCGCGAAACCGCCGGCGATCCTTCGGGGAGGAGTTGCGTCATGAATCGGCGTCTTGTCCTGGGCGGCGCGGCCGCGATGGTGGGCCTCGGCCTGCCGGGCCTCGTCCGCGCGCAGCGCGGCAATGCCATCGGTGTGTCCTGGTCGAATTTCCAGGAGGAACGCTGGAAGACCGACGAGGCGGCGATCCAGGCGGCGCTGCGCGCGGCCGGCGCGACCTACCTCTCGGCCGATGCGCAATCCAACCCCACCAAGCAGCTGACCGACATCGAGAGCCTGCTGGCGCGCGGCGTGAAGGCGCTGATCGTGCTGGCGCAGGACGCGCAGGCGGTGCGTCCGGCGGTGGAGCGCGCGCTGAACGAGGGCGTCGCGGTGGTCGGCTACGACCGGCTGATCGAGATCCCCCGCGCCTTCTATCTGACCTTCGACAACATCGAGGTCGGGCGGATGATGGCGCGCGCCGTGCAGGCGGCGAAGCCCGAGGGCAACTATGCCTTCATCAAGGGCAGCAGCGCCGATCCGAATGCGGGCTTTCTCTACCAGGGCTCGATGGAGGTACTGAAGCCGGCGATCGACGCGGGCCGCATCCGCAACGTGGGCGAGGCCTTCACCGATGGCTGGCTGCCGGCGAACGCGCAGCGGAACATGGAGCAGATCCTGACCCGCAACAACAACCGCGTGGATGCCGTGGTCGCGGCCAATGACGGCACGGCGGGCGGTGCGATCGCGGCGCTGGCGGCGCAGGGCATGGCGGGCACGGTGCCGGTTTCCGGCCAGGATGCCGACCGCGCGGCGCTCAACCGCATCGCGCAAGGCACGCAGACCGTGACGATCTGGAAGGATGCGCGCGAACTCGGCAAGGCAGCGGGCGAGATCGCGGTGCGGCTCGCCGGTGGCGCGCGGCTGAACGAGGTGCCGGGTTCGGTGCAGTGGAACCAGGGCCCGTCGCGGCAGGCCATGACCGCGCTGTTCCTGCGGCCGCAGCCGATCACGCGGGGGAATCTGGGCCTCGTGATCGAGGGCGGCTGGGCGCCACGAGATGCGGTGTGCCAGGGCGTCGCGGCAGGCCGCGTGCCGGCCTGCGGGTGAACGCCACCCTCCGCACGCTGGAGGTTGACCCGCGGCTGGTCGGCATGCTGGCCGCGCTCGCGGTGATCTGGGTGGGCTTCGACCTGTTCTCGGACGGGGCCTTCCTGACGCCGCGCAACCTCTGGAACCTCTCGGTGCAGACCGCCTCCATCGCGGTGATGGCGTGCGGGATGGTGCTGGTGATCGTCACGCGCAACATCGACCTGTCGGTGGGCGCGATCCTGGGTGTCACGGGTATGCTGGTTGGCATGTTCCAGGCGCGGTGGCTGCCGGGCGTGCTCGGGCTGGAACATCCGATGACCTGGGCGCTGGCGATGCTAGCCGCGGTGCTGGTCGGCGGCGCGATCGGCATGGTGCAGGGCGCGCTGATCGCCTATCTCGCCATCCCGTCCTTCATCGTGACGCTGGGCGGGCTGCTGGTGTGGCGCGGCTCGGCCTGGTGGGTGACGCAGGGGCAGACCGTCGCGCCGATGGATGGCCGCTTCCGCATGCTCGGCGGCGGGATCGAGGGCGCGATCGGCGCGACCGCGACCTGGGTGATCGGCGCGATCGCCTGCGCGGCGATCATCGCAGCGCTGGTCGTGGCGCGGCGGCGGCGCCAGCGCTTCGGCTTCCCGCTGCGGCCCGCCTGGGCGGAGGCGACGGTGGCGGCGCTCGCGCTCGGCGCGGTGGTCGGCGCCGTGCTGGTGGCGAATGCCTATCCGATCCCGGCCGGCATCGCGCGGCGGATGGTGGAGGAGGCGGGCGGCACCTGGGTGGCCGGCACCTTCATCCCGCATGGGCTTGCGATCCCGGTTCTGCTCGCCATCGGCGTCGGCATCATGATCACGGTGCTGGCGACGCGCACGCGCTTCGGCCGCGCGGTCTTCGCGATCGGCGGCAATCCGGAAGCGGCGGAGCTCGGTGGCATCAACACGAAGCGCACGCTGATGCTGGTCTTCGCGCTGATGGGCGCGCTCTGCGGGCTCGCGGCCTGCATCGCGACGGCGCGGCTGAACGCGGCGACCAATGCGGCCGGCTCGCTGGACGAGCTCTACGTGATCGCCGCGGCGGTGATCGGCGGCACCTCGCTGGCGGGCGGGGCGGGCACGGTGGCGGGCGCGATGCTCGGCGCGCTGGTGATGCAGAGCCTGCAATCGGGCATGGTGCTGCTGGGCGTGGACGCGCCGATGCAGAACATCGTGGTGGGGCTGGTGCTGGTGACGGCGGTGTGGCTGGACACGGTGTATCGGGGGCGCATCCGATGACGACTCCGTTGGCATCCGATGACCGAAGGGCGCAGGCCGCTCTTCGCGGCCGAGCATCGGAGGTCTGAATCGGATGCCCACTCCACTGGTCGAGATGAAGGATATCCACCTGGCCTTCGGCGGCATCAAGGCGGTGGATGGCGCCAGCGTCGACCTGCACGAGGGCGAGGTCGTCGGCCTGCTTGGGCACAACGGCGCCGGCAAATCCACGCTGATCAAGGTGCTGTCGGGCGCCTATCGCGCGGATGCCGGCGAGGTGCGTGTGCGCGGCGAACCCGTACACATCCATTCGCCGCGCGATGCCCGCCGCTACGGCATCGAGACGATCTATCAGACGCTGGCGCTGGCGGACAATCTCGACGCCGCCGCCAACATCTTCCTCGGGCGCGAGATCGTGACGGGCTGGGGCACGTTGGACGACGCCGCGATGGAGGCGGCGACGCGCGAGGTGATGGGGCGCCTGAATCCCCATTTCCAGCGCTTCAAGGAACCGGTGCGCGCGCTGTCCGGCGGGCAGCGGCAGAGCGTGGCCATCGCGCGCGCCATCCATTTCGACGCGCGCATCCTCATCATGGACGAGCCCACGGCGGCGCTGGGGCCGGCCGAGACGCGGCAGGTGGGGGAACTGGTGAAGCAGCTCAAGGCGCAGGGGATCGGCATCTTCCTGATCAGCCACGACATCCACGACGTGTTCGACCTGGCCGACCGGATCAGCGTGATGAAGAACGGCAGGCTGGTGGGGACGGCGAAGGTCAGCGACATCACGAAGGATGAGGCGCTGGGGATGATCATCCTGGGCAAGTGCCCGCCCACGGCGGTGCCGGGGCCGGGGGCGATGCAGTAGGGCACGCTTCTCCTCCCGCGCATTGCGGGGGAGGAGAAGCCGTCTTGCGGCGGCGGGCGCCCTACTCCGCCAGCGACATGCCGAGCGCCGGCTTCGCATCGGCCGGCAGCGGGCTTTCGTAAGGCTTGCCGCCGGTCCGCGCGCGATGGTCCTCCTTCGCCTTGCGGATCAACTCCGGATTGCGGATCGCGTCCAGCGCGGTGCCGGCCATCGCCTTCGCGACATGCACCATGCCGGTATGCGCGAGCGCGCTCTTGCCCTGCGCCACGGCCTGCCAGCTATGCGCGGGCGTGCCGATGGCCCAGGTGGCGCCGCGCGCCTGCACGGTCGGCACCTTCCAGGAGACATCGCCGACATCGGTGGAGCCCACCATGCCCGCGCCCTTGGCGTTGAAGGGCACGATGCTGTCAGGGAGCGATTCGCCCTCCTTCGGCGGCAGGCCCTGGCGGCGGTAGGAGGAGGAGATGTCCTCCGGCCGCAGCGTCTTCTGGATCTCGGCGGCGAAGGCGCGGTCCTCGGCGGTGAAGGGCGGCGGGCCGAGGCGTTCCAGGTTCGCGTGCAGCACCTCCTCGAGCGGCGTGTTGCCGAGCAGGTTGGAGACCGCCGAGACCACCTGCGTCTCGACGGTGGTTTCCGTCATCAGCGCCGCGCCATCGGCGATCTTTCGCACCCGCGCGACCAGGGGGCGGAGTTCGTCCAGGCTGCGGGCGCGGATCAGGTAGCGCACCTTCGCCTTCGCCTGGACCACGTTCGGCGCGATGCCGCCAGCATCGAGATAGGCATAGTGGATGCGCGCATCGGAGGGCATGTGCTCGCGCATGTAGTTCACGCCGACGCTCATCAGCTCGCAGGCATCGAGCGCGGAGCGCCCGAGATGCGGCGAGGACGCCGCGTGCGCGGCGCGGCCCTTGAAGGTGAAGTCGATGCGCGTGTTGGCCAGGCTGATCGGCTCGTTCACGCCGGCGAAGCAGGCGGGGTGCCAGGAGATCGCGATGTCCACGTCGTCGAAGGCGCCCTCGCGCACCATGAAGCCCTTGGCGGCGCCGCCTTCTTCGGCGGGGCAGCCATAGTAGCGCACGCGGCCCTGGATGCCGTTGGCCTTGAGCCAATCCTTCACCGCCGCGGCCGCCAGCATCGCGCCGGCGCCAAGCAGGTTGTGGCCGCAGCCATGGCCGTTGGTCTCGCCGGGCATCGGCCTCGGTTCGGCGATGCCGGCTTCCTGGCTGAGGCCGGGCAGCGCGTCATACTCGCCGAGGATCGCGATGACCGGCCCGCCCTCTCCGGCCTCGCCCATCACCGCGGTCGGGATGCCGGCGACATTGGTGGTGACGCGAAAGCCCTCGCGCTCCAGCATCTGGCGGTGTTCTTCCACCGAACGATGCTCGTTGTAGCAGAGCTCGGGGATCGCCCAGACGCGGTCGGCGAGCGCCTGGAAATCGGTGCGCTTGTCCTCGACGATACGCCAGATCTGCTCTTCGTTCTTCATCGCGCTACTCCTCAATACACGACGACGGAGCGGATGCTCTCGCCGAGCTCCATCAGCTCGAAACCGTGGTTGATGTCTTGCAGCGGCATGACATGGGTGATCAGGCTGTCGATGTCGATCTTGCCCTGCATGTACCAGTCCACGATCTTCGGCACGTCGGTGCGGCCGCGCGCGCCGCCGAAGGCGGTGCCTTTCCAGACGCGGCCCGTGACGAGCTGGAAGGGGCGCGTCGCGATCTCCTGCCCTGCGCCGGCGACGCCGATGATGATGCTCTCACCCCACCCGCGATGCGTGCATTCCAGCGCCTGGCGCATTACCTGGACATTGCCGATGCATTCGAAGCTGAAATCGGCGCCGCCGCCGGTGAGGTCCACGATCGCCTGTACCACCTTGTCGCGCCCGATCGCATCGGGGTTGATGAAGTCGGTCATGCCGAATTTCCGGGCCATCGCCTCGCGCCCGGGGTTCAGGTCCACGCCGATGATGCGGTCGGCGCCGACCATGCGCGCGCCCTGGATCACGTTGAGGC
>VFQR01000584.1_pt1 | contig 45209 bp, 42 predicted proteins | sample 3512321 | NCBI WGS metagenome assembly VFQR01 (sample SAMN10412374, study PRJNA504923) | tailings metagenome | isolation source: Relicate 3 Philex TSF1 revegetated site | place: Philippines: Tuba, Benguet | collected 2017-08-29 | reverse complement strand
ATATTACCTTAGAAAACTCTAACTAAACGTGGCACTAAATTATGGGGAGCTTACAAATTGTTTTGAATTAATATTAATCTGTTAGCGCTTAATTCAAAACTATTTGATAGAAAAACACCAAGGTTTTCGAGAATATGATTTTCAGAATTATTTAGAACACCTCTTATTTTAGAACCAGTCGATGAATAAATAAAACTATAACCCCAGACTGAAAAACAGAACAGGTATGCACTCTTAAGCAGGGCTTTATAAACAAGTTTGATTTCAGGAATAGTAACCGTTGCTTTCAACTCCCAATTCGTATTGCTTTTAATTTCTTCTAACCACCCTTTAATATATGGATGTTTTTCTGTGTTTACATTAAATGTCAACTCGTTTTTTTCTGTAAGAGATAGCCCTGAATTGTAAGAGCCAGGTATACCCTTAAAGGATGCTTTTATATTTACTTTTGAGTTTTTCTTCCTTTTTATAACGGCATCATGTTTTAGAAACTCTTTTATTGAATAATCATAATTTGAGCCAGCCTTCGAATTACAATCTTTACATACTAAAACAGTATCTCTACCCCCAACACTCTCTGGTGGTAAATGGTCAAGGGTGAAATCATTTGTCCAAGAAAGCAAAGCTTCTTTTGGCAGGTATACAAACATTGATTTTAAACAAAGAGGACACAGGTATGCAAATTCTGGATAAAAATGCGCTCCATCGTTTAATCGAACTTTAAACTTGCCAGAGCTTTCAATAAGTGAAGAAGAAAATCTCTGTAAATACCATTGAGCGCGCTTTTGATTCAAAGCCATGAATATTGCTGTTTAGACATGAAGGTCTTATTTTTCTCCAAGTATCATCTATAATCTGAGTGTGTTTCCACTATTAGCTTTAATGTTATGTAGAGAATCTTTTCTATTTCGTAAACACTCCTAGATGTAATTGTTGATGTTCTATATTTTATTAATACTGGTTTGTATATCTGGGCTTTCTTAGAAAAGACTTTCTTGATTTATGTTTTCTGATCTCCTTCGAAACGAAATGGTTTTTCCCGGGAATTGCAATTTCAGTTGAGAGTCAAAAGAGGCTCCTTTTCCGAAAGCTGTTGTTTTTTTATTCATTTTTATTTTCTCCATAAAGCCACCTGTAACTAATCCCTGTAGATCAGTTCTTGCTGTTTGATTTGAAACGCCCAAGCGACTTTCAACCTCTTTTGCCGTAAGTAATAATGAGGGTTCCTCATACATCCATTTAAGGATTAACGCTTGCCGTTCATTTACATTTTTGATTTTTAAAAACTCCGAAACTTGCCGTTTCTCATCAATTTTCCTTTGCAGATATTCTCTCAAACTATCATAAGCGAGTTTCATGGTTCTTACCTTGTACGAGATAAAATATGTAAGATCATTGTCATCGGTTTCTGTAAAAATATAAGCTTTTGCATATTGGTTTTTTGATCTAAGAATGAGTCTTGAAATCGAAAGATACTCAGTAAGCCAATAGCCCTTTTTTAATAGATACCAATAAAAAAGCGCGCGCGCAGTTCTACCATTGCCATCAGCAAAAGGATGAATAAAGCCCACCATAAAATGTATGATGCATCCCTTAATAATTGGGTGGATAAAAACAGGGGAGTGATCATCGTTAAAGAAGCGAAACAGATCCGACATTAATCCCGGTAGTTCTTCAACGATTGGAGGATGATATACAACTTCATTGTCAATGACGTCAATAACATTTATGTCATTGGTGGATCTGAAAGCGCCTTCGTCTTCATGGTTATCAAGTGTTCCGGCTGTTATGAGTTGATGAACTTCCAATAATTTTTCTGCATTAAGCTCTTGATCTTTTAATTCGAGAATTCTTTGAATAGTGTAATAGTTATTTACAATCATTCTTTCAGATCTGTTTTTCGGACTTAATTTTTTCCGAAGAATCTCCTTAGCATGTTTTCTGGTCGTAACAGCACCTTCAATCTGGCTAGAAGCAATAGCCTCTTCCATGATAGAGCTTATTAAGTATCTATTCTTATCATCCGTAGCTATCAGACTTCTGGTTTCTAGAGAGCCGCCAATATTTAAGTCAAAAAAGTGAAGCATTTCCTGTATTCTTGCTGGCAAAGTCCAGCTAAATTGATAATTGCCAAATGTTACTTTGTAAGGACTTTGAAGTCTTCTAAATTTTGCAAAAGACCAAACTTCTATCGGGTTTACACCTTCGGGCATTGTAAGATATTTGACCTTGTTCCAATAGTAGTAATCTTCATTCACCTTGTTTACTAGCTTATTAAAGTCTGGATTATTTGCAAGTTGAATAATCCTCGAAGGCTCGAAACTACTTAAAGGCATAAAAGGAGTTTTTTCTAATCCTCTCATTATTTCCAAATTTTTTATAAGTTAGGATAAATTTATGAATAAATTACTCATTTTTTTAGCATAAATATCCAAATATTTCCAAATTTTATTAAAATTTGGAAATATTTGGATGGTCGTGCTTGTTTGCAGTTTCTACAACTAGAGGATAATTTCCAAAAATTTATTGTAATGAACGCTAACGAAAAAAGAGGCTGCCAAACTCGGCAGCCTCTCCTTTTTACTCCACTTCTTCTTTCTTCACCAACTGACTAACCGCTCCAATCACCCCACCTGCTACAGCTGCATAACCGGCAAAAGTTACGAGTGCTGCGGGAAGTGTTACCGGTGCTGTGAGAATGGCGGCTGAGATACCCGCCAATGCAACACCGATGTTGCGTAGTCTGCGGAAGAAAAGAGGTGGTTGTGTGGATGCACGATTGATGACCTCTTTCATGTTTTTGTTTTACTGTGGTGGTTGAATAATGATTTTTAAGATCACAAGTTCTCCTGCACGGATGGTTTCATCTGCCAACGAAAACAATTGCTGCATCGCTGATCTGGAGCCGATTCCTATTCCCAATCCGGTAAGTTGTGTAACCGGTGCAATACAACCTCGGAGTTCTTTCATGGCGTAGTTGGCGGGGTGTATGAGAATCATACTTCGCTCCGGCACATCTTGCACATGCAAATGCCATTCAAACCGCGGACTGTATCGTTTACTGATCTTATAACTTCCTTCCGGTATGCAGGATATTTGTGGCTGATTGTTTTTCCAAGGAAGCTCTATGGTATAACAAATCTGTTGATCATTCAGGTATAGTACACCATTCACTCCTGTAGCACCATAAGTGCGCACCAGCGTTAGTTCCATCTTTATTCTCTTACCAGTACGGCTCCTAAATATTTTGTATCTGAAGCCCTCGACTCATCATCAGACAAAAAGAAGAACCAACCATGCACTTCTTTACCGGTAAATGCAGCAGCATCTAACAGCAATTCCTGATCGCTACGTCTAGTGCTAAAGTGACTCACCAGAAAGCTTTTGTCTTCCGGACAATACAACACCGCAATAGCCCTGTCAGCGGTACTGGATTTGTTGCCGTTATTTTCCGGAACAGCACCATTCCAACTGAACGCAATCATATTGCTGGCTTCCGCCGACAATGTGCATTGAGCAATGGTTGGTATAGAACCTTTCGAAAGCCTAACCTTGGCATAATCAATATCAAAAGGAGACTCAACTCCGGCAACCGCATCTTTCAGGTTCACCGAAAAAGCTTCCTGAAAACCACTGCGGGTATTGTTATTGGTTTTGTACGTAAGGTTCAGCAGGTAGTCGATACTGTGCAGAAAAGTCATCATCATTTTAAACTTTTCTTGTTGTTCAACCTGCTGTTTGGAAAAGGTTCTGTTTTTTTTGTAGATGGGTTTAGCACGCATCACCGGCTTACCCTTCCATGAACTTCCAATCACCGGGCCGGTTTTTCCTGAAAACCCACCCAAGATTCCTTGTGAAACGATAGACATAAAATTTGTTTTTAAGTGTTTACAATGTTGTTGTTTGTTACTCCTGCTGCAGACAGGAACACCGGTGTTGTTAACAATGCAAACTTATTTCGCCAACAAAGGGCTAGGGGGTGGCAGGGGTGGTACCACCCCCTTCAACGAGTTGATAAAGAGATCATATATAATTTAAAAAACTATTGCTCAGATGTAAAGGAGGTTCAAAAAGGTGGCAGTCTTCGAGAATCCTTCGGTAAACCCCTATTAGATAGGTAGATCGACCGTAGCAAACAGGCACTTTCTTCGAGATCGCTTCGAGATTTCTTCGATAAACCTCGAAGCGGCTTCGGTAGTTCTTCGATAATTCTCGAAGAAACACCGAAGAACTACCGAATGAATATCGAGCATGGTACGAGTGAAGTACAGGAGGAGAAGAGGAATTTCCAATGAGGAACAGAAGAATGTCCAATGTCCAACTTTGATGTTGGGTATTCTTCTGTTGGATAATTCCCTGTGCTTTTTTTACAAGGACTATTGGAGGAGGGCTTTCAATATTTTTTGCATCCTAACATTGTACTCCAGCATTATTTGTACTGCTGATCGTTCGGGTTGGTGGTATTTGTTGTAGAGACTTTTAAAAGCAATGTTTTGATTTCTGTTGGTAGAAGCGTTGTCTGCAAAATACCGAATCAAATCAGTGGTGTTATGGTGTTCAATCATGCCCGAATCTGTTTGCATGCGAAGCCATACGGCCAGTTGCGTAACTGATAGTGTGTATTGAAACGGACAAGAAACCTGCATGATGTTTTTTGCTTTATCTGAAAAATGGATGGCGTCTATTTCGGTTTGTATCAGTTGCATCAAAGCTGATTTACAATCTTGTTCTTTTACCAATAAAGCTGTTTCTTTTTCAGGGATGATTCGGTTGATGTGCAACAAAGCTTCCTGCCAATGCTGGTGCGGGTTTTGGGAGGTATCAAGAGCCAATAGATAGCGCGAAAATACATAACGGATAAAAGCGGGATGATTGCAATTATAGCGGATCAATAAAAGTATACAACGCGCAGTGTCATATTGTGGATGTTCTTGTTCCAGACAAAGCGCTTGTATGAGTGCTTGCCAATAATGCGCCTGTTTGAAACTTGGTGTGGGATGGGTTGTGGTGTCTGTGTATATGTTCTGAAATACGGCTACCAAATCTTGTTCAATATCATTCAATAAAAACGCTTTACCCGGTTCTATTTTTACTTGAATTTTTTCATGAATGGGTTGCCAAATAATATGGGGCATGGGTGCCTCCAAATTAAACCAGCTGCCGCTCTGTTGTTGTAAAAACTCAAGGAAAGAGCTAAGTTGTGTAGCAATTTTTTCACGGAACAGCGTGTGATTTTTTTGCTGTTTTTCATGAATAGAATTGAGTAACCAGCAGATAACATACTGCACACCTTGGATAACATAGCTGATAGATTGTTTTGCAGCAGCGCTACAAACTTCTCTGATGTAGCGAATGTTGAGCTGTTTTGTTTCTGCAATGATTTTTTTCTCATCCTGCGCCGTCAGCCTGGGGGCTTCTTCAATGATCTGAAGTAACTGATCGTTAACAGGGAACAATATGGGTTGCTCCATAAAACGATTGGATTTCTACCAATTTAAGACAGAATATCTGCTTCGCCTACAACAAAGCGGCGGAAAAATATTGAGTTAGCAAAATTTGCGTTTTTACGATCTTTTTTTGCGGTTTTTCGAAGAAAAATTGCGTAGAACTACGCTTGTATTCGTTCATAAAAAAAGGTAAAATAGCGTAATGAACACTCGGGTTTCTTTTTATTTCGTCAATCGTTTAACAGTTCAGTTATTAGCTGTTATTACTTTATACTTTGGTGTTCATTGGTTGATTCCCATCGTTGGCACAACCTTGATCAACGGCATGAAAGATTGGGATCTGGCAAGTATTTTTTACTGCTGGTTGATTCAATATCTGTTTATTGTGGCATCAATAGAATTTAGAGAATACTTAATTAAACGAGCAAGACCTTTTCTTATCAGGATGCCGAAACGGTATTTGCGATCAACATTATTGGTAGCATCTATTGCTATATACTGCATCCTCTTTTCTTTCCTGTATTTACTCATAAAAGAAATGTCTGCATTCTCTACAACAATACTAATAGAGGTTCTACTACTCATATGTCAAATCTGGTGCTTATGTGGTATAGCGATGCCTATAAGTGCTAAACGTTTTTATATATTCTTTTTTAAACCGGGTTACCGGTTGAATGAAAATGAAACCTGGCAGATGCCCAAAGAGCATATCAAGAGAAAACAAAGCTTATCATAAACCATCAATTCATTAATCATGAACAATCCAAAATTTCAAATTTTCAAAAGCAGTGCAAATAATCAGTTCTATTATAGATTACGAGCTATAAATGGAGAAATTATACTTAATGGCGAGGGGTATACCTCAAAACAATCTTGCTTAAACGGCATTGCTTCTGTAAAAGAAAATGCTCCTTACGACAGCAGGTATGAACGCAAAGACGGGGTGTCTAATTATACCTTCAACTTAAAAGCCACCAATGGAGAAATTATTGGACGAAGCGAAAATTATACAACTGCAGCAGCTAGGGAAAATGGAATAGCTGCTGTTAAAAGAGATGCACCTAATGCGGCAACTGAGGATTTAGCCTAATTCTTTTTAAACTGAAACAGGCAAATCTTACTTCTTTATTTGTACAGTAGCCTTAGCCTTATCGATGAGCCCTGAGTTGTATGTCAATATTTCTACGTCCTCTACAAAAAAGTCGCCATCGTCGGTTACAATCGGATAATTATTGAGCTTCGCTAGTAAATAATAATAGTGGTCGTTAAAGTCAAGCGAGGTAATGGGGTTTAGAAGTAATTGATCAATGCCTACGCGCGCACCTAAGTCGTCTGTCACAAGAGTAAAAATTGAACTGTATGCATAAATGTCATCGCATAGATTTGTATAGTCTTTTTGGTAATCCTTTGATGTTCGATAAACATCTTTGAAATATCGTTTATCTTGTTTTCCACCTCCCTGTTTTTTACAAAATCTTGTAAACGATTCGTCGTGCAGGTATCGATTAATTACTTCTGATAATAGGAAAGCTGTAATGATAATTTTTGGCTTATTAGGATCGTTTTTAAATCGTTCTACAAAAGCCAAATATTTGGTGTCTTTGTGTGAAAGATTGATTTGAGGCCTAAGAATTTTGAGCCACAAGTTGGCATCAAAAAAATAACAAGGACTAAGGTTTGCAACCTGATCAATATGTTTAATGAAATATCCCATGGATATTAGACGCCAGCAAAAGTCGAATCTTCTTTCGAAAGAATGGCGTTCTCTTTCACATCTTCTATCTTAGACATAAGAGATGATAAAGTACCCGGATTCACAGATATGAAATCGTCTATAGCTTCAGGATCATATAGCAAATACATTCTCCCAATAGAAGCATTGAGAAACTGGGTTGAACAACGTTCAATACCTTCAAAAGATAACTCTACCCTTTGGTGTTTTTTAAACTGTTCTTCCAGCATAGAGAAAATATGTAACCCTTCATTGTGGAAGGCTGCAATTTTACTCTCCAAGATATCGGATACAGTGATTCTCATACAAAAAGGTGAAAGGTTGATAAAGCGTAAAACGACGCAATTAAGTGCAATATTATACAAGTAATATACAAAATTAATACCAGTTATCAAAAAATCAGTACTACTGTTTAAAGAAGAGGTTAATTGTTGTACCGGTGAATGGCTTACTAAGCACCCTACCTTTACTGAAAAACAATGAGTTGTGATAATTAGATGACCAATACCCAGACCCCGAGATGATTTCCAGCACACCATTATGAGCTCTTACGTAATCGTGCATACTAGTAATACCCAAGCCGCCTGAGGTTTTGTCAAAATACATTTTTGTACTTCTCCCTTTTAGCGCCCATCCAATAGCATCGAGGTCGGTAGCAATTTCACCACCGGTAGCCTCTTTAATTCTTGGTAAAAACCCGTCTCCAATATCTACCATTGTAAGTTTCAGTGTTTTATTTTTCGGATAATACTGCCCTGCAATAAAAAATGGTTCACTTGTATTGGCATGATGATGAGAGTTACAAAAAACTTCTAGTAAATCTTCCTGAATACGCTCCTCCAACTCTTCGCTTAACCAGGGCATACCCCGATGCTTCATAAGTTGATCTTTAATATAGGTACAAAACCCCTCTTTATCATCACAAGAAAAATTAGCAATAGGAACAGCGCTTTTTTGATGATCAGCAGCAGGCGCTCCATCTGATAAAAAGCCATTTCTGAAAAGAATATCGAAATTGTTTCTAAGGAAAGGAAGATCTGTTGCAATACTAGTATTTCGCTCTTTTTGAAGTTTGTGAAGCATTGCTTTAAACACTGCTGCAAGATTTGCATCAACCCATTTTAAACCCGAAAAGTCTATTTGAACGGCAGTATCAGGATAGTTTTTACAATAATGATACAGTTCAACAAGTCTACTGTAGCCGCTAAAGTCTGTATTGATTGATCCTGAAATTTTGAATACTGGCGCCATTCTTTGGTTGCATAAGGGATATCAAAAATAGATTATCTATTTTAATAATACCGTAATAAATAGAAAGAACGCTAACATCTGATAATTACCTCATTTTTGTACTTCGTTGACTGTGGGCTGCTTGTTTTTGAAACCTCATTCTCTCGTTTTATTTTACAACCCCCAATCAACTATCTTTCCACCCGGAAAAGAAACTGTTTATGGCCAAAGCAAAAAATAAAAGCGAAGAACAAAAACCTTTTGAACAACTACTTTGGGCTGCTGCCGATAAACTCAGAAAAAATATTGATGCTGCAGAATATAAACACTATGTACTGGGACTACTCTTCTTGAAATATGTATCTGATGCTTTTGAAGATCTGTACAATAAAATACAAAACAAAGAAGGCGAACATGCATATGATGATCCAGAAGATAAATTGGTATACAGCTCTAAATATGTATTCTTTGTTCCTCAACAGGCACGATGGAGTTATTTAGTTACACGTGCCAAACTACCAACAATCGGCGAAGACATTGATGCCGCCATGGATTTGATTGAAAAAGAAAACAACAAATTACGCGGCGTATTACCTAAGCAGTTTGCCAGACCACAGTTAGATAAAATGGTATTGGGTGAACTTGTTGACCTTATCAACAATATCAACCTAGGTAATGAAGCAGCTCAGAAAAAAGACCTACTAGGTGTTGTCTATGAATATTTTCTAGGTCAGTTTGCTTTGGCAGAAGGGCGTAAGGGAGGACAGTTCTACACTCCTCGCTCAGTAGTACAGTTACTGATTGAAATGCTACAACCTGAAAAGGGTAAAGTGTACGACCCTTGCTGTGGTAGTGGCGGTATGTTTGTAATGAGTGAAAAATTCGTACTAAACCATCAGGGACGTATTGATGATATTACTATTTACGGACAGGAAAGTAACCAAACTACGTGGCGTTTGGCTGTAATGAACCTAGCTATACGCGGTATAGATCCTGAGCAAGTAAAATGGAACCCTGAAGGGAGCTTCTTAAAAGATGCACACCCCGATTTAAAAGCGGATTATATTATTGCCAACCCACCCTTTAATATTTCAGACTGGAGTGGCGAGTTGTTGAAAAATGATGGGCGATGGAAATATGGTACTCCACCCAATGGCAATGCCAACTATGCATGGCTGCAACACATGTTATACCATTTAAGCAGTAAAGGCAAAGCGGGTGTGGTATTATCAAAAGGAGCATTAACCACCAAACAGGGAGGTGAATATGAGATTAGGAAGAACATGATTGAAGCGGGTGTGGTAGACTGTATTGTAAACCTGCCCACCAAGCTGTTTCTGAACACACAAATACCTGCTTGTTTATGGTTTTTAAACCGTGATGCGAACCGCTTGCGAAAAGGTGAAATATTATTCATTGATGCCCGCAATTTGGGTCACCTGATCAACCGCCGTACCAGAGAATTTACAGATGCTGATATCAAACAAGTAGCAGACACTTACCATCATTGGCTCAACAGCCGTGATGCCTACGCTGATATTGCGGGTTTCTGTAAAAGTTGCACCAAGGAAGAAGTACGCGCCATGGATTATGTACTAACCCCCGGCCGTTATATTGGTTTACCTGATGATGAAGACGATTTTGATTTTGCAGAACGTTTTCTTCAACTACAAAAAGAGTTAGAACAACAAATGCAGGAAGAGCAGGTGTTGAATAAAAGAATAAAACAGAACCTTGCAAATCTGAAAATATCTGTGTAGTGTAGAGCAACGGGTTGGTTATTTTAAACTAACACTTGCGTTCGTTCGATAATAAACTATCTAAAATCATAATTGCATTTCGCGATCTTACAATACTAAAATATAAAAGAGGCTAATTATGGGTGAATGGAAAGAAGGAAAAATATCTGATGTAGCAGAGATTATTACTGGATTTCCTTTTAAAGGAGATAAATATGAATTTACCGGTGAATTAAAAGTTGTAAGAGGAGAAAATGTTACGATTGGAAAATTGCGATGGGATTCAAAAAAGTATTGGAATCATTCTGTTGATGGACTCGACAAATATTTTCTTCAAGAAAATGATGTGGTAATCGGCATGGACGGATCCCGTGTTGGAAAAAATCGGTCGGTAATTAGAAGAGAAGAATTACCATTAATATTAGCACAGCGTGTTGCATGCTTAAGAGCAAAAAAGGGCTTTTCTCAGGGTTATCTGAACTATTTGATTTTGTCTTCATATTTCCCCGATTATGTTGATGCAATTCATACTGGAACATCTATACCACATATTAGCCAACAACAAATTGCTGATTTTGAAATCATTTACCCTGTTTCATATAACGAACAACAAGCCATTGCCGAAGTACTCAGTAGCTTAGACGATAAAATTGATTTACTCCACCAACAAAACAAAACATTGGAAACGTTAGCCGAAACTTTGTTTAGACACTGGTTTGATAATGCTAATTGTGAATGGCAAGAGGTAAGCCTAGGTAGTGTTGTTGAAATAATGAGAGGACTAAGTTATAAAGGTGCTGGGCTTTCCAATAGTAATGATGTTAATGCTATACCAATGATTAACCTTAATTCAGTGAATGAAGGCGGTGGTTTTAAATACACGGGTACCAAATATTATAATGGTGATTATAAAGAACGACACTTGATTGTTCCGGGTGATGTTGTGATTACAAACACAGAGCAAGGGCATGAACATAGACTGATTGGCTTTTCGGCAATTATACCAACCTCTATTGGTCCTAAAGCAATATTCAGCCAGCATGTTTATAAGTTGAAACCTAAGGATTCAAGAGTAACCTCTTTATTTATAAATTATCTTTTGAATTATTCATCGCTTCGAGATCAGGTAATAGGGGCAACAAATGGTTCAACTGTTAATATGCTATCACTTGAAGGATTGGAAAAATGTAAAATGCAGTTGCCTCCAAAATTGCTGATTACAAAATTTGAAGAATTTGCAAAAGATATTCAAGCAAAAAAAGAAGTGAATATTGAACAAATCAATCAACTTGAAACCCTCCGCAACAATCTCCTTCCCAAGCTCATGAATGGAACAGTAACTATAAGCAAGGAATAGACAATAACAATTAATTATTTCCTTGTATATTTATAATTCTTAATACTTTCCGCTGTTTTGAGCAGACTGGTTGAAAATGATATAGAATTATGGGTAATACAATTACTGCAACAATATGGTTATGCCTATTTAGCACCAGAATTGCTTGATCCTGAACACCCTGATGCACTCAGAACCCGATATGACGAAGTATTATTGCGATCACATATAGAGCAGGCGCTTATTCGCATTAACCCACAAATACCCCTACCTGCCATACAGCAGGCTATCAGAGATATTGAGCAGGTAAATACCCATGGTGATCTGGTAGCTTGTAACGAATATTTTCACCTACTGCTTACCAATGGTATAGATGTTGAACTTACACAAAATGGCGAACAGCGTACGGTAAAACTATGGCTGGCAAACACAGATGAACCCACTCAAAATCACTGGGTAGTGAGCCACCAAATGACCATTATAGAAAATGGTCAACACAAAAGACCCGATGTGATTGTATTTCTGAATGGTATACCTGTTGTAGTATTTGAGTTAAAGAATGCTGCGAATGCCGGGGCTACTATTGATAAAGCCTATCAACAACTACAAACCTATCATGCTACCATACCCACTCTATTCTGCTACAACTTAATAGAAGTTATTTCAGATGGTTTAGAAGCCTGTGTAGGAACCATTACTTCTGATATTTCTCGCTTTATGCGATGGAAAACTGCAGATGGTACAACAATGGCATCAAACACTCGCAGTGAAATGGATACCATGTTGAAAGGAATGTTTCAACAAGCGGTGTTATTAGAGCTTTGTACAGGCTTTATGGTATTTGAAAAACAAAACTCAGAAGATCCGATACATAAAATAAGGCAAATAAAAACCGTAAAAAAATTAGCCGCATATCATCAATATTATGCGGTTAAAAAAGCGGTAGTATCTGTGTTACAAGCGAGTGAAGAAGGCGGTAATAAGAAAGGTGGTGTGGTATGGCACACACAGGGTTCCGGCAAAAGTTTATCGATGGTGTTTTTTACCGGCTTGTTGGTACAACAATTAAATAATCCTACCATTATTGTTATTACTGATCGGAATGATTTAGATGATCAGCTCTTTGGCACTTTTGCAGCCTGTAATCAGTTGCTCAGACAAACACCCCAACAAATTGAAAGTAGAATTGCCCTTGTAACAGCATTACAAAACAGACAGTCGGGCGGCATATTCTTTACCACTATACAAAAGTTTTTTCCGGAAGAAGGCAGTACGCAGTTTACGGCTCTCTCAGACAGAAGAAACATCATTGTAATAGCCGATGAAGCGCACCGAACACAATATGGCTTAGATGCAAAAATAAAAACGCTAAAAGACAAAGCGGGTAATGAAACGGGTTCGGCGATAACCTATGGTTTTGCCCGCCATATGCATGACGCTTTGCCCAATGCAACATTTATAGGCTTTACGGGAACACCAGTAGAAAGCAGCGATAAAAATACCAAAGCCGTTTTTGGAGAATATGTAGACATCTACGATATAGAAAGAGCTGTTCGTGACAAAGCGACTGTTCCGATTTATTATGAGAATCGATTTGTAAAACTGAAACTAGAATCTCTTTTTGCGGAAGCTTTGGAAGATGAACTCAGAGAGGTATCAGAGGGCATACCTTCTTATATGGTGGAAGATGCTATTGAAAAAGCCACAAGACAAGAAAGTATTGTAGGGCATCCTGATAGATTGAAGTTGATTGCTAAAGACATTGTTACACATTTTGAAGATAGGGAAAAGGTGTTTACTGGGAAGGCACTAGTAGTGGCTATGAGTAGAACACTGGCAGTAAAACTATACAATAGTATTATAGCTGAAAGGCCTGAATGGCACTCAACGGATGATGCACAAGGTTCTATTAAAGTAATTATGACGGGTAGTTCTGCAGATGATGTTTTTTTGCGACCACACATCCGCAGTAAAGAAGGAAGAGATACCATTGCTGCCAGATTGAAATCGGAAACTGATGCGTTGAAAATGGTCATCGTAGTAGATATGTGGCTTACGGGTTTTGATGCACCGGTATTGCATACATTATATCTAGATAAAGACATGAGTGGTCATAACCTGATGCAGGCTATTGCTCGTGTAAACCGTGTATTTAGAGATAAACCCGGGGGATTGATTGTTGACTACGTACCTGTAACCGGCAACCTAAAAGCAGCCTTAAAGACTTATACTGAAAGCAATGGCAAAGGAGATATTGCAATTGATTTAGGAGAAGCTGCAGCATACATGCTCACCAAGTTGGAAGTAATACAGCAAATGTTTCATGGCTTTAATTATAAAAGCTATTTCACAGCAGATACGGGAAGAAGGTTAGGTATTATTTTGGAAGCGGAAGATCATATTCTTGGCTTAGAGGATGGCAAAGAGCGCTATTTAAGAGAAGTAACAGCCTTGAGTAAGGCATATGCATTAGCAAAGTCTGAGGAAGCTGCGAAACAAATAACTGAAGAAGTCGCTTTTTTTCAAGCAGTGAGAGCAAGGTTAGCCAAATTTGATTTACAAGTAACGGGTCAGCGACGCCGAGAGTTTGAAGATACTATAAAGGGTATGGTTGAATCTGCCGTATCATCAGATGGCATCATCAACTTATTAGATCAGGCGGGTTTAGATAAACCGGAGGTCTCCATTTTTTCTGAAGACTTTATGAACGATGTACGTAACATGAAGCAAAGAAATGTAGCAATAGAATTATTGAAGAAGTTGTTATCTGACCAGATTAAAATACGGTTCAAAAAGAATGCGGTAGTATCAAAGACATTTTCAGAAAGGTTAGCCGGTGCTATTAATCGATACAATCAAAAGTCAATTACAGCATTGGAAATGCTTGAATTACTATTGGAAATATCACAGGATGTAAATATAGAAACAGCAAGAGGGAATGATTTAGGTCTCACTGAAACAGAGAAAGCTTTTTATGATGCCCTCTCTATGAATCGATCTGCGAAAGAATTAATGGGTGATGAGAAACTCATGCTCATTGCTAAAGAGCTGGTAGCTCGTGTAAAGAAAAGTACCACTATTGATTGGACCGTTCGACAATCTGCTAAAGACAAAGTAAAGCTGGAAGTAAAACGTGTATTACGTTACTATCAATATCCACCCGATGATGAGCCTAGAGCAACAGAAACTGTTTTGGAACAGGCGGAGTTACATGCGGGGGAGTTGGTGTAGGGTATAAAAAACAAATCATTCTGTAACAGGTGAATAATCATTTAGCTAATGAGTGATAATGCCATTTCAGCTATTTCTACCATTGCACAAGTTGTATCAGCTGGAGCCATCGTTTTCGCTGTCAGACAGATTCAGATTAATAGAAATCAGCTTTATTCAAATACTATTATTAGATGTCTAGATTCTTTTCAAGAAATAGATATTACACAGGAAACAGATGATGAAAAACAAATAAGAAGGTATATTGATTTAATAGGTGAAGAACTATTTTATATTCAGAAAGGATTTATTCCTAAAGAGGTCGCATTAGAATGGATAGATGGAATGATCGAATTCATTCCGTTGACTCATGGCAATAAAGAAATTCTTAATCAGCATAACTGTATATTTCATTTATTTAAAAATCGAGCCAAATTATTACAAAGCTATCCAAGAATAAAGACAGCTTTTCGAGTTACACCTTGGTATAATGAAGAAATTGTTTATGGGGAACATGGAAACGAAAGAGGGAAATTGCGAGCTCGGATTACTACAGAAATTTTTGATAATATAAGACACTTTCGATTTTAAATAGTTAAAAATGTTAAGTTATAAATCCTTTCTCGACCTCGCACAAAAAGTAAAGTCCTATAAAAGCGTAACAGGCAAAGCTACTTACATTAATGCTAGCGTTGAGGGCGATGTTTTATACTTTGTTAGACAAAATACTGGTAAACATTGGAAGCTGAATTTACTCGAAGCATATGAGGTTTATACGAAAGAAGAAATTATTAACACTACTATCTTACGAAGATATATGAGTAGTCGTGTGTATTCTCCAACATACGGCTTATTAATTGCTGTAAAACTGTACAACTCTAATGGGGTGAGAATATAAATAGATTTCCAATGCTTATGCTAACAAAAGCTAATTTTTTGATACTTGTAAATAACGCTAGGCAAGTTTCGGTTGAAAGTGATGAATGGGATACTTATGGTTTTTTTAAATCTATGTTCACCCGCAAAAAGAGGATTACAAAGAAGGAAATTATTCTTGTTGTATCCGTTGCTTATAGTTGGATGCCCACAATGTTAGGTATGAAGAAGGCCTACAATTCTATTCAAATGAATCAAGCTGCCTTTATCGTAAATCGATTACAAAATATTAAAACGATAAAGAACTTAGAATATTACGAAGATCTCGAGTTAGATTTAAATACTTTGGTTAGTATAGTAAACAATTCGATAGTTGGAGTTTCTAAAATGTTACATCTGTTTTCTGATTACGCCCCAATCATTGATAGTCGTGTTATTAGAAGTTGGAATCATTTTTTTCAAGAGGATAAGAGTATGAAAATTAATAACAATACAATGGGCTACATCCGATATTGGAGGTATATGCTTTCGTGGAGGAAAGAAATTAATAGAAAGAGAAAAAGAAAAGTTTCTTTAAGAGATATCGAAAAACTGCTTTATTTGACAGGAGAAAAAAAGTAAAAATTTATGGAATCCACCCAAGGCATCGTCTACATCCTCACCAACCCTGCCATACCCAATATGATTAAAATAGGGATGACTACTCACGAAGATGTAAAAGTGAGAATGGCGCAACTGTATTCGAGTGGAGTGCCACTACCTTTTGAGTGTGTTTATGCAGCCAAGGTAGCCAATCATGAAAAAGTAGAGCGTGCGTTGCATACCGCCTTCGGTCCGGATAGGGTGAATCCTAAGAGAGAGTTTTTCGAAATAGATGCTGCACAAGCGATTGCTATTATTAAACTGATGGAATTAGAAGATGTAACCCCACAGGTAGCCAATGAAAAGGAACAGGTAGATGAAGTAGATCGTGATGCCGGTGAAGCGTATGCAAGAAAGAAAAGACCGCGTTTTAGTTTTAGTGAAATGAGTATTCCCGTTGGCGCAGAGCTTATTAATATAACAAATGGAGAAACAGCTCTTGTTCTTTCAGATAGAACCGTAAAATTCAGAGAGGAAGAAACTTCGCTTACAAATGCTACCCGTATTATTTTGGATAATAACTACCATGTTGCCCCCGGTCCTTATTGGACCTATAATGGTAGGAAGTTGAGGGATATTTATAATGATACCTATTAAAGGATTGGTTTTCTCTATTGTATATGAATGAAAATTACATAGCACAGTTAAAATCTCCCAAGTGGAAAGAGAAACGAAAACAAATATTACAAAGAGATGGGTATAGGTGTCAAGGGTGCTATAATGAAAAGCTATATAATGATTTACAAATAGCTATAGCGGAAGGAGTCTCTCCAAAAATTTCAGGTAAAAAATACATAGCCGCTAATATTAAAAATGGACATTTCTTTGTTGAAGAATTTATCCCTGAACAAGGGAAGGATTTTATTTATCTAGTTCCCAAACAGATAGAGGAAACTGCTCGGTTCGTTAGCTACGTTGCTAAAATCAAAAGAGAAGATCTGGAAGACCTTTTATCAGCAATAAAAAGTAGATCATTCAAAACGTTTGATAAATGGATTGAATTTAGGGGATTGCATGTTCACCATACCCTTTATATTTCGGATGTTGATCCATGGGGTTATTCAGACGAACACCTAGTTACTTATTGTTCATATTGTCATGAAGAATTTCATCAAAATAATACTGTTCCTATTTTAATCAAAATGGATGACGGTTACCTGGTTTCTCAAACGGATACATTAAAGTGTAGAAAATGTTTCGGGCATGGCTATTATTATGATAATAATGATGAAGATGTTTATGAGTGTGATCTTTGTAAATAATAATAGCAGAATGTGATTAAGTGTATTTATACCCGAAAGGGTATAATTGCAATTCAAATCAACCCATTTATACCCGATAAGGTATACTAGTAAACGGTTACAAGTAGCATTGAGAGGTTGATTTAATTGTAAAATGATAGCCCATGAGCCGAATAATCCGCTTATTCGGCTCATAGAAATATATATGCATGAGCCGATTAGAAACGCTAATCGGCTCATTTCTTTAGTAATAGGATTGTTTTATTTATTTCATACTTTTTGGAGGTGGGAGACCCCTCCTTCGTCGGGGTGCCCTTCGCTGCGCTCAGGGTGACAGTGTTACTCTTTTAAACACAATCTCCCCATACCCCTTCCTTTCATACAAAACACCCACAGTTCTTTTGTTGATGTAAACGAGATCGGAGTAGGCGGTGTAGTCTCCTTTAAAATTTTTTGGGGAGGCGTCGATGAGTTGTTGGTGTGGCCACGTTTTTCCTTCATCCCAACTGATCCGTAAAGTGAGGGAGTCTCTATGGGTGGTGCCGGCAGCATTGCAAAATGCGAGTATGGCTTTTCCTTTTTTATAACCAATGGTAAGTAGGGAACCCTGATTCACGGGGTCGGGTAATTGTTTGTCGAAATAACTCGTATCCCAATTTTGTCCACCATCATTGCTGATGGAAACGATCCTTGCACGGATATCTCCTTTTTGATTGCGACTGTTCATCATCAGTCTGCCATTGCTCAATTCTGTTGCAATAGATTCATTGCTTCCTTTGATGGTAAGTGAGGATGCAAGCTGAAAGGTTTTACCATGATCATCCGTATAAAAACCATGTGCAGCATAATCTTCGAATTGATGGTGTGGCGCACCTGCTGAATGATTGGCTGCAATAAAAATACGACCGCGATAAGGGCCTTGCTGAAATTGCATGGCATGTCCGGGTGTATTGGCATAACTTCTCCAGTCTTCCTGAAATGAATAGTTCGGGTTTTTCTGTGGTTGTAAGGGTCGGTGTACACTCGTGGTAATATTCACGGGATCACTCCAAGTCAGTCCATTGTCTGTTGAACTGATGTACCACACTTCTCTTAATCCATTTCCTTTACGTACTTCATATTCATGATGATCACCGGTGTTGTAAAAAAGAAAAATACGTCCGCGTGGATGAGCGGGATCTGATACATCTACTACCGGAGCCGGATTCCCCACTTGTAAGTTTCCCATTGCAGCTACCACTTGAATCGGCAACCATGTTTTACCATCATCTGTACTTCTGCGTAATACCATTTTGATATCGCCAAAATCTCCGGCATTATTCACGCGGCCTTCACAGAAAGCCAATAAGGATTGATCGGGTGCGCGAACGATAGCAGGAATACGGAACGTATGATAACCGGCTTGGCCGGATTTGAATACAACCGATGTACTATCAGAAGCCCGCACCCAAAAACTGTAACAACAGCAGATACATAGATAGAACCAGCGCATACGGAAAGATATGTTTTCTTCATAAATGCCCATAATGGCCCATCGTTATTCCATAAAACACCTGAATGTAATTTTCCTACACATTAAAATAATTTTATCTTAATGGTTATATTTATGCAACGTTTTTGTTAAATTAGTTGCCTTCCATAATAAGGCCAAATACTGCCTATGAGAAAATTATTACCCCTTATTGCGTGCATACTGATCACGTACACATTATCTGCGCAAGACACTGCTGCTATTTACCTGAAACTTCAGGAAATTGCCATTATTGATCAGAAGGTCATGATGCCGATGCGTGATGGTATCCGTCTGGCCACTGATATCTATCGACCCAAGGGCAATCAAAAAGTTCCCATCGTTTTTTCCAAGACCCCTTATCAGTTCAATACCTGGGTAGATGGTAAAATGACCACACGTACCCTTGAAGAAGCCTATAACGCTGTTTCTCGTGGTTATGCTTATGTCGTACAAAATGAGCGTGGTCGTTATTTCTCCGAAGGTGAATGGGATATTCTGGGTGCACCCATCACAGACGGGTATGATGCTTTTACCTGGATGGCTGCTCAACCCTGGAGCAATGGAAAAATTGGTGTGATCGGTTGTTCTTCTACCGCCGAATGGCAAATGGCGGTGGCTTCGCAAAACCATCCTGCATTGGCTGCCATGGTGGCTCAGAGTTATGGTGCAGGGATTGGTCGTGTAGGTAAGTTCATGGAACAGGGTAACTGGTATCGTGGTGGTGCCGGACAAATGCTTTTTACAGCATGGTTGTATGGAACGCAGAACGATAAATTCAAACCCACTTTTCCTAAAACAGTACAGCAAAAAGACCTGCAGCGTTTACAACGCTTCTATGATATGTCTACAGAAATGCCAAGGGTAGATTGGTCATTAGGTCTGCGTCATTTGCCGATACAAGACATCATTAAAAATGTAAAAGGACAAGAAGGTGTATATGAAGACATGATTCGTCGCAAACCCAATGATCCAAAATGGTTCAAAGGTGGACTGTATCATGATGATATGCCACTGAATGTACCGGCTTATTGGTTTGTATCTTGGTATGATGTTTCTTCTGCACCCAATATTGCACTCTTCAATCATGCGCGTAACAGTGCTAAAGACAAAGCCACTGCCGATAACCAATACCTGGTGATCGCTCCGGTGTTACACTGTTCTTATAAAAGAGCCACAGAGAATACCATTGTAGGAGAAAGAAGTGTAGGGGATGCGAGATTGAATTATGATGAACTCACTTGGGGATGGTTTGATATGTTGCTGAAAGGAGAACAAAATGATTTCAAACAAAAAAATCCACGCGTGCGCTACTATACCATGGGTAGCAATAAGTGGCAACAATCAGAAACCTTTCCACCCGCAGGTGCAGAAATGCAATCCTTTTATTTGAGCAGTGCGGGTAAAGCCAATACCCGAAATGGCGATGGACAATTAGTAGCTGCGCCACCGAAAGAAAATAAGCCCGATGCTTTTCAATATGATCCCATGAATCCGGTTCCATCATATGGTGGTAATGTTTGTTGTACAGGGAATGCAGTACAGGGTGGTTCTTTTGATCAGTCAACGATGGAGTTGAGAGATGATATTCTGGTATATACTTCCGATGTATTAAAAGATGGTGTAGAAGTAACCGGTTTTATTGAATCAACCCTTTATGTGTCTTCTTCGGGTCCGGATACGGATATCACCATTAAACTCATTGATGTACATCCGGATGGTAAAGCCTATAACCTCGATGAAACCATTCAACGCTTGCGTTACAGAGAAGGATATGATAAAGAAGTGTTCATGGAAAAAGGGAAAGTGTATAAAGTAGATCTCACACCGATGGTAACGAGTAACTATTTCGCAGCCGGACATCGCATTCGCATTGAAGTATCGAGCAGTAATTTTCCACGCTTCGACAGAAACATGAATACGGGAGGGAATAATTATGATGAAGCAACAGGTATGAAAGTAGAGAATAAAATTCATCACTCTACGCAATATCCGTCCGTGATCAAATTACCCATCATCAAAAAATAGTTTCCAAATCCACAATTGATATAACCATTTCAAAAACCCAATTATTCACAAAACAAAATGCTGAGTATGCAGAAACGTTATCTACTGAAAACGCTGTTTCTGTTGTTCTTCTTTATGAAGATGATAGATGCAGGCGCCCAGGGTTTTACGGCCTCGGGAACAGTCAAAGAAAGCGTAACAGGTAATCCACTTGCAGGAGTATCTGTTACCATCAAGGGCACCAAACAGGTGACCACTACCGACGCAAGCGGTAATTTCTCCATTAAACCTACCGGAAGAACAGCTGTACTGGTACTGAATTATGTTGGTTACAAAACAACAGAAGTGAGTGTATCAGCAGACAGACCAACGGTAAGTATTATGTTGGAAGAAGAGATCAACCCTTTGAAAGAAGTGGTAATTACCGGTCTGGCTTCTTCTATCAAGCGTTCTAACCTTGCCAATGCTGTAACCACTGTTTCAGCGCGTGACCTTACAGGAACCACGCAGATTCAAACTACAGATGGAGCGCTCTATGGTAAAGTTCCGGGTGCAACCATTCGTATGAACTCGGGTGCACCGGGTGGTGGTATCAACATTCAATTACGTGGTTTATCAAGTCTTACACAGGCTTCTGCACCACTGATCGTATTGGATGGAGTGTATATCAGCAATGACTTTCAGCGTACAGGTCGTGCTTCTGTAACAGGAGCCGGTGCTGCGAATCAGGATGATGGTGCCAACCGTTTGGCAGATATCAACCCTGCAGATATTGAAAGCATTGAAGTATTGAAAGGTCCATCAGCAGCTGCCATGTATGGTACCCGTGCAAATGCGGGTGTATTGGTGATCAATACCAGAAAAGGTGCTGCAGGTAAAACAACCATCAGCTTTGCACAAGACATCGGTTTTGCAACACCATTGAAGTTGATGGGTGTTGACAACTGGAGTGAAGCAAAGATCAACACTTTCTTTCCTGCTGCCAGAAGACCGATTGAATTAACACGTTACCAGAATGCAGTTGCTTCAGGTACATTCATTGACTATGAAGATTATTTCTATGGCAATACAGCGACTTTGCTGAACAGCCGTTTAAGTCTTCGTGGTGGTGATGAGAAAACCAAGTTCTTTATTTCAGGATCGATGACCGATGAAGGTGGTACTGTTAGAAGAACAGGTTTCGAGCGTCAGTCTATTCGTGCGAATATTGATCACAAGCTCTCTAAAGACATCACACTGACTGTTAACTCAAACTATAGCCGTAGTAATACCGATCGTGGTTTTACCGGTAACCAGAATAACTCAGGTGCAAGTATTGGTTACAATATTTCTTATGTACCCAACTATTTTGATCTGAGACCGGTGAATGGTATCTATCCTGCGAACCCTTATTTCGCGGAGAATCCGGTACATGTTACTGATAAAGGAATCAACAACTCTTTGGTGAATCGTTTCATTCAGTCATTCGGATTAGATATCAATCTTCTTCGTACAGAAACCTCTCAGTTGAAATTCAAAGCCAATGGTGGTTTGGATTTCTTCCAGAATTCAACCAAAGTATATCTTCCGGATGATCTGCAATTCCAGCGCGCACAAGCCAATCCGGGTGATGTGTTAGTGGGTAAACAACAAACCATGAACACCAATTTCCAGGCTGCGATGGTGTACAATTGGGAGTTGAAAAAAGTAAGCATGACCACTCAAGCGGGTATGGTTCGTTTGGATTTCAAGAACGACGGACTCTTCAACCGTGGTCGTGGTTTGGCTCCGGGACAGTCTAACATCAAACAAGCAACCGTTCAGGAAGTAGAAGCTCAATTTGAAAATTCTCAAAGAGACGTGGGTATCTTCTTGCAACAGGAAGCCAACTATGAAGATAAGATCATTGGTACGGTAGGTATCCGTTGGGATAAATCAAATACCAATGGTGATCCCAATAAATACTATGCATTCCCGAAAGCTTCATTGGCGGTGAACCTGACCAATTTTGATTTCTGGAAATCTCGCACCATTACACAATTGAAACCACGTGTGGCTTATGGTCAAACTGCCGGTCCTGTACCTTTTGGTGCAACCTTTACTTCATTGGGTGGTGTGAACATCGGTGGTTTACTGGGTTCTACTGTAGCGGTGAACGTGGGTAACCTGAACATCAGACCTGAGAGAGCAGAAGAAATTGAATTTGGTTTGGATGCGGGTTTCTTCAATAACAAGATTTTGTTTGAAGGTACTTACTACATCAAAACAACAAAAGACAACTTACAGCCTTTGAATCTTTCTCCTTCAACAGGTGTAGCAACTACACTGAGCAATGAAGCAGAAATGAGAAACAAGGGTATTGAATTGGCTTTATCAGGTACAGTGATTCAGAAAGAAAACATCAAATGGTCTACTCGTTTGATGTGGTGGAAGAATGATGTAGTGTTAACCAGATTGGGTATTCCTTCTTATACAGCAGGTGCATTCGGTACAGCACTGGGTACCTTCCTGTATCAGCAAGGTGTTGCTCCAACTACGATCGTAGGTACTCCGGCGATTTCTCCGGGTGTATTTACTGTTTGGGGTAATGCACAGCCTGACTGGACTTCATCATGGTCTAACAACATTACTTTCCTGAAGAATTTTGATCTGAATTTCTTGATGGAATATCGCAGTGGTGGTGATAACATCAACCTGACTTCATTCTTGACCGATGGTGGTGGTACTACCAGAGGTTGGTTTGATGATGATAATAAAGATGGTATCCCTAACGGACGTCAGCGTCCACCTGCACCGTATAACAATGCCGGTCGTTGGGTACAGGATGCAACATTCCTGAAAGTACGTGAGATCGGTTTGTATTACACAGTTCCAAAAGAATTCCTGAGCCGTTCATTCGGAAGAGTGATTCAGCGTGCAAGAGTGGGTCTTTCCGGAAACAATGTGTTCCTGGCAACGAAATATGTTGGTTACGATCCTGAAACATCCACATTTGGTGCACAAGCTGTTGCCAATAACGTAGATGTGGCTCCTTATCCAACAGCCAGAAGATTATTCTTTCACTTACAAATTGACTTCTAAATCATTAACACATGAAAAAGCTTCAAATACTATTAATAGCGGGTGCTGCAGCATTTCACTTTGCATGTAACCCACTGGAAGTAAAAGAGCTGGTAGACCCGAATAACCCTAGTGAGGCGAGTGTGTTGAACAATGCTACTCGTCGTCAGGTTCAGTTTCTGGTTACCGGTCTTGAACAAAGACATAAAGGATATGTCACCAATATTTGTCAGGCATGGAATACTTTCGGAAGAGAAGTATGGTACCTGAATGGTTCTGATCCTCGTTTCCAAACCGACTGGTTAGGTCAGGCAGGTCGTGTACCGGATGCCGCTTATTTCGGATTCGGTGCAACAGGTGGTGGATCTTATGCAACACCCTATCAGTGTATCAAACAAGGATATGTATTGATTGATGCTGCGAATAATTCTGGCGAATTAAATGCACAGGAAAAAAGAGCGGTAGCCGGTTTTGCAAAAACCATCATGGCTTATCAGTTCATGATTCCTGCTAACTGGCAGTATGAAAATGGTATCCGTACCGATGTAAAAGATCCATTGAAGCCGGGTGGTTTCAGATCTTATACTGCAGCGATGGGTTTTGTTGACTCATTACTGAATGCCGGATATGATGATCTGAATAATGGTGGTACTGCTTTTCCATTCACGCTTACAGCAGGATTTACCGGGTTCAATACGATTGATGGATTGAAAAGAATCAACAGAGCTATTGCGGCTCGTTGTGCGATCTATCGTAAAGACTGGCAAGGTGCATTAACTGCATTGAATCTCTCATTCATGAACCTAACAGGTGCATTGGGTGCGGGTCCGGCGCATACTTTTGGTGCACCACCCGATGGTTTCAATCCTATGTTCTATGTATTGGATGCCAATGTGAATACTATTATCGTAGTTCATCCTTCTGTACTGGCTGATGCAACACCGGGCGATGCAAGGGTTGCTGCAAAATTTCATCAGCGTGCTACGCCTGTAACTATTACAACAGATGCGATGCCATTGGTAGGAACACATCAGGATAGAAGATGGGCAAGCAATACTTCACCCATGCCATTCATTAAAAATGAAGAATTGATTTTGATCAAAGCAGAAGCACATGCACAACTGAATCAAACCACTGATGCAGTGAATGCGATCAATATCATTCGTAATGCGGCCAGCATTGGTAATTATGGTGGTGCTACTACACAGGCAGCATTGATCGATGAAATCTTATATCAGCGCCGTTATTCTCTATGGGCTGAACCATGGGGTCACCGCTGGATCGATGCACGCAGATATGACAGACTGAATACCATCCCTACATCATTTGATCAGGGAACGATCTTCAAACAATTCCCTCGTCCACAATCAGAGATCAACTGGGATTTGTATACGGGGGGATAGGATTAGTCCATAGTCCATGGTCCATAGTCCATGGTAAAACGAAGAGGCAGTATCAGACTTTTGATACTGCCTCTTTGTTTTTAACCATTCGCCATGGACCATGGACTATGGACTCAATCTCAGGATCTTCTTCTTTTTACTTATAAGGCCTCCTCCTCCTTACCATGGACCATATGCCATGAACCATGGACTAACCCTCAGTATCACGCGAAAGCAAAAAATTTTTTGTGATAAAAAAAACACATATATTAGTATTCCCCCTACGAAAAGTTCAGTGCTGAAAGATTCTCACAACATGAGAAAGAATCTAACAAATGCAGAAGTTGAATCACCTGCATTCAGAATCTTTTATAAAATGTAAAGACAGATTTTATAAACCTAAACCAACACCCACTTCTATCATGGATGCACAAAAAGTAGACATGTTTATCATGTCCAATTCCAAATTCTTTGAAAGCCACCAGATTCATTTCATTCGCGAAAAATTGTTGGCAGCGGATGATGCCAAATGGCCGATGCTCTCTACCATTCAGTTCAAAGACCCTACTACCAGTCTGATCGTTTCCATTCTCGCAGGTTCACTGGGTATAGATCGTTTTATCATTGGTGATACCGGTTTGGGTATCGGAAAATTAATTACCTGTGGTGGTCTGGGTATCTGGGCAATTATTGACTGGTTCCTGATTCAAGGGGCTACTCGCGAAAAAAATATGATGAAGATTCAACAATTCTTATAAGATGCCTTTACAGCGAAACAGATACTATCTTTTCGCTGCCGGCTTACTGCTATTGGGTTATGGATGGATGTTGTATCTGAAAATGTCGCATAACAACAAAGCCCTATCTTCAGTAGGGCTCTGTATTTTCAAACAAACTACAGGTATTCCTTGTCCTTCCTGTGGCAGTAGCCGGTCTGTATTGGCAATCACCCACGGACAATTCACAGAAGCTTTTTTGTGGAATCCATTAGGGTATATGATTGCTGCAGTATTGCTGATATTGCCTTTTGTGATTTTGTATGATTTGGTATATCAACAAAAAGTACTCATCAATAGCTATGAGCGAATAGAAAACTTGTTCCGTAAAAGGGTGATATTGTTTTCAGCTATTACATTGATTATTGCTAACTGGATCTGGAATATTTATAAGGGAGTATGATACAAATAAAGTCATTTGCATATGAACCGGGTGAACATGAATCAGAGAAAGCTTCGAACAGCTATCTGATGTCGCTCATCGCCGTAATGGTGGGTTTGCCCCTGCCCATTATTAATCTGATTGCTACTTTCATTTTTTATCTGGGAAATAGAAAGGGCACTTATTTTGTTCGATGGCATTGCACACAGGCGCTACTGTCTCAGTTCTCTTTATTATTCATCAATAGTTTTGGTTTTTGGTGGACCGTCTCTATTTTTTTTACAGAAGAACAAATCAGCAATCGTTATATCGCCTATATGTTGGCAGTCATTCTTTTTAATCTCACTGAATTGATAGCCACTATTTACACAGCCATTCAAACACGAAAGGGTAAACATATTGAATGGTGGTTGTATGCCGATATCACAAGCCTTCTATGTAAACCGTAATCTTCAACTATGCCAAAAATTGTATTGAAAATATTGATACTGGTTGTGCTATTTCTGGGAACCTGGTTCGTACTGGAACAGGTGAACTGGATGAAAATATTTAAGGTAAAAAAATTGACCGATGAAACAGAGCAAAAACTCGGGCAATTGTTTTTGAAAATTTTTACCGAAAGAGAAACAATGATAGTAGACAAATCGGTTATTTCAGTGGTCAATGATATTCAACAAAAAATTTGTACTGCTAACAACATTAATTCATCTGATATTATTGTACATGTGGTTGAAAAGAATGAAGTGAATGCTTTTGCCATTCCCGGCGGACATATCATTGTATATTCCGGTTTGCTGAAAGAAGCTAAAAATGCATCCGCATTCTCAGGTGTGTTGGCGCATGAAATGGCACACCAAGAGTTGAATCATGTAATGAAAAAACTGGTAAAAGAAGTTGGTCTTTCCGTGTTATTGTCTCTCGCTACAGGATCGGGTGGCTCGGAACTGGCTACACAAGTAGCACAGATATTATCATCATCAGCATTTGACAGGAAACTGGAAAAGGAAGCAGATATGAAGGCGGTACAATATTTGGAGAAAGCCAAAATTAACGCAGCAGATCTGGCAGATTTCTTATACGGTGTTGCCGAAAAGGAATCCGAAATAACCGCCTATCTGATATGGGCTTCCACACATCCCGACTCCAAACAGAGAGCCCAATACATTCTGGATAAAATCAAAACATCAAGCATTCAGTACAGATCTCCCGTAACAGAAGAAAGATGGAAATCTTTGCAATCTTCATTAGAAGATTAAAAAGAGATATTCAGCCTACTACCCAATACCCCAACAAAAAAGAGGATGTCTCAAAAGTCTGAGACATCCTCTTTTTGCTCACGCTATTGGCCATGGACTATGGACCATAGGCCATGAACCATAAGCTAATTCACATCCCACCACAACCTCGTAGTCAAAGCACCCACATTAGGTGTTTTGTTGTTTCTTGTTTTTTCACTGGAAGGATAATCCAGTCTTCTGATGGGAGAACTAAGAATAGCACCTACTGGTAATTGGAAGCCGGTATATGCAAAATTGAACCTTCTTGCATCATCAAACGTAACCGGAGAAAGGAACAAGGCTTTGTATTTTTCTTCCAGAATTCTGGCTTGTGTTAATGCACCACTTCCTACGCCTACTGTTGCTCTTAAGAGGTAAGCATCTCTATCTGTTGCGCTTACGCCTATTTTATTCATATTCGCTCTGATACCTTCAAGATAAGCAGTATAAGCCCTTGTTGGGTTCGCAGCTCTTAATGCAGCTTCGGCTTCAATAAATTTCACTTCTTCGTAAGTACTTACAAAAAGCGGAGAAGCATCACCACTATAATAACCGGCTAATACAAGGTAGCATTCATCATTGGTGGTTCCTGTACCTACACGACCCACGCCATTACGTGTTCCTCTGTAATCATTGAAGCGAGTGAGGTTGGTGAGTCTGGGTAAACGCGGATCCTGCGATGCAGTATTGGCATTCATGGAATTATTGATGAACTGTGTGCTCAACCAACCATCCAATACCAAGCCGGCTTGGTTTCTGGCAACCTGTGCCCATGGATTACGCAAGGTGAAAACAGTGACCCTGGATTCCATATTGTTATTGGTGTAGGCGCTGTCTACTGCAGATAAAACTGCTGTAGCGCTGTATCCGGTTGTTTTGGATAACTGTTGTAACAATCTTGCTTTAATGGCATAGGCAGTTCTGATCCACCAAATTCTGTTGGTGGTATTCCAAGCGGCAGAACTAGCTGCTGCATTTCCATGCATAAAGTCTGCTGCAGGCGTTACATTAACAGTAGGTATTTTGCGTAGCTCGGCAATACCTTCATCCAATAAAGTAATGCACTGGGTATGTAATTGTTGTGCATCATCAAACTTAGGAGTTAAGTTGTCGCCTTTAAAAGCTTCAGAGAAAGGAACATCACCCCATAAGTTTGTCGTTAAACTTAGATTAATCGCCATCATCACTTTTGCCATTCCCAAGTGTGCAGAGCTGTTCAATTTAATAGACAGTTCCTGTAGGTCATAGAGGTCTGTCATATTATCATACAAATTTCTCCAAAGCGTACTATAGTCTACACGATCATAAATATCTGTTGGACTTGATGCGTTTGGCGAAGCAAAGTATTGTACATAATAGTTAGGGCCCGCATTGGCAACACGGAATACATTCAGTCCGGTATTCTGTGTAGTAGCTGCTAACAAACCATTGATGGGGGCTTCTGTAGGTCTGTTCGGGTCATTATTAATGTCAAGATATTTCTTACAACTACTGCCGATGATCGTTACTGCCAGTAACAAACAGCAGAGAAGTCGATTGGGATTGATACTATATTTTTTCATGGTCTTCAGGTTTGGGTGTTAGAAATTAACATTCAGTGTCAGGAAATAACTGCGTACACCCGGATAAGTAAATCCGGCAAAACCATCCGCATTACTGTCTGCACTTGTAGAACTGTTTTCAGGATCAAAACCTGAATACTTGGTCCACAATAAAAGATTGTTTCCTGTTAAAGTAACAGAAGCATCTTTTATGAAGTTTTGTTTTTTGAAGAGTTTAGCAGGTAAACCATAGGATAGACTCAACGTACGTAAACGAGTCCATCCAGCATCTTCCACAAAGTTTTCGGTAACACCTCTGTGAATGTTTCTGTAAAAACCATCACCATAGTTTCTACCGTCGGGTCCTACCTGTTGTCCTAACCAAACTGTTTGTGTATTGGCAGCACCACCGGCAACTACACCCGGGAATACACGTGTGCTGTTACGATTTTCTGTGTATTTAGCAATACCAAAAGCACTCATGAAATTTCCCAGCTGATTGAATCGCTGAAAACCACTTCTGATATCAAACAATACAGAGAGGGTGAGATTTTTATACGTGAAACTATTGTTGATGCCCCAGATAGCACGTGGTTGTGAATTGCCCAATAAACGTTGATTGGTTACATCACGAATAGGGAATCCGGCACCGGTACCGGTGGTACCAATCAACATCGGAAGATCTCTACGCAGTGTGATTCTATCATCTGTTGCTGTTCCATAAAAACGTTGATACGCAATACCATATAAACCACCTACGGGCTGGCCTACCACCCAACGCTGTGTAGCACCGCTGTTGAGATAACCAAACTGACTACCAATTACAATATCTGTTAAACCTGGAGCCAGACTAATAACTTTATTCCGATTGCTGGTGAAGTTTACACTCGCATCCCAGGTAAAGTTATTCGTCTTTACAGGTGTACCATTCACTACCAATTCAATACCCTTGTTTTCAATTTCACCTGAATTCAAGATGAAAGAATTAAATCCGGTTGAATTCGGAACCAATACCGGATTCACAACGTCTTTACTGTTGATCTTATAGTAGCTAACATCAAAACCAACACGGTTGTTGAGGAATTGCATTTCCAAACCAACCTCACGGTTATCGGTAAACTCAGGTCTGAGTTCAGTAGCACCTCTCACATCATCTCTTGTCCAACCAATGACATTGTTCACAGGCTGTCCAAATGCATTGTTATAATAGGTATTGGTAAGATAAGGTGTTACCGGAGCTATACCGATCTTGGCAAAAGAAGCACGCAGTTTACCATAAGAGATCCAGGATGGTAATTCAAAGTGCTGACTGAATACATAACTCAAACTAGCACTTGGATAGAAAAAGCTTTGGTTACCACTGGCAACAGAGCTTGCCCAGTCATTACGTCCGGTTACTGATAGGTATACAAAATTGCGATAGCTCAAAGTAGCATCTCCAAAAATACCCATGGTTCTGAGTGCAGTTTGTCGACTGTTTTGTGTTACGAATTTTGCATTGTTGAGCGAGAGTAGTGTTGGCACATCCAATTCACGACCCTCTGTTTGCTGGAAATTATAGCTTTGGTCAACAAGATCATGTCCGGCTCTTACGGTTAATCCGAATTGATCACTCAAATTGAATTTACCGGTTAGCAATAAATTGCTGTTGAGGATTTTGTTGAGGATGCGATACTCTCCAACAAATCCCAATGCATTATCAGCAAAGTTGATGACACCGGTACGAGGTACTTGTGCAGGTGCAGTAGCTCTTCTGCTGTCTGATGTGAAGTCATAACCCACACGATAGCTGATGTCTAACCAACTGATTGGGGCATAGTTGATGGCTACGTTGGAAATAACACGATCTACTTTATCCTTGAACAAATTATAGTAGGCGCCAAAAATGGGATTGTTATTTCCATAGGTTTTATGTGTACCATCCGGATTTTTATAATCACGAACATCCCATCTTGGACTCCAGTAGGTAAGTCCTTCATTAAAACGGTCGGCATTGTAGCGCAAGCCACCGCTGCTGATATAGTTTACGGATGGGTTTATTTTTAATTTATCACTCAACTTCAACGTCGCATTCAAGCGAGCATTGAAATTGGAGTAATCTGTATTTGGTAAAACACCTTGGTGTTTGAAATAACCAAAAGAAGAATTGATCAATGCTTTTTCAGTTCCGCCACTGATGTTTACAGTGTTGCGGTATTGGTAACCTCTTTCATAGGCTCGGGCATAGTGGTGGAAAAGCTGATCGGGGTGAGTAGGATCGGCTGTTTTACCGGCAGCTACGGTTGGACCAAATGAAGGGAAGAAATCATTTCTGTTGTAGTTATTATTATAACCTTGGGTGTAGGTAGTTTGTACATCCGGAAATTTATTGACTTCTTCCGTACCTACAGTGGATGTATAACTCACTCTCATTTTACCGGTCTTGGCACTTTTAGTGGTGATGACAATTACACCATTACTGCCTCTGAAACCATAGAGGGCTGTAGCAGCACCACCTCTTAAAATGGAGAGACTTTCAATATCATCTGGATTCAAATCAGAGATCCTATTACTCATACCTCTTAATGCAGCATTCCCACCTTCTACAACGGTACTATTATCAACGATCACCCCATCAATAACAAACAAGGGTTGGTTACTACCTAATGAACTTTTGGGTCCACGAATCACAATCCTGGCACCCTGACCCGGACCACCGCCGGTGGAATTGATCTGCACGCCGGCTACTCGCCCTTGAATAGCGTTGATGAGATTGGGTTGCTTACTTTCCAAGAGATCTTTATTACTGATCTCAGTGGCTGCATAACCCAATGCTTTTTTCTGTTGCTTCACACCAAAAGCGGTTACTACCACTTCACTCATGGCTGTACCACTGCGCAAGGAGATGGAAAGGTTGTTGGCTGTACCAACTTCCACCTCTTTGTCTTCATAGCCGATGGCCTTGATCTGTAAGGTTACTTTTCCGGAAGGAATAGCAAGTGTAAATGCGCCTTCTTCATTGGCATTGGCTCCTGTTTTGGTGCCTTTGATCAGAATACTGGCATAGGGAACAGGCTGTCCTTTTGCATCTGCAACTTTACCTGTGATTGTGCGGTTTTGTGCAATACTGAGCGTGCTACATAAAAGCAAGCACCAGCACCACAAGTGCGGTAACAATTTTTTCATAATAGTTATTTTAGGTATTAGATAGGATAGAAAAGATACAAAAAACAGTTTAAAAGTGAGTTATACCCGAATAAATTGATCAATCAGTCGAAATGCAAAAAGTACAATAAATTATTTATATAAAAACTTATGTATATCAAAATCAATGACTTATTCGGTTTCTTGCGGATTTTCGATTAGAAATTTCTATTGGATCATAGTGATAAAATAGTTGAAAGGGTGATCATTAGACCGGATTGATAAAGCTGTTACCATGGTAAATCAACAGGAAACCTTTTTTTATATTACCCAGCAGGGTAATATGCTAATCAATCCATGTATTAAGATGGAAGAAGACCGCTGGATGAATATTTTTTTCTTTGTTCTTCGACTTTTATATTGGAGTTCTAAATGCCTGATTTGAAGAAGAAAGAGCCATTAAAGATTTTTACACATCAGTATCCGAAATGGTTATTCGATCACCCACGATGGATTCGTCTGATTTATCTATCCAATTATCTAACACAACTTCGAAAGTGGCATATCTCGAAACGACTCAAGAAGTTATTAGCAAAAAAAGGCGACTCATTTTCTCTGCTGGATGTTGGGTGTGGGGAAGGTCAATTTCTTTTTCCTTACGCAGCTGCCCATAGAAACAGCTTTTTTAAGGGACTGGATCGTGCTGAAACCAATATTTCATTTTGTAAGCAATATGCAAAAGTACAGCAGTACACACATGTTGTTTTTGAGCAAACAGAGATTGAATCTTTTAATGAGTCAGATAAGTATGATGTTTCCTTGTGCTTATCTGTTTTACCCTACTGTACAAATGATGATGCAGCATTGGCTCAATTGTATAAAGCCATGAAGAAAGACGGAGAACTTTTGTTGTATGTACCGGTAAATAATACCATACTATTACCTTTCTATAAGCGTATTATAAAAAAATATGATAATTATGAAAGCATCCAAAAAAATCAAAAAACATATACCGAAGAACGTGTAAAAGAACTCTTATATCAAAATCATTTTGCAATCACTGAAACAAAGAGCACATATGGCTTTTGGGGTAAATTGAGTAATGAGTTATTGAATAGTCATTTTATCCTTTTTAATGCATATGCCCTACCCTTGAAAATTATTGTACTGACTTCATTTATCATTTTTTATCCACTGATATTACTGTGTATGATTCTTGACTTTATGTTACCCGTTCAATCAGGAAACGGATTAATGCTTGTTGCCAAAAAATAATGGAGAAATGATGAGAGCTTTTTTAAAAACAGACAAAATGATACTTTCTTATCTTCAATATTCAAATTACGATTTATGAAACTACATACCAGTCGCGCTTTGCTATTTGTAATAGCAGTAGTAGCTTTTATCATTGTTAGTGCTTTTTCCATTAAAGAAAAAAACATGGCCGATCATGATGTTATTGGAAGATGGGATCTCACGGTAAACATGGGAGATCGAATAGCGCCGTCTTGGTTAGAGATCAAATTGTCTGGAATTAAAACCTTAGTGGGACAATTTGTGGCAGATGGAGGAAGTGCCAGACCCATTGCGCAAGTGCATGTGAAAGAAGGAAAGATTCATTTTTCCATTCCGCCACAATGGGATCGTACAGATAAGGAAATGGTATTGGAAGCAACGCTTGAAAACGATCTACTCAAAGGAACCATTCAGGCAAGTAATGGTAAAACTTATACGTTTACAGGAGAAAGAGCGCCATTGCTGAAGAGAACAAATCCGGTGGTATGGGGTGAACCTATTCAGTTGTTGAATAACAAAGATTTGAGTGGTTGGCACGGGCAAGGCAAAAACAACCAATGGCAAAATATCAATGGTGTATTAACCAGTGCTCGATCTGGAACCAATCTTATTACAGATCAAACATTCACCGATTTCAAACTGCATATTGAATTTCGTTATCCTGCAGGAAGTAATAGTGGTATCTATTTAAGAGGTCGCTATGAAGTGCAGGTAGAAGATAATGCCGGTAAAGAACCTTCTTCTACTTATTTCGGCGGTATCTATGGATTTTTAACGCCCAATGAAATGGTCGCCAAGTCGCCGGGTGAATGGCAGACTTATGATATCACTCTTATAGGCCGTAGGGTAACAGTGGTTGCCAATGGAAAAGCCATCATTGTTGATCAAATTATTCCAGGAATTACGGGTAGTGCTTTAGATAGTAAAGAAGGAGAACCGGGACCTATTATGTTACAAGGAGACCATGGTCCGATTGAATATAGAAATATTATACTTACACCGGCTAAATGATCATCATGATTGGTTTATCTACTGAATTGGTTTTGTGGTCTACAGATAGGTGGCCCTCATCGAAGTGATTTTATGAACTGGATACATACGGGTACTTTCGCCATAGAAATTATTCATTCAGAAAATAAAGAACGATCAGCTATTATCCGGGGGGATTATTATTGACTTGTTTTTATAACCCTAATGAATATCAGGATCCGCCATAGGCGGATCTTTTTTTTGAAACAAGTTGATAGAAACGCCCTCAGTTTGTTTTGCTCTTTCATGAATCTGCAATGATTTTTTATAGTATCTTATGTGGTCAATACAACTGATTATGCATAAGAAGCTTGCCCTATGGTCCATCACAGTAGGATTGGGTGGATTGTTATTTGGTTTGGATGTGGCTGTTATATCCGGCGCTGAACAAGCCATTCAATCTTTATGGAACCTAAGCGACTGGATGCATGGAACTGCCATTGCCATGGCATTGTATGGAACTGTGTTTGGTGCTGCCTTGGGAAATATTCCCGCTAATCGTATTGGGAGAAAAAAAACATTGTTCTGGATTGGTATCTTATTTCTGGTCACTTCTGTTGGTGCCGCGCTGGCGCAGGATGTGTATACATTTATGGTCTTTCGTTTCTTAAGTGGACTGAGTATCGGCGCTTCTTCTGTGGTGGCACCCGTGTATATCTCTGAGATAGCACCACCGAAATATCGTGGCAGAATGGTGATCTCTTTTCAGTTGAATGTAGTGGCAGGAATTTTACTGGCTTATTTTTCTAATTATTTATTACAAGGATTGGGTGGCGAAAATGACTGGAGATGGATGTTGGGAGTGGTTGCTGTTCCTTCTCTTTTATTTTCAGTGATGATGTTGTTTACACCCGAAACACCACGGTGGTTGGTATTGTATAAAAACGATGCAGCGGCGGCCAAAAAAGTATTGGCTATTACCGGTGAAGCAACCGATGCCATGATTGATGCCATTCGGAACTCAGTGACTCAGGTGAAAGAATCACTGTTCTCTAAAAAATTCATGGCACCGCTGGTATTGGCTTTTCTGATCGCTTTCTTTAATCAGATGTCGGGCATCAATGCCATCATTTATTTTGCCCCCAAAGTTTTTGAGATGGCGGGTATTGAAAGAAGTGGAGCGTTGTTATCATCAGTAGGTATCGGTGTTGTGAATCTTATTTTCACTATTACGGGCTGGTACCTGATCGATCGTTTTGGAAGAAAATTATTGATGTATGTAGGCTCTGTGGGTTATATCATTTCTCTCACACTGATCGCAGTGTCTTTTAATGCGGCAGATAAAACGATGATCGTGTATTATGTATTTCTGTTCATTGCGGCGCATGCGGTTGGACAAGGTGCTGTGATCTGGGTGTTTTTATCAGAGCTATTCCCCAACTCAGTTCGTGCCAGTGGCACTTCGTTTGGATGTCTCACGCACTGGGTGTTTGCGGCATTGGTTGCACAGGTCTTTCCTTTCTTTGCCGCCAATGTTCCCGGTACTTATATCTTCGGATTCTTTGCATTCATGATGTTCCTACAATTACTATATGTATGGAAGATGATGCCTGAGACCAAGGGGGTTGCGTTAGAAGATATGGAACAAACAATTGTGTTACATTAACAAAACACATGTTCCTTTGTTATAACGTTAAACAAAAGGAATATGTTGAAGCTACTGGCAGGGATTATTGCAATTATTTCAACCATTACGTTACAGGCACAAGCCCCCCAACAAGGAAGTTTGTCGGGTACACTGATTGATAAAAATACCTTAAGACCTATAATAGGTGCCGGTGTTTTACTCAATCCTTCTAATCGTGCTACGATAACCGATTCGGCTGGTATCTTTCGCTTTAGTGGTTTAGTGCCCGGTTCTTATAATATTACGATTACCTCACTTGGCTACAAAGTGGTCTCTCTCAATAATGTACTTATCACCAATGGAAATATCAATGTGATCACTTTAGAAGCAGAGCCTATGGCTTCTTCTTTGGCTGAAGTAACCGTTTCAGGAAGAAGAGCTACTGCCAGGGCTGCCAGTATTGAAACACCATTGAGTGTTCAAAAAATGACCACAGAAGAGATCAAGAGAAACCCGGGAGGAAATTTTGATATCAGTAAAGTGGTTCAATCGTTACCCGGAGTTGGTGGTGGTGTAGGTGGCGGCGGTTTCCGTAATGATATCATCATTCGTGGCGGCGCACCCAATGAGAATGTGTATTATTTGGATGGTATTGAAATACCTGTAATCAATCACTTTGGTACACAAGGAAGTGGTGGTGGGCCCCAGGGTATTTTGAATGCTAATTTTATTGAAGAAGTAAAACTCAGTTCCAGTGCATTTGATGCACGTTATGATAATGCGTTGAGTAGTGTATTGCAGTTCAGACAAAAATCGGGTAACGATAAGCGAACACAGGGTAATGTGATCTTAAGTGCAACAGAGCTGGCACTGACATTGGATGGTCCCTTGGATAAGAAAACAACCTATCTCGCTTCTGTTCGAAGAAGTTATCTGCAGTTGTTATTTCAAGCCATTGATTTACCGATCAGACCCAACTACTGGGACTTTCAGTTTAAAACCACCACCAAGATCAATCCTACCACAACCCTGAGTTTTTTAGGATTGGGCGCCATTGATGAATTCAAATTTGCGGCACCTAAATCAGCTACGCCAGAAAAATTATATGTCATCAATAGTAATCCCATCATCAATCAATGGAATTATACGATTGGTGTCAGTTTGAGAAAATTGACCAAGAAAGGTTTCTGGAATTTGGCATTGAGCCGGAATACATTGAATAATAATGTTGAGAAGTTTGAAGACAATGAAAAGCCATCGCCTGCTACGCAAACCTTATTAACGGATAGTCGCGAAACCGAAAATAAATTACGTTGGGACATGACCACCAATACTGCTACCGGATGGAAGATCAGTTATGGCGCCATGGTGCAGTACGTAGATTTCAATAACGATTTCAATAATCTGTTCCGAAAAGAATTGCGCGATCAGAATGGCAATATCATTCAACCGGAACAGAGAATTATTGCCAATAGTAATACAGACTTTATTAAATACGGAGCTTTTATTCAAGGAAGTAAAAAAATATTTCAGGATAAAGTTGCTATTAGCGGTGGTATCCGTATGGATGCAAATAGTTTGAACAACAGCGAATCCAATCCATTGCAACAATTATCACCAAGGGTATCGTTGAGTTATGCCATTGCGCGCACCTGGAATATCAATGCCAGTATCGGACGATATTATAAACTGCCATCGTATACCCAACTGGCTTTCAGAAATGGAGGTGTTAATAATCCGGGCAACTATATTCAAAGCACACATTATGTGGCTGGGGTTGAATACATTCCCAGCAGCACATTTCGTTTTACTGTAGAAGGGTTTTACAAAAATTATTCAGATTATCCGGTGAGTGTATTGGAAGGCATTAGTTTAGCGAATAAAGGAACGGAGTTCGGTAGTATCGGTAATGAAGCAGTGACGCAATCAGGAAATGGAAGAGCGTATGGTATGGAAATTTTCATGCAGAAAAAACTCACCAAACGATTCTTTGGCATTCTCAGTTATACATTATACAAATCTGAATTTACCAACAGCAGTGGTGTGTACTTACCGGCAGGTTGGGACAATGGACAACTCCTCAGTATCACCGCAGGTTATAAATTGCCACGCAACTGGGAGTTAGGTATCAAGTTCCGTTATCAAGGTGCTGCGCCATTAACGCCTTTTGATCTGGCAGCTTCTCAATTGAATTACCTGAGTGTGGGAACAGGTATTTTGGACTATAGTCGATTTAATGCGAATCGTTTACCTGCTTTTAATTCCAGTGATATTCGCATCGATAAAAAATGGAACTATCGCAAAACCACACTCAATGTGTTCATAGATATTACCAACTGGTACGGTTCTAAGATCAATGGTATACCACAATATACATTCCAGCGAAATGCGGATAATACTGCATTCCTAACTACCAACGGACAACCCATTGCACCCAATGGCAGTAATGCGATACCCTTGATATTATCCAACGCCGAAGTACAAATCACACCCACTTTTGGTTTGATAGTAGAATTCTAAAATAAAAGAGGCTGTATCACAAATATGATGCAGCCTCTTTCTTTTACCATGGACCATGGACTATCGACCATGGTCTACAGCTATCACCCATCTCAAGAATCTCTCTACGGCCTCGCATAAGCCAACCGCATGACCCTTTCCGTCTGATAATACCCATCAATACCCAATGAAGTAATCGATTGATATTTTTCTAATGGAAGAAATCCATCTGCTTCTCGATCATCTTTTTCCAGATAAACCGATTCGATATAACCGGTCACCAAAAAAGTTCCGTTACCGGAAATGGGAATGATTTCAGAGAGAGAAAGTTGGTATTGAATATGACTATCTTTTACAAATGGAGCTATACAATCTTCACGCCATAACATATCCAGACCTACTGCTTCAAACTCATTGACAGATGCATCATATTTCGCGCTGGTTTGATGTGCCTGTTCAATGATACCGGGATGAATATGATTCATGGTGTATACGCCTGTTTCTTCTATGTTTCGAATGGTATCAGGTGCTGCAGCTTTGGGTCTGTTGATAAAGCCAATCATGGCAGGATCGGCACCCAAGTGAACGATATTGCTGAAGATGGCCAAATTCGGAATTCCATCTTTACTTTTCGTACCGATCAGGCAAACACTTTTGAATCCGCTTAAGCTATTGATAAAGTTGGCACGGTAAAAACGGTCCCAGGATGCAATGGTTGATTTGTTGATTTCAATCATGAAGAGAGTAACAATTGAATACTGAATAGGTTGAATTAAACTTTTTATTAGAAAATTTGTCGAATAAAACAAACAGTTCCTGTGAAACCCATCTATTCTTTTGTATTTCTGTGTGTGCTGATGTCTGTGTCTTGTAGCAAAGACTTACCGGCAGTAGATCCGGCACCTCCTGGTACTAATACAGCATCATTGTATTTCCCAACATCTAACTGGGAAACAGTAACACCCGCTTCACTGAACTGGAATACCACTTCATTGAATGAGGCATACACGTATCTGCAACAAAAAAATACCAAAGCATTCATCATACTTAAAAATGGTAAGATCGTTGCTGAACAATATTTTGGAACCTTTACCGCAGATAGTAACTGGCAATGGGCTTCTGCAGGAAAAACCATGACCGCTTTATTGGTAGGTATTGCACAAGAACAAGGCCTACTCAATATCAATAACAAGACTTCTCAGTATTTAGGTGCCGGATGGACTTCCCTGCCACTTGCGAAAGAAAATCTGATCACCATTAAGCACCAGTTGAGTATGACCACGGGTTTGGATGATGGCGTTGCAGACAATCATTGCACTACACCTGCTTGTTTGCAGTACAAAGCAGATGCGGGTCAGCGCTGGGCATATCACAACGCACCATATACATTATTGGATCAAGTGATTGAAAAAGCAAGCGGACTTACCTACAACCAATATTTCCAACAAAAAATTCGGGATCGGATTGGTATGAATGGACTTTGGATCAAGTTAGGCTATAACAATGTGTATTTCAGTAATGCCAGAAGCATGGCTCGTTTTGGATTGTTGTTGTTGGCAAAAGGAAAATGGAATGGAACACCGATTCTTGCGGATACGAATTATTTAGCTGCTCAAATCAATAGTTCTCAAACCATCAATCCATCTTACGGATATTTAACTTGGCTCAATGGCAAGAGTAATTATATGTTGCCAACAGTTCAGTTTAGTTTTAACGGAAATCTTGTACCGAATGCACCTTCAGATTTGTATGCTGCATTGGGAAAAGACGATCAAAAAATATATGTAGAGCCCTCGCAAGGATTGGTGGTGATACGCATGGGAGAATCGGCCGGACAATCACAATTGGCGCTTAGTAGTTTTGATAATGAGTTATGGGGTAAGTTAAAAGCTGCCGGGGTTTTTTAACCGAACCCAAATCAATGAACCGGGTTCCGGAATATTTTCTTGTGTATGTATTACAATAGAGTAGTCGCCATGTTTGGCTGTTACAGACCAATAAGAGCCGCAGAATAATACTTTTTCAACGACACAATCCATTGCATTTGTATGATCATCTGTGATGGTCAGCTGCTCCGGTCGGATGCAAATAGTAGAAGAGGTATTGTCAATATTCCAATATGCTTTGAAAGGATCTTCTAATAATGTATAGGCACCAAAGAGTCCGGCAACATAAGCGTTTACGGGATGATAGTAGATTTCTTGTGGTGTTCCCTGTTGAATGAGTTGTCCATTTTTCAATACTAAAATGCGATCTGCCCAACTCAAGGTATCAACAGGATCATGTGATACCAATATGCAAGTTGTTTTTAGTTGCTGACTGATGGCATGTATAACAGTATTGATGATCTGTTTGTGTGGGATATCTAAATTGGAGAAAGGTTCATCCAATAACAATAGCTGAGGTATGCCCACTAACAATTTTGCCAAAGCAATTCTTTGACGTTCACCCCCAGAGAGTTCATCATTTTTTCTTTGCAATAAATGATCTACCTGACAAACCTTATACAATTGTGCAGCGGATTCCGGTGACAATTCATTTTGATAACTCAATAATTCATGCACTTTGTAATTATTCCGCAGTTCATAGTGCTGAGATAAGTAAGCGATACCCGGATGTCCGGGAAGTAAAGTAACAGGCGGACTCCAAACTCTTTCCCGATTGAAATACACTTTACCGCTATCGGGGGCAATATGTCCCGCAATGATTTTAAGCAAAGTACTCTTCCCTGATCCTGTTTCTCCTACAATGGCTAGTTTTTGTTGTGCAGGTAATTGAAAGCTGATAGGCTGAAGTATGGGTTGATGAGCTTCAATCTTACTGATATTGTCAACTTGTAATAATATATGAGGGTGAACCGTTTCCTGCTGCACGATGAACTGATTGAGAATGCGTCAAAGGTAATGATGAAAACGGAACCGTATTATGAATGTGTGGCTCTTTGTAAACGGTCATTGATCGATCTTCCTAAACCCTTATCAGGAAAGCGTTCTGCTATAATGATATCTAATTGGTGATGATCCAATCGATGCATGGCTGCATATAAATTGGATGCAGCTTCCTCCATCGATCCACTAACAGATAAGGTTTCAATAACAGCAGCCTGATCACTTGTATGAGTATGATCAAACAACATCAACCCAATTTTTTTGCCGGCATTTTCAGCGATACTCTTTTCAATGTCGCTGCTCAGTATGGTAGTGGTAGAAGGTGCATAATGACGCAATAACATACCGGGTGCATCCGGATTTTCTTCATTGCGAATATATTCTTGCAGTGGTCCGGTTATTTTTTCAATCTCTTCAATCGCCAATGAACCATAACGGTAAATGATGGCACCGTCTTCATTGAAACCAATGATGGTAGACTCAATTCCTTTTTTACAAGGACCACCTTGCAGAATAAACGGAAATTCATCTTTGAAATAAGCGGCTACATGTTCAGCGGTTGTTGGACTGATACTGCTGAACGGATTAGCACTTGGTGCTGCAAGTGGAAAAGGAAGTTGTTGCAATAGTGATAAGGTCACAGGATGATTCGGAACACGAATGGCAACGGTATCTTTTCCTGCGGTAATGATATCCGGAATGGTATCTTTTTTAGGCAATAAGAGTGTGAGTGGACCGGGCCAAAATTTTTCAGCCAATTGCTTTGCAAGAGGAGGAATAGTTGTAGCTACTTTTTCCATTTGACTGACATCAGCAATATGAACAATCAACGGATTAAATAGCGGTCTTTGCTTTACTTCATAAATACGCCTGATGGCTTTTTCACTGAAGATATTACCCGCCAGTCCGTACACCGTTTCAGTAGGAATGGCAGCCACTTCGTTATCTAGTAAGCTTTGTGCAACGAGATCGGTATCGTGGGTAATTGTGGGCATAAGGTTATAGGCTGCGAGCCATGAGCTACGAGCTTTGAGCTGCAAGCTACAAGGAAAATCATTTCGGTGAACTTTAGACAGCTAGTAACAAGAAAATCTTAGTGAAGAGCTTACTCTCTAAAAAAACTAAAAGCTCGTAGCTCATGGCTCGCAGCTCACAGCTACAGACTCAACACACTATTACTCGTCCCATAACCATTCACAATTTCTCCGTCTGCTTCGGGTTCGTTGATCCATTCTGTTTCGTTGAGCAGGTAGCGGAATTCGTGTTGGGTAGACTTAGGTAATTGTACTTCTGCGGTGAAGCTGCCGTCTTTTTTCTTTTTCATGGGAATCGGATTTTTCCAATCTCCATTCAAGCCCAGAATTGCAGCGCTTTCTTTATCTTCTATTGCGAGGGTGAATTTTACTTTTGAGTAGTCTTTTGTTTTGTAGATGGTTTTCTGAATCATATTCGGTTGTTTGCTTGCCCTTAATACAAAAAGTGGGGAATGGTAACCCAAGGGGGCTGCGAGCTATGAGCTACGAGCCGCGAGCTTTTTGTTTTTTGTAAAAAAAACAAATGTTTGTAAGCCCCTCGTATACCAAGCTCGTAGCTCGAGGCTCGTAGCTCAAAGCTCATCTTGCAATCAACAACCCAAACCCAATCAACGTAATCACCACATGTGCAATGAGCCATATGCGCTGGTAGAGGGGTCTTTTGCCGAAGGGGATTTTGGCATTGAAAGGTTCGAAAATGGGGGCTAGTCCCCAGAATACAACGGCGTTGCTGTAATCTTTGGTGAAGAGAAAATATATTCCTGCCAGTACGAAAACACCGTAGGCTATTTTCTCAAATTTACCGGATACCGGTTTTGTATTGGCTGAAGCTTCCATCATTCTGTTTTATTGATTAGTTGCAAGGAGTTGATGAAAATTACAGGGTTAATTTTTTTCTTTGAGATCGTCGATATTTTGCTTGAGTAGTTTTAGGTGCTGACCAAAAGCTTTATGGCTTAACCATTTGGCTAAATAATAACCTGCCGGAGTTAGTACTGCTATGCAAATCAATAAAGCCCAGATCATGATGGGTTTTGACATGATTTCATCGACTGATTTTTGTGCACCGGCAACACCTCCCAACATAAAACCACCGGCAGCGCTTACGGGATAAATAATGAGTCCCGCCCATTTTTGTGAACTGATCCATTGCTGGATATTGGTATAATGCCGTTGCATTTCTTCGAGTAATGAAAGCGTTTCTACATTGCCATCAATGGCTTTACGCAATCGAAAAGCGCCGGCGGTGGCCCACACTGTAAAAATCAATACTGCAGCAATACAGGTTTGTATCTGCCAGTAGGGAAAGAAGATGAGAATAAAAATATAGAAACACGCAATGATGATGCCCATGATACCATTGAGCAACAAATTTTTACGAATCGTACTCAATGGATTTTTAGATTGCAGTTTATTCAATGCCTTTGGTTGTAGCAAAGACAGCAATGCTTCATCTGATTGTTCGTCAATATCTCTCCATGTTTTTTCTATACTCATGATCATTGCTTTAGTAAGTTGGCTAATTGTTGTTTACAACGATGCAGTTTTACAGCAACGTGATTCACGGTAATACCCAATACTTCTGCTATCTCAGGATTTTCATAACCATCGAGATGCATGGATATCAATGCGCGATCTGTTTCCGGAAGTGTTCGAATGGCTTTTCGCAATCGTTCTACTTCTTCTCTTTTCTGTGTTTGCTCTGAAGAAGCGCGATCCACTGCTTCCAAGGATTCCATATAATCGATGCGCGACGATTTTCTCTTTTGCGTTAATATGGTATTCAGTGAAATACGGTACAGCCAAGTACTGAATTTAGCATCGCCCCTGAAACTCGACCATGAACGCCAGGCCTGTAACAGTACTTCCTGATACAGGTCTTTCCGCTCTTCTGCATCATTGGCATAGAGTCCTACGAGCTTATAAATAATGCCCTGACTATTCTTGACCGCCTCTAAAAATTGTGCCTCGCTCAAATGACCGGTTTTCTTGGTAGTACAATTGTATATATAGTTAGTTGCAGAAGTGGAGGGGAAATTACAGGATGCTAGCTTCACGCTGCAAGCTACAAGCCGCAAGCTACAAGCCACAAGCCACAAGAGGCCATAAAACATGGTAAACGTTTGCCTATCAACAACTTGCAGCTTGAAGCGTGCAGCGTGCAGCTACAAGCCACAAGCCACAAGCCGCAAGTGCCCATAAAACATTGTAAAAGTTTACCTATCAACAACTTGCAGCTTGAAGCGTGCAGCGTGCAGCTACAAGCCACAAGCTACAAGCCGCAAGTGCCCATAAAACATTGTAAAAGTTTGCCTATCAACAACTTACAGCTTGTAGCCTGCGGCGTTATTTGTAGAAGTCAAGATTTAATCTGACAGTTGGGATTAATTTTAAGTAACCACACTT
>VFQR01000583.1_pt1 | contig 45290 bp, 33 predicted proteins | sample 3512321 | NCBI WGS metagenome assembly VFQR01 (sample SAMN10412374, study PRJNA504923) | tailings metagenome | isolation source: Relicate 3 Philex TSF1 revegetated site | place: Philippines: Tuba, Benguet | collected 2017-08-29 | reverse complement strand
GCTTAGTCCCGTTACTTCAGAAGCTTAGCGGCCCTTGGACTTTTGCAAGTGGCTCCTTGGACTGTCTTTTGCAAATGCGGAAATCGCCTCTTCGCGCGAGAAGCTGCATCGGCCGCGCTCGTGAAGAGCGTCCACAGAACGGGCGAGGCTGGCTGCCTTCTCTTCCACACGCAGAACGAACCATTGTGAGGTTCGTTTCGCGTGTGAAGCAGCGTCCAGAAGCCTTCGGAAACAAGTGATCGATTAACACCGCCAGAAGGACCGCTTCGCGGGCGCGTCTGAAGCGGGCGGCGCAGCGGAGCAGACCCACAAAGTTCCTTGATGTCGGGATCAGGCCACCGGTGCGGCGAAGCGGTCAAAGATAGACGGTCTGAGGCGAGTCCGCATTCCTCTCAATCAAAGCGCCTGGATCGTTCAGGTTCGAAAGCGAGTTTCAGCCGCGTAGCGCGGTCAAGCAGCCCGGCGCACAAATCGTCGCCGCTAATGTTTCGCAATTGCTCGTCGGATAGTTCTTCAATATGGGCTTTGTAATTCGCTTCGTGTTCGTCGCTCAGGAGGTGGGGGTCCAAAAGACTCGTGGCGGTGAGGCTGAAAGCCGCCGGGACACGAACATTCAGAACTTCGGGACCGTCCTCCGTCTTTTCGAGAACGACCGGACGGAGATGCGGGCTTCTTGGAGGATGGCGGCAGCTTGGCTGGCGTCTTCGGCATGTTGGTCCCATCCGCCCACAATGAAAGAACGCACGACGAAGGAATTCGCTTGCCAGTCCGCAGCGGGTACGCCCTGGGCGGCGTTGTGAGCGACACAGAGGCTGAGCCCTCTTCGCCCGCAATTCGGCGTCGTGCACGGGCCGAGCCTCTTCGCTAAGGTCCTCCTTTAGGATGGCCAGTAACTCGTTATCCGAGAGCGACGCGAAGTGTAGAGACAGTTGGGAAACAGACGGGTTCACTCCTAGATTGTCGTGCAAAGCAGACGTCGAAGATAGCGATCGTGAGGCAAAGTACGTGCGCGCGGAAGGAATTTCGACGGTTTCGCAAGAATCGCTTGCGCTTACGCAATGTGTAGGAGCCTTTCCGTGTAAAGACGCGCTAGAGCGCGATGCCTAGGCGTTGCGCTCACAATCAAATGTATGTAGGACGTTGCCATCGAGCCAGAGGTTGGTTCGGGGCAATGGCGTGCCTTGGGGCTGGTATTCTGTTGCCAATGCGCGATTCTCGGGGTGAAACGTTATGCTTGGCGGTGTTCGCTTTGACTTGCACGGGTGGACTGAGGGCTCAAACGGGTTGCCCGGCGCTGGCGTTCGATTCCGCGCATGTTATTTCCCAATCCGTCCGAGGACGCGACGTTGGGGCAGTTCCTAACAGCCTAGTTCTACGTCAAGGCGATGGGAGTTATTCGGAGTTTCGTTACCCGGAAGTTTCGCATTTACAAATGGGTACCCGAAGACTAGTGCAGACCGCAGCGAACTTAATCTCTCAGGGGGCCAATTGCGAGGGCGCAATCCGGCGCAGCGCGGGAACGGTGGCGTCAGACGTAGCGATTCGCCCGCGTCCGCACCTGAGGCGTTTCGGCGTGCTGCCGCTTGGGGCGGGAGGTTCCAAGCTTACGCTTGTGGGTATCGAAGGTCACAGCGGTTCGGAGGGCGCTATTTTCGATGCGATCAGCCCCGACCGGCAGAGCGTGAGCCGATCTCTTGGGATTAGGGCTCCCAACGCGCGGCGATTCCTTCCGGTCGATTTCAGCGGCGACGGAATTCTGGATCTCATTCTGTTTGGCGACGGAAGCCAGCCTGACCTCACAAGCGTGGCTTTTTATCAAGGCGGGGCCGACGGGAGCTTCACCAAAACGAGTAACCACGAGCTTAGAGGCGAACTGAGCTCAGTGGCGGCGCTCCGTATTAACAACGACAGCATGTTGGATCTTTCCGTATATACGCAGACCACCGAGATCATTGACGGATTGACATTTCCCATGACCCCTCGAATCCATACTCTTTTGAATCTGGGTAGCGGGCGCTTTGAAGTTCAGAGTTCGGGCCGGGATACATTCCATTGCTTAGCCGCCGCCGTCGCGGATTTCGATGGCGATGGCCTGGAGGATATCGCATGCGCAACGGCGACGGCGCAGATACGGTTTAGCAAGCGAATTCCCAACGGATTTCTGCCAGCTGGCGATATTGTGCTTTCGGGCGTGGTAGCCGACACCCTGGTGGCAGTGGACCTAAATCAAGACGCCAAGATGGACTTGGTTGCAGGGAGCAGTGGAGCGGTCTACGTACTCCTGGGGAATGGAAGTGGCTCTTTTACTCTTGGCCCAAGCTATGCGATTTCCGTTGGAGACCGGAGCTTAATCGTAGAGGATTTTGATCGAGACGGACGCCTTGATGTGGTAGTGGGCCACGGGGAACCGAATGCGTTGCTTTTCGTCGCGAACTCTTCACTCGAAGTGCTGTATGGCCTAGGGGATGGCCGGCTAGTGGGAACGCCTTCCCACGCTTTTCCACAGCCCGACAATCGGTATCCGCCATGGGCCGATTTCCTGGCGGGCAGTCCCAAAACATACTTGACTCTCCATACGACCGGTTATCTGACGGCGGTCGAGCACAGCGGCTCCGGTGCGCCTACCGTGCGCTTTCGCGAGCAGATCTTTCCCGTTTGGGGACCATATCTGAAAGTGGCGCAGGCCGATGCCGACGGAGACGGGCTTAAGGATCTGATCGTTGTACAGCTTTGGTCTGGCGTATACGTTTCGCGGAATTTAGGCAATGCCCGATTCGCCGCCGCGACGAAAGTGTTCTCGTGCCAGAGTTGCCTGGACGCGGCTTTTGACGACTTCAATCGCGATGGCAAAATGGACATCGCCTTAGGCATCAATTCGACACCGGGCGATGGCGCCAAATCGTTTGTTACTCTCCTCTGGAATGAGGGCCGCGGGACCTTTCGCGCCAGCCCTGAAATTGCCGTAGGCATGGACTTCAGCAAAGTCGCGAGCGGAGATTTGAATGGCGATGGGCTGCCAGACCTTGTCTTCGCTTTGAACTCTTTGTTTCGGGCCACGGATCTTCCGGTCTCGATTCTGCCGTCCACGACTCCCGGAGTCTTCGGCGCGCCCCTGCGCGTGACCGTGGGCATGCCACTAAGCAATTTCGCGATGCATGCGATACGAAAGATCACCGTTACCGATCTCAATGCCGATGGGAGGAACGAGCTTGCCGTTCAACTCGGCTACAACATTTCGACCGAGCCTGCCACCCGCTTACTCGCCTATTCGTTAGAACAGAATAGACAGCTCCGGCTGCGAGGGAATTTGTCAGTTCCCTACTGGCTGCAGGACAACAGTTTGAGCGATATCGACCGGGATGGCATACCCGACCTATTGGTCTCAAGCACAGGTTGGCAATTCGCGAAGGGTCGCGGTGATTTTACCGTGTCCCCGTTTCAGCCCGTCTTAGGACTGGCTCCATCGGAGCACTTCCAAATCGGCGATGTGGACGGCGATGGCCGTCTGGATCTTCTCGTCACCAACATGGCAGTGGATAACCGCGTGGCGAATCTGTCTGTCGCATTGAACCGGACGCCACGCCGTTCGAGCGCCGTTTCGAGCGCATCATTCAGCGTGGGGCCGATTGCGCAGGGTTCATTGTTTTCGATTTTCGGCGCCAGGTTTACGAGCTTCACGACCGCAAATATTAGTTCGACGCCGCCCACTGAATTGGGCGGGGTGTCGGTGACAGTTCGCGACGCGCGAGGCCGGGAGACCCGAGCGCCCATGCTCTTCGTTTCCGAAGGACAAGTGAATGCGATCATGCCAGCGGATGCGGCGTCCGGTCCCGCGAGTCTTCGGGTTCAGACGTGGTTCGGAAGCACCGAGCAGATCGACATTGAAATCGTAGATTTCCGGCCCGGACTCTTTGCTAGTGGCAGCGCGGGGCTCGCGGCCGCGAATCTCTTGCGGGTGCGGCAGGATGGCAGCCGGAGCGTTGAGGGGATCGTACGCTTGGACGCGCAAGGTAATTTGGTTGCAGCACCGATTGCCTTCGGTGGGAGCGGCGAGCAACTTTTTCTTTTGCTCTATGGGAGCGGCATTCGCGGGCGGAGCGGGACACCAGAAACCAAAGTATGGATCCTCGGGAAATCCTATACTCCGATCTACGCGGGTGCTCAAGGTGAATTCCCTGGGCTCGATCAAGTGAATGTTGCGCTCGATCCTTCGCTTTCCGGGGCCGGATTGGTGGACTTGCAGATTAGCCAGACGCTGGGCCAGGAGTTGCGAAGCAATGGGGTGAAAATCGCGTTTCAATGATGCGGCGGCGACTCGGCGCCGGGGGTTGCCTGGGATAGGTGCGGGCAGCGCGGACGAAGGGAAGGCGGCTGAGAGCTGGTTTAAGTCCGCCGGGACCGAGGTGGCCGTGTCGTTTTGGCAGCGTTTGGGCTCGCTTTGGGTTCCGTGCGGCCGTGGTGGCCCGGAGCGCAATCGAAATCAGTGCCGCGGTTTGTTGGCGCGGCGCCTAGAAATTGGGCGCTCTGATGTCGTCGAGCCAACGGCCGGCGATCCAAAGGAGTTCCTTTGCGCGATAGGCGGGATCCGGAATCGAGCGGGCAGTGGAAAGGGCTCTTGAGTAATCGTTGACGCCGAGAAGCGCGCTAACGAGTGAGGAAACGGCAGCATAGGTTGGATCGGGATTGGCCGAGACGATTTGATCGGCTAAGGCGAGCCGGTCGAATTGCACGGCATCCCCGATGAGCGGCCCGATGGCGTCGTCGCGGTACTTGCTTTGTTTGCGTTGGTTCCAGACAACTGGGGCGAAGGGGAAGCTCGAGGCGATTTCGTTGGCGCGGGTGAAGGTGGCGCGGGCGTCGGGTTCGAAGCCCGCCGAGGCTTGTCTCATCGCAAGGATGCTGAGGACCTGGATGCGGGGAATGGGAAGGCCGGGGACGGAGGCGGCGAGGTCCGCCGCATTGATTAGGAGGGCGCGCGCCCGATTCTTCGTACCGCTGGCGGCTATGATCGTGGCGGTGGAGCCCAGAGCTTCCGCTTTGGCGAGCTTGGAATCGGAGCCGGGCGTGGGAATCGCCTGGGCACAGATCTCCGAGTAGTCGCCGAGATTCCATTGGTTCATGATGTGCTGGACGCTGGCAAGGGCTAGGGCCTTCTGAAAGGGGGAGGCGGAGGCGGCGACGATGCGGTGGAGGGCTTCGGTGTTGCCCGAACGAAGGTTCGAATAGATTTCGTTGATGGCCTTCTCGTCAAAGGCGGAGCTGGCTTCGCGATCGGTGGGAGTCTGCAGAGTGAAGCTGTTGGGCGTGATGGGAAAGCGACTGGAAAGAGATGGCGTTGGAGGCCGGCCGGGAAGCGGGATGGTTTTCGTGGAGATGGCAATGGGAGCGTCGTCATCGACGAACCTGAGGCCCTGCGTGAGGACGTTCCTGGCACCGGTGCGCTTGGCAGGATCGGTGACGCGGGGCAATAGAGCCTGGGCCGCGAGGTAAGTTTGTTTGGCCTTCTGTTTGTCGCCGAGACGCCAGAGTAGGTTCGCGTAAACGTTGAGTACACCGACTTTGTCGCTTGGATTCCTAAGAGAAGCCAAATAGGAGTCGACCCGCTGCGATTGACCATAGACTGCCCAGGCCTTCCAGAGGTAATACGGGGGCATTTCGTTCGCGGGGAGGTACCGTTTAACGATGTCTTCGGCTTCCGCAACATAGCCAGCGCGGGCGAGCAGATGAGCGGCCCGATCTTGCGGGGATCCCCAGCCTGGGATCTTGCGGCCGTCTTTGGCGAGATCGACCACTTCGAAGATGATGTCGCGGACTTCTGAGTGCGGAGGCTGGGCGGCGAGCCAGGGGCAGGCGAGGAAGGGTATCAGGAGGCGCAGTTGCATCAGGCGAAATTGGAGCGTAGCACGGGTGCTTAGGTAAGTACGGACCGGCTAATAGGTTCGCCTGATACCGATCTGTCATGGACAATTGGGAGAATGTGGCAGTACATGAGTATTGGGGACGAGGTAAAGGTTGGTGATGGCGTTAACGCTTGAGCGCATCGAGGCGCTGGCGCCGGATCAGGCTTCGTTGGGGGCGGCGAAGAAGTTACTGAAGGCGTCGAATTGGCCGACGCTGGCTTCGGGGGAGGGGCTGCTTTGGGGCGAGTGCCAGGGATCGGGTTCGACTCCCTATCGCGTGGCGGTGCAGGAGGAGGATGCGGGTTACAAGTGCACTTGCCCGAGCCGGAAGTTTCCGTGTAAGCATTCGCTGGCGTTGATGTGGATGCGGGTGGATGGCTCGGTGACGTTTCCGCCGGCGCCGGTTCCGGATTGGGTGAAGGATTGGCTGGCGCGGCGGCGGGGCCCGAGCGCTGCCGCGAGCGGGGCCGACGCTGGGGGCGCCGAAGCGCCGAAAGCGAGGGCGTCAATCTCGTTGGCCGCGGATGCGGAGACGGAGAAGGCGAGCGATCCCAAGGCGGAGAAGCGCGCCGCCGAGGCTCGCGAGCGAAACAAACAAGCTCGTGAAGAGGCCGTGCTTGCCGGGCTCGAGGAACTCGATATCTGGCTGCGCGACCAGGTGCGGGCGGGGATGCTGCATTTCGTGAATCAAGCGGCGCAGTCTTGCCGGACGATCACGCAACGGCTGGTCGATGCGAAAGCGGGTGGGCTGGCGAGCCGCTTGGATTCGCTGGTGGCGCGGCTGTATACGTTGCCCACGCCGGCACGGCCGCAGGCGGCGATACGCGAGCTGGGACAGATCTATTTAATTAGTCAGGCGTATCGCCGTGGAGCGGACTTGAGCGGTGACGACGGGGTTGCCGCCTTGTTGGCGGATGTGCGGCAAGCGGTGGGCTGGCCGGTGACGCGGGAAGCGCTCTTGCAGGACCCGGAGACTTTGCGGGTGCGCGGCAGTTGGCGCGTCTTCGCGGTACGGTCGGAGGTGCAAGCGGACCGGCTGCGGCGAGTGGAGACGTGGTTATCGCTCGAAGGCGGAACGGCGAACGCGAGTTTGTATGCGGTGCTTATCGACTTTACGCCGGTCTCCATGGGAGCGGCCGCCGGCGGTTATCTGCCTGGCGATCGTATCGAAGCGGAACTCGGCTTTTACAAGTCGAGTTTGCCTATGCGGGCGCAAATCATCAGCACGCTGGGGGGCGCAACGGGAAGCACGGAAAGTATCGCGATGCCACGGCTGCGTTTGCGCGAATCGTATGCGCGCTATGAGGAGGCTTTAGCGAAGCTGCCGTGGTTGGGAACGATGCCGCTGAGTTTTCAGTCGGCGCGCGTGCGCAGGAGCGGCGAGCGGCTTTATTTGCACGACAGCGAAGGGGCCTTCAGTCTACCGTTGCCTGCGTCGCAATCGGTGCAAGCCTTGCCGTTGGCGGCGCTGGAGAGCATCGACGGAATCGGCTTGTGGGATGGATATGAATTCGTTCTGACGTGGGCGGAGACGGATTGGGGGCTTTGGCGGCCGTAATGCGATATGGAACGCTGCGAGCGACGGTGTTGCCCGTGTTGCTGGAAGGCAGCGCCCGGCGCCCCTTCGACGCAAGGGTTGCGGATGCGTTGCGTGGGCAATCCGACGCGGAGCTGGCCGCGCTCAGCTTGTTGGGGCAGGCTCTGCAGTTCGCGGGGCCAGCGCAGCCCGAGGCATTTTTCAGCGAGGCTTCGGTTTCCGACGAGCGACGGGTGGTTCCGGATGCGGTGCGGCGCCCGCTGTTGCGGCTGCTCGCCGCGAAGATGGGCACGCCTAGCGCAAGCGTGGCGCTGGCTCGCGCTTTCCAGCGCTTGCGACTGCGGCCTCATCCGTTCGATTTGCCCGCGATGGACTCCTTCGTGGCAGCTCATGCCGGGAAGCTGGGAGCGACTGCCCAGCAATGGGCGAATCGAGAAAGGCCCGAGGAGATCCAACTGAGTTACTTCGAAGCGGAAGATCTCAGCGCGGAGAACTGGACGCAGGCGACGCTTTCGCGGCGCGTGGAGTTTCTTCGCAAGCGGCGCGCGGAGAATCCAGAGGCGGCGCGAATACTCGTGGAGTCGCGATGGGCGGATGAAGAGGCGGAAGCGAGATTTCGATTCTTGCAAGAGTTGCAGCCGGGATTGAGCGTGAGCGACGAGCCCTTTCTCGCGACCTTAGAAAAGGACCGGGCTCCGAGAGTACGGACGCTCGCGGCAAGGCTTCTCTCGCGTTTGGGGGCGGGCGGCGAGAACCTAGCGCTGCGGGCTTGCCTGGAGCGCATTAAGGAAGGGAAGAGCGGGCTTTTGCGCAAACGCAAGACGCTTCAATTGGAAGTTCCCGCGGATGTAAACAAGACCGGAGTGTCGCGATGGATCGTGCAAAGCTTCGCGGAGGTTTCGGCGGGAGAGCTAGCGAGCGCGCTCGGGCTCACGGAAAACGAATTGGTTGAGGCGGCGGAGAAGGACCAGGAGCTTTCGTTCGCGATCGCGGTGATAGGGAGCAATGAGGGGCGCTTGGATTTAGTGGAGGCGGCGGTGGGCGCGGCGCCGAATGCGTGGGAGCACATGGCGAATGCCGGGTTCGAAACGCTTGGCGCTCGAAGTGAGGAAGACCGGCAGAGATGGGCGAGTATCCTAGCGCGACGCTACGGCAAGGAACTGCCCTTGAACTTCCATCCGTGGGCATGGATGCATGCGGTGGTGGATACGGAATTCGAGCCCGATCTCATGTCTGTGTTGCTGCGAGGGGGATTCGTAACGACGGCGATGGGGCGGGAGGGTGAGAGCGAGGCGTGGGCGGAACTTTTCACGGCGATGTGTCCGAAGCCGACGCGGCAGGAGTTGCGGCAGAAGTTGGGCGAAAGCGGTGGAAGCGTGGGCGTTGCGATCGCATTACTGGAAATTCTCGATGAGATGGAGAAAGGTGGAAATCATGGCTAAACAGAATGCGCAGAACGCACCGGACTTGCACAGCGGAAAGAGCGCGGAGCGTTTGCGGCGAAGCGCCGAGGAGATTTACTCCGAAGAATTGGCGGCGCTGGCGAAAGGCGACGAAGCGCGGCCGGCGAATTGGCGCTTGGCGCCGAAGGCGGTGGTCACTTTTATCGTGGGCGGCAAGGCGGGAGATGGCACGGCGATTTCGGCCAAGTATGTCGGTAACCGGCGATTGATTGAGAGCGCGGTGGCGACGCTGGCGACAGACAGGGCGCTATTGCTTTTGGGGTTGCCGGGGACGGCGAAGTCTTGGGTATCGGAGTTGTTGGCGGCGGCTATTTCGGGATCGTCGCAACGCATGGTGCAATGCACGGCGGGCACGGACGAGAATCAGATTCGATACGGCTGGAACTACGCGATGCTGCTGGCCCATGGGCCTTCGCGGGAGGCGCTGGTGAAGACGCCACTGGCACGGGCGATGGAGGAAGGAAGCGTGGTGCGTCTGGAAGAGCTGACGCGCATGGGTTCGGACGTACAGGATACGTTGATCACGATTCTTTCGGAGAAGGCGATGCCGATACCGGAGTTGGACGATGCCATTGAAGCGAAGCGCGGGTTCAACGTCATCGCGACGGCCAATAACCGGGATAAGGGCGTGAACGACTTGTCGTCGGCATTGAAGCGGCGTTTCAATGTGGTGGTTCTGCCGTCGCCGGCGAGCTTGGAGGAAGAAGCGGGCATCGTGGTGAAGCGGGTGCTGGAGGTGGGATCGAGTTTGGAATTGCCGCCGATCCGTCCGTCGGATGAGGAGTTGATGCGTATCGTGACGGTGTTCCGGGAGTTGCGCGACGGAAAGACGCTGAACGGGAAAACGAAGTTGAAGTCGCCGAGCGGTTCGTTGTCGACGGCGGAGGCGATATCGGTGGGTGTGAGCGCGTGGGCGTCGGCGGCGCACTTCGGGGATGGGTCGCTGCGCGCCGAGGATCTCGCTCCGAATTTGGTGGGCGCGGTGGTGAAGGATCCGGTACAGGACACGGTGGTGTTGCAAGAGTACTTGGAGAGCGTGGTGAGGACGCGGGACGGCTGGGCGGATTTGTACGCGGCGATTCGCGAGGTGCTGTAAGGGATCATGGCCGCGGCGGCAGAGCAACGAGTTCACGTCTTTGGGATCCGGCATCATGGCCCGGGGTCGGCGGCATTGCTGGTGGCCGCGTTGGAAGCCGTGGATCCGGAGGTGGTGTTGGTGGAGGGACCGCCCGAGGGAGACGCGTTGATCGAGCATATGGGCGACGTGGATATGAAGCCGCCGGTGGCGATGTTGTTGCACGTGGGGGAGGAGCCGAGCTTGGCGAAGTTCATGCCATTCGCGGAGTTTTCGCCGGAGTGGCAAGCGATACGTTGGGCGCTCGAACGGGGCCGGCGGGTGCGTTTCATGGATTGGCCGGCGGGGGTTTCGCTGGGCCAGTTGAAGGCGGAGACGGAGATGGTGCAGGTTGTGGAGAAAGAGACGGCAGACGAGCCGCCTGAAGGCGAGTCGTGTGAAGAGGCTGTTGACGCATTCGACGCCGATCCTCCCGGCTCTGATCCTCTCGACGTACTGGCGGCCGCCGCGGGATATGAGGACGGGGAAACATTCTGGAACGGGTTGATTGAGCAGAACGGTCTGCAAGGGGATGGCGCGCTAAAGATCTTTGCGTCGATTGAAGCCGCGATGTCGGCGGCGCGGGGACTGGAACTTGGGGGCGGCCGCGGGGCGGAGCGGAGACACCGGGAGAGCGCGATCCGCGAAGCATTCATGAGGAACAACATGCGCGCGGCGCTAAAGGAAGGCGAGGGGACAATCGCCGTGGTGTGTGGGGCTTGGCACACGCCGGCGTTGCGGGCCAAAATAAAGGCCGCCGACGATCGCGCGACGGTGAAGGATCTGCCGAAGCTCAAAGTCGAAGCGACGTGGGTGCCCTGGACGGACAGCCGTTTGAGCGCGTATTCGGGATACGCAGCGGGAGTGATTTCGCCTGGCTGGTACCGGCATCTTTGGGGCTTGTACGCGGGCGGCAGAGTTCCTAGCGTGGAAGAGTTCGCGGCGGTGTGGCAATCCCGCACGGCGTTTCAGTTGCGGCAGGAGGGCTACGCGGCGCCCACGGCTTCAGCGATCGAAGCCGCTCGATTGGCGTTGGGCCTCGCGGCGTTGCGTGAGCTTCCGATGCCAGGGTTGGCGGAGATGCGCGAGGCGTCGCTCGCGGCATTGTGCCATGGCAATCCAGTTCCGTTGGGAGTGCTGGAACGCAAGCTGTATATCGGCGAGCGCGTGGGCGAGGTGAGCGAGAGGGCGCCGCAGAATCCATTGGCGCGGGACTTGGCGGCGTGGCAGCGCAGGACCAGGCTCAAGCCGCAAGACTTGGATCTGGAAGTCAAGCTCGATTTGCGATCCGAGGCGGGGTTGTTGAAGTCGACGTTGTTGCACCGGCTGCAACTGATCGCCGTGCCTTGGGGAAAGTTGCTCGATGCGCAGGCGGGGCGCGGCACATTCCGGGAAGTGTGGATGCTGCGTTGGGACCCGGCGTACTCGGTGAGCTTGGCGGAAGCGGTGGTGCATGGGGTAAGCATCGAGGAAGCGGCGAGCAATTGGACCTTGCAGAAGGCGCGGGCGAGCGCTTCGGTTAAGGATCTGGCGAACTTGATTCAAGCGGCGCTCGTGGCGGAACTGCCCGATACGGCGACGGCCTGCATCGCGTTGCTGCAAGCGGCGGCGGTGAACGCGAGCGAATTGAACGACCTGATGCAAGCGGTGGCGCCATTGGTGAAAGTGTTGCGTTATGGAAGCGCCCGCCGTTTGCCCGAGGAGGCATTGCGGGCTCTCGCGCATTCGTTGAGCGTGGAAATCAACGCGGGCGTGCGGCTTGGATCGCGCGGTTTGAATCAGGAGGGCGCGGCGGCGCGAGGCAGGGCAATGGAAGGCCATCACGAGGCTCTGCGGCTGTTGGGGGATCAGGCGTTGCTCGATTCGTGGAATTCCGAGTTGGGAAAGATCGTCGAGGATGACGGGGCGACGCCCGCGATCGCGGGAGGGGCGTTGCGGATGTTGCACGAGGGAACGGTTTGGCCATTGCCTAGGATCGCCGTCGAGTTTGCACGGCATACGGGGGCGCGGCAAGCGAAGGAGTCTGGGGAATTCCTGGAAGGATTTTTGCGAGGCGGGGCGGAAGTGTTGTTACAGGATGCGCCTCTGTTGCAGTTGCTCGATGAATGGCTTTGCGAGTTGGAGGAGAAGGACTTCAACGATTCGCTACCGGTGCTGCGGAGAAGTTTTTCGAGCTTTGAAAACGGGGCGCGGCAGAGACTGCTGGAGCGTGTGAAGCAGGGGCGGCTGGAAGGAGGCGTGGGCGCGGCGCACGCGGCGGAGGATGAGAACCCGGCGTTTGAGGCGGCGTTGCCGTTGCTGTACCGGATATTGGGACTGGAGGAGATATGATTACGCCGCAGGAGCGCTGGCGCCGTTGGCAATTGGCCGTGGGCGACGAGAACCCCAGCAATGGGCTTTCGACAGCGGATCAGCGTTTGAATGAGGCGCTGTCCGCGCTGTATAACAGCGGCGGCGGGAAGGGCCGTGGGGGCTTAGGCGCTTCGGCGCCTCGCGTGGCCAAGTGGCTTGGAGACATTCGGGAATTTTTCCCGAGTCCGGTGGTGCAGATCGTACAGAAGGACGCGTTCGAGCGCTTGCACTTGAAGGCGCTGATGTTGGAGCCGGAGTTTCTCGCTACGCTCGAGGCGGACGTGCATCTGGTGGCGGACTTGATTGCGCTGCGGGGAGCGATTCCGGCGAAGGCGCGAGAGACGGCGCGGATGGTGGTGCGCAAAGTGGTGGACGATTTGATGAAGCGCTTAGAGAGTAAGACGCGCGAGACGATCCGGGGCGCGATTAACCGGTCACAGCGGACGAGAAGGCCGCGGCCGCGCGATATCGATTGGCCGCGCACGATCGCGGCGAATTTGCGGCATTACCAGCCCGAGCGTGGGACGGTGATTCCGGAGACGTTGGTGGGGCACGCGCGGCATAACCGTACGCGGGCGGATCTGGATCATATCTTTCTCTGTGTGGACCAATCGGGTTCGATGGCGACGTCGGTGGTGTACTCGTCGATCTTCGCGGCGGTGATGGCGTCGATACCGGGATTGTCGACGAAGCTGGTGTGTTTCGATACTTCGATCGTGGATTTGACGGAACAGCTTGAGGATCCGGTGGAGGTATTGTTTGGGGTGCAGTTGGGCGGGGGGACGGATATCAACGCGGCTCTCGCATATTGCGAGAAGCAGATTGAGTATCCTTCCAAGACTCACTTCATCCTGATCACGGATCTTTATGAAGGTGGCGACGCGGCGGCGATGTTGGCGCGGGCACTGGCGATCAAGCAGGCGGGGGTGAATTTGATTGTGCTGCTGGCGCTGTCGGATGAGGGGCATTCGTCGTATGACGCGAGTCACGCGCCGGCGCTGGCGGCGATGGGTTGTCCGGTGTTTGCGTGTACGCCGGATCAGTTTCCGGCGTTGATGGCGAGCGCGCTCGGGGGGAGGGATTTGCAGGCTTGGGCGGCGGAGGAAGAGATTGCGTTGGTGCGGGGCGGGTAGGGCGCGGCTGGCGGCGGGTTCTTTCGTTATTTTTGTAGAGAGCTAGATCATGACCCTACGCGAGCACTGGGAGAGCGTTTATGAGACCAAGGCGCCGGATGAGGTGAGTTGGTTCCAGCCGCATTTGGAGAAGTCGCTGGAGTTGGTGGAGCGGGCGGCGGGGGGCGACCGGGCGGCGGCGATCGCGGATATTGGCGGTGGGGCTTCGACGCTGGTGGACGATTTGGTGGCGCGAGGGTACGGCAACTTGAGCGTGCTGGATTTGTCGCAGAGGGCGTTGGACTTGGCGCGAAGGCGAATTTTCGCGCCAGAGGGCGCGGTGCGGTGGATACGCGGCGATGCCACGCGGGATCAGTTCCCGGCGCATTCGATCGACGTCTGGCACGACCGGGCGGTGTTTCATTTTCTGACCCGAGAAGAAGACCGGCGGAGCTATGTGCGGGCGGCGTTGCGGGCCTTGCGGCCGGGCGGGCACATCATTGTCAGCACCTTTGGGCCGGAGGGACCGCCGCGCTGCAGTGGGTTGGAGACCGTGCGCTATGACGCGGACAGTTTGCACGGAGAGTTTGGCGCCGCGTTCCAGCTGATAGAGAGCACGCAAGAGTTGCACCGGACACCTTGGGGTAGCGAGCAGCAGTTCTTGTACTGCCTGTGCAAGGTGGGTGATGCGAAGGATACGTTGCCGCTGCTGCGGCATGCGCTCGAAGAGGCGCCGGCGTTCACGCCCGAGGCATTGATGGAGAGCGTGCGGACGGCGCGCGTAGTGAAGAGCGGGGTGTTGCCGGAGCTTTGCTTCTTGGAGTTCGACGGCGATCTGACGGATTGGCTGGTGGCGCAAGGCAAGGCGAAGCCGGTCGATTCTTGGGCTTGCTTTCACACCGCGATGTACGAGATCGAATTGGCGGGTGTGCGTTGCGGCGTGGTTGCCAGAACGATTGGTGGACCGTACGCAGTCCTGATTGCAGAGCAATTGGCGGCGGCGGGCGTGAAACGGATTGTAGGTATCACTTCGGCGGGGAGGATCTCGCCCGAATTGCCGTTGCCGTGTGTGGTGGTGGCTGGCAGCGCGGTGCGCGATGAGGGGACTTCGCTGCACTATTTGGGGGCGGGGCGCGCTGTGGAGTGTCCGGCGGCTTCGTTGGCTGGGCTTGCTAGCGCGCTGGCGGCCACCGGCTGGCCGGTACGTTGTGGCGAAGTCTGGACCACGGACGCGCCTTACCGGGAGACGGTGAGCCAACTGAGCCAGTGGGCGAAGGAAGGAGTTCTGGCGGTGGAGATGCAAGCGGCGTCGCTGTATGCGTTTGGACAGGCGCGTGGCGTGGAGGTAGCGGTTGTCTGCATGGTGAGCAACGCGGTGGACCATGAGGGCGAACAGTTCGATACCGGCGGCGTGGAGGCTGGGGCGGGCTTGCTAGAAGCCTGCGCGATTTGGTCTCGTGGCTAGCCCGGGATTCGAGCGGCGACTTGTTGATTCCGGGAGAAGTCGCGAGGGCCACCGGGAGGGTGGCTCCCGCTCGATGCGCGTAAGTTCGGGCAGACTGAGGGGATGGCGAAGCAAAAAGAAGATCCGACGTTGGCAGTCTTGCGCGAGCGATTCGAAAAGAATCCGAAGCGTCACGTGGGGATGGAATGGGTGCAGGTGGGGGCGCGGCTGGCGGGAAAGGGCGCGAAGTTGAAGGCGCTGGGCGAGATGGAACGGAGTGGCGGGGAGCCTGATGTGATTGGCCGGGACCAGCGGAGCGGCGAGTATTTGTTCTGCGATTGCGCGGCGGAGAGTCCGAAGGGGCGGCGGAGTCTTTGTTACGACCGGGAGGCGCTCGATGCGCGGAAGGAGAATAAGCCGCGGGGGAGCGCGATGGAGATGGCGGCGACGATGGGGGTGGAGATATTGACCGAGGATGAGTATCGCGCGCTGCAGAAGCTGGGGGAGTTCGACTTGAAGACTTCGAGTTGGATCCGGACGCCGTTGCGGGTGCGGAAACTGGGCGGGGCGTTGTTTTGCGACCGGCGTTACGATGCGGTCTTCGTTTATCACAACGGGGCGGAGTCGTATTACGCGTCGCGGGGCTTTCGGGGGATGTTGCGGGTTTAGATTTTGATATAGAATCAGGCGAATCTTTCGAGGAGTCTGGTTTTCATGAAGTTTAGAGCACTTGCTGGGAATCTCCGGTGGACGCTGGCGCTGTTGTTGTGCGCGGGTAGCGCTTTCGCGCAAAGCGGCGCGGGCACGATACAAGGAACCATCAGCGACGCGACGGGAGCGGCATTGCCCGGCGCGACGGCGCGCGTGGTGAATAACGCCACGAGTGTCGCGATCGAGACGAAGGCCAACGAGACGGGGTTCTATTCGGTGCCGGGCTTGTTCGCGGGCGAGTACACCGTGACCTTTACGGCGGCGGGGATGAAGAAGTCGTCGGCGCCGGTGACGTTGCGCAACGCGCAGAACCTGGTGCTGAATCCGAAGCTAGAAGTGGGCGATGTGGCCGAGCAGATCACTGTGGAGTCCAGCGATGTTCAGCTTGTCACTTACGACAGCGGCACGGTGAGCAATCACTTGGACCGCACGCGCTTGGATCAACTGCCGCAAAACACCCGCAACGTGATGCGGCTGGTGGCGACGACGACGCCGGGCGTGGAAGCCGGCGGGCAGCGCGTGAACGGGTTGATGCACGAGGGCTTCGAGTACACGCAGGACGGCGCGCCGATGACGAACCGGAATTTCGGTGGCGCGCGGAATTCGGATCTCGCGCAGTTGCCGGACCCGGACTCGGTGCAGGAAGTCAAAATTGAAACGTTGAATTCGGGGGCGCAATTCGCGACGCCGGCGACGGCGATTATCACGACAAAGTCCGGCACGAATCAACTGCACGGGACGATGTTTCACACGATGCGGAACAACGCGATTGGAATCGCGCGGGCGCGGCAGAACGCGCCGACTTTCGCGGCGCCGCATCTGGTGCGTAATGAGTTTGGCGCTTCGGGCGGCGGGCCAGTTTACATTCCGAAACTGTATAACGGCAAGGACAAGACCTTCTGGTTCGGCGCCTGGGAGAAATTTAGTTTGCGGCAAGCCGCGGAGCAGCGCGTTTTCGTGCCGACGATCGCGATGCGGCAGGGGGACTTTAGCCAGATCCCCAACGCGGCCGGCATCTTGAACACGCTCTACGACCCGAACACGACGACGGCGGATCTGAACCGGACGCCGTTTCCGGGGAATCGCATACCGATCAACCGCATTAGTCCGCTCGCGAAGGCGCTGTATGAGGCAACGCCGTTGCCAACCTTCGACGACAATCCTCGCGTGCGGTCCAACATCACGGATACGAACAACACGATTCAGGACATTCCGAACTTCAACGTTCGCTTGGATCACGTTTTCGACCCCAACAATCGCGTGTACGCGCGCTTCACGCACATCGATCAATTCCAGCAGGGCTTGCGGAATTTCCCGAACGCTTCGCCCGCGAATATCGCGGGGGGCGGCCTGCCGGCGGGCGCTACCGGATACCAGCAGATTTTGGTGACGACGATCAGCGCGGCGCTAGGCTATTCCAAGGTTTTCTCTCCGACGTTGTTTAGCGAGACGATTGTAAGCCAGCAGTGGATGCGGCAGTACTTCCAAGGGGCGGGCGATGTGAATCAGAACTATGAGCAGTTGTTGGGGCTGCCGAATAATTTCGGGCAGTCGGGATTCCCGAATATTGGGGCGAACCTGATCATGCCTTATGGCGGATCGCAATTTAACTACGGCATGAGCCAGCGGCTGACGAACTTCGATCAGAACATGACGAAGATCTGGGGTAAACACACGACGCAATTCGGCGGACGCTACCGGCATGAGAAATTCGGATACCTGCCGGACCGGGCGGCGGACACCATCGCGTTCTCCAATCTCGCGACGGCCGTCTACGATCCGGCGACGGGCGCGAACTACGGCGCTCGCGCGAATACGGGTTTCGTGGACGCGGACTTTTTCCTGGGCGCGGCGAGTTCCTATAGTCAAGTGCTGAACGCGCCATTCGGCGACTTTATTAAACATGAGACCGCTCTCTACGTGCAGGACAACTGGCGCTTAACGCGGAGCTTGACGATCAACGCGGGTTTGCGCTGGGAGATGCATCCCGCGCCCTCGACGCGCGAGGGGTTGAACGTGACGTTCGACCAGATCAACAACGCGGTGGTGCTGCCGAATCCGACGAGCTTCTACGTGGAGCGCGGCTACACTACGCCCGCGCTCTTGACGAACCTGAATAATCTCGGAGTGAAGTTCATGTCGCCCGAAGAAGCCAAACTGCCCACCAAGGGGATGAAAGACTACTACTTTAATTTCATGCCGCGGCTCGGCTTCGCCTACAACCTTGGGAGGTTTGGCACGGTGATTCGCGGCGGCTTCGGCGGATACATCTATCCGGTTCCCGTGCGCAATTCGATGCGGGTGGCGATCACGAATCTTCCTTTCCGGACGACATATTCGCAGAACTACAACAGTGCGGCGCAGTCGCCGGACGGCTTGCCGAACGGCCTGCTGCGCAAGCCGCTGACCGTCGTTGCCGGGTTAAACAGCCGCAACGTCGTCGATACAAATTCGATTAACGCCTTGCTGCCGGGTATTTCCATGTCGACCTTGGATCCTGAGTATCCACCCGCGAACGTGCGGCAATCGACATTGACGGTGGAGCAGCCGTTCCGGAACGGGTCTGCGTTCCGCGTGACGTATTTGTATATCCAGAGCACGAATCTCGATCAGAATTACGAGTACAACACGGCGCCTTCGGCCTACACGTGGGCGGTGCAGACGGGCTCGGCGCTGCCGACGGGAGCGCTGGCTGGCGTGGCGACGCGCACCTACGACCGGCGGACTTGGGGAAACAACGTGCTTTCGACCAAGCGCGGCTTCGCGAATAATTCGTCGTTCCAGTTCAACTACCAGCGGCCGTTCAAGAACGGGTATGCGTGGCAGATCTTCTACGTGCTGTCCAATGCCTTCCGTATCGGGGGCAACACGTTCCGCGATAGCGTGCTGTATCCGGCGAGCAGCTTCGCGCCGGGCGTGTTTCCGGCGGATTTGAACGTTGGGACCGTGTTGGACCCGAGCAAGGAGCTGAATCGCTTCTTGCACTACCGGACGGACACGGACATTCCGAAGCACCGGATTAGCTTTAACGGCGTCGTCGATCTGCCGTTCGGCAAGGGGAAGAAGTTCCTGGGCAATTCGAACCGACTCTTGAACGCACTGGTCGGTGGCTTTCAAGTGGCCTACATAGGGAACATCGTTTCGCAGTATGTGACGCCGGCGGTGGGCAATTACGGGCCGACTTCAGATATCAAGGTCTACAAGGACAGCGTGCCGGTGACGGATTGCCGCAGCGGCGTTTGCCGTCCGGGGAATCTTTGGTTCAACGGGTATCTGGCGCCGAATCAGATCAATAATCCAAATGGCGGCGTGACCGGGTTGCCGGCGGATTACGTGCCGTATCAGACGCCGATCAACAATACGCCCGGGCAACCGAACTTCGGCACCAACAACGTGAATGTGCGGTTGGCGAATGGGACGAATTTGCTGACGCCGTTTAATCCAGGACCGATTGGCGTGAACCCGTTTTGGAAGGTGAACTTCCTGGGACCGTTCAACTACATCACGGACATGTCGTTGTACAAGGTGTTCAATATCGGCGAGCGCTGGAAGCTTCGGTTCAATGTGGACGCTTTCAACGCGATGAACATTCAGGGCAACGTGAATCCGAGCGGTTCGGATGGCATTCAGCAGTTTATTAATTCCTACTGGACGCCGCGGCAGATTCAGGTTTCGGCGCGGTTGTCGTTCTAGAGACCATTTAGACCTCTAGCCGGAGCTTTGCCACAAAACGCGCCCGGCGAGCGTTCCTGTAGTGTGAATGTGGCAAGCGTGGCTGGCGTGAAAGATTCTCAGGGCGGTGTGGACGCGCGGGACGTGGGTTTGGATGCGCTGTTCGCGGCGCATTACGAGCGCGTGGCCCGGGTGGTGGGGCGGGTGATTCAGGATCCGGCGCGGGCGGAGGAGCTCGCGGTTGAGGTTTTTTTGAAGTGGCGGCGGACTCCGAACGCGCACGGGGATGGAGCCGAGGGTTGGATCTACCGGACGGCGGCGCGGGAGGCGCTGGATGAGTGGCGGCGGCAAGGGAGGCGGGAGCGCTTTGAGAAAGTGTTCGCGCCGTTTTTGCCGAAGCCACTCAATCCGGAGCAGATTTCGCTGGCGAATTCCGAGCGGCGCAAGGTGCGAACGGTGCTGGCGGCTTTGGACAAGCGGACGGCGAGTGCGTTGCTGTTGTGGGCCGAGGAGATGAGTTATCGCGAGATCGCGGCGGCGCTGGAGGTGAATCCGACGTACGTGGGGAGTCTGCTTGGCCGCGCGCAAGAGGCATTCCGGAAAGAGTACAGGAGACGTTATGGAAATCAATGAGCGTGATGTTTGGGTGGCTGAGAAGCTGGAAGCGGTTCGGCCGGAGTGGCAGCCAGATGTGGGGCGGGCTCGGGCGTGGCTCGTTCGAGGCGATTCTGCACGAGGACGCGGGCATGGTTGGGCCTGGGCGGCGGCGACGGCGGCGTGCTTGGTAGCCATGGCGATCGCCTTGCCGGATGGGCGGCTGATGGCGCAGGAGCTCTGGTATCGATTCGTGTTGCGGAGTTTTGCCGTGGTGCGGCTGGATTTGTCGCGGGTTCCTTTGGAGGCGTCGGTTTCTTCGAATGTGGTTACGCGAAGCGTGGGGAGTATCGAAGAGGCCGCGCAAGTGGCCGGCTTTCAGCCGTTGTGGTTGACGGAGTACGGCCCAGGGAAGAGCGTGGTGACGGGGCCGATGCAGTTTACGCAAGTGATCCGGGTAGCCGAGTTGCGAGAAGCTTTGGGCAAGGCCGGCGCCACGGATGTGCAGGTGCCGGACGCTTGGGAGGGGCTCCAGCTTCGCGTGGATCTTGGGCCGATGGTGATCACGGAATACCGCGGCGATGCGCAGGTGATCGAGTCGCGGCCGATGGCGTTGCATTTGCCTGCCGGGTTGCCGTTGGAGCGATTCGCCGAGGCGGTGTTTCGAAGCGCGGGGGTGGCGGCTTGGCAGGCGAGTTTGATGGCGAGCAAGTTCGCGCGGAACCCGGCTTGGTTGTTGGATGTGCCGGAGGAAGAGGCCGTTGTGGTGGAGGAGGTCGCTGTTGGCGCGGCTCAAGGCTTGCTCTTGGAAGATCCCAAGGAAGACAAGGGTGCGCGCGTGACTGTGATGTTTGGAACCCAGGAGCGGGTCTTTGCGGCAATTAGCGATTCGCGGGAACTCAGCCTGCGGCTGGCGAGAAGCTTGGCGGCGAGGTAGCCGCTCCTAGGCGACGCCGGCGGATTGGAGCGCGGCGAGGACGCGGTTGGCGCGGAAGGGGACGCGGCGGATGCGGACGCCGGTCGCGTCGAAGACGGCGTTGGCGACGGCGGCGAGTGTGGGTTTCAGGACCGCCTCGCCGGCGCCGTAGGGTGGGAGGTCGGGGCGGTTGGGGTTGGGGTCGCCATTGATCATGAGGATGTCGAGACGCTCGGGGACATCGGTGTGGCGGAGGCTGGGGTGCGAGACCCAATCGAGACTCGTTACTTTCTCTTCGTCGAACTGCACTTCCTCGTGGAGGGCGCGGCTCAGGCCGTAGAGTGTGCCGCATTCGAGCGTGCGGCGGAGGCTTTCGGGGTTCACGACGAGTCCGCAGTCATGGGCGCAAACGATGCGCTTGGCCCAGACGCGGCCGGTTCTGCGGTTGACTTCGACTTCGGCGATTTGGGCGATGATGCTGAGGCCTCGAAAGGAGTACGCCACACCGCGGCCAGTGAAGATGTCGCCGTTGGGGTTAGGTTTCGGTGAGGGGCGTGGTTCCCAACCGTACTCCTTGGCGGCGGCTTCGAGGACGGCGATGGAGCGGGCGCGGCGGAAGCCCGCGTCGTCATTCGCGCTGGCCTTCAAGAGTTGCAGCCGGTAGGCTAGAGGGTCTTGTTTGGTGGCGGCGGCGATTTCGTCGATGAAGGATTCCGAGGCGAAGGTCGCTTGGGGGCCGTTGGGGTCGCGGAGGTTCCCGCCGCGCAGGGGCGTTTCCCAGATGTTGGGTAAGCTCACGACGGAGGCGGTCATCTGGCGATTGGGGATGGTGTAGACTTCGGACGGCAAAGCGGCGCTGCCGGTAGAAGGCTTCGCTTTGCGCGCGCCCATGAGTTGCGCGACGAGGACAGTGTCCGGCTCGTTGTAGCCAACGTGGTTGTAGTCGCAGGAGCGGGCGTCGAATTCGTAGGCGGTGAGGCGGCCTTGGGCATCTAGCGCGGCGCGCGTTTTGACGAGGAAGGCGGGGCCTTTGGTGTCCCACGCGGTTTCTTCGTCTCGCATCCATTGCATGCGGACGGGGCGGCCGAGTTCCTTGGCGAGCCAGGCGGCTTCGCAGGCGGCGTCTTCCGCGGCGGTGCGGCCGTAGCTTTGCGGGCCGTGGAGCCAGACGACGCGGACGCGGTCTGGTGGCATGCCGAGGAATGTCGCGACGCAGCGGCGCATGCCGTAGGACTTCATGTCGTTGGAGTAAATCGTCATGAGGCCATTCGAGGGGTCAGCTGTGGCGTGGGCGGGCGCAAAGGCGGTGTGGCCTTGGAAGGGGATTTCGTACTCGGCTTCGAGAGTTTTGGTGGCGTGGGCGAAAGCTTCAGAGGGGTTGCCAGTGGTCGAGGGTTTGCTATCGACGGGCGTGGCCGAGCGCATGTAGTCGAAGAGCTTTTCCGAGGTGGGGAAGGGCGGGTTGGCGGGTTTCTCCCATGTCGTCTTGAGTTGCTTCGCGGCGCGGATGGCTTGTTCCTCGCGCTCGCAGACGACGGCGACGTAGTTGCCCTTGCTCATTACCTTGACGAGGCCGGGGATGTTTTTGACCGAGGCTTCGTCGATGCCCGTGAGTTTCGCGCAAGCGTATGGGGGCTTCACGTTGCGGGCGTGGAGCATGCCGGGGAGGCGGATGTCCGCGCTCCACCTGTGCGTGCCGTCGACCTTGGATGGGATGTCGTCGCGTTGCAGGGATTGGCCGGTGTACTTGAGTTGCTGGACGGTTTTGGTTTTCGCTTTGCCCGTGACGGCGGTGACGTTGGCGCCCGTGAGCGAGACGTTGAATTTCTTGCCGCCAATGAGTTCGCCGTAGGTGACGCGGTGGCCTGGGGCCGTAATTGTGGCGTCGTTGACCTTGAGTTGTTCGACGGGCACGTTGAAGCGCGATGCCGCCATTTCGAGGAGGACGCGGCGGGCCTCGGCGGCGACGCGGCGCATGGGCCAGGAGTCGCGTTCGAGGGCCGTCGAACCGCCGGAACCGATTTGATCGACGGTGATGTCCGTGCTGCCCATGATGCAGGCGGTGCGTTCGAAGGCGATGTCGAGTTCGTCGCACATGAGCTGGCGGAAGTTAGTGCCGGTGCCTTGGCCGGGATCGGTTTTGCCGACGTAGAAGGTGGCGGTGTTGTTTTGGTGGATGACGATCCAGGAATCGATTTGGCGGAAGTCGGGGTCGGTGTAGGGGCCGGGCGATTGGGCCTGGAGGGTGACGGCGAGGAGACCGGCGCTTTTGAGGAAGTCGCGGCGGTGGAGGCGTAAAGTCTCTTCGATGTGGCTTGGGATGCTCATGCGTTGGCTCCCTTCGCCATGGTCTGGGCGGCGCGCTTGACGGCGGCTTGGACGCGGTAGTAGGTCATGCAGCGGCAGAGCGCGCCGTTCATGGCTTCGCGGATTTGCGTATCGTTCGGTTTGGGGTTCTTGTCGAGGAGGGCTTTGGCGCGGAGGATTTGTCCGTTCTGGCAGAAGCCGCATTGGGGGACTTGCTCGTCGATCCAGGCTTGTTGGACGGGGTGGAGCTTGCCGTTGGCCGCCAAGCCTTCGAGCGTGGTGACTTCGCTTTTGACGGCGCTGACGGGAAGGACGCAGGAGGTGACGGCTGCGCCGTTGATGAGCACCGTGCAAGCGCCGCATTGGCCGAGGCCGCAGCCGAAGTGGGGGCCGTTGCAGTTGAGGTCGTTGCGGAGGACGTAGAGGAGGGGAGTGGAGGCTTCGGCTTCGACGGTGTGGGACGCGCCGTTGACCTTGAGGGTGAACTTGCTCATGGGCGATACTCCTGTCACCGCATCATATCGCCCCGAGCAAATTGGGCGTCTTATGGCGTGTTTATTGGGTCACGCGGGGCGGTGGCATCGGCGCGGTGGCGGCAAACTTCGGCTCGCCCGGGGCGGTGGTGAGCCAGCCCTCTATGGTGAAATCCGTCAGATCGCCCGCGGGTTTGGGGATGGTGACGGTTTCCGTCCAGACGTTGCCGATTAATCGCTCACTCGCGGCTTGCGCGAAGCTTTTGCCGTCCGACCAGGACCAGACGATGCCGCCGCTTGAGTTGCGCAGAGCCACGTCGAAGGTTTGGGAGGTGGGGAAGAAGAGGCGGATGAAGGGCGTGAAGCCGAGATCGATGCGTAGCGTAACTTGCAGTTCCTCTTCGCCGAGTGGTTGGTCGACGGAGACGGAGAAGCGGGCGCGGTTGCGCGTTTCGATGATCTGCGAGCCAACTCGCGCATAGACTAGATCGAAGGTCTTGGGGCCCGCGATCGTGGTGACGGTGCGGCGCAGCATGCCGATATTGGGCGCAAAAATTTCGGATGTGAGGCCCGCGTCGGCGCAGTTTGGGCTTCGATAATGGATATCGAGAGCCTGGCGCCAGCGGCCGCCGGGGCCGTCGTAGGAAACGCGGCGTTCTTGGGTTTGGCCTTCGAGGGCGCATTCGCGAGCGGGTGCGGTCCACCAGGTGTCTGGGCTTTCGGCGAAGCCAGTGAGTATGGATTCGGTCCCCGTTTCTTCATCGAGAACGGCCAAGTTGCCGCGCTCGTCGATGCGGGCAATGACTCGTTGACCGGCGTAGCCGTTGAGGTAGTGATAGGTCCGGCCGTTTTGTAACCAGATGGGCTGGCTGACGCGGACTTCAAACGTTTCGCCGGAGCGTTCGTCGCGGTAGATCCAGTAATTGCCCATATCCAAGGGAAGGTGCTCGGCGGCGGGCAGCGCGGAGACGGCCGCGAAAAGTAATGCGGGGAGGGCGAGAAATCGAAACATAGAGTGATCCTTAGATCCTTTCGGTGGGGCAGTTGGCGATGCCCGAGGTGGGACGAAATGGAGCTGGCGCCAAAGGCCGCTTGCACAGGGGACACGGAAGGCCTGTCTATTCAATTACGCGACGGACGGCGGCGAAGGGGATCAATTTCGCGGCTAGACGATTTGGGGGGCGATGAATGGGAACGAATTTTTCAAACACGAATCGAGGTTCGGCCAAAGGCAGCCCGAGGCGCCGTAGTTGAGCTCCTCACCGGGCACCGCGAGGCTGAACGGTAGAAGCACGAGCCTGTCCTCCGGGTAGTGCCTTTTCGAAACGTGGCCGAGCAGCAGTAAGTGAATGGGTTCGGGAGGGATATCCGGGGAGGAAAACTTCACCGAACCTCGAATCGCATTCGCCGAGCGCAATTTTTCCGGCGGCGCTGTGTAGCTTCCTTCCAGAATTCTGACAACCGGGAAAGCTCCACCCTCATCGCGATGGATATTGACAACATGCAGAATGATCCATGGTCCCGACAGGAGACGATATGCAACCAAGTTCGAGGGCAGCCATGAGCATTCGGCGATGAAGCGTGGGTGTATCTTGCGCGGCTTAGGAGGCGTAGTGCTGAGCTTGGCGGCCAATGATTCCAACGCTCGTTCACGGCGTTTGAATAACTGAGCGTTGCCGCTCCAACCTTCCAGTGCGGCGCCGCTTGCGATCAAGTGCAACGCTTGCGTCTTGGTGTAATCGTCGAGCCGGCCAAGTTGCCACTGCGTGGCGGCGAGGGCGAGCCAAGCGGCCGGTTCCTGTTCAGAACTTCGCATCTCTTCGACGAAGGCTTCGGCGGGCCCGCCGTTCGCTAGGTGATCCCGGAAGGCTTCCCGGATTTCGAGAGCGATGTCGTCGGAGAAGATTCCGGCGCCCCAGATTCCCATGCCATCAGTACAGCATGGGAACTTTTGCGTGCCGCGCTTGTCTACTCAATCATGCAAGTAGTGAAAAGCAATGCGATCCAGAGCGAGATCAACATGACGCCGATGATCGACGTGCTGTTGGTGTTGATTATCATCTTCATGGTGATTGCGCCGGTGCGGACGAAGGGATTGGAGGCGATCGCGCCTAAAGAATCCAAGGACACTCGGGCCGTGGACGATAGCTCGGCTGTTGTTGTCATCGCGGGTGATGGGAGCTTACGTTTTAACCACAACATTGTGAGCTTGGAGGAAATGACGCGATTGCTGCGCGGCGTGGCGCCACTGCCGGTGTTTGTGCAAGGCGATGGCGGCTTGGCGTATCAAGACGTGGCGCGGGTGGTGGACGCGATACGCGGGGCGGGTGTGAGTCAGATCGGACTGCTGCGGGGGCTTTGACGCTTCGGGCGGTTGGCGAAGAGCCCCGGTGGGTGGCAAGCTGGAAGGATCATGACGAAGGCGGCGATACGTTTGCGGCGGGATTTCATTCTGTGGCATCGCTGGCTGGGGGTCTTGTTTAGTCTGCTCTTTCTGATGTGGTTTTTGTCTGGGATGGTGCTGATGTATTGGCCTTATCCGGAGGTGGGTGCGGGGTTGCGGGTGAAGAAGGGCGCCGATATCGATGCAGCTTCGGTGACGGTGGGCGTGGCGGAGGCGATGCGTGTCGCGGAGGCGGAGCGTGCCGAGCGGGTGCGCTTGACGATGCTCGATGGACGGCCTGTGTATCGCTTTCACGAAGGGCGCTTGCAGAAGTTGGCTTATGCGGACCGGCCGGAGAAGTTTTCGGGCTTGGATCGTGATGCGGCGTTGCGGATCGCTTCCGCTTGGACGGGGTTGCCGGCGGGCGAGGCGGCTTTCGATGGCGCCTTCACCGAGGAAGACCAGTGGACCTTGAATAAAGCGGTGCGACCGCTGCGGCCATTCTTGCGCTTTAGTTGGAGCGATGGCCAAGAGGTCTATGTGTCGCAGGTGACGGGCGAGGTGATGCAGCATACGACGCGGGCGTCGCGTATGGGCGCTTACTTCGGCGCGATTCCGCATTGGTTGTACTTCACGCCGCTGCGCAAGAACACTAGCGCGTGGCGGACGCTGGTGATTGCGTTGAGTTTCGCGGGGACCGTGATGACTCTACTGGGGATCGTGGTTGGGATTTGGCTTTACTCGCCGAGCAAGCGTTTTCGATTCGCCGATGGGCCTTCGAGCATTCCCTATGCGGGTTGGAAGCGGTGGCACACGATTCTGGGGCTGGTGTTTGGACTCGTGACTTTCACATGGATCTTGAGCGGCATGTTCAGCATGAATCCTTGGAGTTGGAGCCCGGAGTTTGGGCCGGACCCGAAGGTGACGGCGGCCTTGCGCGGCGGCGATTGGAAGGCGGCTACATTCACGGCGGAGCAACCCGGCCATTTCTTGCGGCGGGTGGCGCGTCCCGTGAAAGAGCTCGAATTGACGATCGCACTGGGGAAGGGGAGTTATGTGATGCGGGACGGCGCGCGCATCATGGTGGCGGCGCTGGGGAAGGAGCCAGCGGAGCAAGTGCCAATGCAAGCGGTACAGGAACGAGTGAGCGCCGCCATGGGTGGAGCGCCGTTGCGGGAGGCGCGCGTGGTTCGTGAGTTTGAGAAATACTACGTCGCGCGCGATGGAAGCTTGCCACTGCCCGCTTATTATTTTGAGTTCGCCGACACCGAGGGGAGTATGCACTATGTGGACGCGGCGACGGGGCAGGTGGTGCAGAGCTATGTGACGCTTTCGCGGTGGAACCGCTGGCTGTATCACGGACTGCATTCGATGGACTTGCCCTGGTTGTACAAGACGCGGCCGAGTTGGGATCTGCTGGTGATCACGCTGATGCTGGGCGGGCTGGCTTTGAGCGTGACGAGCGTTTGGATCGCGGTGGTTCGGGTGCGACGGAAGTCGCGGGAAAAAGCGTTGACGCGCGGCGTGGCGGCAAGCCGTGATTACGCGCGAGCTAGCGGAGATTAGCTTTCAGCCAGCTCGCGATTTCTTCGAGGGCGACGGGACTTATGGTCTCTTCGATGCGGCCGTACTCAAGGCCAGCGCCGGTCTGTGCGGTTTGGAAGAGGTGATTTAGCCTTTCGAGCTTCTTGACGATGGCCTTGGGGTTGGCGGCTTGGAGCGCGGCTAAGTTCTCGTCGGCGTTCACTTGCATGTCGAGGCTGCCGTTCAAGGCCAGGATGGGGCATTGGACTTTCTTCCAGGACTCGGCGGGATCGTGCTTCCAAAAGTAGGCCATCCACGGGTCGATCAGGGATTGGCTCATCATTTGGGCGTAGCCCGTGGCGCCGGCTTCCTGTGCTTTCTGTTCATCGAGACCGGCGGCGCGGGCGAGGTCGACGGTTTGGCGCTTGATGATGCGCTCGCCGGGGATCGTGGGGCCGGACAAGGAAACGATGCCCGCGAGGCTGGGGTCCGCGGCGGCGACCATCGGAGCGATGATGCCGCCTTCGCTATGACCGATGAGGAAGATCTTGGTCGCATCGATATCGGGACGGGACTTCAGATAAGCGACGGCGCCGCGAGTGTCTTCCGCGAAATCGGCGGTGGTGGCGCCTTGGAAATTGCCCGTCGATTTCGCCGTGCCGCGATCGTCATAGCGCAGTATGGCGATGCCTTGGCGCGTGAGGTGATCGGCCATCACTAGGAAGGGCTTGTGATCGGCGAGAGACTCATCGCGATCCTGTGGGCCGGAACCGGAAATTAGGATTGCGGCCGGCAGCTTGCCGCTCGTCTTGGGCAGTGTGAGGGTTCCCGCGAGTTGGACGCCAGGGGCTTTGCTGGAGAAGGAGACTTCCTCCGATGCATAGGGAAGCGGCGGCTGGGGCATCTGCGGGCGCTTGGGGCGGGGGAGTTCGTCGATTCGTTTGAGCGTGATGTCCATGGGCACGCCGCCTTGGGTGAACTTGCCCGTCATTGAGTCGAAGCTAGAGTCGAAATCGGCCTCGAAGGTGGCGCGGGCTTGGGGGATCGCGAGGCTCAGGCGTTGGGCATCGAGCTTGGTTTCGGCCGCGGCGATGCGCGCGTTGCCTTGGTCAAGCGAGATGAGATCCGTCTTGAGGTTGCCGGCCTCGTTGCGCACGATGATCGCTATGCGGAGTTGGCCGGCGGGGGTGGCGAGACCGCCCAGGTAAGTGCCTTCCGGCCCGGGTGGCGCCACGCGCGCGGGCTTCAAGGTCCAGGCTTGCCAGCGGCCCATTTCGAGCAGGCTGGAGCCGTCGAAGCCCGCGGGGTGGATGACCCAGTCGAAGTTCTTCTTGCCGTCGGTGGCGATGTGTTGTTCGAAGAGGAGCGCTCCCTTGGTGAGGGTGCGGTTGCCAGCGGCGAGCGTGGCGGCGAAGTCGGCGAGGGATAGGCGGTCGGAGCCGGCCCAGACTTCCGACGGGAGGCGCTTCTCGGTTTCGATGAAATTGCGGACGTCGTTGAGAGTGCGATTCCAGAGATCCTCGGACCACGTGTTTGCATTGCTTAAGGTGGTGGTGCGGGCGTTGGGCCCGTCCACGTAGCGAGGGGGCATACCAAGGAGGGCAAGGAGCAGTTCGGCGGCGGAGTGGTTGTCGTTGAAAGTGATGCCGTTGCGCCAGGTGTCGCGGGCCTCTTCGGCGGTGGCGGGTTTGGCGCGGTCGGCGTAGAGACGTGGGAGGTCGTTAGCAACGATGATTTTCACGTTCTTGTGCGACTGGACGTGCTTAATGAAAGCGAAGAAGATCTCATAGGCCGTTGCTTCGGCCTGCGGCGTGCGGGGCGTGGGGAGCTTGTAATCCTTAGGGGCGGTGTACTGGCCGTGGCGGAAGTTGACGCCGTCCCAGAAGTCGATGTTTGGCCATTCGGTGGGGTGATAGTAAGTTTGGATCACGCCGCCGCCTCGGGCCGTTAGTTTTGAGACGGCTTCGTCGAAGGACTTCTTAGCGGTATCGAGTTGCTCCTTGGCCTTGAGTTCGGTGCGGACGCTGAAGGGGCCGAGGTTGTAAACGTGGAGGACGCCGCCATACCAGAAGGGTTGATTGTTCAGCAGAATTTGGCGGGCTTCGTCGACGTAAGTGGGGATGCCCATGCGGCGGAGCGCGATGGTGGACTGCGGGCCCCAGGAGTTGCCGGGCTGGCCGTATGTGGAAGCCTTCTTGCCGAAGATGCGTTCGAGATCTTTTAGGCCGGGACCTTCGCGACGGACGAACTCGCTCGCGCCATCGGACATGCCGAGTGTCGAAAGATAGAGCGACGGAGTGGGCGGGATGCTGTGGTTTTCCGAGTGGTAACCGATGTCGTGCGCGGCGAGGGCGCGGATGATATCGGCGCGGCCGCGCGATTCGAGCACGCGGGCCTTCTCACCGACCACTTTGAAGGTGGCTTTCACGCCTAGCTTGTCGAGGCCTTGCGCGAGTTTGAGGGCGGCGTCGTCCGCGCGGGGGTCGATGTAATCTTCCGTGTCGAACCAGAGCGTGTAGTAGATGGTCTGCGCGGGAAGCAGGCACGAGGTGGCGAGCAAAAATGCGATTAGTCTCACTGCGATAAATTATTGTTCAGAAACGTGTCCGCCGTGAAAAGTATTTTGTTGGCCTTTCCCTTGCTGCTGCCTGCGCAGACGATTGATTTTGTCCGCGACGTGCAGCCGATTTTGAAGCGCAGTTGTAATGGCTGTCATGGGCCGGCGCTGCAGTCCGGCGGTTTGCGGCTGGATGGCAAGGAAGCGACATTCCGGGGTGGCGTTTCGGGGGCGGCGGTGAAGGCGGGCAACGCAAAGGATTCCGTGTTGTATCAGCGGGTGATGGGGCTGGGGGAACAGGCTCGGATGCCGATGGGCGCGAAGCCGCTGCCGGTGGAGCAACTACAGATTTTAGAGCGTTGGATTAGCGAAGGCGCGGTTTGGCCGGATGGCGTGGGGGCGGCGAGCGCCGAAATCAAGAAGCATTGGGCCTTCGTGGCCCCCGTGCGGCCGGCCATGCCGGCGGTTAGCGATGCGAAGTGGGTGAAGAATCCTATCGATGCGTTTGTGCTCGCGAAGCTCGACAAAGAGCAACTGAAGCCGAGCGCGGAGGCCGCCAAGGCCACGCTACTGCGGCGGCTGTCCTTGGATCTGACGGGTCTGCCGCCCACTTGGGAGGAAGTGCAGACTTTCCTTCGGGATAAGAGCAAGAAGGCTTACGAAAAGCAAGTGGACCGGCTGCTGGCGTCGCTACATTATGGCGAGCGTTGGGGAAGGCACTGGCTCGACGCGGCGCGTTACGCCGATTCCGACGGCTACGAGAAAGACAAGGCGAGGAACGTCTGGTTCTATCGCGATTGGGTGATCGACGCGCACAATCGCGATCTACCGTATAACCAGTTCCTGACGGAGCAGCTTGCGGGGGATTTGTTGCCGAACGCTACGCAGTCGCAGAAGGTGGCGACGGGCTTCTTGCGGAACTCGATGATTAACGAAGAGGGCGGCGTGGATCCGGAGCAGTTTCGCATGGAGGCGATGTACGACCGTATGGACGCGATCGGCAAGGGCATGCTCGGCCTGACGATCCAATGCGCCCAGTGCCACAACCACAAGTACGATCCGCTGCGGCAGGAAGAATACTACAAGCTCTTTGCGTTCCTCAACAACTCCCATGAGGGGAGCATCAACGTTTTCACGCCCGAGGAGCAGATGCAGCGGGCGAAGGTGTTGAACGGCATCAAAGAGATTGAGGCGGATTTGCAGCACCGCAACGCCGATTGGATGGAGCGCATGACGCGCTGGGAAAAGGGCTTGGTGAACAAGACGAAGTGGGAAGTCGTGAAGCCCGATGTCGATGACATCTCCACGGGTGGGCAGAAGTACTTGATGCAGGGCGATAGTTCGATGGTGGCGTCCGGCTACGCTCCCACCAAGCACCGGGCGAAGTTTACGTTCACGCCGAAGACGGCGACGGTGGCGAGCTTCCGTTTGGAGCTTTTGAACGACCCGAACCTGCCGATGGGTGGACCGGGACGCAGCATTCTCGGCACCGGGGCGTTGACGGAGTTTGAAGTGGAGGTCGAGAGGCCGGGACAGGAAAAGCCGGAGAAGTTGAAGGTGGTGCGGGCCACGGCGGACATCAATCTGCCGGAGCGCGAGTTGGAGAAGATCTACGCCGATAAATCGAACAAGAAGCGCGTTGTCGGACCGATCGATTTCGCCATCGATGGCAAGGACGAGACGGCTTGGACGCACGATTCCGGCCCGGTGCTGCGCAATATGCCGCGCAATGCGGTCTTTGTTTTGGAGAAGCCGGTCGATGTGAGCGACGGTAAGACGAAGCTGCATGTCTATCTGAAGCAGAACCATGGCGGCTGGAATAGCGACGACAATCAGAATCACAATTTGGGACGCGTGCGCTTGAGCGTTAGCGACGACACGGAGGCCGTGGCCGATCCGATTCCGGCGCGGGTGCGCGAAGCGCTGGCTATTGCGCCGGAGCGCCGCAGCCCGCAGCAAGTGCAGACGATTTTCGGTTTCTACAGGACTACGGTTCCCGAATGGGCCGACGCGAACGCCAAGATCGCGGATTTGTGGAAGCAACACCCGGAAGGTTCGACGCAACTGGTGTTGGCCGAGCGCGGCGAGATGCGGCCCACACACATCTTGGAGCGTGGCGACTTTTTGAAACCCAAACAGCAGGTGATGCCGGGTACGCCCGCCTTCTTGAATCCGATGCCTGAGGGCGCGACCGGTACGCGCTTGGATCTGGCGAAATGGCTGACGGACCGCAACGCCCCCACGACGGCGCGCGCTTACGTAAACCGCGTTTGGCAAACGTACTTTGGAACGGGCATCATCGAGACGAGCGAGGACCTCGGGACCCAAAGCGCCGCGCCGTCGCATCGCGAATTGCTCGATTGGCTGGCGGTGGAATTCGTGGAGAGCGGTTGGAGCATGAAGAAGTTACATCGCATGATCGTGACGTCGAACACCTACCGACAAGCTTCCGATGTAACGCCCGAGTTGCTGAGCAAGGATCCGGCGAACCGGCTACTCGCAAGGGGCCCGCGCTTTCGCGTGGAAGGCGAGATCGTGCGCGACATTACGCTGGCAACGAGCGGCTTGTTGAACCCCAAGGTGGGCGGCCCTAGCGTTTACCCGCCCGCGCCGGACTTCCTGTTTCAGCCGCCGTCCAGCTACGGCCCGAAGAATTGGTACGAGGAGAAGGGCGCAAACCGTTACCGGCGCGGACTCTACACGTTCCGCTTCCGCAGCGTCCCGTATCCGGTTTTCACGAATTTCGATACGCCGAACGGCGATGTGAGCTGTGTGCGGCGCGTACGTTCGAATACGCCACTGCAAGCGCTGACGCTTTTGAACGAGCCACTGTTCCTAGAGGCCGCGAAAGCCCTCGGCGAGCGCGCCGTGAAGGAAGGCGGCAAGAACGACGCGGACAAGATCCGCTACGTCTACCGCCGCACGCTGGCGCGCGACCCGGAAGCGGCGGAACTGGACGACCTGATGAGCTTCCTCGGCAAGCAACGCGGGCGGAAGCTGGGCGAGAACCAAAGCTGGACGGCGCTGGCGCGCGTCGTGTTGAATCTGGACGAGACGATTACCAAGGAGTAGATGGCGATGAACGATAAATTGGAAATCGCGCGGCGTTGGTTCCTGCAAGAGTGTGGCGTAGGCATGGGATCGCTCGCGTTGGCGAGTCTGGCGCAGGGCGCGACCGTGCCAAGCGCCGCGAATCCTCTCGCGCCCAAGGCGCCGCACTTCAAGCCCAAGGCCAAGCGCGTCATCTATTTGTTCATGGCCGGCGCGCCAAGCCACTTGGAGCTTTTCGATAACAAGCCGCAACTCGCCAAGTTTGATGGCACGCTGCCGCCGGCGGATTTGCTGAAGGGCTATCGCGCGGCCTTCATCAACCCGAACTCCAAGCTCCTGGGCCCCAAGTTCAAGTTCAAGAAATATGGCCAGAGCGGCGCGGAATTGACGGACCTGCTGCCACATCTCTCGACGGTGGTCGACGACATCGCGATTGTGAAGTCGATGGCGACGGATGCCTTCAATCACGCGCCGGGACAACTCCTGATGAACACCGGGAGCATGATATTCGGCCGTCCGAGCTTTGGCGCCTGGACTACATACGGCCTGGGCAGCGAAGCGCAGGACCTGCCGGCTTTCGTTGTTTTCTCCACCGGCAAGAAAGGCCCGAGCGGCGGCAACTCTTGTTGGGGCTCCGGCTTCCTGCCCACGGTGCACCAAGGCGTGCAGTTCCGCGCCTCGGGCGACCCCGTACTTTATCTCTCGAACCCGCCCGGCGTCGACGCCGAATTGCAGCGGGACTCGATGGACACGATTAGCAAGCTGAACCGCCGGCGCTTGGAGAAGACCGGGGATCCCGAGATCGCGACGCGCATTAGCAGCTATGAGATGGCGTTCAAGATGCAATCGAGCGCGCCGGATTTGATGGACATCTCGAAAGAGCCGAAGCATATCCTCGACATGTACGGCGCCGAGCCCGGCAAGCCTTCCTTTGCGAACTGCGTTCTTCTCGCGCGCCGCATGGCGGAACGCGGCGTGCGTTTCACGCAAATCTTCCACGAAGCATGGGATCAGCATGGCAGCCTCGTGAAGGACATCACGCAGAACTGTAAGGACACCGATCAGGCTTGCGCCGCGCTTGTCAAGGACTTGAAGCAACGCGGCATGCTGGAAGACACACTCGTCATCTGGGGCGGGGAATTCGGCCGCACGCCGATGGTGCAAGGCGGCAGCGACGGCCGCGATCATCATCCGAACGCATTCACGATGTGGATGGCGGGGGGTGGCATTAAGCCGGGCTTGGTGATGGGCGAGACCGACGAACTTGGATTCAACGTCACGAAAGATCGCGTGCATGTTCACGACCTTCACGCAACGCTGATGCACTTGTTGGGCTTCGATCACACAAAGCTGACTTTCAAATCGCAAGGCCGGAACTTCCGCCTCACGGACGTGCATGGTCACGTAGTCGAAAAATTGTTGGCCTAGGAACGGTGGTCCTCGCAAGAGTCCGCTTCATCCCTGTTTCGTTGCGGTCCTTGAGCTCCCACGCCCGCCAAGCGGCGCGTAGGTAAGTGAAGGGACGCAAACGAAACTATGAAAAAGACGATCCTCGCATTGGCAATTTCTTCTGCTTCAATCTGGGCGGCGGCCACCGAGCCCGTCCGCATCACAAAGTACACGAACGTGCAGCCGAACATGCTTGGGAATGCCGCGCGCACCGAGGGCAAGGTTGAACTGCAACTGGACATCGACGAGAAGGGCAATATGAAGGGCGCCCGCATCGTACGGGGCCGTTCGGATTTGGTCTACGCCGCGGTTCAGACCGTGCGCGGCTGGCAATTCGCCCCCGCGACGGAAAACGGTAAGCCCGTGCGTAGCAAGTTCAATCTAATTTTGAATTTCGACTTCGACAGCCGGAGTTAAGCAATCCACTCACTCTCCTCCATTCCCCAATCGCTTGGGTGGATTGTGAGTCCGGTTGTCGAACCCGAATAGAAACGGAGCGCCCATCCTACCGGAGCGCTCCGTTTTTGTATGCGAAGTTGGATTTGATGCGGTGCTTATCCGGCTTGCTGTTCGCGACGCTTGTGTGCCACGCCCAGGACACGGCGCGGATATGGAGCACACTCTTGGACCGCGAAGCGGCCGAAGCCGAGTTGCGTAAGGACTATGGCTATACGGAAATCCAACGGAATTGGGATTTGGATCGCAACGGCAGGCGCAAGAACGAGAAACCGCGCGAGCGCCGCTACGACAACGTTTTCGTCGAGGGCGCGTTGTACCGGAAGCTCGTGGCGAAGAACGGAGTCGAGTTGAGCGGAGGCGAGAAAAAACGGGTTGAACAGGAAGTCGCCCGCACCGCCCAAGAGCGGCGCGAGGAACGCCGCCGGGGCGCGCGATTCTTTCCCGGCACCCGCTACATGCGTATCGGGGAATTGAAGCATCTTCCGGACGCCGTTACTTTCCACGCCGAGCCGGACGAAGAAATCGGGGGCGTTACCGCATGGGTGCTCCGCGCCGACCCCCTGCCCGCCAGCCGCATTGAGGCCATCGACCCCAAACGAAAGGAGCTGGCCGCCTACCAGCAGCGATTCTGGATTCGCAAGTCCGACGGGCTACTGCTGCGCCGTTGGGTGCGAGTCATCGGTCCGGGGGCCGAGTTGCTGCCAGGGTCGGAAGTTACTTTCGAGATGGGGAGCCCGCAGCCGGGTCTGCCTTCTTTCGAGCTGCGCCGAAGCATCAACTTCGCGGCGCGCATTATGGGAGTGTCTACCGCGCGAGCGTTTCAGGAGCATGAGTTTCTCGACTTCCGCAAATACGATGTGGCTTCGACAATTACGTTCGAAGAGCCGCATCGCTAGACGGCTCGATCGCGGTGACCGCGAGTAAGAACGCCGCTCCGGCCGCTGAGAAGACTGAGTAGTCGAAAGGCGCGGTGGGATCGGAAGAGACCGCCATCGCCAAGGCGAAGAGCGACAACAATGCGCCGCTAGCCAGCGCTGTTTGGCGGAGGCGATATCCGATCAACAGCGCGAGGCCCAGCGCTACTTCGAGGAGCGTCGCCATTATCGCCACCGCTGGAATGAGGCCGGCCGGAAGGAAGAAGTTAAGCTTGCGGGTGTAAGCGACGAAGGGCTCCCAGGCCCCCCACGCCGCCGATGCCGACCCTGGCGGTCCGTAGAAGCCGAGGCGATCCGCCACGGCCGACAAGAATCCCAAACCCAAGGCCCACCGCGCAAAGAGCGTAGCCCACCGCCGGTGCGTCTTAGTGTTCAAACGTACTGACCTGCGCCCCCGCCGGACCGATCACGATCGCGAGGATCTTCACGGGCTTGCCGGGCAAGGCGCTGGCGGCGGAGGTGTGACGCGAGCCGGGCGGTTCGTAGAAGGTCGAGCCAGCCTTCAAGCGCTTCGGCTTCTCGTCATTGATGCCAAAGAGTAATTCGCCCTCGATAACGTAACCGAGAACCATGCCGGAGTGTTTGTGTGAAGGAGATCCGGGTCCGGGTGGGATCACTACCTCGACGAACGCCGCGTCCATCCCGGCGAACTTATCGGGCAGCGGCTGCCGGTGGAGCATCTTGGGTCCCGTCATCTCCTGCGCTGAGGCCTGATTCGCCATACTCGCGCCTAGCGCCGCCAGAAGCAGTTCACGTCGATCTTGCATGCCTTCACGCTACGCCAGATTTGGTATCTTCGAAAGGCCCATTTAGGCGCGAAGGAGGGTACCACTATGGCGCGGCGCGCGGACGATCCAGAATTAGCTCTAGACCCCCGGCCCTCCGGCGTAACGCTCGCGCAATGGCTCTATGAAGAACTGCGCCGCGCGATCCTAGACGGCAGGTTACACTCCGGCGCGAAACTCCCGGCGAGCCGCAACTTCGCCGAAACACAAGGGGTGTCCCGGCGCGTCGTCGTGGGCGTTTACGAAAGGCTTGCCGAGGAAGGCTACGTCGCGGGTGCGATTGGGTCGGGTACTCGCGTACGCGCCGCGCTGGGCCGGCCCCGCCTCTCCACTCAGTCGAGCGATGCGCCTACCGAACGCATCCCCGACATTTACAAGCGCCCAGCGAGGCCCTTTCGCCCAATTGAATCGGCGCTCGAAGAATTTCCGCTCGATCTTTGGAACCGCACGGCGGCGCGCGCGGCGCGGAGAGCCACCGTCAAATCGCTGGCCGGAGGTGATGCGCTTGGCTCGCTTGAACTTCGCCGCGCGATCGCCGGTCATCTTGGCGCGCAGCGTGGCGTCGCTGCCAGCCCCGGGGAGATTGTCGTAACGAGTGGAACGCAGCAATCGCTCGATTTGCTCGCCCGGGTTCTGATTCGCCCCGGCGACGCGGTCTGGATTGAGGACCCCGGCTATCCCGGCGCGGTGGATGCGTTTCGCAATGCCGGAGCGAAGATCGTTGCCGTGCGGGTGGATTCCGAAGGTCTCGACCCCGCCGAAGGCCAACGTCTCTGCCCGCGGCCGCGAGCCGTGTATCTGACGCCCGCGCACCAATTTGGCACCGGCGTCGCGCTCTCGCCCGAACGCCGCTTCGCGCTTCTCGCTTGGGCGCGCGCCAATGGCGTACTCCTGATCGAGGACGACTACGATAGCGAGTTCCGCTTCCGAGGCCGGCCCATTCCCGCGATGAAGGCGCTCGACGGTTCGGGGAGTGGCGTAGGCTCGACATTTCTCCTGGGATCGTTCAACAAGATCTTATTCCCGTCCTTGCGGATTGGATACTTGGTGGCGCCGCAGAAGTGGATCGAAAAGCTCGTTGAACTGCGCTATCAGTCGGACCGTTACCCCGCCGCGTTGCCGCAGATCGCGCTTGCGGGATTTATGGACGAAGGGCATTTCAGCCGTCATCTTCGGCGGATGCGCGGCCTATACGGCGAACGCCGCCACGCGCTGGAGCGCGAGACCGTGCGCTATCTCAAAGGCATTCTGGACTTACCGAATATTCCAGCGGGCCTAAACACACCCGCGTTCATCCGCAATGGGCTGACTTCGAAAGAAGCCGCGACGCGGGCCAACGCCTGGGGTATCGAGGCATGGGCGCTGGACCGATTCGCCTTGCGCCGTCGCGACCTCAGCGGGCTGTTTCTAGGCTTCGCGGCCTTCAACGAAAAGGAAATTCGGGCGGGAGTGCAGACTCTCGCCCGGGCGTTCTAATACTTACGCAATACCGCCAGCACCCTGCCCTGCACGTTCAGGCTTGCTTCCGGCACCATGATCGGCTGCATCGACGAATTCGCCGGTTGCAAACGCACCATGCCATTGGGCTCGCGGTAAAGACGCTTTAGCGTCGTCTCCGTACCTTCCACCAACGCGACGACGATATCGCCGTCCCGCACTTGGTTCACCTTCTCGATCAGGACGAAGTCGCCGCTACAGATATGGTCTTCGATCATCGAATCGCCGCGCACCTGCAAGGCGTAGGTGGAAGAGTCGCCGACGAAATCCTGAAAAGCCAAAGTCTCCGGCGCCGCGACGCTTTCCACCGGCATACCCGCGGCGATGCGGCCCAAGAGCGGCACCTCCATCGAGGGCGGCGGAGCGGTGCTGGAGTAGTTGCGCCGCTCGTCCAAGTACTTGGAGGAGATCTCCAAACTGCGGCTCTGGTTGAAGCCGCGCTTCAGGTAGCCTTTGCTTTCCAGGGACTGGATGTGCTTGTGCACGGTCGCAAGAGAAGTGAGGTCCATGCCCGAGGCAATCTCTTCGTAGCTGGGGGAGTAGCCTTTGGTCTCGATGAACGTCGCGAGGAAGTCCAGGAGGTCTTTTTGGCGTCGAGTTAATGCCATGTTTGCATTTTAGGCGAATAAAGATCGAATTGCAAGCTTTTCGTTCGCCTTTGGTTCGCCGCGTATGCAGGCACAGAGAACAAGGAACAAGATCGAGCAGTGTCGGCGAATACCGCCGCAGATGTAGATAGCGGCGATGGTCGAAACCATACCTTGATAGCCACAAGCTGGTCCATCCGATCACCGCGAAAACGCGCTGCCCGATCTGTTCTCTTCGGCGTGCGATTAGAGGAAGAAGGACTTTCCTATGGTTCCATTCTCTGCGCTGACGATTCTAGCTAAACGGCTTTTGCCATCATCCGTACGACCGTTCTTTGCGGCAAGTTTGCTGCGTTCCCAATCATTACTCTTGCCACTAACTGCACTTTAGGTCTGTGATTTTTATTGACAGTCCGCACGCGTTGTTATAGTCTTTCGAGATCACCGTCTCAAAATGGCTAGTCGATCAACCCCTAAGGCCAAGTCCAAAAAAAACAAGAAATCCGGTCAGGTTTCGGCTAGAGCTGGGGGGAGACCCAAAATGCCGATTGCCACTGTGTCTCGCGTCATTGAATATCTGCTAGGCGTCGGGCTTAAGGCATCTCAACCTCCTACGTGGCCCCCCGACTTGTTTGCCGTCTGCGCTTACCTCCTCCAGAAATCTGGATGCTATACCCTGAGCGTTAGCGGCTGGCCGCCGGTGGTAAAGCATTCAACAAGTGAGTCACTGAAAACATGGATAACTTCCGTTCGCAATCACGGACATGAATGGCGAAGGGGGTGGCACCCCAAAATCAAGCCAAAGAACTTGCCAAGCCGCGTGCGTGAGCTTTGGTCAAAACTTGCAAGTCGGGAGCGCTCAAAGCTACCCTTCATTCACTTGCGTTTCGAAGAAGGTCGCGAGGTCACCGAGATCCTGATTGAGCTACTCGCAATCGCGGACGAAGCAAGCTGGGGCTTCGGATTGCCTATTGGGCAAAAGTATGCCGATCAAAATGGAATTCAGGGCATCGATCAGGCTTACATCGAAGCCCAGCGGTATCTGCTACCACCGGAAGGATTGAAGGATACACTTCCTAAGGATTTCATGGGTGCCAGTCTGACGAGCGATGCGGTATACAAAGGGGAGCTGAGGGTCCTGCCGAAGCTCCATACCCCGCAGACTGGGTTAACGATTCGCAATTACTCCCATAACCTTAGTCTAATTACAACCAATGAAATCTTGCCAATATGGGCTCGAACTAGTTCAACTGATTGGCCTGAGCTGAATCTCTTGGTGGTGCCTTGGCCGTTCGAAGTTGATCCTCACGATATCGTCGAAGTTGAGGCCTCTAGTGCTGCGGCTATGGCTGAAGGCTTTAGCCTCTTCGAGGTTAGGTCGAAGCATTTTGCGAACATAGAAAAGTGGCTAAAGCGGTTATGTGCCGCTACTCGGGAGGAGCTGAAGAAGACGCCTGGTTCTTTTGCTCGGATTGATGGGATCGTTTTCCCGGAAGCGGCCCTTTCAGCGGATGAGTACGATGCCGTCCTCAAGGTTGCTAGAGAAGAGCACGTCATGTTTCTTCTCGCCGGCGTTGCTGTTCCCTCGAGCCAAGATAAGCATAAGCCGGCCGAAAACTTCGTTCGGATGACGATTACGTCTGGCAAAGCTGGGTTTCCGCAGCATAAGCACCACCGTTGGCAAATTGAAGAGCATCAAATTGAGGCTTACGGGCTACAATTATCAAAATCACGAAAATGGTGGGAATATATAGACATTAAAAATAGAACTTTATCATTTATTTCGGTTAATGACTGGCTAACTGTCGTTCCTCTTATTTGCGAGGACTTGGCAAGACCAGATCCATGCGGAGATCTGATTCGCGCTGTTGGCCCCAGCTTGGTTATCGCTATTTTAATGGATGGCGACCAGCATGAGTGGCGCTGGTCCTCGCGTTATGCCACCGCGTTAGCCGATGATCCGGGAAGCAGCGTCCTTGCTGTCACTAGTCTGGGCATGGCAAAACTAATGAGTCGTAGTAGAGCTAGATCTGGTCAAGTCAAAGCGTTTAGCGCCGTCAACCCGATTATGCTATCAGCGTCAGATGCTTCGGGTGGGCCATGCCAAAGTTCCGAGGTGAATTCCGAAACCTTAGAACTCGGAGAAGAATCTTATCAGGTAGATGCAAGTACTGAAACCCACCGATCTGTGGTGGCTATCTGGAAGCAGCCAGGGCGCCGGGCCGTCCCGATCGGAATATCTCCGGAAGCTAAAGGTTTTGTGGTTGTCCTCCGAAACGGCAGTAGAGATGTGGGCCAGCCGTGCGAGTACTCAGCTGATGGACGAGATGACATGTTTCGAACTAGTCGAGTTCGTCTGGACGAAGACAAAATCGTCGAAATATTTCTGGCGGACGGCGAATAGCTATGCTACTTTAGGTTAGCTCGCTTCGAGATAGTCACTCCCCCGAAAAATCCTACGCTAAAACAGCATAAACCCCTATGACCCTACGTGATATTTCGATTATAGCCCTAGTCAACGATGTTCCTTCGAGCCGACGGAAAGAGTTCCGCCCCCAACTTGAGGAGATCGCGCAATCGATGTCTACGCAGAAACTTCGGAAGAAGGTCCAAGGAATGATCGAAACGACGGACGGTGCAGATGAGCCAGTCGTTAGCGATGTCCCCGGCGCTTCGTCTTGGGATGGAACGGATAGGCTGGACCAGGTTGAGCCTGAGGCTCGATCCCGTCACGGGCATAAGTAGGGCAGACCTCAATTTCCTAGCTGCTGACCTCGGAATCGTCAAATTGCTGCTGTGTCAAGGAAGATCGTGATTTGCTTCGCGATGCTGTGTTCTTTGCCCTACGAAATCAGCCTCAATCTTGATCGGGATTGGCTCGCGTTGCGCATCGTAGGAATGGGTTATGAATGTGACGCTGTGCCGTCCCTTTCTCAATCCCAACACGTGGCTTCCTTAAAGACCAACTCGGGAGACGACGCCGTTAAGGCCCCCCAACTTAAATTTGACAGACCACATCAGTTTTGGTTATCCTGTTTAAGTTTGGCGAGTAGTGCTTCTGCTCTCATGCTACCCGTCCTCTGCCGAACCCACCGTGATTAAGGCCTGTGCTCGATCATGTAGGGGAAAAGCTGATAAAGGGGACGCCGGCTGGAGCCAGCCCCGCTACCTGTTGCGCAACCCCGCGCAGCGTCGGTATGGGCCAGTCAAGAACCTTCATCGCGTAAATCGTTGATCTGGCGGCATTATCGCCCAGGTTGCGGTTTGCAATCCCAAGCCCCTTAAAGGCTGTCTGTTTTCTTACGGTTAGTAGTTTTGAATGGTCCCGGAGCATGATTGTGCGCGTGCGTACGCGGTCAGGGAAGGGATGCAGCAAAGAGGATGATTTTTCGTGCCTACGTTTAACCAATTAGTTCGCAAGGGCCGCAAGCCCACCCGGTATAAGACGGCCAGCCCCGCGCTGCAGGCCTGCCCGCAGCGCCGCGGCGTTTGCACCCGCGTTTACACGACCACTCCGAAGAAGCCGAATTCCGCGCTCCGGAAAGTCGCCCGCGTCCGCTTGACGAACTCCATCGAAGTTACGACCTATATCCCCGGCGAAGGCCACAACCTGCAAGAGCACTCGATCGTGCTCATCCGCGGCGGCCGTGTCAAGGATTTGCCGGGCGTGCGTTATCACGTCGTTCGCGGCACGCTGGACACCGCCGGCGTCGCCAACCGTAAGCAGGGCCGTTCAAAATACGGCGCCAAGCGTCCCAAGAGCTAGTAGAAGCAAGAGGAATTTATGGCAAGACGTCGCAGAGCTGAAGTTCGTGAAGTAGGTCCGGACCCGATCTACAATTCCACGCTGGCTACCAAGTTCATTAACAGCATGATGTGGGACGGCAAGAAGAACGTCGCCCAGCGCATTTTCTACAAGTCGCTCGAAACGCTTGCCGAGCGCGGCGGCGACGAAGCGCTGAAGCTCTTCAAGAAGGCCGTCGAGAACGCGAAGCCCTTGCTCGAAGTCAAGACCCGCCGCGTCGGTGGCGCGAACTATCAAGTGCCCATCGAAGTCCCGCAGAACCGCCGCACGTCGCTGGCGATCCGCTGGATTCTGATCAATGCCCGCAACCGTCCCGAGAAGGCGATGACCGAGAAGCTCGCCAATGAATTGAACGACGCGGCCAACAACCGCGGCGGCGCGATCAAGAAGAAAGACGACGTTCACAAGATGGCGGAAGCGAACAAGGCCTTCGCTCATTACCGCTGGTAGTTGGGAACAGGGAATTCAGGGAGACACCAAGCTTTTTTATGCCTCGTACCGTACCGCTAGAGAAAATGCGCAACATCGGCATCATGGCCCACATCGATGCCGGTAAGACTACCACGACGGAGCGCATTCTTTACTACACGGGTAAGTCCTACAAGATCGGCGAAGTCCACGAAGGCACCGCCACGATGGACTGGATGGCGCAAGAGCAAGAGCGCGGCATCACCATTACCTCGGCCGCCACGACCTGCCAATGGAATGGCATCAACATCAACATCATCGACACGCCGGGCCACGTCGATTTCACCGCCGAAGTCGAGCGCAGCTTGCGCGTGCTCGATGGCGCGGTCGCCGTGTTCGACGCCGTCGCCGGCGTTCAGCCCCAGACGGAGACCGTTTGGCGCCAGGCCGACAAGTACAGCGTGCCCCGCATCTGCTTCATTAACAAGATGGACCGCATCGGCGCGGATTTCTTGCGCTCGGTGCAGAGCATGGTGGACCGCTTGGGTTGTAAGCCGGTGGCGATTCAGCTGCCGGTGGGCGCGGAAGATCAATTCAAGGGTGTCGTTGACCTTGTCACCATGACCGCGCGCTTGTGGCGCGATGAGTCCTTGGGCGCGAAGTACGACGACGTGGCGATTCCCGCCGAGCTTGCCGATCAGGCCGCCGAGTATCGCGACAAGATGCTCGAAGTCGTTTCGGAAGCCGACGACGCACTGATGGAGAAGTACCTGAACGGCGAAGCGCCGACGGAAGCCGAGATCAAGGCCGCCATCCGCAAGGGCACCATCGAACAGAAATTCTTCCCCGTCATCTGCGGTTCGGCGTTCAAGAACAAGGGCGTGCAGAACATGCTCGACGCCGTCGTCGACTACCTGCCGCATCCGCTCGACATTCCCTCCATCAAGGGCACCGATGTCGACGACAAAGAGAAGTCAGTTGAACGCAAAGCCGACGATAACGAGCCCTTTTCCGCGCTGATTTTCAAGATCATGACCGATCCCTTCGTGGGGCAGTTGAGCTTCTTGCGCGTCTACTCCGGTAAGTTGAACTCCGGCGACACCGTCATGAACGCGGGCAAGCGCAAGCAAGACCGCATTGGCCGCCTGGTCAAGATGCACGCCAACAAGCGCGAAGAGATCCAGGAGATCCTCGCGGGCGACATCTGCGCCGCCGTGGGCCTCAAGTCCGCCGTCACGGGCGACACGATTTGCAACCCCGATAAGCCGGTGTTGCTCGAATCGATCGACTTCCCCGAGCCCGTTATCCAGCTCGCCATCGAGCCCAAGACCAAGGCCGACCAGGAAAAGATGGGCATGGCGATCGCCAAGCTCGTCGCCGAAGATCCCACGCTGCGGGTAAACACCGATATCGAAACCGGCCAGACGATTCTGTCGGGCATGGGCGAGTTGCACCTCGAAATCATCGTGGACCGCATGAAGCGCGAGTTCAACGTGGAAGCCAATGTCGGCAAGCCGCAAGTCGCTTACCGCGAATCGATCCGCCAGAAGGCGGAAGGCGAAGAAAAGTACTCGAAGCAAACCGGTGGCCGCGGCCAATACGGGCATTGCAAGCTGCGCATCGAGCCGCTGGAAGCGGGCGCGGGCTTTGTCTTCAAGAGCGAAATCAGCGGTGGTTCGATTCCGAAGGAATACATCCCGGCTATCGAAAAGGGCGTGAAGGAACGCCTGGAGATGGGCATCATCGCCGGCTTCCCGATGAGCGACATCCAAGTCGTCGTGTACGACGGTAGCTACCACGAAGTCGACTCCTCGGAAATGGCCTTCAAGATCGCGGGTTCGATCGCGTTGCAGAACGCCGTCGCCAAGGCCCGGCCGGTCCTGATGGAGCCTGTGATGAAGGTGGAAGTCGTGGTTCCCGACGAGTACATGGGCCCGGTGAACGGCGATTTGATCAGCCGCCGCGGCCAGTTGGTCGGCACGGAAAAGTTAGGCTCGACGACAATCATCAACGCGATGGTGCCGTTGTCGGAGATGTTCGGTTACGCCACCGACATCCGTTCGAAAACACAGGGTCGCGGCGCATTCACCATGCACTTCGGCCGCTACGATGACCTGCCAAAGAATTTGGCGGACGAAATCATCGCGAAGAATAAGGGCGCTGGTCGATAAAGAAGAGTTTTTAGGAGATCGAGAAAGACAATGGCGAAAGAAAAATTTGACCGTAGTAAGCCGCACGTGAACGTGGGTACGATC
>VFQR01000582.1_pt1 | contig 45388 bp, 46 predicted proteins | sample 3512321 | NCBI WGS metagenome assembly VFQR01 (sample SAMN10412374, study PRJNA504923) | tailings metagenome | isolation source: Relicate 3 Philex TSF1 revegetated site | place: Philippines: Tuba, Benguet | collected 2017-08-29 | reverse complement strand
CTGCTGGCGCGGGCTGAGCTCGCTCTTCTGCAGCAGGTTGGTGAAACCGAGAATGCCGTTGAGCGGGGTGCGGATCTCGTGGCTCATGTTGGCCAGGAACTCTGACTTGATGCGGCTGGCCTCCAGGGCCTCCTTGCGCGCGAAGTCCAGTTCGATGTTCTGAATCTCGATGGTTTCCAGGTTCTGGCGCACGTCCTCGGTGGCCTGTTCGATGCTGTGCTGCAATTCCTCCTGGGCGTTCTGCAGGGCCTCGGCCATGCGGTTGATGCCCGCAGCCAGCTCGTCCAGCTCAACGTTGCCCAGCGGTGGCAGGCGGGTTTCCAGGTGACCGTCCTTGAGCTGCGCCACGCCGGCCTTGATCGCACGCAGCGGCTCGTTGATGCTGCGGCCCATGCGCAGGGCGGGCAGGGCGGTAACGGCAAGGCCGCCAGCGATCAGCAGCAGGCTGGCGAACAGGCTGCGATAGCCGGTCAGTAGCGTGCCCTGGTGCGACAGTTCCAGTTCGACCCAGCCGAGCAGATCCAGCTTGCGCTCCTCGTCGATGTTGTCGCTGAGCACCAGGTGCTGATCGTAGACCGGCAGCAGAAAGCGCGTGGCATCCTGGCCGCTGAGCAGGCTGACGCCCGGCTGCCCGCCGGGTGAGGGATTGAGCATGCTCGGCCCGGCATGCGCCAGCGATGCGCGCTCGGGGGAGAGAAAACCCGCGGCGCGAACGTCCGGATGTTCCAGCGCCTGCTGGGCGATGCGTTCGAGTTTTTTCACGTCCTTCTGTTCCAGCGCCGGTGCTGCCAGGGGCGCCAGGTGTTCGACCAGCATCTCGCCACGTTGCAGCAGCTGGGTCTGCAGGCCGGAGAGCTGCACCCAGGTGAAGTAGCCACCGAGCACCAGCGCCAGCAGGCTGGTGGGCAGCAGGGTGAGCAGCAGTACGCGGCCCTTGATGCCTAGATCCTTGAACACGACCTTCCTCCTTCAGAACATCTGGGCAGTGTAGCGATTCGGCGCGCGGGAATCTGTAGGTGAGCGATTGTCGTTTAGTAGGTAGAATTGTTCTCATTCTGCCCGTTCGGTTCTTCGCATGATGACCTCCTTTCCCGCCTCGGCTCGAATCCTCGCCGTCGAGGACGATCCGTTGCTTGCCGGCCACCTGCAGTCCCATCTGCAGGGCTGCGGTTTCGACGTGACGCTCAGCCATGACGGCAGTGAAGGCCTGCAACTGGCCGAAAGCGAGGACTTCGACCTGATCCTGATGGATATCATGCTGCCGGGGACCAATGGTCTCGAGGCATTGCAGCGTCTGCGCCGGCAGCGCAGCGTACCGGTGTTGCTGATGTCGGCCCTCGGCGACGAGCAGAACCGCATCGCCGGGTTCAGCCAGGGGGCCGATGACTACCTGCCGAAACCCTTCAGCCTGGGCGAGTTGAGCGTGCGGGTCGAGGCCATCCTGCGCCGCGTCGCCTATGAGCGCCGCGAACCGCAACCGAGCATTGCCAGCAGTGATCTGCAGTTCGACGAAGGGCGCAGCGATGTCGCCTTCTGCGGCCACTGGCTTGGCCTGACCCCCAGCGAATACCGCGTGCTGGAGCTGCTCTGGCGGCACCCGGACGAGGCCCTGAGCAAGCCCTTCCTCTATCAGCAGGCGCTACGCCGCGCCTACGCCCAGCACGACCGCAGCCTGGACATGCATGTCAGCCATATCCGCCGCAAGCTGCAGGCCGTCGGTTACGAGGCTGCGCGCGTCGACACCGTCTGGGGCAAGGGCTACGTCCTGGTAAAGGCCGGCACATGAGCCTACCGGCAAGGCACTCGCTGCTCTGGCGCCTGGCCGGGGCACTGGCCCTGTTCTGCCTGCTGCTGGTCAGCCTCTACGCGGATGTTGGCCGGCTGTTGCTCGAGGCCACCTCCTATCTGCCCGAATCCACCCGGCAGACGCTCAAGGGCTATGCCCGCGAGGCGGAAGCGAGCTGGCAGGAGCGGGGCACGCCAGGCGTCGATGCCTTCTTGCAGCGCCTGCAGGAGCGCGAGCGGATCTGGGCCGTGGTGGTCGATGCGCACAAGGATTCGCTGTCCTCGCAGCCGCTGACCGCCGAGCAGGCGCAGCGCCTGGATTTCGTTCGCCGGCTGGATTTCCCCGTGGGGCGGCCGGGTGGCACGCCGACCTTCTACATTCCCTTCACGCAAAGCGAGGCCCGGTTGGTGCTGGAGCTGCCGCAGCGCCTGGATCCGCGCCAGTACAACGCGCTGATCTCGCTGCTGCTGCAGCGCGTGCTGCCGGCGATTCTGGCAGTCGTTGTGGCCCTGCTGCTGTACCGTCTGCTGATCGCGCCGCTGTCCATCCTCCGGCGGCAGGCCGCGGCACTCAGCGCCGGCGACCTGTCCGCCCGGCTCGGGCCGCAGGTGACAGGGCGCCAGGACGAACTGGGCGAGCTGGCGCGCACCTTCGACCACATGGCCGAGCGTCTTGAGCGTACCGTGGCGTTCCAGCGCCAACTGCTGCGCGACCTGTCCCACGAGCTGCGCACGCCGCTGGCGCGCCTGCGCGTCGCCGGCGAGAGCGAGCAGGACATCGACGCCCTGCGTCAGCGCCTGGGGCGGGAGATCCAGGCCATGGAAAAGCTGGTCGGCGATGCGCTGGAGCTGGTCTGGCTGGACACTGAACGACCCAGCCTGCCCCTGGAGGAGGTGGACGTCGTCCGGCTCTGGGACGTGCTGCGCGAGAACGCCTCGTTCGAAACCGGCTGGCCGGTCGAACGCATGCCCTGCGACCTGCCCGCGGACTGTCGAGTGCGGGGCAACCTCAACGGCCTGGCGCAGGCGCTGGAGAACATCCTGCGCAATGCCATTCGCCACTCGCCGGACGGCGGCATGGTGCGCCTGGCTGGCCGGCGTCAGGGAGAGCAATGGGTGTTGTGGATCGAGGATCAGGGGCCGGGCGTCGCCAAGGGCGAGTTGGAGACCATCTTCCGCCCCTTCACCCGCCTCAGTGCCGCGCGGCCCGGTGGCGACGGTTTCGGCCTGGGCCTGGCCATCGCCCGCAGCATGGTGCAGACGCAGGGCGGCCGCGTATGGGCGCGCAACGGCGAGCCCGGGCTGCGCGTGCATATCCAGCTGCCGGCGACCTGAGCCTGCCGCGCAGCGCCGCGTTACGTTCGCCGGGGTGCTGCGGTCGCGGGTTCGGCGTATCATGACGCCCCTTCGCGTCAGTCTGGATTCGAGCGACCCATGACCCTGCAATTCCCCACCATTGCCGACTGCGTCGGCAATACCCCCCTGGTACGTCTGCAACGCCTGGGCGGTGATACCAGCAACACCCTGCTGGTCAAGCTGGAAGGCAACAACCCGGCCGGTTCGGTCAAGGACCGCCCGGCGCTGTCGATGATCACCCGCGCCGAATTGCGCGGCGACATTCAGCCTGGCGATACGCTGATCGAAGCCACCAGCGGCAATACCGGCATCGCCCTGGCGATGGCGGCGGCGATCAAGGGCTACAAGATGATCCTGATCATGCCGGACAACTCCACCGCCGAGCGCAAGTGGGCGATGACTGCCTACGGCGCCGAGCTGATTCTGGTCAGCAAGGAGGAGGGTATGGAAGGCGCCCGTGACCTGGCCGAGCGACTGCAGGCCGAAGGTCGCGGCAAGGTGCTCGACCAGTTCGCCAATGGCGACAACCCCGAGGCGCACTACAGCGGCACCGGCCCGGAAATCTGGCGCCAGACCGGCGGGACCATTACCCACTTCATCAGCTCCATGGGCACCACCGGCACCATCATGGGCACCTCGCGTTACCTCAAGGAGCAGAACCCGGCGATCCAGATCGTCGGCCTGCAGCCGCAGGAGGGCTCGGCCATCCCCGGCATCCGTCGCTGGCCCGAGGAATACCTGCCGAAGATCTATCAGGCTGATCGGGTCGACCTGGTGATGGACATGGGCCAGGCCGAGGCCGAGCACGTCATGCGTCGTCTGGCGCGGGAAGAGGGCATCTTCTGCGGCGTGTCTTCCGGCGGCTCGGTGGCCGGCATGCTGCGCCTGTCGCAGCAGGTGGAGAACGCGGTGCTGGTGGCGATCATCTGCGATCGCGGCGACCGCTACCTGTCCACCGGCGTTTACCAAGAACCGGCACACTGATGGCCAGACGCAGCTCCAACCTGCGCTTTCAGCCCAGCGGCGGCAGCCGCGCGGCGCAGGTCCCGGTCGGCAAGAAGCAGAAACTCGCCATCGAGCGCCTGGCCGGCGACGGTCGCGGCATCGCCTTCGAAGGCGGGCGCACCTGGTTCGTCAGCGGCGCCCTGGCTGGCGAGCAGGTCGAGGCGCGGGTGCTCGGCGCCCGCAGCCATACCGTCGAGGCGCGCGCCGAACGGATCATCGTCGCCAGCAGCGAGCGCCGCGAGGCGCCCTGCGTGCACGCCGACCGCTGCGGCGGTTGCAGCCTGCAGCACATGCCGCATGCCGATCAGCTTGCCCTGAAACAGCGCACGCTCAGCGAGCAGCTGTCGCGTCTGGGCGGCGTGCAGCCGCAAGAGTGGGCGGCGCCCCTGGTCGGCCCCGAGTTCGGCTACCGCCGCCGCGCGCGCGTTGCCGTGCGCTGGGATGCCAAGGCGCTTCAGCTGCAGGTCGGTTTCCGCGCCGAGGCCAGCCAGGACATCGTCGCTATCGATCAATGTCCGGTACTGGTACAGCCCTTGCAGCCTATTTTCAGTGCCTTGCCGGCAATGCTGCGCAGCCTGGAAAAGCCGCAGGCGGTCGGCCATGTGGAACTGTTCAGCGGCACCGCCGAAGCCGTGCTGCTGCGCCATACCGCGCCGCTGCCCGAGGCTGACCTGAGCCGCCTGCGCGCCTTCTGCAGCGAGCACCGCGCGCAGTTGTGGCTGCAGGGTGACGGCCAGCCGCAGCCGGACGATCCGGCGGCCGAGCTGGGGTTCGAGTTGGTGCGCTGGCAGCTGCGGCTGGCCTACCGCCCGGGCGATTTCGTGCAGGTCAATGGTCCGGTCAACGAGGCCATGGTCGCTCAGGCGCTAGACTGGTTGGCAGTACAGCCTGGCGAGCGCGTGCTGGACCTGTTCTGCGGTCTGGGCAATTTCGCCCTGCCGCTAGCGCGTCAGGCAGCTGAAGTGGTGGCCGTGGAGGGTGTCGAGGCGATGGTGCAGCGGGCAGCCGACAACGCGCGAAACAATGCTTTGGGCAATGCGCACTTTTATCGTGCCGATCTGTCCAACCCGCTTGCCAGTGAGACCTGGGCGCGCGGTGGCTTTGCCGCGGTGCTGCTCGACCCGCCGCGCGACGGGGCGTTGCAGGCGGTGCGTGGGATGAGCGAGCTGGGCGCACAGCGTCTGGTCTATGTATCCTGCAACCCGACCACGCTGGCGCGCGATGCCGCCGAATTGGCACAGCAGGGCTATCGCCTGCGCCGCGCCGGGATTCTCGACATGTTCGCGCAGACCGCGCATGTCGAGGCGATGGCACTGTTCGAGAAACCCGAGACCTAGGCTTCGGGCCAAGGCGGTACGTTCGGTACCGCAGGGGTGTGCAGGACGCGCATCCTTTCAGTTAATCCGACCGGCTCAGAGAAGGCCGGCGACTGTTCGGTGCGACTCATGCGCACCGTAGGGAAGGTAAGACGATGGTTCAGGTGAGAGCGCATCAGCCGGTCAACGATGACGGCAGCATCAATCTCGGGGCCTGGTTGGAGCATGTCACCCGCGTCGATCCGGCGCTGGATCGTCAGGCGCTGCAAGAGGCCTGCGAATTCGCCCGCGATCTGGAGCAGCAGGCCAACACCACCGAGCATCACTGGAGCGAGGGCGCCTCGACATTCCGTGCCGGCCTCGACATCGCGGAAATCCTCGCCGATCTCAAGCTCGATCAGGATTCGCTGGTCGCGGCGATCATCTATCGCGGCGTGCGCGAGGGCAAGATCACCCTGGCCGCAGTGCACCAGCGCTTCGGTCCGGTGGTGGCCAAGCTGATCGAAGGCGTGCTGCGCATGGCGGCGATCAGCGCCAGTATCAATCCGCGTGAATCGGTGGTGGTCGGCTCGCAGACGCAGGTGGAGAACCTGCGCAAGATGCTGGTGGCCATGGTCGACGACGTGCGCGTGGCGCTGATCAAGCTGGCCGAGCGCACCTGCGCCATCCGTGCGGTCAAGGAAGCCGACGAAGAGAAGCGCCAGCGTGTGGCGCGCGAGGTGTTCGACATCTATGCACCGCTGGCCCATCGCCTGGGCATCGGCCATATCAAGTGGGAGCTGGAAGACCTGTCCTTCCGCTACCTTGAGCCTGAGCAGTACAAGCAGATTGCCAAGCTGCTGCACGAGCGCCGTCTGGATCGCGAGCAATACATCAACGACGCCATGGCCCACCTGCGCCAGGAGCTGGAAGCCACCGGCATCAAGGCCGACATCAGCGGCCGGGCGAAACACATCTATTCGATCTGGCGCAAGATGCAGCGCAAGGGCCTGCAGTTCAGCCAGATCTACGACGTGCGTGCGGTGCGCGTGCTGGTGCCCGAGGTGCGCGACTGCTACACCACCTTAGGGATAGTGCATACCCTGTGGCGGCACATTCCCAAGGAGTTCGACGACTACATCGCCAACCCCAAGGAGAACGGCTACCGCTCGCTGCATACCGCCGTGCTCGGCCCGGAAGGCAAGGTGCTGGAAGTGCAGATCCGCACCCACGCCATGCACGAGGAAGCCGAACTGGGCGTATGCGCGCACTGGCGCTACAAGGGCACCGACGTCAAGTCCGGCTCCAACCACTATGAAGAGAAGATTTCCTGGCTGCGTCAGGTCATCGAGTGGCACGAGGAGCTGGGCGATATCGGCGGTCTGGCCGAACAGCTGCGCGTGGACATCGAGCCGGATCGGGTCTACGTCTTCACCCCCGACGGCCACGCCATCGACCTGCCCAAGGGTGCCACGCCGCTGGACTTCGCCTACCGCGTGCACACCGAGATCGGTCACAACTGCCGCGGCGCCAAGATCAACGGGCGCATCGTGCCGCTGACCTACAGCCTGCAGACCGGCGAGCAGGTGGAGATCATCACCAGCAAGCAGGGCTCGCCAAGTCGCGACTGGCTCAACCCCAACCTGGGCTACGTCACCACCAGCCGGGCGCGGGCCAAGATCGTCCACTGGTTCAAGCTGCAGGACCGCGACCAGAACGTCGCCGCCGGCAAGCAACTGCTCGAACGCGAGCTGGCGCGCCTGGCCCTGGTCGGTGTGGACTTCGACAAGCTGGCCGAGAAGGCCAACCTGAAAACCGCCGAGGACCTGTTCGCGGCGCTGGGCGCTGGCGACGTGCGCCTGGCCCATGCGGTCAACCTGGCGCAGCAGTTGGTCGAGCCGGAGCGCAGTAGCGAGCAGCTCGAACTGATCCCGCGCAAGGCCCAGGGCTTCAAGCCGGGCAAGCGCGGCGACATCCAGATCCAGGGCGTCGGCAACCTGCTCACGCAGATGGCCGGCTGCTGCCAGCCGCTGCCGGGCGATCCTATCGTCGGCTATATCACCCTCGGTCGTGGCGTCACCATTCACCGCCAGGATTGCCCCACGGCGCTGCAGCAGTCCGCGCGCGAGCCGGAGCGGATGATCCAGGTGAGCTGGGGGCCGGTGCCGGTGCAGACCTACCCGGTGGAAATCGTCATCAAGGCCTACGACCGCTCCGGTCTGCTGCGTGACGTCACCCAGGTGCTGCTCAACGAGAAGCTCAACGTGCTGGCGGTCAACACCCGCTCGAACAAGGAGGACAACACCGCCTCCATGTCGATCACCGTGGAGATTCCAGGGCTCGATGCGCTCGGTCGTCTGCTGGCGCGTATCGGCCAGTTGCCCAATATCATCGAGGCACGCCGCCACCGGGCCAATTGAGTGGCAAGTCTCAAGCTGCAGGTACCGGGCTTTTCACTTGCAGCTTGAAGCCCAGGAGATTCCATGTACCAACTCAACGACCTGCTGCACCTGATGGCGCGCCTGCGCGACCCGCAACACGGCTGCCCCTGGGATCTCAAGCAAAGCTACGCGAGCATCGTGCCCTACACCCTGGAAGAGGCCTATGAAGTCGCCGATGCCATCGAGCGCGGTGATTTCGATCACCTGCCCGGCGAGCTGGGCGATCTGCTGTTCCAGGTGGTCTATTACAGCCAGCTGGCGCAGGAGGAGCGGCGTTTCGACTTCGCCCAGGTGGTCGACGGCATCACCGCCAAGTTGATTCGCCGCCATCCGCATGTGTTTCCCGACGGCGACCTGTATGGCGCGCCGGATGCGGCCAAGCTGGAGGAGGCGGCGGTCAAGCAGCGCTGGGAAGAACTCAAGGCCCAGGAGCGCGCCGAAAAGGCCGCCGCCCCCGAGCAGCTGTCGCTGCTCGATGACGTCCCCACTGCGCTGCCGGCGCTTTCGCGTGCGGCCAAGCTGCAGAAGCGTGCGGCGCAGGTCGGTTTCGACTGGCCCGAAGCACTGCCGGTGGTGGACAAGGTGCGCGAAGAGCTGGACGAAGTGCTCGAAGCCATGAGCGAGAACGATGCCGAGGCGGTTGCCGAGGAAATCGGCGATCTGCTGTTCGTCGTCACCAACCTGGCGCGGCACCTGAAGGTCGACCCGGAAGCCGCGCTGCGCGCTGCCAACGGCAAGTTTGAGCGACGCTTTCGCTTCATCGAGCAAAGCGTGCGAGAAGCCGGGCGCAGCCTGGACGAGTGCAAGCTGGAAGAACTGGACGCCCTGTGGGGCGAGGCCAAGAAACTGGAGAAGCAGGCGCCCGGTTGCTGAGAACCCTAGCCAGGACGCAATCCGGGAAATGCCTTATTCGTTCCCCCGGATTGCATCCGGGCTACGCGGCTGGAGCGGCGGGCTGTAAGCCATTATGCTGGGCGCCTTGGACTGGCAGCGCGAATCTGCGTCGCTGCCGCAACAACATCATGTTCGGGATCTTTAGCCATGGGTCTTTCCCTGCGCGACCAGCTGCTCAAAGCCGGCCTGGTCAATGAAAAACAGGCCAAGCAGGTTGGCAAGCAGCAGCAGAAGCAGAAGCGTCTGGCGCACAAGGGCCAGGCCGAGCTGGACGACAGCGCGCGCCAGGCTGCGCTGCAGGCGCAGGCCGAAAAGGCCGCGCGTGATCAGGAGCTCAACCGTCAGCAGCAGGAAAAGGCCGAACAGAAGGCCCGTGCGGCGCAGATCAAGCAACTGATCGAGCGCTCGCGCCTGCCAAAGCTCGACGGCGAGGACTACTACAACTTCGTCGACGACAAGAAGGTCAAGCGCCTGCCGGTCAACACCCTGATGCGCAACAAGCTGTCCAATGGCTGGCTGGCCATCGTTCGTCATGGCGGTGGCTATGAGGTGATCCCGCGTGAGGCGGCCTTGAAGATCCAGGAGCGTGATGCCTCGCGCATCGTACTGCTCAATACCCACGTCGAAGCGCCGGATACCGATGATCCTTATGCGGCCTATCAGATCCCTGACGATCTGATGTGGTAATGCAGCGTTACTTGACGCGTGCCTGGGGTGCGCTGCGCGCACCGAGTATCGCTGTGACGACTGCCGGTGCGCATGGCGCACCCTACCCGCAGGTGCACTGCGCTCAGCAGCGATTGCCGCTCAACAGCACCCGACCGAAGCTGGCGCCTGCGTCCTGCGGCGTGATCGCCAGCAGCTGATCCATGCGCAGGCGTTGCTCGCCTTCTGCCGTGCGCACTAGCAGAAATTCTTCCTTGCTCGCCGTGGTTTCGGTGTTCAGGGCCTGGCCCTGCAGTCGTGCACCGTCGACCAGTTCGATATCCAGGCGATAGCGATGCAGGCAGGCGATCTCCAGGTAGTCATAGAGATCGCAGGCCAGGGGCTGGTAGTCGTTCATCGAGTCGTCCTCCGCATTGTTCTGAGCCTAGCCGAGGCTTGCGGGCATTACCGGCTGTGCATGAAAACGCCGCAATCCCCAGAGGGCATTGCGGCGTTTCTCGTTTCGGTGGCAATCGCCCTGCGTGGAGGCGATGCCTTGGTCTTACATCAGCGGGAGGGTGTAGCTGACGATCAGACGGTTCTCGTCCAGGTCGCCGATGCTCGCGTTGGAGCGCACCATCGCGTTACGCCAGCGCACGCCGAGGTTCTTCAGCGGGCCTTCCTGGATGATGTAGCTGATATCCACGTTGCGCTCCCATTCCTTGCCGCTTACGCCGCCCACACCGTCGAAGCCATCGCCGGTTACGTAGCGCACGAAGGCGGTCAGGCCAGGAATACCGTAGCTGGCGAAGTTGATGTCATAGCGCGCCTGCCAGGATTTCTCGTCCTTGCGGGTGAAGTCGAGAATCTGGAGGTAGTTGACGATGTACGGATCGGTTTCGTTCAGGAACGGGAAGGCATTGTCGCCACCGACCTTCTGATAGCCCAGGCGGAAGGTATGGGCGCCGATGCCGGCCCACAGGTTGACCGATGTCAGGTCGTTGTCCAGCTTGCCGCCGAGTTTGCGGCCGTTGTCCTGGGAGTCGAAATAGGCCAGGTTGGCGCCCAGCTTCCAGTCGCCGATCGGCTGCACATGGATCAGGTTGTACAGCTTCTGGTCGTAGATATCTTCCAGCTCGCCATACCACAGGCCGACCGTGGTGTTGCCGCCGTTGAACTTGTAGTCGCCACCAGCGTAGTTGTAGCGATCGCTCCTGCCGCCGACGTTGGTGGCGAGGATGTCCTGACGGTCGGTGGAGTTGCGGAAGTTCACTTCGCGTAGCTGTCCACCATTGACGGTCAGACCGTCGATTTCCTGCGAGGTCAGCATCGCGCCAGTGAATACCTGCGGCAGCAGGCGCGAGTCGCCGGACGAAACGATGGGCAGCTTGGGCATCAGGCCGCCAACCTTGGCCACGGTCTTGGATATACGTGCCTTGACCGCGCCGGTGGCTTCGGAATATTCGTCCGGTCCTTCGTTGCCGAAGGCATTGGGCAGCAGGTTGGTGCCGGCGCGCTCGTCGGAGGAGTCCAGTTTCAGGCCCAGGCCGGCGTAGGCGTCCAGACCGAAGCCAACGGTGCCCTCGGTGAAGCCTGATTCGGCCTTGAGTATGAAGCCCTGTGCCCACTCTTCGCGCTTGGATTGCTGGGCGGAAGTGGTCTCGCGCAGGTCGCGGTTCATGTAGAAGTTGCGTAGTTCCAGGGTGGCCTTGCTGTCACCAATGAAGTCGGCGTGAGCCAGGCTCGGCATGGTGAGGCTGGCGCCCAGCGTGGCGAGAGCCACGGCGCGGGCGAGGGGAGTCTTACTCATTATTATTGTCTCCTCGTTGTTATGGTGAGCTCGGCCACGATGTGACCGGCCAGTTACGGCGCGATGAAATAAAACACTTCGCCGAGGAGTCGACTCTAAGACTTTAGTCTGGCGCAGCAGCCAAGCCGGTTGGCATTCGGGGGCCTCGGATTCTCTAGGACGGGTGCTCGCGCGGAACGTGGCTGTTGCACCGCAGGTCTGAAAAACATGCCTTCAAGCCGAAGGAAAGGGCGATCAGGCAGGGACCGTTGGTCGATAAAGGCTAAAGCTTGCCTTTTTCCGGCCGTTAAGTTCGGCAGACAACCTATTCGGGTACCCAGTCATGAATCCCTTGAGCTCACTCAATTCCGCCGCGTCCCGTACCGCGCAAGCCAGCCAGTCCATGGCGGCACGCAACAATGCAGCCGATGCGCAGGCCACCCTGGCCAATCGTCTCGCCGAGAAACTGGGTGTGCCGCCGGGTTCGCTTTCCGGATCGCGTGATGACTACACCCCGGAGAAGGTCGCCGGGCGGATTCTCGGTTTCATCGAGCAGCGCCTGCAGAGCGAGGCAGCTGCTGGTGCCGATTCGGCCAAGCTGGGCAAGCTGCTGTCGCAGGCGCGCGAAGGCGTGGAGAAGGGCTTCGCCGAGGCGCGCAAGATTCTCGATGGCATGGGCGTGCTCAAGGGGCAGGTGGCCAGCGATATCGATGACACCTACAAGCGCATTCAGGATGGCCTTGGCGATCTCGACAGGCGCTTCGGCGGCGCCGCTCCGAGTACCTCGAGCCCGGTTGCCATGGCCGGTTACAGCGAGCGCTTCAGTGCCCTGGCCGAAACGTTCGATCTTTCCGTCACCACTCGCGATGGTGATCGCCTGCGCATTTCCGTGGCGCAGGCTTCGGCCAACTGGTCGCAGAGCAGCTTCGTGGCCTCCAGCGATGGCAAGTCCACGAGCGTGGCCGGCAGCAGCCAGTCCGGCAGCCTGCGCATCGGCGGCTGGCAGGTGAATGTGGAGGGCGAGTTGGACGACGACGAGATCAAGGCGCTGGAGAAGCTATTCAGCCAGGTGCAGGAACTCTCCGACAAGTTCTACGCGGGTGACCTGGCCGGGGCATTCGACCGGGCCATGGCGCTGGAGATGGATGGCGAACAGCTGGCGTCGATGTCGCTGCGCCTGACCCAGGCCAGCGTCCGTCAGGCTACCGACGCCTACGGTGCAGTGGCCGGGCAGGGCGCCAGTGCGGTCAACGGCGGGCTGCAGGAATATGCGCAGGGCCTGCTCGATGCGCTGCGCAGCGCCAACGACCTGGCGCAGAATGCCGGCGGTGTGCTCAAGGAGCTGCTCAAGGGCGGCTTCTCGCTCGATGAGCGCTTCGACCTGCCGCGTCTGGAGAAGGCCGACAGCCTCAACCGCAGCCTGATCGATGGCCTGCAGTCGCTGCTTGCCGGTCAGGCCGGCAAGAACGTCGACGCGAGCTGATCAGGGCTGGTGCTAAACTGCGTGCCTTGCCAGAGTGAGGTGCGCACATGACGCCTGAATGCCAACTTTTCGGAACCCTGGGGTGTCATCTTTGCGAGGTGGCCGAGGCGCTGCTGATGCCGTTCGTCGAGAACGGTCTGCTGGTCGAGTTGATCGACATCGCCGAGCATGAGGGGATGGTCGAGCAGTACGGCCTGCGTATTCCGGTACTGCGCCGTTGCGATACCGGCAGCGAGCTGAACTGGCCATTCGATGCTGATCAGGTGGTGGCCTTTTTGAGCTGAAAGGCTGCCGCCGACAAATCGCAGGCAATAAAAAACCCGCCGGTTAGGGCGGGTTTTTGATTTGGTCGGAGAGACAGGATTCGAACCTGCGACCTTCTCGTCCCGAACGAGACGCGCTACCAAGCTGCGCTACACTCCGAATGAGGCGTATTCTACCGAAAAACTTTTACCGCACAAGGGGTTAGCCTGAAAAAATCTACGGGCCACTCATCCCTCGATGCGGCCGGTGCGAGCGCCGCTGTCGTTCGCCAGTCGCCTCGAGGCTCTCGCCTCAGAGTTCCTTGACGGTCTGCACCTGATCCTTGTTGATGGTGGCGCGCTTGCCGTCGAGTTGCTCGAATTCGTAGAAACCGGATTCTTCATCGAATTTGGGCTTGTCCACGGTCTGGATCTCGCGCCCGTCATTCAGGGTGATCACCGACGGTGTGGAACAGCCGGCCAGAACGGCGAAGCCGATGGTCATCAACAGGGCGGGGATGGTCCGTTTGCTCATGGTTTGTCTCCTTGCATACGAATGGGTGCCATACCCTCGCTCAGACGTAAAACAGTCGTATGAGTTCCGCAGCGGGCGTCTCGCTTCAGCGATCAGGCACAGGTTGCCCCAGCGTTTTCGGGGTGTTGAGGTTGGCCAGTCGGGGGTCTTCCGGCTGGCAATCGACGGCGATCGGCGACAGTCTGCCGAACCAGCGTTGCGGGCTGCGCTCGCCGGCCTGCCAGGCCTGTTCCAGATCATCCTTCAGGGCCGTCGGCAGCAGGCAGAACAGCGGTTGCCAGTAAGGGCCCTGGCGAATCACCACCGGTTGGCTGCCGGCGTGGGCGAGAAGTGATTCGATCAGGCCGCGGTCCACCAGTGGTGCATCGCACGGCAGTACCAGCATCTGCTCGTGGCGTGCCGCAGCCATGCCGGCGCGAATGCCGGCCAGCGGCCCCTGAAAGTCCTGGTCCGCATCGGCGACCAGCCGATCGGCATAGGGTGCGTAGCGCTCGGAGTTGCGATTGCAGGAGATGATCAGGTCATCGCTCAGTGGCCGGGTCAGGTCATGCAGCCAGGCGATCAGCGGCCGGCCACGCCATTGCATCAGCCCCTTGTCGCGCCCGCCCATGCGCTGGCCCCGGCCACCGGAAAGCAGCAGCACCGAGCAGGCGGGAAGGTGAGGGGATGCAGGCATGTGGCAGTCTCCGGGATCAGGCTGTGTGATATAACAGCGCCCATTCTCTCGCAATTGGAAGCCTGCCATGAACCACAAGGCCGATGCGGTTTTCGTGCCGCTGAACATTGCCGTGCTGACCGTCAGCGATACGCGCACGCTGGAGACCGATACCTCGGGGCAACTGCTGGTCGATCGCCTGACCGCTGCCGGGCATCAGCTGGCCGAACGTGTGCTGCTCAAGGACGATCTGTACAAGATCCGCGCGCAGGTGGCGACCTGGATCGCCGAGGATCAGGTACAGGTCGTGGTGATCACCGGGGGTACCGGTTTCACCGGGCGCGACAGCACGCCGGAAGCGGTCGCCTGCCTGCTGGACAAGCAGGTCGACGGTTTTGGCGAGCTGTTCCGGCAGATATCCGTGGCCGATATCGGCACTTCGACCGTTCAGTCGCGCGCGCTGGCCGGCCTGGCCAATGGCACGCTGGTGTGCTGCCTGCCGGGTTCGACCAACGCCTGCCGCACCGCCTGGGACGGCATTCTCGCCGAGCAACTGGATGCACGGCATCGTCCCTGCAATTTCGTACCGCACCTCAAATCGGTGGGCGCCTGCGAGTCGCGCGGATGAGAGCTTGCGACCACCCCGGACTGATGCCGATGGAGGCGGCGCTTGAACGTCTGCTGACATTGGCCGACGCCGCTGCCATCGAACAGACCGAGCAGGTTGCGCTGGCCGACGCCGCTGGCCGGGTACTGGCCGAACCGCTGATCGCAGCGCTGGACCTGCCGCCCTGGGCCAACAGCGCCATGGACGGTTATGCCCTGCGCCTGGCTGACTGGAACGGCCAGCCGTTGCCGGTCAGTCAGCGTATCCAGGCCGGTACTGCGCCCGAGCCTCTGCAGCCGGGAACCTGCGCGCGTATCTTCACCGGCGCGCCGCTGCCCGCAGGCGCCGATAGCGTGGAAATGCAGGAGAACGTCGAGCTCGATGAAGCCGGGCGCGTGCATCTGCGCGAGCCGCTGAAGGTCGGGCAGAACGTTCGTGCTCAGGGGCAGGAAACCCGCATCGGCGAATGCGTGCTGCCGGCCGGCACGCGCCTGGGACCCATCGAGCTTGGGCTGGCTGCGTCCCTGGGGGCGGCGCAGCTTGTGGTGCGTCGGCGCCTGCGCGTTGCGGTGCTGTCCACCGGCGACGAGTTGGTCGAGCCGGGGCAGGCGCTGGGCCCGGGGCAGATCTACAACAGCAACCGGCGCCTGCTGATCGCCTGGTTGCAGCGTCTGGGCTGCGTCGTGGTCGATGCCGGTATCCTGCCCGATGACCTGCAGCGCACCCGTGAGGCGCTGGGCGGTTTGGGCGATGTGGATCTGATTCTTTCCACCGGCGGTGTGTCGGTGGGCGAGGCGGATTTTCTCGGCCTGGCCCTGCGCGAGGCGGGCGAGCTGGCGCTGTGGAAACTGGCGATCAAGCCGGGCAAGCCGCTGACCTTCGGTCATTACCAGGGCGTGCCGGTGATAGGCTTGCCGGGCAACCCGGCCTCGACCCTGGTCACCTTCGGTCTGCTGGCGCGTCCTTATATGTTGCGTCGTCTCGGCGTGCAGCGGGTCGAGCCGCTGGGCTTCGCGGTGCCGGCGGGCTTCACCTGGGGCAAGCCGGGCACGCGCCGTGAGTATCTGCGTGCGCGTCTGGAGAACGGCCGGGTGGTGCCCTATGCCAACCAGAGTTCCGGTGTTCTGCGCAGCGCCGCCTGGGCCGAGGGGCTGGCCGAGGTGATGGAGGGCAGCACGCTGGCCGAAGGCGACATGCTGCGCTTCATTCCCCTGAGCGAGATTCTCGGCTAGCCATCCGATTGCCCGGCTGCGCGGGGGGTCGGGCGCTTTAGATGGTGCGGCGAAACCACTGGGTCACATTTCTGACGATAGAATTTGCAAATGAGCGTTATTGAGGGCATAGTCGCGAACTTGTAAATTCAACCGACACGGTCGTGCCCATGCTAAAACGCTTCGCACCCCTCGTGCCTCTTGCACTCACAGTCTTTCTCGCTGCCTGCGCCGGCCACTCGCCGCAGCCGCAGATCAGTGAAACCAAGGTCGAGCCGGTCGCTCGTCCGCTCTCTCATCCGGTCACTGCTGCCGATGATGAAATCAACGCGCTGATCGACGACAAACCCTACGAAATGCCGCAGCTGGCCGATAGCCTGCTGGATCTCGGGCGTTCGCTGATCGGTACCCGTTATCGCTACGGTGGCAACTCGGTGCAGTCCGGTTTCGACTGCAGCGGTTTCGTCGGTTACCTGTTCCGCGAGGAGGTTGGCCTGGAGCTGCCGCGCTCCACTCGCGAGCTGATCAACCTCGACGCGCCCAAGGTGGCGCGTGCCGATCTGGAGCCGGGCGACCTGATCCTGTTCAACGACCGCGGCCGCGGTCGCGTCAGCCACGCCGGCATCTACCTGGGCGACGACCAGTTCATCCATTCCAGCAGCAGCCGCAGCGGTGGCGTGCGCATCGACAGCCTGGACGACAGCTACTGGAACCGCAGTTACCTGCAGGCCAAGCGCGTTCTTGCGCTGGCTCCGGTGGAAGAGCAGGTGGCAGCCAAACGCCACAATTGATGTGTCACGGCGTAACCCCAGGGTTGCGCCGTTTGCCTGCAATCGGCAGAGTAGAGCGCATTCAGGCTCTGGATCGCCTCGCTTATGCCCGTCACGACCCGCGTCGTCCTCATTTCCCTCGCCCTGCTGCTGAGCGCATGCAGCAGTCGCGCTCCCGCTCCCCAGCCCACCTATAGCCCTCCCGTTTCCTCGTCCTCCTATCAGGGCGGCGCTGAAGACGTGCTGTTTCGTGCGCTGGGCCTGGTCGGTACGCCTTACCGCTATGGCGGCAACACCCCCGATGGCGGCTTCGACTGCAGTGGGCTGATCGGTTACGTGTACCGGGACGCTGCCGGCATCAGCCTGCCGCGTTCCACCCGTGAACTCAGCGCGATGCGCGTGCCCAATGTGCGGCGCGACGCCCTGCAGAGCGGCGATCTGGTGTTCTTCGCCACCAATGGCGGGCGTACCGTCAGTCACGCCGGTATCTATGTCGGCGAGGGTCGCTTCGTTCATGCCCCTTCCACAGGTGGCACGGTTCGCCTGGACAGTCTTGCCGGCGGTTACTGGCAGGGTGTCTACCTCGATGCCAAGCGCATCCTCACCCCGGAGTTGGCGCGAAATCCCTGAGCGCGGGGCGATTCGACCACCTGTTTCAGCCCTGGCTGCCAGGCCCGAGCGTGCCTGCGCCTCGCCTCGCGCACCCCATTGCCCGGCTGGCGCAGGGCGATGTCGCTGCGCTTATAAGCACTGAGTCTCATCCTGGGGATGGCAAAGTGCCTTCTGTCTCGCTAGAATCGCCGCGCTTGCAGGATGCACCACTACCCAGGCTGAGCAGTGGATTCAATCGTCAGGGACAGACTCGCCTTTCTCGCTTCGTCTCGCCTGTCCATTCAGGCCGTTCTCTCTGACGCTCCCCGCTTCCGGTCTTTCGGCATGTGCTGAATGGGCGTATTCATCTATTCGAACGAGGTTTCCATGAAAAAGACCCTTGCCGGCAGTCTTGCCGGTTTGCTTGTGCTGCTCGCCGGTTGCGCCGCCGAGCAGTCGCGCACTCTGGAGGTGGCCAAGGTCAATACTGCGCAGGTTACCTACGCAGGTGTACGCAGCCCGATTTCCGTCGGCAAGTTCGACAACCGTTCCAGCTACATGCGCGGCATCTTCACCGACAGCGTCGACCGTCTGGGTGGCCAGGCCAAGACCATCCTGATCACCCACCTGCAGCAGTCCAACCGCTTCAACGTGCTCGATCGCGACAACCTCGCCGAACTGCAGCAGGAGTCGGGATTCTCCAAGCAGGCGCAGCAGGTGCGCGGCGCCAACTACGTGGTGACCGGCGACGTGACCGAGTTCGGCCGCAAGGAAGTCGGTGATCACCAGTTGTTCGGCATTCTCGGCCGTGGCAAGCAGCAGATCGCCTACGCCAAGGTCAACCTCAACATCGTCGATGTGAAGACCTCCGAAGTGGTGTTCTCTTCCCAGGGCGCGGGTGAGTACAGCCTGTCCAACCGCGAGATCGTCGGTTTTGGCGGCACCGCCAGCTATGACTCGACCCTCAATGGCAAGGTGCTCGACCTGGCCATCCGCGAGGCGGTGAACAACCTGGTCAATGGCGTCGACAGTGGCGCATGGAATCCGGCCAAGTAAAGGGAAGCTACGAACATGATCGCCATACGCAAATTGGCCGCTTTATCCGGGATGTTGGTACTCGGCGTGCTGGGGGGCTGCGCCAGTGGCCCGCAGTCCCTGTATTACTGGGATGGTTACCAGCAGCAGGTTTATCAGCGCTTCGACAGCAAGAGCAGTACCGAAGAGCAGATCGCCGCGCTGGAGGCCAGCGTGCAGAAAGCCCGTGCCGCCGACCGCACGCTGCCGCCGGGCTTCCATGCCCACCTGGGCATGCTCTATGCCGATGCAGGCAAGCTCGATCAGGTGCGCCAGCAGTTCGAGACCGAGAAGGCGCTGTACCCCGAGTCCGCCACCTACATGGACTTTCTGATGCGGAAATTCGACAAATGAAGATGACGTTCTCCCTGACCGCACTGAAAACCGGTGCACTGCTGCTCTGCCTGGCCATCCTCGGTGGCTGCGCGGCGCCCAAGGGCTATGACTACACCGCTTTCCTGGAGAGCAAGCCGGCGTCGATCCTGGTTCTGCCGCCGGTGAACCAGTCGCCGGACGTCAAAGCCTCCTACAGCCTCTATTCGCAGGTCACTCTGCCACTCAGCGAAGCCGGCTACTACGTGATGCCGGTTGGCGTGGTGGACGAGACCTTCAAGCAGAACGGCCTGATGAATGCCGAGGAGGTTCGCCAGGCCTCGCCGCAGAAGCTGCGCGAGATCTTCGGTGCCGACAGCGTGCTTTACCTGGACGTGACCGAGTACGGCAGCAGCTACAAGATCATCAGCAGCGAAGTGGCAGTTACCGCTTCGGCCAAGCTGGTCGATCTGCGCAACGGCAAGCTGCTGTGGGAAGGCACTGCCCGTGCCAGCAGCGCCGAGCAGCAGCAAAACAACGGCGGTGGCCTGGTCGGCATGCTGATCGTGGCGCTGGTCGATCAGGTGGTGAACACCCTGAGCGATCGCGGTCATGAAATCGCCGGCATTACCAGTATCCGCCTGCTCTCGAGCAACACTCACAACGGCATTCTGCCGGGGCCGCGTGCCCGTCCGGACGCCCCTCGCTGAGCCGAGCGTTGACGCGCAGGTCGCCCTGCCTCTACCCTGCGCGCCTTGCTTCAGGTGCCCCGCGCCGTCTGCATCGACGGCGCCGGGGTGAAACAGGGAAGCCGGTTCCAATGCCGGCGCTGCCCCCGCAACGGTAGGTGAGTCAAACGCTGCATAAGCAGACCGTGTGAAAACGTAGCGAGCGAAGGTCAGGCAAGGCAAAAACAGGCGAAAAAGCGCAGTTTACGAGCTGTAAATGAGCATTTTGAGCCTGTTTTTAACGCAGCCTGGCCGAGCGCAGTAGTTTTCACGCAGTCTGCAAGGCCACTGTGTATTTGCACGGGAAGGCGCAGCGTCGAACCTTTCAGGTTCGCTCACGAGCCCGGAGACCGGCCTGTCGCAGTTCCACGGCATCGCGGAGGGCGTTGTCCGGCCAGTGCTCCGGTTCTACCGGGGCCTCGGTGTTGCCTGCCTTCCGCTCGCCTGACCAGCCATTGGCGCCTGGATGAGGTCGCGCGGATCATCGCGATTCTTCATTGTCGTTCGCACTGTTCCAGAAGCAGGCAACGCGGGCACCTGACTTGCAGGAGCACAGCATGAGCGAATCCGCCGAACGCGACGCCCGCCACAAGGCGCGCATGCAGCGCAAGAAAGCCCTGATCGACGAGAAGATCGCCCAGGCCCAGGACGAATACGGCCTGCTGCTGGTGCACAGCGGCAACGGCAAGGGCAAGAGCAGCAGCGCCTTCGGCATGGTCGCGCGCGCCCTTGGGCATGGCATCAGGGTTGGCGTGGTGCAATTCATCAAGGGCGCGGCCAGCACCGGCGAGGAAACCTTCTTCCGCCGTTTTCCCGAGGAAGTCAGCTACCACGTGATGGGCGAGGGCTTCACCTGGGAGACCCAGGATCGCCAGCGTGACATTGCCAAGGCGCAGGAGGCCTGGGCCGTGGCCCGGCGTCTGCTCGGCGACGAATCCGTCGGCCTGGTGGTGCTGGACGAGCTGAACATCGCCCTCAAGCACGGTTACCTCGAACTGGATGCGGTGCTGGCCGATATCGAGGCCCGTCCGCTGCTGCAGCACGTGGTGGTGACCGGCCGCGGCGCCTTGCCGGGGATGATCGAGGCGGCCGATACGGTCACCGAGATGAGCCTGGTCAAGCATGCGTTCAAGTCTGGCGTGAAGGCGCAGAAGGGCATCGAATTCTGATGACGACACGTCACTGTCCGGCGTTGCTGATCGCCGCCCCGGCTTCGGGCCAGGGCAAGACCACCATCACCGCTGCGCTGGCGCGTCTGCATACGCGCCAGGGGCGACGCGTGCGGGTATTCAAGTGCGGGCCTGATTTTCTCGACCCGATGATCCACGCCCGCGCCAGCGGCGCGCCGGTGTACCAGCTCGACCTGGCCATGGTCGGCGAGGCGGAGAGTCGTCGCCTGTTGTGGCAGGCCGCGGGCGAGGCGGACCTGATCCTCATCGAAGGGGTGATGGGCTTGTTCGACGGCAAGCCCTCGGCGGCGGACCTGGCGCGTCATTTCGGCGTGCCGGTGCTCGGTGTGATCGACGGTGCTGCCATGGCCCAGACCTTCGGCGCCTTGGCCCATGGCCTGGCCACCTTCCAGCCCGATCTGCCCTTTGCCGGCGTGCTCGGCAATCGCGTTGCCAGCAGCCGTCATGGCGAGATCCTGCGCGATGCCCTGCCGCCGAGCATTCGCTGGTTCGGCGCCTTGCCGCGCAGTGCCGCGGTGGAGTTGCCCAGTCGCCATCTTGGCCTGGTGCAGGCCGCCGAGCTGGCGGATCTGGATACGCGCCTGGACGCCGCCGCCGATGCGCTGGCGGCCAGTGCCGATGTCGACCTGCCGCCGGCGGTGAGTTTCGCCGCGCCGCCTATCAATGATCCCGCGCCCTTGTTGAAGGATGTGCGCATCGGCGTGGCGCGCGATGCGGCGTTCGCCTTCCTCTATCAGGCCAATCTCGACCTGCTGCAGGCAATGGGCGCCGAGCTGCGCTATTTCTCGCCGCTGGCCGACAGCGCGCTGCCCGAGGTGGATAGCCTTTACTTGCCTGGCGGTTATCCCGAACTCTACCTGGCCGATTTGGAAGGCAATCAGACCATGGCCGCGGCCATCCGTGCCCATCATCAGGCCGGCAAACCGCTGCTGGCCGAATGTGGCGGCATGCTCTATCTGCTCGATGAGCTGCGCGACAAGCAGGGCGCCAGCGGTCGCATGCTCGGCCTGCTCACGGGCAGCGCCGCATTGCAGCCGCGCCTGACGGCGCTGGCCCTGCAGGAGGTGACGCTGCCGGAGGGCGAGCTGCGTGGCCATAGCTACCATCACTCGCGCCTGGACAGCCCGCTCGAGCCGCTGGTGCGCGGGCGCTGTCCGAACGGCAAGCCGGTGGCCGAGGCGGTGTATCGCCTGGGGCGACTGACCGCCAGCTATATCCACTTCTACCTGCCGTCCAACCCGGAGGCAGCCGCCGCGCTGCTGCGCCCATGAGCGAGCACGCCTTCAGCCCCGAGGAGCGCGCGGCGGTGTACCGCGCCATCGCCGAGCGCCGCGACATGCGCCATTTCAGCGGTGGCGAGGTACCGGCCGAGGTGCTGGCGCGCCTGCTCGAAGCTGCCCACCATGCGCCCAGCGTCGGCCTGATGCAGCCCTGGCGCTTCGTGCGCATCCGCGATGCGCAACTGCGCGAGGCGGCCCATGCGCTGGTGGAGGCCGAGCGGGTACGCACCGCCGAGGCCCTGGGCGAGCGCAGCGACGAATTCATGCGGCTGAAGGTCGAGGGCATCCGCGATTGCGCCGAGCTGCTGGCGGTGGCGCTGATGGACGGACGCGAGGCACATGTCTTCGGGCGACGCACGCTGCCGGAAATGGATATGGCCTCGGTGGCCTGCGCGATTCAGAATCTGTGGCTGGCCGCGCGCGCCGAAGGTCTGGGGCTGGGCTGGGTGTCGCTGTTCGATCCCGCAGCGCTGGCCGAGCTGCTGGGCATGCCGGCCGGCAGCAAGCCGGTGGCGCTGCTCTGTCTGGGGCCGGTGGATGCCTTCTATGAAAAACCCATGCTGGTGCAAGAGGGCTGGGCCACGCCTCGACCGCTGAGCGAGCTGCTGTTCGAGAATCGATGGGGAGTGCAGGGTGACTGAACGATGAGCCTGGCGCTGATCACCTGCGCCGGTGTGGCGCTGGACGCCGTGCTGGGCGAGCCACGCCGTGCGCATCCGCTGGTGGCCTTCGGGCGCCTGGCTGATCGCCTGGAGCAGCGTTTCAACCCGGCCGGCGGTGGCTGGCGCAGCCATGGCGTCACCGCCTGGTGCCTGGCAGTCCTGCCGCTGACCCTGCTGACCTGGCTGCTGGTGCAGATCAGCGGGTTGGGCTGGGCGGTGGAGATCTTCGCCCTGTATTTCGCCCTTGGCCTGCGTAGTCTTTACGAGCACGCGCAGCCGGTGGCCCGCGCGCTGCGTCTGGGTGACCTGGCCCTGGCGCGTGAGCGCGTCGGCTGGATGGTCAGCCGCAACACCGCCGAACTGGACGCGACCGGGGTGGCCCGTGCCGGCACCGAATCGGTGCTGGAGAACGGCTCCGACGCAGTGTTCGCCGCCTTGTTCTGGTTCATCGTCGCTGGCGCGCCGGGCGTCGTCCTGTACCGCCTGAGCAACACACTCGATGCCATGTGGGGCTATCGCAACGAACGCTTCGAGCGTTTTGGCTGGGCCGCGGCGAAGATCGATGACGTGCTCAATTACATCCCGGCGCGCCTGGTGGCGCTGACTTATGCGCTGCTTGGGCGTACTGCCCTGGCCATGCGCTGCTGGCGCCGGCAGGCGCCCTTGTGGGACAGTCCCAATGCTGGCCCGGTGATGGCCGCTGGTGCCGGAAGCCTGGCCGTTAGTCTGGGCGGTGCGGCGGAGTATCACGGCGAGGTGCATGAACGCCCACAACTGGGCGAAGGCCCACCGCCGCGGGCGCGGGATATCGAACGGGCGATGAACAGGGTTATCGCCGGGGTTGGCTTGTGGCTGTTATGCCTGATCGTCTGGGAGGTGCTGGGTGCTTGAACATGGAGGTCGTCTGCGCGCAGCGGCGCAGCGCTATGGCATCCCACTGGAGGACTGGCTGGATCTGTCCACCGGGGTCGCCCCCTACGGTTGGGACCTGCCGGCGGTACCGGGCTCTGCCTGGGCGCGCCTGCCTGAAGCGGACGACGGCCTGGAGCAGGCGGCGCGCGATTATTACGGCGCCGTCAGCCTGCTGCCGGTAGCCGGCTCGCAGGCGGCGATCCAGGCCCTGCCACGTCTGCGCGCGCACAGCAGCGTGGGTATCCTCGCGCCGACCTATGCCGAGCACGCTGCCGCCTGGCGACGCGAGGGGCATCGGGTGATCAAGTTGAGCGAGGGCTCGGTGCATCGCGCGCTGCCGCAAGTGGATGTACTGCTGGTGGTCAACCCCAACAATCCGACCGGCCGCCTGATCGAGCCGGCGCGCCTGCTCGACTGGCACGACGAGCTGGCCGAGCGCGGCGGCTGGCTGGTGGTCGACGAAGCCTTCATCGACTGCACGCCGCAGCACAGCCTGGCGGCCTACAGCGACATGCCGGGGCTGATCGTGCTGCGCTCGTTCGGCAAGTTCTTCGGTCTGGCCGGCCTGCGCCTGGGCTTCGTGCTGGCGGCGCAGGCCTTGCTGGATGAGCTGGAAGCGCTGCTCGGGCCCTGGGCGGTCAGCGGCCCGGCGCGCAGCATCGCCGGCCATCTGCTTGCTGACAGCGCCGGCCAGCACCGCCAGCGCGAGCGCTTGCTGGCCGATGGCGAGCGTCTGGCGGCAGTGCTGCGCGATTGCGGCCTGCCGCCTACCGGCGGTTCGGCGCTGTTCCAGTTCTGCTGCACGCGCCGTGCGGTGCCCTGCATGGAGCTGCTGGCGCGACGCGGCATTCTGATCAGGCTGTTCGCCGAGCTGGACAGCCTGCGCTTCGGCCTGCCGGCAGACGAGACCGGCTGGCTGCGCCTGGAGCAAGGCTTGCTGGAGTGCGCGCCGATCCTCGCCAGCCTCGAGGAAACGCCCTGATGCCAACCCTGATGGTGCAGGGCACCACCTCCGATGCCGGCAAGAGCACCCTGGTGACGGCGCTGTGTCGCTGGGCGCGGCGCCAGGGCGTGTCCGTGGCGCCATTCAAACCGCAGAACATGGCGCTCAACTCGGCGGTGACCGCCGATGGCGGCGAGATCGGGCGGGCGCAGGCGGTACAGGCGCAGGCCGCCGGCCTGGCGCCGCACACCGACATGAACCCGGTGCTGCTCAAGCCCAACAGCGACATGGGCGCTCAGGTGATCATCCACGGCCGCGCCATCGGCAATATGCAGGCGCTGACTTACCACGGCTACAAGCCGGTGGCGATGGCGGCAGTGCTGGAGTCCCATGCGCGCCTGGTCGAGCGCCACCAGCTGGTGCTGGTCGAGGGCGCCGGTTCGCCGGCCGAGATCAACCTGCGTGCCGGCGACATCGCCAACATGGGGTTCGCCGAGGCGGTGGACTGCCCGGTGATCCTGATCGCCGACATCGACAAGGGCGGCGTGTTCGCCCATCTGGTCGGCACCCTGGAGTTGCTCAGCCCCAGCGAACAGGCGCGGATCAGGGGCTTCGTGATCAATCGTTTTCGCGGCGATATCGCCCTGCTCAAGCCGGGGCTGGACTGGCTGGAGCAGCGCACCGGCAAGCCGGTGCTCGGCGTGCTGCCGTATCTGACGGATTTTCACCTGGAAGCCGAGGACGCCGTCGATACCCGTCAGCAGGCCAAGAGCGAGCAGGCGCTGCGCGTGGTGGTGCCGGTGCTGCCGCGCATCAGCAACCATACCGATTTCGACCCGCTGCGCCTGCATCCGCAGGTGCAGCTGACCTTCGTCGGGCCGGGCCAGGCCATCCCGCCGGCCGACCTGATCATCCTGCCCGGCTCCAAGAGCGTGCGCGCCGACCTTGCCCGGCTGCGCGAGCAGGGCTGGGACACGGCCATCGCCCGCCACCTGCGCTATGGCGGCAAGCTGCTGGGCATCTGCGGTGGCCTGCAGATGCTCGGCCGGCAGATTCACGACCCGCATGGCCTGGAAGGCGCTGCTGGCAGCAGCGAGGGCCTCGGCCTGCTGGATTTCGAGACGCTGCTGGAACCGGAGAAACAGTTGCGCAACGTGCGCGGCCGACTGTGCCTGGAGCAGGCGCAGGTCAGCGGTTACGAGATTCACGCTGGCGTCAGTCGCGGGCCGGGCCTCAATGGCGCCGTGCAGCTTGACGACGGCCGCAGCGACGGCGGCCTCAGCGCCGACGGCCAGGTGCTCGGCACCTACCTGCATGGTCTGTTCGAGCAGCCCTCGGCGTTCGCTGCACTGTTGCGCTGGGCCGGGCTGCATGAGGTACAGACGGTGGATTACCAGGCCCTGCGCGAGCGCGATATCGAGCGCCTGGCGGATCAGGTGGAGCTGCACCTGGATAGCGAAAAACTCAAAGTGCTTTGCGGCCTGTAGGAGCGAGCTCTGCTCGCGAAATTGCTTCGCCAACAAAGCTCGCTCCTACCGGTAGAAATGAATGCGGATTGAACCATGCTTGAACTGATCCTCGGCGGTGCCCGTTCCGGCAAGAGCCGCCTGGCCGAGAAACTGGCCGTCGAGTCCGGGCTGGAGGTGGTCTACATCGCCACCAGCCAGCCGCTCGACGGCGAGATGAACGAACGGGTTGCCCAGCATCGCGCGCGGCGTCCGGCGCACTGGGCACTGGTCGAAGAGCCGCTGGCGCTGGCCCGCGTGCTGCAGGAGCAGGCTGCCCCCGAGCGCTGCCTGCTGGTGGACTGCCTGACCCTGTGGCTGACCAATCTGCTGATGCTGGAGGACGCGCCGCGCCTGAATACCGAGCGCGAGGCGCTGCTCGCTTGTGTCGAGCAATTGCCCGGGCGCATTCTGCTGGTCAGCAACGAGACCGGCCTGGGCGTGGTGCCACTGGGCGAACTGACCCGCCGCTATGTCGACGAGGCCGGCTGGCTGCACCAGGCCCTGGCCGAACGCAGCCAGCGCGTGCTGTTCACAGTCGCCGGCCTGCCCATGGTGCTCAAGGGGGATGCGTTATGAGTCTGCAATGGTGGCAGGGGCCTTGCCAGCCGCTCGATCACGTCGCTCGAGTCAAGGCTGAAAACCGTCAGCGGCAATTGACCAAGCCGGCCGGCTCGCTCGGCCGACTGGAGAAACTGGCCATTCATCTGGCGGCGCTGCAGGGGCGCGAAAAACCGAGTCTGGACAAGCTGTGGATCGCCATCTTCGCTGGCGACCATGGCGTGGTCGCCGAAGGGGTTTCCGCCTACCCGCAGGCTGTGACCGGGCAGATGCTGGCCAACTTCGTCGCCGGTGGTGCCGCCATCAGCGTATTGGCGCGCGAGCTGGATGCAGCGCTCGAGGTGATCGACCTGGGCACCGCCGAGCCGCTGCCGCCTTTGCCGGGCGTGCGTCATGTGCAGGCTGGCGCCGGTACGCGGAATTTCGCCCGCGAGCCAGCCATGTCAGGGGCGCAGATGCAGATCTGCCTGGAGGCCGGACGCGACAGTCTGCTGCGCGCGCGCGCGGCGGGTTGCGACCTGTTCGTCGGCGGCGAGATGGGCATCGGCAACACCACGGCAGCGGCGGCCTTGGCCTGCTGGTTGCTGAATTGCCCGGCGAGCGAGCTGGCCGGCCCCGGCACGGGCCTGGACAGTGCGGGCGTGGCGCACAAGGCGCGGGTCATCGATGCGGCACTGACCCTGCACCAGACGCGTATCGATGGACCGTTGCAGGCGCTGATCCACCTCGGTGGCTTCGAGATCGCCGCGCTCGTCGGCGCTTACCTGGCCGCGGCGCAGCAGGGCATCGCCGTGCTGGTCGATGGTTTCATCTGCAGCGTCGCGGCCTTGCTGGCGGTGCACCTGAACCCCGGCTGCCGCGACTGGCTGCTGTTCGCCCATCATGGTGCCGAGCCGGGCCATGTGCGCGTGCTGCAGGCGCTGGGCGCCGAACCCTTGCTCGAGCTCGGCTTGCGCCTGGGCGAGGGCAGCGGGGCGGCGCTGGCGGTACCGGTGTTGCGCCTGGCCTGTGCGCTGCACGGGCAGATGGCTACCTTTGCCGAGGCCGCGGTGGCTCAGGGGCCGCAGTGATGCTCGAGCTGGAGCTGTTGCGTCATGGCGAGACCGAACAGGGCGGCGGACTGCGCGGCAGCCTGGACGATGCGCTGACCGCGCAGGGCTGGGCGCAGCTGCGCGCGGCCGTGCAGGGAGCGGGGCCCTGGGATCGGCTGATCAGCTCGCCGCTGCAACGCTGCGCACGTTTCGCCGAGGAAGTGGCGGCGGCTCATGGATTGCCGCTGCACTACGAGCCGGGTCTGCAGGAGCTGCATTTCGGCGACTGGGAAGGGCGTAGCGCCGCGCAGTTGATGGAAACTCATGCCGAGGCGCTGGGCCAGTTCTGGGCTGACCCCTACACCTTCACGCCACCCAACGGCGAGCCGCTGCTGCAGTTCGAGGCCCGGGTGTTGGCCGCGCTGCAGAGCCTGGTGCAAACCCATGCCGGCCAGCGCCTGCTGTTGATCACCCACGGCGGGGTGATGCGCCTGCTGCTGGCGCGCGCACGCGGTCTGCCGCGCCAGGATCTGCTGCAGGTCAACGTCGGCTATGCCCAGCGCGTTCGCCTGCGCCTGGATGCCGACGGGCAGCTGACGGAGCTGGCATGATCGCGCCACGGATCGCCCTGCAATTTCTCACCCGCCTGCCAGTCAACCTGCCGGGCATGCCGACGCCCGAGCAGATCGGCCGCTCGCTGCTCTGGTATCCGGCGGTGGGGCTGCTGCTCGGCCTGCTGCTTTGGTGCGCTCATCTGCTGCTGGGGCAGGCGCCGGAGGTGCTGCAGGCGGCGATCATCCTGGCGCTGTGGGTGGGGCTGAGTGGCGGCCTGCATCTGGACGGCCTGGCCGATACGGCCGATGCCTGGGTGGGCGGTTTCGGCGACCGCGAGCGCACCCTGGCGATCATGAAGGACCCGCGTAGCGGCCCCATCGCCGTGGTGGTGCTGGTGCTGCTGTTGCTGCTCAAGTTCGCCGCGCTGCTGACCCTGCTGCAGGCCGGGCAGGGCTTCTACCTGGTGCTGCTGCCCTGGCTCGGACGCAGCCTGCTGCCGCTGCTGCTGGTAACCACACCCTACGTGCGCGCCGGCGGTCTGGGCCAGGCGCTGGCCGATCATCTGCCGCGCAGGCAGTTGCCCTGGGTGCTGGGTGGGCATGTGGCGGCCATGTTGCTGCTGGGCTGGGGGGCGTTGATTGCCCTGGCCACGGCCCTGGCACTTTTCGTCTGGCTACGCCGCGCCCTGTTGCAGCGCCTGGGCGGCACCACGGGCGATACCGCCGGTGCGCTGGTCGAGCTTGCCGAGTGTGCTGCACTGCTGGCTCTGGCATTGAGCCTCTGAAACAACTGTTATGGCGACGCGCTAGGTAACTGTATGAGTGCCAATCGCTGATGCGGGTATATACCTGTATCCATGTTGCCGACTTCCTGTCTCTGCACCCAACTGCGTCGCGCCAGCCGTGGCGTGACCCGCCTATACGACGACGCCCTGGCTGCCGTCGGGCTCGGTGCCGCGCAGTTTTCCCTGTTGCGCCATGTGCAGCGGCTCGGACAGCCGAGCATTTCAGTGCTGGCCGAGGCCATGGGGCTGGATCGCAGTACCCTGGGCCGCAATCTGCGGGTGCTACAGGAGCAGGAGCTGCTGCAACTGGGAGAAGGGCGCGATTTGCGTGCTCGCGAGGTACGGCTCACAGAAGCCGGCCTGCAACGCATCGAACAGGCGCTGCCGCTGTGGGAACAGGTGCAGCGTGAACTCAATGCCCGGTTAGGCGCAGATCGCCGTGCCGAGCTGATGAAACTGCTCGAAGAACTGGCCTGATGGCCGCATCACTGCCTACACGGTCGCAGGCGACCGTCCGCTGGAGATACCGATGACAACTGCATGGCGTTCAACCACCTGGCTGCTGCTCGGCGCCTCGCTGATCCTCGCGCTGTCGCTTGGCACTCGCCATGGTTTCGGCCTGTTCCTGCCGCCGATGAGCGCGGAGTTCGGCTGGGGGCGCGAGGTGTTCGCCTTCGCCATCGCCCTGCAGAACCTGATCTGGGGCCTGGCGCAGCCGATCACCGGGGCGCTGGCCGACCGCTTCGGCGCGCGCAAGGCCATCCTCGTCGGCGGCGTGCTCTATGTGCTGGGGTTGCTGTGCATGGGCATGGCCGACTCGCCACTGTCGTTGTCGCTGAGCGCCGGCCTGCTGATCGGCATCGGCCTGTCCGGCACCTCGTTCTCGGTGATCCTCGGCGTGGTCGGCCGCGCCGTGCCGGTGGAGAAGCGCAGCATGGCCATGGGCATCGCCGCCGCTGCCGGCTCCTTCGGCCAGTTCGCCATGCTGCCGGGTACGCTGGGCCTGATCGGCTGGCTGGGCTGGTCGGCAGCCTTGTTGGCGCTGGGCCTGCTGGTCGCCCTGATCCTGCCGCTGGCCGCGATGATCAACGAGACGCCGCCACCGGCAAGCACCGGGCCGCAGCAGACGCTGGGCGAGGCGCTGCGCGAGGCAGCCGGGCATTCGGGGTTCTGGCTGCTGGCGCTGGGCTTCTTCGTCTGCGGCTTCCAGGTGGTGTTCGTTGCCGTGCACCTGCCGGCCTATCTGGTCGATCACCATCTGCCGGCGCTGACCGGCACCACGGTGTTGGCGCTGGTCGGCCTGTTCAACATCTTCGGTACCTACATCGCCGGCTGGCTCGGCGGGCGCATGGCCAAGCCGCGCCTGCTCAGCGCCCTGTATTTGCTGCGGGGGGTGGTGATCGCGCTGTTCATCGCAGCACCGCTGACGCAGTGGAGCGCCTATCTGTTCGGTATCGCCATGGGCCTGCTGTGGCTGTCGACCGTGCCGTTGACCAACGGCACCGTGGCGACCCTGTTCGGCGTGCGCAACCTGTCGATGCTCGGCGGCATCGTCTTTTTGTTCCACCAGCTCGGCTCCTTCCTCGGAGGCTGGCTGGGCGGCTATCTGTACGACACCACCGGCAGTTATGACCTGGTCTGGCAGATCTCCATCGGCCTGAGCCTGATGGCCGCCGCGCTCAACTGGCCGGTGCGCGAGGTGCCGGTGGCGCGCCTGCAGGGTGTGCCGGCGTGAGCCGCAAGGCGCTGAGGTTCAGCGCCCTGGCAGTGGGCCTTGGCCTGCTGCTGGCGCTGGCCTGGTGGGGCTGGCGCCAGGGCGGGCTGGCCTTGCTGCAGCTGGGCGTCGGTATCTGCTAGTTGCCTGAGGACGGAGCTGCGAGTAGCGTGGCGGGATCGCGTTTCGCTCGAGGTCATCGTCATGTCGTTTCATCGTCTTGCCTGCTCCTTGCTGCTCTCCAGTCTTGCTTTGCCGGTGCTGGCCGCCGAGTGTCCGGCACTGCTGCAGGGGGAGTTGCCCAAGCTGCGTGCCAAGGGCGAGAGCGTCGAACTCTGCCAGTTCGCCGGCAAGCCGCTGGTGGTGGTCAATACCGCCAGCTTCTGCGGCTTTACCCCGCAGTTCAAAGGGCTCGAAGCGCTTTACCAGCGCTACAAGGATCAGGGCCTGGAAGTGCTGGGCGTACCGTCCGACGACTTCCGCCAGGAGTCCGCGGATAGCCAGGAAACGGCTACCGTCTGCTACGTCAACTATGGCGTGACCTTCACCATGACCGAGCCACAGCCGGTTTCCGGGGGCGATGCCATTCCCCTGTTCAAGGGGCTGGCCGAGCAGAGCAAGGCGCCGCGCTGGAACTTCTTCAAGTACGTGGTCGACCGCCAGGGCAAGGTGGTGGCCAGTTTTTCCAGCCTGACCAAGCCGGACGATCCCGAGCTGATCGCCGCGGTGGAGAAGGCTATCGCCTCGCAACCCTGAGAGCTGATTCACGGCCCCTCACCCATCTGGGCGATGGGCCGCCTCCGCCTGCCTGCCTAGACTGGCCAGGCGCCGGACGCAGTAACCCGGCGTGCCCGACAAAAACAATAAGGAGGCACCCATGCGTCGCGTCTTTACCACTGCTGTGGCCAGCCTGGCCCTGCTTGGCGCCGTCCAGGCTCAGGCCAACTACACCCAGACCAAGTACCCCATCGTGCTGGTTCACGGCGTCACCGGTTTCAATACCATCGGTGGCCTGGTCAACTACTTCCACACCATTCCCTGGAACCTCGAGCGCGACGGCGCGCGGGTTCACGTCGCCAGCGTCGCTGCCTTCAACGACAGCGAGCAGCGCGGCGCCGAGCTGGCCCGGCAGATCGTGCCCTGGGCCGCGGCCGGTGGCGGCAAGGTCAACCTGATCGGCCACAGTCAGGGCTCGCCGACTTCGCGCGTGGCGGCCTCGCTGCGCCCCGATCTGGTCGCCTCGGTGACCTCGGTCAACGGCGTCAACAAGGGCTCGAAGGTCGCCGACGTGGTGCGTGGCGTGATTCCCGCCGGTGGGCTGATCGAGGGCGGCGCCAATGCCATCGCCAACGCGCTGGGCTCGCTGATCAACCTGCTCTCCGGGTCCAGCAACCCGCAGAGCGGCATCGACGCCCTGGCGACCCTGACCACGCCGGGCACCAACGCGCTGAACGGCCGCCATCCCTGGGGCATCAACAACTCCAGCTACTGCGCCAAATCCAGCGAAGTGCACAACGTGCGCGGGCACAACATCCGCTACTACTCCTGGACCGGCAATACCGCCTATACCAACGTGCTCGACGCCGCTGATCCCTTCCTGGCCTTCACCGGCCTGGTGTTCGGCAGCGAGAAGAACGATGGCCTGGTGGGCGTGTGCTCCACCTACCTGGGGCAGGTGCTCGGCGACAGCTACAACATGAACCACGTCGATGCGATCAACCACCTGTTCGGCATCCGCGGCTGGACCGAGCCGGTGTCGCTGTACCGCCAGCACGCCAACCGCCTGAAGAACAAGGGCATCTGATCCCGACGAACGCGGCGGGGTGTCCCGCCGCAGCGAGGTGCTATGTCCAGATTCCTCAGTCTTTCCCTGGCTGCCGTGCTGGTGGCCGGCGGTCTGACCCTTTACGCGCGCTGGCCGGCGGCAGTGCCGGAGTCGGCGCCGCTCGTCACGCCTGCCGCGCCCGCGCGGCAAGCTCCAGTGGAGGTGGCGCTGGCCGCGTCCGCCGCGTCGTCTGCGCAGGTGCCAGCGGCGGCCGCCTTGCCCAGCCTGGCCGGCACCGAGGTGGATGGCCGCTTGCAGGTCGACGCTGCCGGCAATCTGCTGCTCGAACTGGCGGTTCGCGATTATTTCGACTATTTCCTCAGCGCAGTCGATCGTTCCGGGCTCGATGCGGTGATCGCCGCGCTGCTGGCCGATGCCGGACGTCGCCTGCCGGAGCCGGCGCTGGGGCAACTGATCAGCCTGCTCGGCGATTACCTGGATTACAAGCGCGCCAGCATGGCGCTGCTGCAGCAGCCTCTGGATGCCCATCAGCAGGCGGATCCGCAGGCGCAGCTGCAGGTGCTGCAGGCGGCCTTCGAACGCCTGGATGCACTGCGCCGCGCGCATTTTTCCGCGGCCGCGCAGGAGGCGCTGTTCGGTGCCGAGCAGGCCTACGCGCGCTACACCCTCGACAGCCTGGCCCTGCAGCAGCGTGAGGACCTCAGCGAGGCGCAGCGGGCCCAGATGGCTGAGCAGCTGCGCGCGCAGTTGCCCGAGGCCATGCGCGCCAGCGAGCAGCGCCAGCAGCTGGCACTGGAGCAGTTGCAGCGTAGCGAACAGCTCTGGCGTGATGGCGCGGACGAGCAGCAGGTGCGCGAGTTCCTGGCCATGACCTATGATCCGGACACCGTGCAGCGCCTGCTCGTCGAGCAGCGCCGCGAGCGCGACTGGCAGCAGCGTTACCAGGCCTATCGCCGCGAGCTGGACGGCCTGCAGGGACGCGGCCTGAGCGCAGTGGATGGCGAGCGGCTGCAGCGGCAGTTGCGCGAGCGCCTGTTCGCCAGCGACGACCGACACCGTGTGGAGACCTATGACGCCATCGCCGCCCAACAGTCGGAGCCTGCGCCCAAGCCCTGAGAGGCGCCGCCGATGAGTGCGCCAGCGCTGGAGTCGCTGCTGCTGACGCAGCAGCGCCGCGGCCATCGCCGTCTGCGCTTCGTGGCCGAGCTGGAGCAGGCTTTCGCCGCCCATCGAGCTCAGCGCATTCGCAGGCGGCTGCCGTTGATCGCGCTGACCGCCGTGCTGTTTCAGCTGATCTACGCGCTGCTGGATTTTCTCGCCATGCCCCTGCAGGTCAGCCTGTCTGTGTTGCCCCTGCGCATGCTGGCCCTGGGCGCGGTGGTACTGGCCTTCTTCCATTGTCGGCGTGCGCACGCCACGCCAGGGGCGGTAGTCGGCGTCTACGCCCTGGCCTACCTGCTGACCGGCGTCAGTGTCGCGCTGATCGTGCATCTGAGTTGGCACCAAGGCGTGGCGATGCCCTATGACGGCCTGTTTCTGGTCCTGCTGTTCGGCTATGCCCTGCTCGGGCTGTCGTTTCGGGTGATCAGCCTGTGCAGCTGGGGGTTCTGCCTGCTGTTCGTCGGCGCGGGCGTGGTGCTCGACGAGCCGGGACGCGAGCTGGCGTATCAGGCGCTGTTCCTGCTCTGCGCCAACATGATCGGCACGGTTGGTGCCTATATGCAGGAGCACGGCCAGCGCGGCGCCTGGCTCAACCTGCGTCTGCTCGACCTGGCCCGCCAGCGCGCCGAGGCCGATGATGCGCGCAAGTTGCGTCTGCTGGCGGCGGCCAGTCATGACCTGCGCCAGCCGCTCAATGCCATGGGACTGTACGCCCAGCATCTGGTGGAGCAGGGCGGCGATGCGCAGACGCGAAGCATCAGCGCGCGCCTGGCTGCCTCGGCGGAGCAGCTGGGGCGCCTGCTGCAGTCACTGCTCGACTACAGCCGCCTGACCCTGCCTGGCGGCGTGCAGGCCAGGCCGCACGCCTTCGCCCTGCGCCCGCTGCTCGAGCGTCTGCTCGGCGAGATCGCCCCGGAAGCGCAGCAGCAGGCTGTGCAACTGCGGCTGAACAGCGAGGCATGTGCCGTGCGCAGCGATCCGCTGCTGCTGGAGCGGCTGCTGCGCAACCTGCTGCATAACGCGCTGCTGCACGCCGGGGCCGCAGAGCTGAGCCTGAGCGTTTGGCGTGAGGGGCAGCATGTCGTGCTGGCAGTGGCCGACGATGGCCGTGGCCTGAGCGAGGCCGAGCAGGCGCTGGTGTTCGAGGAGTTTCGCCAGCTGGACAATCCGGGGCGCAGTACCGGGCGCGGTCTGGGTCTGGGCCTGGCCATCGTGCGGCAACTGGCCGAGGTGCTGGAGCATCCGCTGCAGCTCGAGTCGCAGCCCGGCGCCGGAACGCGCTTCATCCTGCGTCTGCCGCTCGCCGAACTGGCGGAACAGGCGCCGCGCAGCAGTTCGGGGCTGGCGCTCAAGGGGCGCATCCTCTTGCTGGAGGACGACGACACTGGCCGCGAGGCCTTGAGCGGCCTGTTGCGGCGCTGGGGCTGCGAGGTGCAGGCCTGTGCCGATCTGGCCGAGGCGCTGATGGCGCTGCAGGAACAGACGCCGCATTTGCTGATCAGCGATTACCGGCTGGCCGAGCAGGGCGATGGCCTGCAGGCCATCGAGCGCCTGCGCGAGGCGGCCGGGCAGATGTTGCCGGCATTGCTGATCAGCGCGGATCTCAGCCCTGAGCTGCACGAGCGCTGCCTGCCGGCGCACGTCATCCCTCTGGGCAAGCCGCTGCTGCCGGCGCGTTTGCGCCAGGTGCTGGCGACCCAGTTGCAGGTGCGCACCGCTGCTGGCGCCGATAGCTAGGGCTACAGCCAGCCGCGCTGGCGGGCGGCGCTGACGCAGGCGGTGCGGGTGTGTACTTCGAAGGTTTCGAACAGCGCCTTGAGGTGGGTTTTCACCGTGTCCTCGGCCAGGCCCAGCTGCCGGCTGATGGCCTTGTTCGGCAGGCCTTCGGCCAGCAGCTGGAGAATTTCCAGCTGCCGGGGCGTCAGCGGCGAGGTACTGCTCGGCGCCGGCAGGGTCTCGCCCAGCAGCACACGCGTCACGGCCTGGCGCAGGGCCTTGCCGTCGGCACTCTTGGGGATGAAACCGAGCGCGCCGGCGGCCAGCGCCGCCTGCGCATCGACGGCCGAATCGCTGGCGCTGAGAATGGCCACCGGCGTGCCTTCGCCGCGCGCCAGCCAGCGCTGCAGCAGTTCCAGGCCCGGTTCGTCGGGCAGGCGCAGGTCGAGCAGGATCAGGTCATAGGTCTGCTGCTGCAGGCGCTGCTCCGCTTCCGCGGCGTTCTGTGCGGTGTCGACCTGCAGGCCACGGGCGAGTGGGGCAAGGGCCAGGGCCAGGCCGTCGAGGAAGATGCGGTGGTCGTCCACCAGCAGCAGGCGCAGGTGGTCGGGCAGGGTGGTGCAGAGGGCAGTCATGATGTTCTCACGCGGCTTTTCTTGTTGTTCTGCCGCGTGAGTTTAGCCAATGCCGCGCCTCGATTAGAAGCGATAGCTGAGCGAAGCCCCCAGGCCGTGCGCGCTGTTCTTGTAGCGTGCGCGGTAGGTGCCGCGGGTGGCGCTGACGTGGTCCACGTCCACCGATTCTTCCTGCAGGTAGGAGTAGGCCAGGTCGATGGTCATGTCCTGACTCGGGCTCCAGCCGGCACCGACGCTGAAGATGGTGCGGTCACCGGAGGGCACGCGCGGCGAGCGGTCGACGTTGTTGGTCGGCGACTGATCGATGGCGATGCCGGTACGCAGCGTCCACTGCGGGTTGAGCTTGTACGACAGGCCGACGGCATGGGCCCAGGTGTCGTGCCAGTTCTGCTCCTCGACGATGGTGGCGAGGTTGGCCGGCAGCGTCGCGGCCTCGTTCTCCACGCGAATTTCCTGGAAGCGGCTCCAGCGCGTCCAGGTGCTGCCCAGGTACAGGGTCCAGGCGTCATTCAGCTCATGGGTGATGGACATGTCCACCGACTCGGGCGTGGTCAGGTCCAGCCTGGCGTCGTACTTGCCGGCGATGCCGACCAGTGGCGAGGCCTCGACACGGGTGTCGCCCTCCAGTTCGTACTTGACGCGCGAGCGGTAGGTAATGCCGGCGCGGGTGCCGGGGGTGAACTCGTAGAGAACCCCGGCGTTGAAGCCGACCGCCACGTCATCGCCCTTGACCTTCACCTTGCCATCGCCAAGCGGAGTGAACAGGGAGGAGGTCAGTTCCCCTTCGATGTGGTTGAAGGTGGGGCCGAAACCCACCGACAGCTTGTCGTTGAAGCGATAGCTCAGGGTCGGCTGCACGGTGATCACGCGCACGTAGCTCTTGTCGGCGTAGTAGCGGCCCTGAAAGCTGCTCTCGTAGTCGGTCATCAGGCCGAAGGGCACGTACACGCCGATGCCGAAGGCGACCTTGTCGTCCAGCGGCTTGACGTAGTAGCCCATCGGCACGCCGGTGGTCGGCACCATGTCGCCATCGTTGCTGCCGCTGATCGGGCCGAGCGGCGAGCTGGCGCCGACTCGATCGATATCGCTGCTGGCATGGATCGCCGCTGCACCGACATACACCTCATCGCGTTTGAGGCGCGACATGCCGGCCGGATTGCCGAACAGGGTGCTGGCGTCGTCGGCGGACGACGAGCGACCGGCGAAGGAGGTGCCCATGCCGGAAATGCTCTGTTCATTGAGGGCAAAGCCGCTGGCGAAGCCATGGCTGGAAGTGGCGGTGATGGCGACGGCCAGGCCGGTCCGGAGAAGACGTTTGCTCACGGGATGCTCCTGTGGTGAGACGAGGGGGCGCACGCTACAGTTTTTCCTGACCCCTGCCAAGGCGCTGAAGTTCCCGAAATAGAGCGTATTGTCGAACAATTGGCTGGATTTGTGTGGCGATCTTCTCGCAGATTTTTCTGACGAATCGGTCAGGCTGCCTGGCTTGTCTGCGCGATGCAGCGTTGCCAGGCCTCGAGAAAGTCGCGCTGCCGCCCGTGCGGCTGAAACACCCTGCGCCAGATCCGGCCCATGCCCAGCAGGTCATCGGCGGCGGGCAGTTGCAGTTGTTCGGCCTCGATCAGCAGCCAGGCGATGGCCGTGGCGTAGCGCAGGTTGACCGTCAGCTCCAGGTGCGGTGCTTCGAGGAAGGCATGCTGGCTGGCGAGGCCGCGGACGCGGCTGGCCAGGTCCGGGTCGAAGGCCAGGTGGCGATCCCAGAGGCGCTGGTGACGCTGTTCGCTGATGCGATACAGGCCATGGCCTTGCGGAGTGTCCAGGGCGCTGCCAAGTGCCGACTGGCAGGCCGCAGCGCCCAGAAGCAGGGCTTCGGCCGTGGCGCTGTGGCGTTGCAGGTAGAGAAGGGTAGGGCGGATCACATGTTGGCTGAGATCGCAGGCGGCTATTCCCATGGCATCCTCGCGGAGGGTGCCGGTGGGGCCGGGCGCGTGGCAGCTGGTTTTAGTGATTCTACGTAAAGGCCCCACCGGGAGCGGGGTTAGCCGCTCAATTTCAAGTCTAGTGCGATCTTTGTGCTGTAAAGAGCTGTTTTTAAATTGTTTTCACCTTTCGGTTATTTCCCATATTCCCAGCGGTTGTTAAACCGTCTCAGTCGCCGCTGGCTACGGGGCGTTGCGGATCGGTGATCCATTCGCTCCATGAGCCGGCATACAGCGGTGCCAGGGGGTAACCGGCCAGGCACATGGCGAACAGGTTGTGGCAGGCGGTGACCCCGGAGCCGCAATAGGCCACCAGGTTGTCCAGCGGGCGATCGCCGCGCAGTCGGTCGAAGCGCTCGCGCAGGGCTGCGCCGGGCAAAAAGCGGCCATCGGCGCCGAGGTTGTCGGTGAAGGCCGCGCACTGCGCACCGGGGATATGCCCGGCCACCGGGTCGAGCGGCTCCACCTCGCCACGAAAGCGCGGCAGGGCGCGAGCGTCGAGCAGGGTCAGGTCCGGATTGCCCAGGCGCAGCGCCAGCTGCTCGGCGCTCAGCAGCAGGCTGGCGTCGGGCCGTGCGGAGAAATCGCCGGGGGCGTTGCTCGGCGGCTGGGTGGTGAGTTCCAGGCCGGCCTCGCACCAGGCCTTCAGGCCACCGTCGAGCAGGTACAGACCGTCGCGCTTGCCCAGCCACAGCAGCAGCCACCAGGCGCGGGCAGCGAATGCGCCGGGGCCGTCGTCGTACAGCACCACCTGGCTGTCCGCGCGCAGGCCGCAGGCCCGCAGGCGCTCGACCAGTGCGCTCGGGTCCGGCAGGGGGTGGCGCCCGGTCACCCCCTTGACCACCGGGGCGGACAGGTCCTGTTCCAGGTCCAGGAAATGCGCCTGGGGGATGTGCCCGTCGAGGTAGCTGCGGCGCCCGTAGGCCGGGTCCTCGAGGGCGAAGCGGCAGTCGAGGACCAGCAGGTTCTCCTGGCCGAGACGTTGCTGAAGGTGCGGCGCGCTGATCAGTTGAGCGAGTGACATGGTGCCTCCTGTGTCGTAGACGCGTTTGCCGGCATCATACCGCCTGGCCGATCCACTGCACCCGGATCGGTCTGCCGATAAGTAAGGAGCCATTTCATGCCGAGTCTGCAACCCATCGCGCGCAGCGCGAACCTGGCCCGCCGCGCTGGCGTGGCGCTGGCATCGGTGGGCGTGACGCTGTACTTCTGCCTGCTGGTGATCGGTCGTGCCGCCGCAGGGCGACTGCGCCGCGAGCATGTCGATGGTTATACCCGCGCCTGGTCGGCGGCGCTGCTGCGCCTGGTGCGCATGCGCATGACGGTGCAGGGCCGCTGTCCGGACTTCAACGATGGACGGCGTTACCTGATTCTCTGCACCCACTCCAGTCACTACGACATTCCGGCCAGTTTCGTCGCCATGCCCGGTTCGATTCGCATGCTGGCCAAGAGCGAGCTGTACCGCATTCCCTTCCTCGGCCGTGCCATGCGCGCCGCCGAATTCCCCTCGGTGGCCAGGCACGACTCGCAGCAGGCGCGCCGTGACCTGGAGCGCGCCCGCCAGATGATGGAAAGCGGCATCGTGCTGTGGGCGGCGCCGGAGGGCACGCGCTCGGCCGACGGTCGCCTGCAGCCGTTCAAGAAGGGCTGTTTCCACCTGGCGCTGGACACCGGCGCGGTGATCGTACCGGTGGCCATCCGCGGGATTCAGCATGTGCTGCCGGCGCGCACCTGGCGCCTGAACCTCGATCAGCCGGTGCAGCTGGCGATCGGTACCGCGATCGATGCCAGCCGCTACGACCGCGGCAGTCTGGGCACGCTGATGGCTGATACGCGGCAAAGCATGCAGGCCCTGCTGCAGGACGCCGAAGCGGTAGCGCCGACAGAAGGCGAACTGGAGGAGATGGTCGAAAACTGTGCGCGTCAGGGTTGATGTTGGTGCGCTAGTGGATGTGCATCGATGGCTTTGCGGTGCATTGGTTGACTTGATGCTGATGGTGATGCACTAAAAAGATTCATAAAGGCGACATTTTGATCTGTTTTGGTGCTTGTTCGCCTGATAGAGTGCCGGCCACTTTGTCTTCGTGGTGTCGAGGTGCTGCATGTCGTTGTCCGTCGAGTCTTTCCTGGCGCGCCTGAAACAGCGCGATCCCGATCAGCCGGAATTCCACCAGGCGGTGGAAGAGGTGGTGCGCAGCCTGTGGCCCTTCCTCGAGGCCAACCCGCGCTATCGGGAGGCCGGCATTCTCGAGCGCATGGTCGAGCCGGAACGTGCCATCCTGTTTCGCGTGCCCTGGGTCGACGACCGCGGCCAGGTGCAGGTCAACCGCGGCTACCGCATCCAGATGAGCAGTGCCATCGGCCCCTACAAGGGCGGCCTGCGCTTCCACCCCTCGGTCAACCTGGGCGTGCTCAAGTTCCTCGCCTTCGAGCAGGTGTTCAAGAACTCGCTGACCTCGCTGCCCATGGGCGGCGGCAAGGGCGGTTCTGACTTCGACCCCAAGGGCAAGAGCGAAGGCGAGGTGATGCGCTTCTGCCAGTCGTTCATGAGCGAGCTGTACCGGCATATCGGTGCCGATATGGACGTGCCAGCCGGTGACATCGGCGTCGGCGGCCGCGAGATCGGCTACCTGTTCGGCCAGTACAAGCGCCTGTCCAACCAGTTCACCTCGGTGCTCACCGGCAAGGGCCTGAGCTACGGTGGCAGCCTGATCCGCCCGGAAGCCACCGGTTATGGCTGCGTGTATTTCGCCGAGGAGATGCTCAAGCGCATCGGTCAGGGCTTCGAAGACAAGCGCGTGGCCATCTCCGGCTCCGGCAACGTCGCCCAGTACGCGGCGCAGAAGGTCATGGAGCTGGGCGGGCGGGTCATCTCGCTGTCCGACTCCGACGGCACCCTGTATGCCGAAGGCGGCCTGAGCGACGAGCAGTGGCTGCATCTGATGGACCTGAAGAACGTGCGTCGCGGCCGCCTGCGCGAGATGGCCGAGCACTATGGCCTGCAGTTTCTCGCCGGCCAGCGTCCCTGGAACCTGCCATGCGACATCGCGCTGCCCTGCGCGACGCAGAACGAGCTGGACGGCGACAACGCCCGCACGCTGTTGAAAAACGGCTGCATCTGCGTGGCCGAGGGGGCCAATATGCCCTCGACCCTGGAAGCGGTGGATCTGTTCGTCGAGGCTGGCATCTGCTACGCGCCGGGCAAGGCCTCCAACGCCGGTGGCGTGGCCACCAGCGGCCTGGAAATGAGCCAGAACGCCATGCGTCTGCACTGGAGCGCCGGCGAAGTGGACGAGCGCCTGCACGGCATCATGCAGAACATCCACCAGGCCTGCGTGCACCATGGCGAGGAGAAGGGACGAATCAACTACGTCAAGGGCGCCAACATCGCCGGCTTCGTCAAGGTCGCCGATGCCATGCTGGCCCAGGGTGTGGTCTGAGGTTCGAAACGTCGCGATAAAAGAAAGCCCCGGTTATCCGGTAATGGTATTCACATAAATTGTGCGCGCTTTGCTCCCCTCTCCCATTCATGGGAGAGGGGCTGGGGGAGAGGGCTGAAATCGCCGCAAGTCTGCCGGCCCCCCTCTCCGAACGCGGCCCGCCCTAATCCTCTCCCCACAGGGGCGAGGGGACTGATCGCGCCCAACCGCCGCTTAAGTGAACAGCATTACGGTTATCCGGGGCTTTTTTGTCAGTGCAGTTCGAGACGGCCGATGCGGTCGTTGTCCAGGCTGCCGAAATACAGATGGTCGCCCACCGGCTTCACCGAGGTGATCATGCGCAGGTGGGTGCCACTGGTGTCGTGCAGGCTGCGGACGATCTCGCCCTGCTCGTTGAGGGCGATGGCGAAACCGTAGGGAATCGCCTTCGGCCACAGTGCGCGCGGTAGCTTGGCCAGTTGCGCCTTGAGCCAGGGATGGCGATGGAGGAAGTCGGCATCGGCCTTGCGCGGTGTGGGCAGGGCAACCCAGAAGGTGCCCTTGCGGTCGCCCTGCAGGTTGTCCGGCAGCCCAGGCAGGTTGTCGATGAAGATGTCGTGCTGGCCGGCCTTGTCGCCCTTGAGCCAGTAACGGGTGATGCGGTAGCGATAGGTCTCGTTGACCAGCACGAAGTCCTCGTTCGCCGACAGTGCCACACCGTTGGCGAAGTACAGGCCATCGAGCAGTACGCGGGTCTCGCCGCTGGCCGGGTCATAGGCCAGCAGGCGACCGTGCGGGCGCGCTTCGAGCAGGTCGAGCAGGTAGTCCGGTTGCTGGAAGCGCGAGGAGGCGTCGCTGAAATAGATGGTGCCGTCGCTGGCGATGTCCAGGTCGTCGGTGAAGGCGAACGGCAGGCCGTCGGCCTCGGTGGTCAGCACCTTGATCGCCCCCTGCGGGTCGATGCTCAGCAGACCCTTGTAGGCGTCGGCGACGATCAGGTTGCCAGCGGCATCGAAGTTCATGCCCAGCGGGCGGCCGCCGGTGTCGACGAAGGTGTCCACGCTGTCATCGGCCAGCACGCGCACGATGCGCCCGTCGTGCAGGCCGGCATAGACCCGGCCCTCGCCGTCCACGGCGGTATCCTCGGGGCCATGGAGCAGGCCGCGGCCGAGCAGCTCGGCCTTCATCAGGGTGTCGTTGGGTTCCAGCACGCCAGTCATCGCCGGGGCCGGCGCTGCGTCCCAGGGCAGCGGATCGATCGGGCTGGGGGTGAGCGCCAGGTAACCGGCCGCTGCAGCCAGCAGCACGACGAGCAGGGCAAGCAGTTTCTTCAGCATTGTTGTTCTTCCGTGTCGGAGGTGGTGCGCGGCACAGATTACACAGTTCCCATCGTCGACGGCAGGCCGCGCCCCCTGCGATGGCCTGGACATATATACTGCGCGGCATTGTTCATGGGAGAGCCGCGTGGCTAACGACATTCACTGGATTCTCGACGACGCCGGCCTGGCCGAGCATTGTGCCGCCTGGCAGGCGCTGCCCTTCGTCGCGCTGGACACCGAGTTCATGCGCGTCGACACCTTCTACCCGATCGCCGGCCTGCTGCAGGTCAGCGATGGGGCGATTGCCTATCTGATCGACCCTCTGCGCATCGGCGACTGGCGGCCTTTCGCAGCGCTGCTCGAGGCGCCGAACGTGGTCAAGGTTCTGCATTCGTGCAGCGAGGACCTGGAGGTCTTCCTGCGCCTGACCGGCAGCCTGCCGGCACCGCTGTTCGATACGCAGCTGGCGGCCGGTTATCTCAACCTCGGTTTCTCCATGGGCTATTCGCGCCTGGTGCAGGCCCTGCTCGATATCGAACTGCCCAAGGGCGAGACCCGCTCGGACTGGCTGCAGCGGCCGCTGTCGGAGCTGCAGGTGCGCTACGCCGCCGAGGACGTGCTGCACCTGGTGGAGGTCTACCATGCGCTCATGGCGCGCCTGGCGCCGCAGAAGGTCGAGTGGGTGCTGGAGGACGGCGCCGAGCTGGTGGCCAACCTGAGCCGTGAAGTGGCACCGGAGGACGCCTGGCGCGAGGCCAAGCTGGCCTGGAAACTGTCGCGTCAGCAGCAGGCCGTGCTGCGTGCGCTGTGCGCCTGGCGCGAGCGCGAGGCGCGCGCGCGCAACCAGCCGCGCAACCGCGTGCTGCGCGAGCATTCGCTATGGCCGCTGGCACGCACCCAGCCGGATAACCTGGTGGCGCTGGCGCGCATCGAGGACATGCATCCGAAAACCGTGCGCCAGGATGGCGAAACCTTGCTCAGGCTGATTCGCGAGGCCGCGGTACTGCCATCCGAGCAATGGCCCGAGGCCTTGCCCGAGCCGCTGCCGATCGAAGCGTCTGCGCTGCTCAAGAAGCTGCGTGCCGTTGGCCAGCGTGAAGGCGAACGCCTGGGTATCGCGCCCGAGCTGATGCTGCGCAAGAAAACCCTGGAAGCCCTGCTGAAAAGCGGCTTTCCCAAGGGGCCCTATCAATTGCCCGACTCCCTGCGCGGCTGGCGCCGGGAGCTGATGGGCCAGGCCCTGCTCGATTGCCTGGCCGCCGAAGGAGAATCCGCGTGAAACGCATCTGTTCCATCTACAAGAGCCCGCGCAAGAACGAGATGTACCTCTACGTGCTCAAGGCCGACGCCCTGACCCGTGTGCCCGAGGGCCTGCTCGGCATCTTCGGCCCGCCCGCGCATGCCTTCGATCTGGTACTCAGCCCGGAGCGCCAACTGGCCCGCGAGGACATCGCCACGGTGTTGGAGAACCTCGACAAGCAGGGCTATCACCTGCAGATGCCGCCGCCCGAGGAGGATTACATCCAGCACCTGCCCGACGAACTGCTCTGCCGCAACGACCCGGTCTGAGCCATGCGCCTGCTGATTGCCGAGGACGACCACGGTCTCTACGCCCAGCACGTGCGCCATGCCCGGCCCGAGCTGGAGCTGGTGGCAGGCGCCGACCTCGTGCAACTGGCTGCGGCGGCGGGCGATTGCCCGGTGTGGCTGGGGCAGCCCGACCTGCTGGCGCCGCTGCTGCGCCAGGGCCTGCGTCCGCAGTGGCTGCAGTCGACCTGGGCGGGCATCACGCCATTGCTGGCTGCCGATTTGCCGCGTGACTATCGCCTCAGCCGCGCCGTGGGCATTTTCGGTCAGGTGATGGCCGAATACGTGCTGGGTCATCTGCTGGCGCATGAGCGGCGCCTGTTCGCCCGCCTGGCCGCGCAGGTGGAGCAGCGTTGGGATCACAGCCTGCCGCGCAGCCTGGCCGGGCGGCGCGCGCTGATCGTCGGCTGTGGCGAGATCGGCCAGGCGGTGGCGCAGTTTCTCGCGCACTTCGGCGTGCAGCTGCGTGGCGTGGCCAGCCAGGCGCGCACGCAGGCGCCCTTCGCCGAGGTGGCTGCCATGGATGCGCTGCCGCGCCTGGTGGGCTGGGCCGAATATGTGATCAACCTGCTGCCGGACACCCCGGCTACCCGTGATCTTTACGATGCCGAGCTGCTGGCCGGCTTTCGTCCCGAGGCGCTGCTGATCAATGCCGGGCGCGGCAGTGCGGTGGTCGACGACGATCTGGTGGCAGCCCTGGAGCAGGGCAGGCTGGCCGGCGCGGTGATCGACGTCTGCCGGCAGGAGCCGCTGCCGCCGGGCCATCCGTTCTGGACGGCGCCGCGCCTGCTGCTTACCGGTCACAGCTCGGCGCCTACCGACCCGGCGCTGATGGCCGAGCTGTTTCTGGACAACCTGGTGCGCTGGCAAGCCGAAGAGCCACTGCGGGGTGAAGTGGATTTCGCCCGCGGTTACTGAGCATCCAGGCGCTGCTCAGGGCGTGCCCTGGGAGCGGCGCGCTGCCGTTCGGCATGCGCCGCTTGGCCGGGGCCGGCGCTCGGGCTAGACTGCCGCGCTTTTTTCCACCCGAGTCCATACCGCTGCCATGGCCGCCGACCGCGAACCCTTCTGGAAACGCAAGACCCTTGCCCAGCTCGATCGGGACGAGTGGGAGTCGCTGTGCGACGGCTGCGGCCTGTGCTGCCTGCAGAAGCTCGAGGACGAGGACGATGGCGCCGTCTACTACACGCGCATCGCCTGCAAGCTGCTGGATCTGCAGAGCTGTCGCTGC
>VFQR01000581.1_pt1 | contig 45558 bp, 55 predicted proteins | sample 3512321 | NCBI WGS metagenome assembly VFQR01 (sample SAMN10412374, study PRJNA504923) | tailings metagenome | isolation source: Relicate 3 Philex TSF1 revegetated site | place: Philippines: Tuba, Benguet | collected 2017-08-29 | reverse complement strand
TCAACACCGCCAGCGTCAGCAGCCCCGAAACCGATAGCAACCCGGGCAACAACACCGACAGCGAGACGACGGGCATCACTGCGTCCTCGGATCTTTCGTTCGGCAAGACCGGTCCTGCGACCGTCGCTGCCGGCGCGCCGATCAGCTGGACCATCACCGGTAGCAACGCTGGCCCCTCCGTGGCCACCAACGTCACCGTGATCGACAACGTGCCTGCAGGCGTCACCGGCATCACCGCCAGCGGCAGCGGCTGGTCCTGCTCGATCGCGGCCCAGGCCGTGACCTGCACGCGCCCCAGCCTGGCCGTCGGTGCGGCTCCCGCGATCACCATCAGCGGCACCGCCCCCACCACTGCGCAGACCCTGGTCAATACCTGCTCCGCCACGTCGGCCGAGCCGGACCCGACCCCGGGCGGCAGCTGCGAGGCGACCACCATCGTGCAGCCCGTCGTGGATCTGTCGATCGTCAAGAGCGACAGCGCTGATCCTGTCGTCGCCGGTGCCGCGCTGAGCTACCAGCTCGACGTGGCGAACGCGGGCCCCTCGGCCGCATCGACGGTGACCGTCTCCGACACCCTGCCTTCCGGATACACCGCGACGGCTGCCAGCGGCACGGGCTGGTCCTGCTCGATCGCTGCTCAGACCGTGAGCTGCACGCGGCCGAGCCTAGCTGTTGGCGCGGCTCCCGCCATCACCATCACGGGCACGGCTCCGACCGCTGCCGGCACGATCCTCAACACCGCCAGCGTCAGCAGCCCCGAAACCGATAGCAACCCGGGCAACAACACAGACAGCGAAACGACGACGATTGCTGCGGCCGCGGGCCTGGCTGTGGCGAAGACCGACAGCGTTGACCCGGTGATCGGCGGTGCTGCGCTGGATTACCGCATTGACGTGCTCAATAGCGGCCCAACCGCGGCGACGGATGTGGTGGTGACAGACACTTTGCCGGTCGGCTATTCCGCGACGGCGGCGAGCGGCACCGGCTGGTCGTGCTCGATCGCTGCCCAGACCGTGACCTGCACGCGTGCCAGTCTGGCTGTCGGCGCCGCTCCCGCCATTACGATCAGCGGTGTGGCACCGGAGGCGCCGGGCGTTATCAGCAACGTCGTGACCGTCAGTGCGGCCGAGCCCGATGCGGATCAGTCCGACAACACGGCAACGGAGCCCACCACCGTTGTGGTTTCGTCGGATCTCGCGTTCGGCAAGACCGGTCCTGCAACCGTCGCTGCCGGCGCGCCGATCAGCTGGACCATCACCGGCAGCAATGCAGGCCCGTCCGTGGCCACCAACGTCACCGTGACCGACAACGTGCCTGCAGGCGTCACCGGCATCACCGCCAGCGGCAGCGGCTGGTCCTGCTCGATCGCGGCCCAGGCCGTGACCTGCACGCGCCCCAGCCTGGCCGTCGGTGCGGCTCCCGCGATCACCATCAGCGGCACCGCCCCCACCACTGCGCAGACCCTGGTCAATACCTGCTCCGCCACGTCGGCCGAGCCGGACCCGACCCCGGGCGGCAGCTGCGAGGCGACCACCATCGTGCAGCCCGTCGTGGATCTGTCGATCGTCAAGACGGCCGACCAGGAGCGCGTGAGTGCCGAGCAGCCGCTCGCTTGGGGCATCGAGGTCCGAAATGAGGGGATCTCCGCGGCGAGCTCGATCGCGGTGAGTGACACCCTTCCTGCCGGCTACGTGGCTACGACAGCCACCGGCGACGGCTGGACGTGTTCGATTGCTGGGCAGTCGGTGAGCTGCACGCGCCCTGCCCTCGCGGCGGGCGCCAGCAGCCTGATCTTCATCTACGGCACTGCGCCGGCCGATCTGGGGATGCTGGTTAACAGGGTCACTGTCTCCGCTGCTGAGGAAGAGCCGAACATGGCGAATAACGAAGCGGAAGCGGCTGCAGAGGTGGTTGCGCGTGGCGTTGAGCCTCCGGCGCGGCCGCACGTGATTCCGGCGACCGATGCGTGGGCCAAGATCCTGTTGCTGCTCGCTGTCTTCGGGGTCGCTGCTGTGGCGATTCGGCGCCAGTAAATCGGCGTTGTGGTTTCTGGGAAGGGGCGGTTGATCCGCCCCTTCTTTTTGACGATTGTTCCGCCCCTTTCGGGCAAGCGAGGTCGATGTGATGGCAGATGGTGGAAATGCAGCGGTTGCGATCGAGGTCGAACCGACCCTGGAAGACTACGCGACCGTGTTCCTTGCAGAGCTGGAGGCAGCGGGCTGGGCGGTGGACTTCCGTACCGGCAAGGGCATGGAGCTGCTGGGCGTCCGGAAGCGATTTGCGAACGGCAAGCCGCATCGGCTTATGGCGTTCCGGCTGACGTTCGTGGAGCGCTGCGCTACGGCGGAAGCCGCCTGGCACCTGTGGAGCAAGGACGGGCTACGCGAGTCGTATCGCTCAGTTGCTGACGGCGTTGAGCGCTTCATGCAAGTCGTTCGCGCCGCCCGCTGAAACTGTTAGGGTGCCGCCGCACCTGGTCGTAGGGAGGGAGCGGCGGATGGGGATAGCGCTAGGCAAGCTGCGCGCCTTTGAAAGAGCGTGTTCTGAGGACGAGTTGCGCCGTCGCGTGTCGCGCATCGTCCAACACCTGGGCGTCGAGTTCTGGGTGTACGGGCTGAACCTGCCGCTGGTGGACGATCGGCGGCAGCAGTTCACCCTCATCGATTACCCAGCTTCATGGGTCGGCCGATACGTCGAGGCCGGCTATATGCAGGTCGACCCGATCGTGGCGCACTGCCACACTCGCAGCACGCCCTTCCTGTGGGCGGAGGCACAAGCGCGGGTTGTCTCCGCAATCGACCCTATGCATGGTCGTGTCCGGCGGATGTTCGGGGAGGCGTCGGAGGTAGGGCTCGGGGCGGGGGTGAGCATCCCGCTGCACGGCCCTGGAGCGTGCTGGGGGCTCATGTCCTTCGCCGGCGGCTGGTCGGCGCGCTCTGTCTTCGAGCGCAGGCTTCCCGAGCTGGCACTTATCGCCCATTTCGTCCACGAAGCGGCGAGGCCCTTCGCGAGGGGTGCCGGCGCGGCATCGAGCCCGCCGGATCTCACCCTACGGGAGCGCGAGTGCTTGCATTGGGCTGCGGAGGGTAAGAGCGGCTGGGAGATTGGTCAGGTGCTCGGTTGCTCCGAGCGAACCGTGATTTTCCACTTGCAGAATGCGGCCCGAAAGCTAGGCGTCGGAGGGCGCCAGGCCGCAGTAGCACGAGCCGTGTCTCTCGGCGTCGTCTCCGTGGGGTAACGAACGGAGAAGGTCCCGCTTGCGACCTAACCACCCCCCTTGGTGGATGGGGCATAGCGATCGCGGTTTTGTTCTACGAAGGCCCGCAGGACCGCGTTGATCCGAGTTTGATAGCCGCGGCTCCCTGATGCGCGAAAGAACTCCAGCACATCGCGGTCAAGGCGCATCGTCACCGATTCCTTGGTGCCTGGCTGCGCCCAAAAAGTGTCGGGCAGCTCCGGGATGTCGCTGTAATCGATCGGCATCGCATCGAGCCGGGCGGCTTGCTCTGGCGTGAGAACAGGCGGGTTACTTGGGTCGCGCTTGAATCGCACCATGGTGGTTTTTTTGCTCGCGGGCATCGGCTTTCCTCGCGGAAATCAGGCGGATCACGTCGTCGCGTTCGGTGTAGACAACGACGAACAACCGCCCGTCGACGTGTCCGGTGACTACGCGGCGTTCCTCGCCGTAGTCGCAGCGGTCGTCAGGGCGGTCAATTCGTTGAGGGTCATCGAACACTCCTGTTGCGTACTCAAACGGCACGCCGTGTTTGGTCAGATTCTTCTTGTCTTTGGCTGGGTCCCACTCAAATTCTTGGCTCATTCTAAGGTCTCATTGTTAATACAAGTGTACATACAATGAGCCCCAAAGTCAAGGGGGCATAGCGGTCGCGTTCAGGCTCTCCCGGAGGCCCGCTCTACAGGGGCAGCCGGCCTTGCCTCTGACGGGAGGCGGAGGGCCTCAGTCGTCGCCGAGCCGGTGCTTAGCCATGTGGATCAAGACGCGCTCTTTCACTCGTGATCGGTACGAGCACGCCAAGCGGTATCGGCCTTCCGCGATGTCTTGGCAGTACAGCGTGTCGAAGCCTTCGGCCCAGAAGGCAGCCCACATGCCGTTGGGAAGTTCGAGCAGCATCCATTCAGGGTAGGGGCAGGGTCTTGCCATGCTCAGAACTGCTTGGTTCCAAGCAGCTTGAAGGGCTCGAGGCGCGCAATCCATGAGGCTTACTCGACGCTGCGCGCCGTGCGCGGTGGCATGAGCCCTTTGAGCTGCATCGCCTTGAAGCCCCATGCGGCGGCCCAGAGCGAGGCGCGGCGGTACTCATCGGATCGACGGCGACGGATGAAGCGTGCTTGCCGATCGAGCGCTAGCTTCCAGCGGCGCATTGCCTTATCTGTTGGTGTCATCCGAGCAGGTCCTGTTGAAGCGCTTCGCGCCTGGGGGCTTCGGGCTCGATGAGATCGAGGGTTCGAGCGCGGCGGTATGGTGCTCAGTTCACGTCGATCTGAAGCACTCGAGTCGTTGATGCTCCAGCCTGCCCAAAACATCTCAGTGTGAGCGTTGCGGGGTTCGGCGTTGGAACCGCGGTGAAGCGGGCATTCGCAACGACACCGCTCGCGGCGCGCTGCGCTTGGCCAGCCCAGTTCAGAAGCTCTGTTGGCGCCTCGCTGACGCACAAGTCGGCGCTGGTGCTGGCCCATTCGATCCGGAACAGCGCACCCACATTGATTCGCGGGCGTACACCGCCGGTGGGGATCGGCGCGGAAACGGTAAACGTCGCGAGGTTCGCCGCTTGCGTCGAGGGGAGGCCGTCGCATGCGTCCGGCGCTGAGCTGGTCGCGCATACCCCTTCGATGTTCCCATTCGGAAGAACGCTTACAGGCTGGTTCGCCGCTAAGAGCGCCGTGTGCGCGTCCTCTCCTTGAGGACCGCGTAGAACCAATCGCATCTGCGTCGCTGTGTTCATGTCGCCGATAACGAGAGGGCTTCCGTCGACAAGAGGAATCGTGTGCAGCACCTGGCCGCTGCTGCTCTTGAGTGTGAGTGTTTGAGGTTCTGCGGCGGCTGCTGCGCAGTTGGCTGCGAGAACGAGGGCAATCATGCGACGGCGAGGAATCATAGGGAAGCTCCTGGATCAAAGAGCACGCCGCTGGAAGGGCGCGGTGATGAAGTCGCCGAGACGTAGCCGGCGGCCAGAATGCAGGCCGACCGCCGCAATCGTGGCCGTGCTGCGGTAGGTGCCGAAAACCCGGTCGTAGAGCGGCAGGAACGAGGCAAAGTTGCTGCTCGATTCCTCTGGGCACGCGGCGTGGTGGATGCGATGGATGCGCGGGCTGATGAGCCATGCGCCGAGGGAAAATCGCAAAGCCGAGTGCGCGCCAAACTGGATGAAGCCGCCGAGCGCCGCGACCCATGCGAACCCTGCCGGGGTGAGCGCAACGAACGGCAAGAGCGGTGTCAGCACACAGAGCGTTTGAAGTGCGTGCTCCAGGGCGTGCTGTCGTGCGTACGAGCTGGCTGTCAGCTCCGTGCTGCTGTGGTGGATTGCGTGGATGCGCCAGAGCGCAGGTAGAGCGTGCTGGGCGCGGTGGAACCAGTAGTAAGCAGCGTCGTAGAGCGCCAGAAACACGACTGCAGCGGCCCAGCTCGGGAGGTGCGCGTCAAGGACAAGCGGCCGCCAGCCGATTGGGGATAGAAGCCAGCGGACGATTGCCGAGAGCGCGGGCAGCATGGCCCACATCGACAGGAGAACGAGCGCTCCTGCAAAGAGGTTCGCTCCTCGCTCCCGCCAGCTGCTTCGGTCGCCTGCAGCTATCTCTATGGCTGTCCAGACCGTCACCGCAGCGGCCCAGACCCCGATCGGGGTCTGGGCCACCAGGTCGCCCGCGAAGCTCTTCGCCAGGTCAGCCAACGAGTTCACGGAGGTCCGGCGTCGGGTTGTACTGAAAGGTTCCCGGGCGGTCCGGGGCGACCGGTGCCGGGGGCTCGGGTGCGTCGGACGCAACCGGCACGATCACGACGCGACCCGCGACGGAGAGGCCGGGCCGCAGCTCCACGATGAAGCCCGGGCGACCCTTGAGGGGCCATGCGCTGCCCACATCCGTCCAGCCTGTGCGCTCGGCATCGTGGCTGGTGAAGGTGTACGGCAGCAGGACGCGATGACGGTTCATGCGGAGGCTCCTTTGGTTTTGCGAGTGGGAGTTTTTCCAGATTTGCTTTTGGCCGCGGCTGCAGTCGCTTTCGCGTACTTCTTCAACGCTGGCGGCACGGCGCCGAAGACGAACCAGGCTTTGCGTTCACTGTCCCAGCGCGCCCCGCCTTTCTTCGCTTTTTCGCGGTCGTCGTAGGGGACATGCAGGTAGACGCGAGACTGCTCGGGCGCGCCCTCCCCTACTGGCTGCGGCGCACCTGGAGCGCCTGGAGCGCCATCCACGTCCGGGGCGGTGTGCTTGCACTCCGGGTAGGCGCTGCAGCCCCAGAAGGCGCCCCTGGAGCCTGAGCGGCGGCGCATGGCAGTCCCACATTGCGGGCATGCATGCACAACCGGCGGCGGCAGAGCACCCAACTCGGACTGCAGCCTCGCGTGTGCGAGAGCGATGACCTGAACATGGCCGAGGTCGCCGGCTGCCACCTGATCCAGCGAGTCCTCGAGGGCGGCGGTGTAGTCGAGTTCAATGAAGCCGAATCGTGCGTGGGTCAGAAGATCCACCAGCTGCTCGCCGCGGCGGGTGGCTGAGAGGTTGCCTTTCGAGTCTTCCTCGCAGTAGGCCCGCGCTTCGATGTTGGTGAGGATGCTGGCGTACGTCGACGGCCGGCCGATCCCGTGGTGTTCAAGCGCCCGCACCAACGTGGCCTGCGTGTATCGCTTGGGTGCTTTGGTGGTCTTGGTCAGCACGTCACCGCCTGCGGCGGTGAGTGCCATGCCGTGGGTGAGCGCGGGGACGGGATTGGCTGTCTCCTGGCTCTCGGTGTCGTCTTCCGTGGGGTCGTCGCGGGTCAGGGCTTGCCAGCCTGGTGCTGTCAGTGTGCTTCCCTTCGCTACATAGGTCAGTGGTGCACCAGCAGCCGAGTGGGCCCGGAGGGTTGCTGTTCGGACCGCGTATTCAGCATCGGCGAGCTGGGACGCAACAGCGCGACGCCAAATGAGGGCGTACAGGGCTGCGGCGTGGCGGTTCTCGTGCTCGATTGTGCGCTGGCTGATATCGGTGGGCCGGATCGCTTCATGGCCTTCCTGCGCGAGCGCTTTGGCTTTCCAGGTGCGCGGCGCGGGTGCCGCCGGCAGGTTGTTGTCCTTGGCATAGACCCGGATCGCTTCTATCGCATAGGCAGACAGGTTGGGGCTGTCCGTACGCATGTAGGTGATTAGGCCCGCCTCGAAGAGCTTTTGGGCAAGCTCCATCGTCTGCGCCGGTTTGAGCTTGAGCGCCGTGTGTGCGGCTTGCTGCAGAGTGCTCGTCGTGTAGGGCGCCGGCGGTGCACGGCGGCGTGCGCTGTCGTCGATCGCTGAGACCTCCACCATGCGCACGGCCGCGGCCTCTTCGGCTCGTGTGGGGTCTAGCAGGTATGGAAGATCAGGGGATAGCTCCGCGTCCCACTCCGCTGTCCAGGTGCCCGCGGGGCCTTCAAAGCTCAGGCGTGCGCCGTAGTGCGTCGTCGCTTTGAAGGTTCGGATCGCTCTTTCACGCTCGACCAGGAGCCGCACCGCAGGACTCTGGACGCGACCGGCGCTGAGCCTGTCGCCTGCCCGCTCGCTGATCGCGGGGCTCACTTCGTAGCCCACGAGGCGATCCAGGATGCGCCGGGCTTCTTGGGCGTGGACCAGGTGCATGTCCAGAGCCCGCGGCGCGGCCACGGCCGAACGCACCGCGGATTCAGTGATTTCGTTGAACGTCACTCGTTGCGCGTTTCGCAGCTTCAGCTCATCCGCGATGTGCCAAGCAATAGCCTCGCCTTCGCGATCCGGGTCCGTCGCCAGCAAGACGCTGGTTGCGTTGGCGGCTGCGCGGCGCAGCGCATCGATGTGTCTCGCGGACTTCTCAGGGACCACATATGTTGGGGCGTAGCTGGGAACGGCTACGCCGAGGGTGTCTGAGGGAAGGTCTCGGACATGCCCAAAGCTGGCGCGCACCTGGTAGCCGTCGCCGAGGATGTGCTCAAGTTTTTCGCGCTTGTTGGGCGATTCGATAATCAGGAGTTTCATTCAGACCTCCGGGGCTCGATAGCAGCCCGCACGTCGGAGCCGAGGGATGGGGATGCAGCTTTGAAGCGGGTCAACGCGCCTGCTGGGGATTCAAGCCACAGGCGGCCCGGCGTCTCTTCGGACGCGAAGAGGCGCCAGCCGTCGATGTTCAGCACGTCGCCTGGTTGAAGGCCCGAGGCGTGGTCATCAAGCGCCGAAAGCGCGATTCGCGTGGTGGCCATCACCGCCCCCTGCTGCGTGCTTTGCCGCGAGCCCGAACCTTGACGTGTTCCGCCTCCTGGGTGTGCTCGTGCTCCTGCTCCGGCGGCTCGTCGCTGGTGTCCTGACGCTCAGCTTCCCGGTTCGCGCCTTCGCGGAGGCCCACATACGCGGCGCGAGCATCGATCTTCGCGACGGGCTGCGGCTCCTGGGTCGATGCAGGCGCTTCGATCGCGGCTTGACTCTGCCGAATCTGTTCCTCGACCCGCTCGCCGTCGTGTCCGAAGAGCTTGGCGTCCGCCAGTAGGCGGCGGTCAGCCAAAAGCCGCGCTTCGTTCAAGGCCTCCCGGACCGCGCCGATGCCATGCTCTGACGCGTAGTCGTTCCAATCGGTCCCCGATGACCCGTGTGCGAAGCCGGGCGTCATCGCCTGGGCAACGTGTGCCTTGCCAGCTTCCTGCGCTTTCTCCAAGCCCGGATTGCCAAAGGGCTTCCCTGTACGCGGGTTGATCTCGTTGGCTTTGCGGTGGTCGTTGTCGGACGCAATGATGAGCGGCCGGTCCGGATTTTCAGAACGCACCGCGGCGGCAACTGCTGCCAGGTTGTTGCTGCTGAAAGCCACGCGCACCTCAACCGCACCCTGCCCTGCTGCGTGCAGGGTTTTGCCGGTCGACCAGCCTTCGCAGACCACCACCGGGGCACCCGGCGTTGTAGCCGGCAGCGTAGCCGTGGCGCCCTGCAGCTTTCCTCCATTCGCGTTGCCTTTCCAGCCGTTCGCAGCGATCGTTTGGATGGTCTGGAGTCGACCATCAGGGCCGTGGGCAGGAATGATCAGGCTGCCACCGACGATCACTGTTGCGTCTGGGTTCTCTCCGCGGATGGCGACCGCGTGCTTGTTGGTAGACGCGATTCTGACCAATGAGCCCTCGGGCGTAAGCGAGGGGTCGGTCGGCGCCACAAGAGCACCCTCGCCGTCGATCTGCTTCTTCGAGTTGTACGGATGGTCTGCAGTCGCCGGCGCGCAAATGCTCAAGAAGTCGGAAAGCGCTGCTGCAGTTCGCGCGTAGCGCGCCTCCTGGGCGGCGTCGCGCTCTGCTCGGCGCGCCGCTGCTTCTTCTTGCAGCTTCGCGCGGTCGTCGTCCGTCAGTGGAGCCGCTGCAGAGTGTTCGCTTTTCCAGTTGGCTTTGTAGCCGGTGCGGTAGTTGACGATCCGCCCGGCAGGCGTGCCATCGGTCCAGCCCATATACATGCCGCCGGTCTCTTTTCCTGTGTCGCCTTCAACCGGGACGCGATGCTTGTTGCCGTCCATGATCGGAAGCCCATCGAGCTGAAATCCCGCTTCGCGTAGCGCCATCGCGAACTCTTCCTGCGGGGTTTGCTTCGGCCGCGGCGGCTGCAGCCAAGCCGCGAAAGGTTTCAGTGCCTCGGGATCAGTCGTGTCGGCATACCAAGAGCGCGCCGTCTTGTCCCAGCGAGCCCCGAGACCTTTGGCCTGGTCTTTCTCGGCATAGGGCACGTGCAGATAGGTGCGGGCTGCGTCCATGGAAGTCTCCGATCTGGGGGCCGGCCGGCTCACGGGCGGCGCTTGGGTTGGCTCTGTGTCCAAAGCGACAATTCGGGCCTGCGAGAGCCCGCGCTCATGGGCCCTCTCCTGGTGCTCTTCCGCAATCGCAAGGACGCGATTGGTCAAGTGTCCCTGCCCTGCTTTGGCGAGAGCTGTTTCGGCATGCGCTCGGGCGGTGTCCTTACTTGGTCCGTAAACATCCGCGATCGTGTGAAGTCCGACCGATGCGAGGGACGCGACAGCGGCCGGCTCGTCCGGCAAAGCGACGGCAAGCGAGATTGCTTGCAAGGAGGCAAGCGGCTGCTCTCGCTCGCGCTTCTGCTCCAGGTCCATCACGTACGCCGTGATCTTCTCCGCGTCAGCGGCGGCGCGCATGATTTCCTTTGGGTCTTCCTTCAGCACCTTGATCCAGCTGGCGACGTACGCTGCGTGCTGTCCGGGGTCGTGTCCTAGTTCCAAGCGCTCCCCGATCATCAGTGACGCGATTTCGGCTCGCAGCTCTTCTTTGGCGTACCCGATTGAGCCGAAAGGGTTGGACAGGTCTCTGCCGAGCCGCGTGGAGTGCCCTGTCGCGTGGCCAAGCTCATGCAAGGCGGTCGCGTAGTACGCATCCTGCGTGGGGAATTGGTCGCGCTCCGGCATCGTGATTCGATCAGCACCCGGCTGGTAGTAGGCGCGGTCTCCGCGTATGTGCCGGATGGGGACTTCGCTCGCCTCCAAGATCGATTCCGCAGCGGCGTGCCGCTCCCACTCCGGCATCTTGGGTGCCGGCCCGTGGGGAGGCAGCCCGTCGATCTGGTTGCCGTTGAACACGACGAACGCAAACCGGCGTGGCTGGTCGTAGCGGACCAGCTGTGTACGTGCTTTGCCCTCGCTGTCCAGCTGCGGTGTGCCGTCCGGATTCAAGACGGGCTCGCGCCCCTCGAAGGTTATGAATTGAAGGAGGGTGCCCCGCTCGCCCTTGCGCACCTGGGCGCCGTTCGCAGCCGCTTGCTTGTAGGTCATCCAACGCGGATCTTCATAGCCCTGTGCGCGTAGCCAGAGGGAGTTGAATCCGCGGTAGGCGTTGCCTGTGGTGGGGTTGTAGGGAGCCCGAAGCTCACCAGGCTTCCACGGCTTCTGCCACGGAGCGGTCCCTTGCTCAAGCTGCTCTATGAGCTTTTCGGCGACCTGTTCGGCGTAGCTCTTCGCCGGTGCGCGAGAGTCAGAGCGAGCCATCGGTTGACGCCTCCCCTCGAATATCAAGGTTGGCGTCCCAAGCATCCTCGTAGCTGATCGCAGTTTCGCGGGTGGCTCCGATCTGCTCGGCTTCTTCCGGACTCAAGAGCTGCTGAACGCCTGGCAGTTCAAGGTCGGCTTCGTCGGTGGTCAGCAAGGGGGTTTGCGATGTGGTCGGGTTCATAGCGGTTCCTTCGTGAGCGCTCGTGGCGCGATGGACCAGCGCCGAAGCGCTGTAGACGTGAGGCGGGGCGATGGTGCGAGCGGTGCGGCTGTAATACCGGGCGACGTAGCCGTTGCCGAAGCCACGCCGCAAGTCGCCCGTGTTGTAAGCGCTGAGTGCGAGCTGCAGCGCGTGTTGCGGGTGCGGCGCCACACGCAAGGCGCGTGCGTAGGCGTCTGCGAGGATTGATGCACCCATGCTCAGGTTCGTGCAGGGGTCGAACGCGTCTGGCAGGGAGATTCCGAACGAACGCAGGTTGCGGCTGTTGATCTGCATCAGACCGATGTCGACGCTGTTTCCGGCAGCAATCTCGCGGCGCGCATGCTCAAGCGCATCGCGCAAGGATTCCGCTCGGAAGCTGCGAGGTCCGTTCGGGGTGTTGACGTTCAAGGCGATCGGATTGCCCGCGGACTCGGCTCGAACGATGGCCTGCACGGTGCTGGGTGCCACGTTGGGCGCGCAGTCGATGACGAGAGCGAGGTCAACCATCGTTGCGCTCCCACAGCCATACTGGCTTTGCGGCGCCAAGCACGGACGCGCGGTCGATCGGTCCGAAGTACCGACTGTCGTAAGACCAGGGCGAATAATCTGAGACCACAAAGAGGCTGGTCGCGCCGACGACTTGTTTCGCTGGCTGCTGGCGTAGTGGCTTGCCGTTGCCGTCTGCAGCGAGCGGTGCGGTGTTGGGTAGCGGCTCGGACCCGTTGATCCGGACGCCAGCAGCTGATAGCTCCACCATGTCGCCCGGTAGGCCCACGATCTTCTTGAACATCGGCTCGATGCCGGACGCACACGCACCAGAGCGCAGGTAGTCGCGAGCTATTGCATCCCTGATCGCCGGAAGGCGGGAATCAGGGCAGAAGCTGACGATTTCCCCCCGCGCGAAGGTCGGGGTGGTCAGCTGCCAGACTCCGCGCGGCAGGCTCTCCGTCTCGTTCACGCGATAGCCTGCGATGTGGAACGGGATCGTTGCGGCGAGCGCCGCGACCGCCGCCCCGAAGGTCCAGAGCAGGAAACGATGGTTCCGGTTCATGCAGCCCCCCAGAGCGCGGCGCGTTGTTCGTCGCTGAGTTGATCGCCCGCACTGGCGGCCGATTCGTTGCGGCGCGGAGCTTCGGAAGAAGCGGGCGGCGCGAGCTTCGAGCGAGACAGGAACGTCGGATCACGGAAGAACAGGCTTTGTGTGCCCATGATCGGGGCGTGGCCAGCGACGAAGACCAGCATGTCGCCGGGTTCAGTGATATCGCCCTTGGGTGACTTCACCGGAGCGCGTAGGCGCATGGTTTCATCAGGCGTGATCAGGGGGCGGCTCGTCTCCTGGGCGGATCGAGAGAAGCTGTCGGCGATGGCTCCGAAGCGCTTTCCGGATTCCGTGATCTGCCACTTGAGTTCGGTCTTTGTGCCGCTGATCTTCGAGAGCCATTCCGCGGTTTCAATCTTGTTCGGCGCGTAGGCCACGCGCACGTGGCAGTTACTGGTGATGGTCTCGTCACGCCCGTATGCCGCCCACAGCTGCGCGATGTCCTGCATGATCAGGTAAGCCTTGATCCCGTAGCCGGCGATGAAGGCGAGCGCTTCCTGGACAATTTCGAGTTTTCCGAAGCTCGGAAACTCATCCAGCATCAGCAGTAGGCGGTGTTTGTGCGGTGGCAGCTGCCGACCGTTCTTGAACTCGATCTCCGGGCGCAGCAGCACGCGGACGATCTGGTTGAGGATCAGCCGCAGCAGCGGCTTCATGCGGTCTTTGTCCTCGTCGCGGCTGACCAGGTAGAGAGACACCGGCCGCTCCGCGTTCATCAGGTCCATGATCCTAAAGTCGGATCTGCTGGTGTGGTGGCGCACGATCGGGTCGCGGTAGAGCGACAGGTAGGAGACGGCGGTAGAGAGCACTGAGCCCCGCTCATCTTCGGGCTTGTTGAGCATCGTGCGGCCTTCAGCGGCGACCGCTGGATGCTGCCCACCGTTGGCATAGAGGTTGGCGGTGTCGTGCTGGTTCTTAACCATTTCTTCGTAGTACTCAATCACGTCCCTGCGCGGATCAGTGATTGCCATCAGCACGTCGTAGAGCGAGGCGGTGCGGGCCTGGGCGCGAGCCTTGTAGCACTCATGCAAGAGCGCGCCTGTCAGAAAGGCGAAGGCTGTTTTCTGCCAGTGGTCAACCAGACCTTTCCCGTCGGGGTCCACGATGATTTGCGTTACGTTCATCGTGTCGCCGACCTCTTCGCGATCACCGATCCGAATCTCTTCGAGCGGGTTGAAGCAGACGCAGCCCTCGTAGTTCGGGCTCGATGGATTGAACTTCATGACGATGTTGTTCGCGCCTTCCTTCGAGGCGCGCCATCCTGCGGTGAGGTTCCACAGCTCGCCCTTTCGATCGTTCAGGACCATCGAGGCTGGCCAGCTCAGGCACGTGGGCACAACCAGGCCCACGCCCTTGCCGGAGCGCGTTGGTGCGAGGGCTGCAACGTGTTCCGGTCCGTTGTGCCGGAGGTAGTGCAAGTCGCCCGTCTTTGGCTGTGTCCATCCACCGACGTAGACGCCCTCACCCTTTGCTCCTGGTGCCGGCAAGAGGCCGGTGGCACGGATCTCGGATTCGTCCGCCCAGTGCGCGGAGCCATGAAGGGTGTCGTGGGCCGTGGCACTGCGATGGCGCTTACCAAGCCACAGAACAGCGGCAGTGATCGACAACGCGAGTCCGGCGAGTAGGACCAAGTAGACGATGTTGAAGGTGGCGCTTGCGGTGGCGTACCACTCTTGCCATGCGATCCAAGCCCAAGGCGGATAGACGCCACCGAGGTTGGCGCCAAGGGCAGGGTGGTAGTCCAGTCGCGCGGCAACGAACTGGGTAAGGCCAGCATTCAAGACCACGATGGCTATGCCAAACCCAAGCAACGCGACGGCACGGTCGCGGCGAAGTGAGCGACCGTTCATGACGCTGAGGACGCGGTCGGAGGCGAGGGCAGGCGGTACCGCCCTAGCGAAGCGCGAAGGTTCCCGATGGTTTCCGTACGGGCGCCGCACGTGTAGTAAGCGGCTCCGAGCATCGGCTTACGCGCAAGGATTTGGTCAAGAGCTGCGCGGCACCGTCGCAGCAAAGCGAGTTCGGTGTCATCAGGATCGTGGTCCGGCTGTGTTGCGGCGTCGGCGATCATCGGCGTGGTCCTTTGTGGTGCGACGGAGGTATTGAGAAGCGACCCCGCGTATCCACATCGACCTTGGCCCCGAGGCGCCACGTGCTGGCTTTTGCTGCTTGCGCGGCGGTCACGCCGAGCACCAACATTGTTCCGTCACGTTCCAACAGCACGCACTCGGAGCCGTCAGGCAAGTTGCGGCGTCCGCGATAGATCGCAGGTCCGGCATCGGAACCGGACCACGGGCGATGATAGCTTATAGTGGAAGTTATGGCGCGCTGAGCATTTCGGGCGTCGGCGTATTTCTGCACCGCAGAGCCGGCTTTCTCGGCGGGTGCTGGTGCTTGCGGCGGCGCTGCTTGGGCGCCGATCGGCGCAGGGGACGGCACGCGTCCACGCTCTGCCGAAAGCATCGCGTTGAGGGCAGGCTCCTTGAAGGTCACCGCGAGGCCCTTGGCCGCCGCTGTGCGCACGACGGCGCGCTTAAACGCGTCGGAGCCGTCGATTACAAGGGCCTGGCTGGCGTAGCGCTTCGCAGCGATCTCAAGGGCAAGGAACGCAGCAGCCTCGGTCGTCTTCGCCACGCGAACGCCTTGCTTGGCGTCGACCACGCGGCCGCCGTCAGCCAGCTGGTAGACCTGGCGACCACGCTTGTCGGTGCTCGGGCGCATGTCAGCCCGAGCGGCGAGCGAGGCGGTCTGTGCGTCCTGGGCAGCGATCCAGTTCGCCAGCCAGCGGTCCGACTTCCGGTCGCGGCTTCGGAGCGCGGTCGCGGCGTTCGCGTCTCCGCGCGAAGCCTGGATGCGAAGCCAGTCCTGCCAGCCGGGCAGGGGGGCGGTGCTGGCCAGCGCCTTGCGCTCCTGTGCATGGCGGTTGCGCAGCTGCTCAAGAGCTGCTTTCCGCTCCTTGGCCAGCGCCCGGATCTGCGTCAGCACTGCGGCGCGCACAGGGCGGATCGTCGTATCGCGCTTGACGCCTTTCTCACGATGGCTCGGCTGCAGGGAGGCGAGACCGCCGCGAACGGCTGCCATCCGCGCCCGGCGTGCCTCGAAATCAGCCAGCAGGGCGGCGCGCTCTGCATTGTGGCGTTCCCGAAGCTGCTGGCCCGCACTGGCGCGGTGAGACCGTGCCGCTGCGCGATCCGCAGAGAATCGGCTGAACAAGCTCGGAGCGGCACCCGGATGCAGGGGCCGGGCGGTGCGGGTGGCTTGGACGGCGGCGGGCGCCGGGACAAAGGCACCCCAACGCTTCTCCAGCTGCGCGAGGCTCATCGCACGCTCGATCGAGCTCGCCCGTACTCCCACGCGGTTGGCAGGGTCCACCACAACCAGGCCGGCGCCTCGCAAACGAAGCTCCACGCCGTGTTGTGCTGCTACCTGGTGCGCAGCCTCCCAAGATTCACAAGCCGCCAAGTCTGGTGCGAGCGTTCGCTTGCCAAAGCCAATCAAGCTCTCAATGCCCGCATTGGCTTCAAAGTCGCCCGCGCGGCCGTTTATTCGGATTCCTTCTCCATCATTGCTGCCAGCGCTGCCTCGTAGCCGTCGCAGCAGCTCATCACGTGCGGCTTCTGGTTCGTCCAGGTGTTGGCCTTGAGCATTCTGCAGTAGCAGGTTAGACGGTCCCCTCGGAGCACGTACCACATCGATGCCGGACAAATCTCGCACAGCGTCGATATCGGTGGCCTCGCCGTCTTCGGCAACAGCCTCAAGGTAGGACTTTCGTAAAGCGGCGCGCTGGTAATCATCGTTGGGGCGACGCTCAAACTCGATTCGATCTCTTCGCTCATGGGTCTGTTCCTTTTTGTTGCCGTGGTTGGTCCGCTGGAGTCCGAACCGATGTTCGAGGCGTTCGCACTCGCGCATCAGCCGGTCTTGGTCGTAATAAGGCTCTACGTTTCGATGTGTGACGGGATCAACCTTGTTGATCGCCACGTGCACATGCAGGTGCGCGGTGTCGACGTGCACCGCGGAAATACGCTGGTGATGCTCAAGACCGATAGCCTCGCAAAGTCTGTCCTCTATCTCGTGAAGCACCGAAAGGGCAGGGCGCTCTCCCTCTGGGAAACTGATCACGAGGTGATACGTCTTTTCACGGGTGCTACGCTTGTTTCTATCTTGCGTCGCCATAATTTCCATTGTGGCTAACGCGGGTTCATCGCTTGCGCAATTGGTAATCCGTACGCCTCCCACTTTGGCGCCCGAATGATTCGCGTCGAGGATATAATCAGCCGTAGAAACCCACGAACGTGGATCTTCTCGGCCGCGTGCGTCCACAATGTATCGCGCGAGTCGCGCGTACCCTGCTGAGCCCGGCTTTCCGACAGGGGCGGATGGAATACGCTTTGCAATCATAGTTTTTTCAGTTTCCGCCTTAATTCGGATTGAAGCTCAAGAGCGTTTTCAAGGCACTTGTTAACCGCAGATACAGGGGCGCCCTCGCCTCGACGCTCTGCTAGCCAAAGTTTCATCAGCCCGCCGAGCCGCCCTAAATCGCCAGCGATGGCGACAAGATCGCGAACGGCGTCCAGGTCGTAGACGCTTTTGATCGGGTGGTTGAGCCCGGCTGTGCGCAGGTAGCTCGACACGGGGAGGCCGGCCACTGCGGCAAGACGTTCGATTTCCGCCCTCTCGGACGGCGTCACGAAAACGCGCAACGGCCGCTGGCGGTCTCGACGCTCAGGTGTATCAGCGGCGGCGGGGGAGGGATGGTCGGTGGGCATGGTGTGGCTCCTGGCGCGGCAGCGCCTGTCAGCGTCGCAGACCAAGATGCCGTCGAGCCGCAGGCGAGTAAGGGGGGCGTTGGAGGGCTACGGGCGCAGCCTGTAGGCCTACAACGCACATCTTGCCCGCTCGTTCTACGCAGTTTAAGGCAAGTCCGCGGGAACTTGCACTATAGAGGTTGACAAGCCCCGAGAAGTTGCGCAAAGTTGCCTAAACTTGCGCATAAGGGCCTTGCGGGGGCTGGGGACTTGCGTAAAGTTGCCCAAAGTTGCATAAGTAGCGGAAGAAAGCCGAGGGAGGGGAGAAGCGATGGGCAATCAGGACGCCGAGCGTCCCAAGCAGGCGGCCCGTAAGAGGAAGGGGGACGGCCGCGCCGCCTTCCTATCGCACCTGGATCGGATCAAAGCGCACGTCGTAGCCGGGCGCCCGATGGTGCAGTACTTCGAGGAACACGCCGATGCCTTGGGCATCGGATACATACAATTCACGCGGTATGTAGAGCGGTACATCACGGCTAAACAAGAAAAGTCCGCCACACGGGCGATAGACGCCAAAAAGGAGAGCATAGATGAACAAGCCAGCAGCAGACCTCAAAGTAGTACAGGCCGACTCCCAGACTTCAAGTTCTCACCCAAGCCAGTACGAGAAGACCTCATCTAAGGATGGCAACATGAAGAAGCCCAAGGTGCATCTGACCCTGCAAGGCAAGGGCGGTGTGGGGAAGTCCGTTGTTTCTAGCCTTCTGGCTCAGTATCTGCTCAGCAAGGAGCAGAAGGTGGTGTGCATTGATACTGATCCTGTCAACAACACGTTTGAGGGATACGCGGGCCTGCAGGCACGCCGAATTGAGTTGATGGAGGCTGGCAGCATCCTCAATCAACGCAACTTCGATGACATGATGGAGATGATTCTCGCGGAACCGTATACGTTCGTGGTGGACAATGGCGCTTCCAGCTTTTTGCCCCTGTCGTCATACATGGTTGAGAACGGCGTCGTTGACATGATCAACGAATCGGGGCGCCAAATTGTTGTCCACACGATTGTCACTGGCGGCCAGGCTCTGGCGGACACACTTAATGGCTTCAAGGGGCTGTGCGACAATCTACCCCGTAGCGTTCAAATTGTGGTGTGGCTTAACGAGTTCTTCGGCAACATCGAAAGCGATGGCAAGACATTCGAGGAAATGAAGGTTTACATCAACCACAAGGATCGGGTTCACGCGTTGGTTAGGATTCCGCAGCAGAACTCTCAGACATTCGGTGTCGATATGCGCCGGATGCTCGACCGGAAGCTTACTTTCGCCGAAGTGAAGAACGATCCGGAATTCGGAATCATGGCAAAGCAGAGACTAGCCCAGATTCGGCGTGTGATTTTCGAGCAGCTTGACGCGGTGTTGTAATGGACATCGAGTCCATTCGTATGGAAGTAGCACGCCGGCATGGCGTGCTACTCGATCCTAAAGACCCAATATTCGTCAGCGTGACGCTTTCGGAGCTGGTGCTAGAGGAACTGCTTGCGCGGATTGAGAAGGCTTCGGCTGAGTTTGAGCAACGTGCCGCGGGCTTGATGGCCCAGGAACTCGCGGCAGTGAAGGGCACGGCAGAAACGATGATCGCGGGCACCGCAAAGGTGCTCGCGAACACCGTTCGCGAAGCTTCGGAGAAGCATCATGCGGCGCTTATTGCCGCGGTGGCGAAGCAGGCGGAGGGGATAGCGTCTGCAGCGCTCCAGGCGGATCGAGGACGGTCGACGGCCGTCCTGGCTGCGGCGGTCAGTGTCGCCGGCGCGTTGCTGGCGATCGGCGGCGTCGCCCTGGTTGTACTGCTTCGCTGAGATCGATCACATGCTGTTCTGGCGCTGGGGCGCTCGGGTGACCGAGCGTCCTTTTTCGTGGCCGGTCTTCCTGTCTTCCCGTAGTTCGGCATCGAGATCTGGACGAGTATGGCCACCGTTCAGGTTCGACTGTTATCCACAGGGTTTTCGCGTTGACGACTTCCTCAGTCCCGCGTAACGTGACAAAGCTGAACGGCGCAAGGTCTGTGCCACTAGATGTTGTGGCGCCGCCTGCCCCAACCACTACATGTAGTGGGCGGTCGCCGCGAGGTGACGCGTAGCGTCAGGTGGCGAACGCTCGGAGCTTGACAGAGCGCACACAGCTGAGTAACGTGGTCCGGAAAACGCGAAAAGCGCGCAAGGTTTCCCCGGCACGCTGGACGATGAAGCTGTGTTAGGACGACACTTTAAATCACTGTAATTGAATTTGCAACAACTTGTAGCCGGAAAGGAGGCGATGACAAGAAGCGCAGAAGCCGCGACAAGCCCCGCGGCCTATAAATAAGCAGGCCCCTGCGCCGTTCCAGCGGTGCAGGGGCCTGGGGCGAGGTGGCTCGGTCACTTGCCAACAGCACGCAGCTAGTGACGTTGCCGGAAGCACAACCTGGGCAAGGGGCTTCCGTGGTCATTTTGACCACGGACGACGTGCGACCGCAAGAAGAGGCTGCGTGGGCTCCTGACAAGAAGGAGGCTCCACGATGAACGCTCTTGTTCACGTACGCGCCTACCGTCGCTTTCGGCTGGGTCAGTGGGAGGACGTGTGCAAGCACACGCGCCGTCCACCGCACTCCGACCGCTAAGCGACCGTAGGTAGACCAGTAGACCCAAGAAGGTCCGGCAGGTTCCTTGCCGGGCCTTCTTGCATTCAGCCGTTGTCAACGACTCCACCGCTGCCGCCGGCCACCCGCGACGGATCTGCGCGGTAGGCGATGAGAGCGTTCAGAACCGTAACCAATTCCGTCAGGTTCATCGCCGAGCGATCGGCTGCGGACTCGCCGTAGCCCCACGCCTTGACACGATTCGACGGTGTCGGAGAGCCGGAAGCATCCAGCGCATCCTTGATCTCGAAGCGGTTCGCGCCGGCGGCTTGCGCGATCAGCTTATAGAGCCAGTTAACGTTGTTCGGGTCCAGAACGTGCGCTATCTGAGGGCGGCCGTACTGCGGGGAAGGTGCTTCGCTCATGACTGTGCCTCCTGTGGGATGTTGGCTGGATCTGTCCAGCCGTGGGCCTCGGCCGCGTCGCGCAGTGCGCGCTGAAGGACCTGGGCCGTGTTCTCGGCGAAGCCTGGCACTCGCTCCAGGAACGCGAGAGCGTTCGCATGGCGAGCGTCCAGGACATAGGGTGCAAGCCGTCGACCACCGGCGCGCACGGTCTTTGCCACCGAGGCGGCGACCTGCTGGCTGGCCGAAGGATTCTCGGGGTGATGTGCTGTTCGCTTCATGCGTCCACCCGCTGCCATATTGACTGCTGTTGGCCACGCGTTGCCGGGCACGCCGGCGTGATGTCGCTGCTGTTCTCGCATTCCTCGCATTTGTAAGTCTGCGTAACGGCATACGCAGGCTTCTGCGAAAACCGCATGTAGCCGCAGCCGGGCGCCACCAGCTCAACGCTTCTCTGATCTGGCAAGAGCCGACACAGCGAAGCATCAACCCGTCGGACAGCACCATCGCTGCCACGCACCGCGAGAGCGCATGAGGGCCCGGTCACAGCGTCGTTGACCAGCAAGTAGTGTCCTGCATCGACCGGCACCGCGGGGCTACAGGCTGCGCCGCAGAGCACCACAAGCGCAACGGCACCGGCCTGCAAGATATGTCTTCTCGTGAACATTCAACGCGGCCGTGACGCGCTTAGCGCTTGATGACGGCGTAGAAGTCCAGCTCGCCGCGTGGCAGCGGACAGCTGGGCGCGTGCTGATAGGCCTGGATGCAAGGTGCGCAGAAGTGGCTGAACGTCCCAACGCGGGAAGCCCCGAACTGCAGATGACCACATTCAGCGGTGTTCATCGAAACCTGTCGGCCGCCTGCGTTGTAGCGGCACTCAGTCCCGCGCAGCGTCACGTCCGGCGCGCTGGCAGAGCGGAGCAAGATCGAGCACGACACAGAGCCCTCACCGGGCTCTACCAGGACGTATGCGCCTGGCGCGTCCGTGTCGCCGCTACAGGCGGCAAGAAGCAGAACAGCAGAAGCCCCGAAGAGCCGGAAGGTAGTCGTTGCGAGCATGGGGAAGACTCCTGAGAAGAGCGCCCGCCGTGTGGCGGGCGCTGTGGGGAAGGGTTAGAGAAGACCACGCGCAGCGAAAGAGAACGTGGAGCTGCCCGCGATGATGAAGTGGTCAAGCACCCGAACATCGACCAGCGCGAGAGCATCCTGCAGGCGGCGAGTGAGCTGGCGGTCCGCGGACGATGGCTCTGCTACGCCTGACGGATGGTTATGCGCAAGAACGATTGCCGCGGCATTGTGCGAGAGCGCCTGCCGCACGACTTCGCGAGGGTGAACCTCTGAGCCGTCTATTGTGCCGTAGAACATTTTTTCCGCAGCGATCAGGCGGTGGCGGGTGTCCAGAAAGAGAGCGGCGAAGACTTCGCGGGCCTCGCTACGAAGCCACACGCGCAGCATCTCGGCCGCCTTGGCCTCGTCTCCGATCGCGGGACGGTCGCGCATCTCGGCGCGCATGATCCGGCCAACGAGTTCAACCGCGGCGGCAAGACGCGGAAGCTGCAGGAGCTGGCGCTCTTCGCTGAGGCCAGCAAGGCCGCCGGCCAGCTTCAACACTTCCTGGGATTCCAGCAGACAAATCCCCAGCACGCGGCTGACCAGCTCGGCGTCGGGGATGAAGCGGGTATTCAGTGCATCCATTTTGATCTCCGTTGGTCGCCGTTTCACGGCGAAGGAAAGCCCGGGGTGTTCCCGGCAATTGATATTCTACCGACTTATATGTATAAGTCAAGACCTCTAGACCAGCGGACATCGGGCGTTCAGCGTCCGAACAAAGCCCTTCCTTTTGGCGTGCTCACGCTCTATCCATCAGCTCTGTCTGTCGGGTCTGTAGGATCACCCACAGCCGCATCGGGTCGGCGGAGTCGAGCGGTACGCGCTCCCACCGCGACAGTACATGCCGGCGATCCTCCGTGCTCAGCTGTCGAAGCTCGGCCCGCACCCGCCGCCAATCCGCAGCGCGCCGGGCGCGCTCCGATCCCTCGAAGCGCTCGAAGATGCGGGAGCGCTCCAGGCGAATCGGTGCGGCGGTGCGTGGGAAGCGGCGGAATCGCATGCCTTCAGTCTTCGTCGGGCATCAGAATGGTAATGACGGGATCGGGGGTGTCGCCGGGGCCGACGATAGCCCGCAGCGTCACGACGCGATGCGTCGCCGACGTGAGGCCAGTGGCAGGCTGGGGCGCCGCCTCGTTGACCAGGAACGGTTCTGACTCGGGAATCGCGACCAGCAGCTGCAAGGGCAGGGTGTCGCCCTCGGCACGTCGAGCCGCGCAGCGGAACATCCACAGCAGATCCCACAAGCGCCCGGCGCGGCTCTGTCCGGCGTTGGCGCCGGTCGGCACCTCAATGTAGCGGCGCCAGACAAAGGCGGTCAGCGCGACCGGGTAGACGATGCCAGCGCTGCGGGCCGCCTCGCTCACGTCGACCAGGTCGCCATCGGCAATGGCCTGGGCGCGGCTGTAGCTGTACACGGGGGCGGAATCGAGAAAGTTGAACATGGGTCGGTCCTCATCGAGTCAGGGTCCAGCAGCCGCCCGCCGCTTTTCTTTGGCGTCCGAACGGCTGTTCATTGCTGTGCTTCGTGGCCGAGGCCTCCGGGGGCCCTTGTCGCGTGTTGGCCAAGGGCAGGAGGCCACGCCGGCATCCGGCAGGGCCGCAACGCAGTGGAGGACGCGCAGAGCGCGTTGCGGGCGTGGACGCCCTTGGCAGACTCACGCCAAAGAAGGGCCTTGGATGGCCTCGGCGCAGACGGCGGGAGGCGCCTGGCCGCCCGCTCGCTCTGTCCTGGCAAGCGGAGCGCGCAGCGCCTTGGGCGCGGAGGGACGCGGGATCGACGCCCGAAGGGGCGAGACGCGCAGAGCGCGGCTCGATGCGCAGCACGAGAGCCCGGAACGGCCCCTGCTGACCCCGCAATAGGCGATGGTTCAGGTGACGCGAGGCAGTGATACGCCGTAATCTTTGCGTCCGGGGAACGCCGCTAACTTGCGGCACGACATCCAGCTGACGACGGATACAGGGTCCAGACTCAGCCACCAGGCGCCGACTCGCGAACAGCGGGCACGGATCTACCTGCGTGGTCGTCCCCTCATGCGCGAGATTCGGGGACCGAGCATGCCAACCCAGCGAAAGGCAAGGAAACCAGCGGCGATGGAAGGTGTAGGAAAGGAAGAAGTCTGGACCTTCGGCCGCAACTTCAGGGAGGCCCGAATCCGGGCCAGCATCACGCAGAAGGAGGTGCACGAGCAGACCGGCATAGCGATTTCGTTCCTGAGCGGCATCGAGAACGGCGAGCGCAATTTGAGCGTCGAAGTCGCGGCCAAGCTCGCGAAAGTCGTCGGTCGTGATCTGCATGAGCTGTTGAACCCCCACTTCCACTAAGATGAAAGCCAGGGGCGTCAGCAGCCCCCGCATCGTTGCTTGCAACTTACACAATAAGCTAAGCTGCCCCCGACCGGTACAGGGACCGGCGATCCATTGGGGCAGCACATGCAAGGCGGAGCGGAAACTCCCAGCGCCGAGCAGGATCGGCGCGTAGCCGAGAAACTGACTCGCCAGCTTGGCGATCTGGTGAACGCGGGTCTGAGCGACCCCGAAGTCACAGAAATTATTCTCAACTCGAACGGAGCGCTGTGGTTCGAGCGCTTCGGTCGGCCGATGGAACAAGTCGGCACGATGCAGCCGCACGAAGCGGAAGCGATCATTTCCACGATCGCGAGCATCTACCGCACCACGGTCACCTTTCAGTCCCCGAAGCTGGAGCGCGAGCTGCCGTTTAACGGCAGTCGCTTCGTGGGCCTGATCCCGCCTGTCGTGGCGGCACCGTGCTTCACGCTGCGCAAGAAGGCCACGCGGGTGTTTACGCTGGCCGAGTATGTCGCTGGCGGCATCGCGACGCCCCGCCAAGCCGACACCATCCGCGCCGCGGTAGCGGCGCGCCGCAACATCCTGGTGGTCGGCGGCACGGGATCAGGCAAGACGACGCTTGCGAACGCGATCATCCACGCGATCAGCGAAGCCACGCCGGAGCACCGCGTGGTGATGATCGAGGAATCCGTGGAGCTGCAATGCAGCAGCCCGAATCACGAATCGCTGCGCGCCGTGGAGCACTTCACGACGCTCGATGCTCTGCGCGTGACGATGCGTCTGCGCCCTGATCGGATCGTCGTTGGCGAGGTCCGCGGCGTGGAGTGCCTGACCCTGATCGACGCCTGGAACACGGGCCATGAGGGCGGGGTGGCGACGGTCCATGCGAACGATGCCCGCGCGGGTTTGACCCGCGTCGAGGCCCTGGTGCGCCGTGCGGTGACCGGCGCGGTGCCCGTTCAAGAGATTGCTGCTGCGGTGAATCTGGTCGTCTTCATAACGAAGACGGCCGAAGGCCGTCGCATCAAGGAAATCGTGTCCGTCAGCGGACACGACGGTAGTGGTTTCATCTTCAACAACGAGGACGCATGAAATGAAGAGTTTGCTTTCGATGCTGTGCAGTGGCCGCGGTGCGGCTTGGGTGTCGCTGGGGCTGGTGCTCCTGGCGGTGGTGGTGAATCCGGCGTTTGCCAGCGAGGCCGGCACGGGGTTGGAGTGGGAAACGCCTTTCCAGCAGTTCTATCGCTCGATCACGGGCCCGGTGGCGTTCGGCATCGCGTTCCTGGGCATTGTGGTCTGCGGCGCTGTGTTGATCTGGGGCGGCGAAATCAACGAGTTCGTGCGCCGGATGGTCATGGTGATCCTGGTCGTGGCGGTGATCATGTTCGCCGGCAACATCCTGCGCCGCATGTTCGCGGGCGGAGCGGCTGTGATCCCGCCGACGGCGGTCGAGCAACCTGCCGCGCCGAGTAGCGGCGCGGCTCCTTTGCTGGGGCGCGTGCAGCTGTGAGCGACCTCCGTCGCACGATCCTTCACCGCGCTCTGCATCGCCCGAACCTTCTGCTGGGCGGCGAGCGCGAGCTTGTGATGTTCACGCTGCTGATCTCGGGTGGCCTGGTGGCGACGGCGCTCAACGTGCCGGCGCTTATCGTCGGCGGACTCGTTTGGGGCCTTTCGGTGGGGTTGCTTCGCCGCATGGCGAAGGCAGACCCGCAACTGAGTTCCGTCTACCGCCGCCAGCTGCGCTATGGCGTGTTCTATCCCGCGCGGTCGACCCCGCATAGGAGGTTCTGATGTTGTCCTTGAACACGTTCCGCAGCACCGCGAAAGCGGTGCCGGATCTTCTGAACTTCGCTGCGCTGGTGGATGACGGCGTAGTGCAGTGCAAGTCGGGAGCGCTGATTGCGGGGTTCTACTACCGCGGGCGCGACCTCCAGAGCTGCACGGTGGACGAGCGCAACTACGTGACGGGTCGCGTCAACGCGGCCCTCGCGCGGCTGGGGTCTGGTTGGGTGTCCTGGCATGACGCGGTACGGATTCCTTCGCCCGCGTACACGCCTCGCTCAGCGAACGCGTTTCGCGACCCGATCACGGCACTGATCGACGAAGAGCGTCGCGAGCTTTTCGAGGGCGAGGGTGCGCACTTCGAGTCCGAATACGCCTTGATCCTGCAGTTCATGCCGCCCAAGCAGGGCGAGAGTGCTGTGGCCAACCTTGTCTATGAGGATGACGCGGTGCCTGTAGAGGCCCGCCTTGGGACGTGGGAGCGCATCAAGGGCGGGCTGGGCTTCGTTGGCTCGCTGTTCGGCTTGGGCAGCTCGAAGCCGTCGAAGGCGGACGAAGAAGCCGCCTGGAAGCATGTCGAGCACTTCAAGGCCGCGCTGACGGATCTTGAGGACTTTCTCGGCGGTGACGTGCTGCGCCTTCGCCGCATGAAGAGCTTTGAGGTTGAGCTTGGCAACGGCCGAAAGGTGCTTCGGGATGACCTGGTGACCTATCTGCACTACTGCGTGAGCGGCACGCTCCAGCCGATCAACATCCCGGCGTGCCCGATGTACCTGGATGCGCTGATCGGTGGGCAGGAGCTGCATGCGGGCGATACGCCAAAGATCGGTGACCAGTTCGTGGCGGCGGTCAGCATTGAGGGCTTCCCGAGCGAGACCAGCCCGAACATGCTCGATGCTCTGGACAACCTGGCTATCCCCTACCGGTGGAGTAGCCGCTTCATCCATCTGGATTCCCACGAGGCCGTGGATCAGCTGGGCAAGTTCCGCCGGCACTGGAAGCAGAAGGAACGCGGCTTCTGGTCTCAGGTGTTCCGTACGGGCAGCGGACAGGTGAACGAGGACGCGGTCATGATGCGTCGCACGGCTGAGGTTGCTATCAACGATGCTCAGTCGCAGCTCGTGACGTTCGGCTTCTACACGCCAGTGGTGGTGCTTTTCGCTGCGTCTCGCGCTGAGCTGGACGACAACTGCCGACAGGTGGTGCGCACGGTCCGGCAAGTGGGGTTTGCTGCGCGCCGGGAGACCATCAACACGATGGAGGCGTGGTTGGGCGCCGTTCCTGGGCATGCCGAGCCCAACGTGCGCCGGCCGATGATTCACACACTGAACTTGGCGGACCTGGTGCCGCTGTCCAGCGTATGGCCAGGGCGCCCGGTCAACCCGTGCCCGTACTACCCGCCGGGCAGCCCGCCGCTTGCGTACGCCGCGACGAACGGAGCCACGCCATACCGCTTGAACCTACACGTGGATGATCTTGGCCACACCCTGATATTTGGGCCTACGGGCGCCGGAAAATCGACCTTGCTGGGGTTTCTGGTCGCGCAGTTTCGGCGTTATCGGAACGCGCACGTTCTGTGCTTTGACAAGGGCCGCAGCATGCTGCTGCTCGCATCGGCTGCCGGAGGGCGGCACTACGATCTTGCGAACGAGGGCGACGGCACCGGCTTTTGCCCGCTGCAGCACTTGGATAGCAACGCGGATGCGTCCTGGGCGGAGGAATGGATTGGCACCTGCTACGAGCTGCAGGCCAAGGCGAAGCCTACGCCACACCAGAAGGAACAGATTCACCGCGCGATCGTGGCGATGCGCAAATCTCCGCTCGGTCGTTCGCTGACCGACTTCGTCACGACGGTCCAGGACGAAGCTGTGCGCGCCGCGTTGAGGACCTACACCCTCGAAGGGAACATGGGGCATCTGTTGGACGCCGAGCGCGACGGGCTCAAGGACGATCCGTTTTCGGTGTTCGAGCTCGATGAGCTTATGGAGCTGGGTGAGGCGAACATCCTCCCGGTGTTGCTCTACCTCTTCCGGCGCATTGAGAAGTCGCTCAAGGGTCAGCCGACGCTGCTGGTGCTGGATGAAGCGTGGTTGATGCTCGGGCATCCGGTGTTCGCGGCAAAGGTCCGCGAGTGGTTGAAGACCCTGCGTCGCGCCAACTGCGCTGTGATTTTGGCGACGCAGTCGCTGAGCGATGCCGCGCGGAGCCCGATCTTCGATGTTTTGGTGGAGTCGTGCCCCACGAAGATCCTGCTGCCAAACGAAGAAGCCGACAAGCGCGGCGTGGAAGGTCTGCCAGGCCCGTGGGAGATGTACACGGCGATGGGATTGAACGCGACCGAAATCCAGCTGCTCACTACCAGCGTCAAGAAGCGCCACTACTACGTGACGAGCCCGGAGGGCCGGCGGCTGATCGATCTGGCGCTCGGTCCGATCGCGCTCAGTTTTCTCGCGGTTAATGACCGCGACAACCTCGCCCGCGTGCGGCGGCTGGTCGAGGAGTTTGGTGAGGCATGGCCGTTTGTCTGGTTGGAACAAAGGAAGGTGAGCTATGAACGATTCATTGAGCCCGCGCGAGTCCGCAATGTTCGCGCCGCGTAAGGGGCTGTGGGCGGTCGCTGCGTTGCTGATCGCAGTGGCCGGCGCGCTGTCTGCGCCTCAACCCGCGCGGTCGCAGGCGGTGGTGTGCGTCAACTGCTCCACGGTATTCACGCAGATCTCTGAGTACGCCGAAGCGCTGGCGCAGACCCTCAAGCAGATTGACGAATACCGACTGCAGGTCCAGCAGTACCAGGACCAGCTGAAGAACGTGGAACGGCTCGGGCGGTTCTACACCGATGACGCGTTGAGCGGCTTGCGGCAGGTTGAGTCGTTGATGAACCAGGGCCGAAACATCCGCTACACGCTGCAGAACCTCAACAGCGACTTCGCTCGGATGTACCCCGATGTCTATGAGACCTACAGCAGCGTGCAAGGCTTCGATGGCACGTCGTGGGATCAGCTGGATGAGTTCTATGAGATCGAGCGTGAGGTCTACGACAGCGCCCGCACGGCGCTGCTGGCTGCACAGCAGCACTCGCGTGGGCTCGATGCAGACCAACAGCGGCTCAACCAGGTGGAGGCGCAGCTGTCTGATTCAGATGGGCGACTCAAGGCACTGCAGGCCGCGGGCCAGTACGCGCAGATAAACGCGGCGCAGATGATGAAGCTGCGCCAGGTGGCGCTGATGCAGACGCAGATGGTGGCGACGCAGCAGGCGAACGAGGCTCGCGATCGGACGCGTGTTCGAGCACAGCAACAGGTCTGGATCGAAGATGAGCCGGCGCCGCCACGACGCACCCCCAACACTTCAGAGAGCTACCGCCGCCAATGAAAACTCGATCTGTTGTGCTTCTCGTTGTCGGCGCTTTGTTCGTCGGAGCGGCGCTTGTCTACGTCTTCGTGCGAGAGCCCGAGCGGCCAACCGCGCCACCAGCTCCAAAGCCGTGGTTCGACATGCCTGCAGCGCCAGCGCGTACGCCCAACACCTCGGATAGCTACAAGCGCGCTCCTTCGCAAGCCGACCAACCGCCCGCAGCTCCTGCCGACGAAGAGGATTGAGGCCATGTCCAAGGGAAAGCGGTGTACTGGCGCTCAGGCTTTGGCCTTTGGCATCGGGTTGCTACTCCTGGTCGGGCAAGCATGGGCGCAGGACGAAACGCAGGCTCGCTTCGACGGCATCTTGGCGGCGTTCTCGGCTCAGGCTCAAGGCTGGCAGGGTGTTCTGACAGCATCGGCCGAATGGTTGTTCTTTACGTTGGCGATCATCAGCTTTCTCTGGGCCAACATGAACCTGGCGCTTCGCGGTGGCGATGGCGCCAGCTTCATCCAGGTCAACACGCAAGAGGTTCTGCGCATCGGGATCATGTGGGTTCTGCTGCGCAACGCTTACGACTGGTCGACCGCGATGGTCATGGGCTTCCGGCAGGCAGGCGAGCGAGCGGTGATCGCTTCGGGCGGTGCAGGCGCCGAGAGCACACTCGACCCAGCAGGTGTGTTTCAGAACGGCATGATCGTGGCGGGCAGTCTCTTCGCACAGATGACTGTGTGGGGCGGAAGTTTCTTCCCTGGCCCGGAGCTTTTGGCGCTCTTGGTGTGTGCGTTCGTGGTCATCTTTTGCTTCGCGTTCCTCGCGGCGTTTATGGCCGTGGTGATCGTTGAGAGCTACATCGTGATTGGCGGGGCGGTGTTGTTTCTCGGCTTCGGTGGGTCGCCGTGGACGGGCGAAATCGCAAAGCGAACGCTCATGTATTGCGTGTCTGTTGGCGCCAAGCTCTTCGCTTTGCAGTTGATCGTCGGTGTCGCGATGGGATCTGTGATCGACTGGGCTCAAAGCCATGAGGCTGATAGCAGCACCAGCACCATCAGTCTGATCGGCTTGGTCCTCCTGATCACCATCATGGCCAAGATGATCCCCGAGCTTGTGCAGGGAATGCTCAACGGCGCCAGCGTTGGCGGTGCAGGGACGATGCTGGCGACGGGCGCTGCTGCGGTCGCTGCGGCGGTTGCTGGTACTGCCGCAGTGATGTCGGGTGGCACGACCGCTGCCGCGCAGGCGGGCGCCAGCGCAACGGGTGCGACCGCTGCGGGCGCCACAACGGGCGCTGCTGGTGCAGCCGCGTACGGCGGCGCGGCCGGTGGATTCGGCGGCGCCGGTAGCGCGGCCGCTCAGGCTGCGTCTGGGGCCGACGCAGCTCTCGGTCCTATGGGCAACGTCGCTCGTAGTGCTGTGCCGTCCAGTGCTTCGCCAAGCGGGTCCAGCACGCTTGGTGGCGGCTCGGAGGGTGGCGGGGCAGGGGCTGCGGGGGGCATGCCCGTCAGTCAAGGTGCGACCGCCGCGGGCACGTCTGCGCGCGGGGGTGGCTCCGCGTCTGCACCGTCCGGTGAGAGCGCGTCTGCGGTTGGCAGCCGTACCGGTGCGGGCGCTGGTGGCGCGGCACCGGGTGCGCCGTCTTCGGGCGCTGCCGGATTGGGTGGCACGTCGGGAGCGGGTGCGCCTGGCGGCGCGCCCGGACCGATCAGTGATGCGCCTGCGTCCGACCCGGGCGCCAGCCTAGGCGCGCAAACCGGGAGCGACGGCGCCGGCTTTGCGGCCGCGCCTAGCGATGCCAGCGGGGCAGGCGAGGCCGGCGTTGCGGAATCGTCAGTGGGCGGGTCCATCGATCGTGCGGAAGCTGCGCCAGACAGTGGCAAGGCTGCTGCTTTCAGCGACGCCACCAGCAAGGGCGCGCAGGCGTTAGGTCACATCGTGGATACCGCGACGGGCTACAACCCGGGCGGCGCGATCGCGCCTGAACTCGCTGGGCTGGGACAAGGCGGTGGTGGTGATCCATCAGACGTCGCAGACGACAGCGACGGCGGCACGATCCGGGGCGATGACGGTGACGCGCGGTCGCGCTCGGAGAACGCCAAACGAGGCGCTGCAGCAGGCTTCATGGTCGCAGGGCCGGGTGGCGCTGCGATTGGCGCTGCGGTGGGTGCTGCCGCCGGTCCGAAGATCGATGCGGCCGCTGCGCGAGCACGCGAAGCGCTGGCCAAGGCAAAGAACCTAACGGGCGACAAGCCCAACAACACGCCCAAGGAGTGATGCATGAAGACCGACGTGAAGGAAGACCCTTATCTGGCAGGACGGCGCGAGTGGATGGAGCGGTATGGCAGCTTCATTGCCGACCGTGACAGCTGGCGCCGCACGGCCCTGGTGTCGCTGGCGATCACGCTGCTGGCGGTGGGCGGGATGGTCTACAGCGCAAGCCAGAACCACTTCATCCCCTATGTCGTCGCTGTTGATCGGCTCGGGAACAGTGTCGCTGCCGGTCGCGCGGATGTCGCGAGTAGAGCGGATGCGCGGATCGTGCGTGCGCAGCTCGCGCGGTGGGTGTCGAACACCCGAAGCGTCTACGTGGACGCAGCCGCGCAACGGTCGGTCATTGACGAGGCCTACGCGATGATTTCGCGCGCAGGCTCTAGTTACAACGTTCTGAACCAGCACTTCCGGTCTGGTTCGCCGTTCGAGCGCGCCGAGAAGGAAACGGTGACCGTAGAAGTCAAGACGGTGCTCCCGATCGGGGGCGACACCTGGCAAGTGGAGTGGGTTGAGACGACGCGAGGCCGCAACGGCGAAGTCCAACGCACCGACGAATGGCAAGCGGCCGTGACTGTGGTCATCAGCCCACCGAGCGACGAAATCACGATCCTCCGAAACCCTCTCGGCGTGTACATCACCGAGTTCTCCTGGACCAAGCGAGCGTAAGGAACCGACGACATGAAGATGCGCCCCTTTTTTTTGGCTATCAGCTTCCTCTTTTGTGGAAGTTCGCACGGGTCTGACGGTGCTCTGACCCTTGAAGAGATTCGGTTGCCGCCTCCGGTGCCGATGGACGCCGAGGCTCGCGCGGCTGGCGTGCCTGCCGTCCAAGTGCCGGCGATCGATCCGAATGCACCACTCGCGATGGAGTCGCTGCCGCCGCCGCCGGTGAACCTGCTGAGCGATGAAGACAGCGAGCTGTCTCCGCGCGAGAGCGCGTCGGTCGACGCAGCGCGGCAGTGGATGGCAGGGGCTTCCCCGCTGTCGGATCTGCCGGCGCCGGGCGATGGCGGCTCGGTGGTGTTCCGCTTTGGTGCCGTGTTGCCGAGTGTTGTCTGCTCGCCGCTGTATGTCTGCGCGATCGCGCTGCAGCCGGGCGAACAGCACCGCGATGTGCTCGCCGGCGACCCTGTGCGTTGGCAGGTCCTGCCGGCGGTGTCGGGCGATGGCCCGACTCGGCGGACGCACGTGGTCGTCAAACCGACCGATATCGGCCTCTCCACGAACCTGGTAATCACGACGGATCGCCGCACGTACGTCATCCGCCTGGTGTCGCGCCGCGATGACTGGATGCCCGTGGTCGCGTTCTCCTACCCCGAGGACGAAGCGGCCCGTTGGGCGGCCGTAAGCGCTGCAGCGGAGCGCACCCGTGTTGCGACCGTCCTGCCCGAGACTGGACAGGTGCTCGGGGATCTCGATTTCGGCTATCGGATCGCAGGCGATAAGCCGCGCTGGCGTCCGCTGCGCGTCTACAGCGACGGGGCGAAGACCTACCTGGAGTTCCCGGAGGCGATGGGCTCCACCGAAAGCCCGGCACTGGTGGCCATCGGCTCGGATGGCGGCCAGCAGCTGGTCAACTACCGGGTTTCCGGTCGGCGCTACATCGTTGATCGCGTACTGGATGAGGCGCTGCTCGTGGTCGGCGTCGGTCGCAAGCAGGTCAAGGTGCGCATCGAGCGGGAGGGCGCGTGATGCGCGCCCTGTTCGCTCTGCTCTGCGTCGTGCTGCTCGGGGGGTGCGCTGTGTTTCGCAAGGCCCCTGAGCCGTCCGATTGGGTCGCAGCCGCCGATGCGGCGTTCCTTGGCGGCGAGGTTGCGCATCGAGCCGCGGCGGTACTGCCCGTGGCGGCGACCACGCTCGTGGTCGAGGCGAAGACGCCCGCCGATGGACAGCTCCCCAGCGTGCTGTCCGAGGAAGTCGTGGCTGCGCTGCGGGCCACCGGCTTTGGCGTTGCTGAGGATGCCGGTGTACCGGGTCGACGGCTCCGTTTCGATGCATTTCCGGTCGGCGTTGATGTGTTGCTGCACGTCGAAATCGACGGCATCCGAGCTTCGCGGCTGTATGCGCGAAGCGAGGACGGCCGTCTTGAGCCGGCGAGTGCTCTCACTGTGAGGACCACCCGATGAGTACCGAAACCCCTGATAGCCCCGACGTCTTCCCGGCTCGCCCTGCGCGAGGCACCACGGGCGTGCGGCGCCTGAATCGGCTGCCGTTGGTTTTCGCGATCGTGCTGATCTGCGCCGTGGGCGGTGTCGTGATGTACACGATCATGGAGCGCGGGGCAGACGACGGTGGGGCGCGTGGGCGCGCCGCTGCGAAGGTGGACCCTGCGACTTCCGTCGGTGTGTTCGACCAGGCGCCGACTGCCGGCCTCATCGAGGCGCGCGAACCACCGCCGCCGCCGCCCGCAGCGGTGGGGCCGGTTCGGCCGCCGCGTAGTGTGGAGCGACCGCGTGCGACCGCGCCGGTGGCTGCAGCGCCGGTCGACGCTCAGTCGTACTCCGCCGAGTGGCAGGCGTACCGTCAGCAGCAGCAGCAAGTGCGATCGATGCGCCAACAGACGGCCATGAGTGCGCTTACAGCGTCGCCGAGCGTGGGCGACTTCTCGCGCGCAGGCGGCGGGGCAGCGGGAGCCGCGGGGCAGGGCGGGCCGGGCCTCGATAGCTCGGGTGCGCTCGACGCGGTGGCAGCTCGAATGGATCGGATGGCACAGCTCGCGGCCGGTTCCTCGGCGAGCGGGGAGGACGAGAACCGGGCCGCTGAGAAATCGGCTTGGCTGGACAGCCCGCCTGCTGCGAAGGACTACCTGCCCACGGGTCGCAAGCCACTCGTCAGCGCCTTCGAGGTCAAGGCCGGCACCGTGATTCCGGGCGTGATGATCGGGGGCATCAACAGCGATCTGCCTGGTCAAATCATCGGGCAGGTCAGCGAGCACGTGTGGGACACCGCGACGGGTCGGCATCTGCTGATTCCGCAGGGCTCGCGACTGCTCGGCACCTACAGCAACCAGGTGACGCGCGGGCAGTCGCGTGTGCTCGTGGGCTGGCAGCGGATCATCTATCCGGACGGCTCGTCGCTCGACATCGAGGGCATGCCCGGCGTCGACCAGGCGGGCGCCGGCGGCTTCCGCGACAAGGTCAACAACCACTATGGCCGCGTCTTCGGCGATGCGCTGCTCATGAGCCTGTTCGCTGCCGGCATCCAGCTTAGCCAGCCGGAGGCGCAGGTTGGTGGGAGCTACGACAGTCAGCAGATTGTGGCCGCGTCGCTGGGGCAGCAGCTCGGCCAGGCTGGCATGCAGATCACGCAGCGAAACCTGAACATCCAGCCGACGCTGGAGATTCGCCCCGGCTACCGCTTCAACGTGATGGTCACGCGCGACTTTGTGGTGCGGCCGTGGGAAGGCTGAGCGCGCTGGCAGCGTTCGCTCTGCTCGCAGGGGGCGTGTCGGCGCCCTCTGCGGGGAGCGTGGGCGCGGTGCTGCCGGAGCGCGTTCCCACCCCGATGCTCAACGCGGGGCCCATGACCTACTACGTGAAGCTCGATGGCCGCTGGTACGCCTCGGCGACGCAGGGGGGGATCGCGACCTTCTTCCTGGATCTCACTGGCGTTCGAGCGCCGTTGGTGGCGATGAGCCAGTGTCGGCGGAGCGATGGCCAAGCCAGCGGGTTTACGCGCTGGGCCTACTACTACGGGCCGTCGTACTTCCCTGTCTACGGGCTGCGCGCGGCGCGCCTGGTGCGTCAGCAAGGGCCCGATCGCCGCATCAACTATCTCGATCTGGAAACCGTTTCCGGCAACGTCATCTGCAACCAGGAGGTGCCCGCACCCAATCTCAACACGCCACCGCCGCCGGGCGCTGGCGTTCTGTTCGCAAACGGCTTTGAGGGGATCTTCGGATCAGGCTTCGAGCGTTAGCACAGATTTGACCCCCACGCCGGCGGCGAGCTCCCCACTCGCATACCCCTGTTGCTGGCGTGGGGGTCAATCCTCAAGCGTAGCAATCTCTCAAAGGCGGCCTCTGGGCCGCCTTTGTCTTTGAAGGGCAACACCGCGCCCGCACAGTGCGCGCCGCACGCTGCGCCGCGCAGGCGCCTGCAGGGCCCTCCCAGCTCGACCCCTCGGCTCTTCTTTTGGCGTTCAAACGCTGTTGCTTTGGGGACATAGCCCTGGGCGGCCATGGATGGCCGCTCCGAGTCGCAGACGCGAAGCGGCTGCCTGCTTCTTCGACCTGCAAAGCAGGATGGGATGGGCCGACCTTTAGCCTTTGAACCCCCGACATTTAACGGTAAGAACCGCAGCTACACCTGCGGACGCGATGGCGTCCGCCGCCCTTCCGGCCGCTCCCTCGATCGCAGCTGCGGGCTTGCCGGTGGCTTCTTGGGCTTCCGCCGCCCATGAAAAAGGCCCGCGCTAGCGGGCCTCTGGGGCGTTTTCTAGGGTCGGGGTGCGCTGCGGCCTGGCGCTTACTCGCCGAACAGCTTCTGCAGCCTCTGAATGCTCTCCAGCGCCGTTGCGCTGGGCGGCTTTTCTGGCGGCCCTTCGTCCGCCGGCGCGAGACTCTGGCCGCCTGCTGCCGCCGCGGCGGGCAGCAGCTCACCGATCGAGACAGGCCCCGATCTGCCAGAGCGCTCACGTGCCCGGTCACGCCGAGCCACGTTCTCCAGTTCTTGGACGCGGGCAGCCACGCGGTCCCGGCTTTCCTGCCGCCGCCACTGACGTAGCTGCGCGTACAAGCCAAGGGCCCGCCACAGCTTGTCCTGGACGATCTTGATGCCGGCGACGGAGCGAATCTCGCCGCCTCGGTGATGCACTCGCCATTCCTGGCTGCGCACATAGCCTTGCGCGATCAGCTCGCGGGCGGCGCGCTCTGTGCGCCGCAGCGATCGAGCGCCGTCGACGAGCTGGCCGTATGCGAACCCGTCGAGGTCGGTCCAGCTCTTGCGCTCCCACCGACGCGCCTCGCCGTCACCGCGCGGCACAGCAACAAAGCCACCGCGAAGATCTGCACAGGCGATCAGGGTGCACAGCAGCGAGACGACGTTCCGAGCGCCATCGCACCGCTTTGCTCTTTCCCTGGCGCCGCCAGACCACACGGGCGCATCGGCAAACAGTGCCTGGTAGGCCGCGCCATGCGGATCGGCCGCGACGGCCTGCAGGCGGGCTATCGCCTGCTCGATGAGGCGCGGATAGCGAGCACGCTCAGGACGACGCCAGTCGAGCGCTCTGAGGGCTTTTCGCGGATCTGTGTCGTGGGGTGTCGGTACTACGTGCGCCATCGGCCTCCCCCGCGCGGGGGGAGGCTTTGGCTGAATGATGGCCCGCTCATGCCTTCCCTTCGTTTGCCCACAGTTGCAAGCCGGGCAAACGAAGGGTTAGGATGCGAGCACAAATCACGGCGCCCGGTGCATCTTTCCCTAGGTTCTCCGGTCCCAAAACCCTCAAGGCGCCAACCTTGGGGGTTTTGCATTTCTGGCGGGGAGTTTACTCCGCGCCGCGTTCACGGCAAACGCCGCGAACTTCCACAGAAGTGTAAGCCAGACAGCCCCTTAGGTGAACAACCTCGGCTACCGGGCAAGAAAAAGCCCCGAGGCGTACCCCGGGGCTTCCTGTCGGCTCAGCTTGTGGCGGTATGTCGCGCCGCCCCGCATCGGTGCTTCCGACGTGGGCATGATCCTTGAGCCGTCGACGGAAGTCCCTACGCCTTTGCCTGCTTCGGGGGTCAGACTTTTGCTCATGCGCGTGTCAGTTGACGCCCCCCCCGGCAGCAGCAATCCATCGTGGTGCTGCTGCCTCAGGCCCTTGCCTTAGTCAGACATGCGGGAGGAAATTGACCACGCGGCCATCAGTACGATCGCCGACACGATCGCCCACGCGACTAAGATCCCATCGAGGTACGCGAGCACCCCGCACGAGACGAAGACCAGCACGAAGACTGTCCTGTACGCCCAAGCTCTTGTCGTCGGTGTCATGGTTGCTGCTCTCCGGTGGGACGGTGGTGGTGCTTCTTGATCGGCACGCTGGCGAGGTTGTGACCCTGCGGGCCCGCGATGTGGCGTCATGTCGGGCACCCCCGCATCCCTCGTCGAGAGGGGGATTCAGGGGCTGCCTTCAAAGTGCTGCAGACGCAGCTCCTCGCATCGCGCAACGATCGCCCTCTTAGCTCTTGCGCTTCTGAACACGCCAACCAGGTAGACGGCAACAGCCAGCACATTGACAGCGATGGGTCCGTATGGAAGGGCCGCGTTAGGGTCCACTAGCGCCGGCATCCACCCCATGAACAACACGAAGAGCATGTTCCCCACCAGGATGCCCATCGCTACTTTCATCGACGCGCTGGCAGAGCGCGCTCGTTCCATCGCGGCGCGGATGATGGGGTCTTTCTCCAGCTCGATTTCAAATTCGGCCATGGTCGCACCAGCCCGGATAGCGCTGATTGAGGTACGTCACCAGAAGTTGCCGACTCACATCGTCTACCAGAGGCGACATGGTGCTGTGCTGCAGCGTAGCCAGGTCGAGGTCCTCAAGGGCTGCAAGGAACTCCTGTTTACGCTGGCGGTTTTCTCTCCGCAGCCGGAAGAAGGAGACGACCGCGGTGGAGAGCGCCGCAGCCACTACGAGCGTGACAGCAAAGCCTAGCTGCAGCAGGCCGACGGACAGCAAGAGCGAAGCGCCGATCAAGGTAGAGGCGAGAACTGCGAACGGCGCAATCATCCACCGCTGGTCCAACGGCGGGAGGGCTACGACCTGCGGACCATCGGCGTACATCCGACTGCGCGGTGAAGAAGGTTGAATCATGAATACGGTTCCTGAGTTGGGGCAGAGAGAGGCTTATGGGCCTACGAACCGCACGTCGCCGGAGCCTTGCACGCGCGTGTCTCGCTGCGCAGGACTCCCAGCAACCACGATGTCGCCCGACCCGTAGAGGCGTGACTTCACCGACTGCGAGGCCCGGGCGTGGATGTCACCGCTGCCCTTCAGCTCGCAGTCCAGGCTGACCGTCTCTAGATCCTTTGCGCGAACGTCACCAGAGCCAAGAAGCACCACGCGAAGATCGTCGACGCGTCCATCAGCGGTGATCGCGCCCGAGCCCGATAGACGAAGGGTGAGCGTCTTCTGGTAGACGGCCGAGAGGAGAACGTCGCTGCTGCCTTCCAGCTCGATGTCGGGGCAGACGGGCGAGGCGACGAACACCACGACGCGCCCCATACCAGGTGTGTTCCCGACGGTCGCAGTGACATCGACGCCGTTGACCACGATGCGCCTGCCAGCCGCGATGGCACCGCGGGAGGCATACACATGTATGTCTCCAGTCGACGCGAAACCACCGTTGGCTGAAATCGTTGCGGTGCCGTCGGTCTGGATCACCACACCCCGGTTATCCCCAATCACCACCCTTCCACCGCCTACAACACAAGTCGAGGCGCCGCCGCTAATAGACAGCTCGCCGCCTACGAAGCTGACGGAAGCGGAGGCGCACGCCGCTTCGCTCTCGCCGGCAACCACGACTGTGCTGGCAGCGGAGTGGCACCAGAAAACATCGATACCACCCCGAATACGGATTCCAGCGATGGGCAGGCTCTTGCGACCGAGGCCCCCTAGGTCCGGTGAGACGGTCGTGATCTTCAGGGCCTCGAAGCCAGCGGTGGGTGGTACACCCGGCGACTGCAGGTTGCTTCTGAAGAGATCGAAAAGCATGGCGGTGTTCATGTTGTCCCTCCGAGGGATGGGTTCGCGGGTCTTGGCGCTAGCGATGACGGGAGTGGGCAGCTTGTGTGGTGCGCGTCGCAAGGTTGGAGACTCAGCGATCACCTGTTCGAGCGCTGGCGGAGCGCTCGAAGCTGCGCAAGGCCGGTGCGGGAGCCAAACAGCCAGGTGAAGCACGGCGGCGCCAGAACGGGCAGCCAACACAGCGCGGCCGCCTTGGCGGCGGGTGCCGCGGCCGCAAGGCCTCCTACCCAGAACATCAGCAGGGTGGCTCCCGTCGCGAGGATGGCCAGCGTACGAAGGAAGCCGAGAAGGTTGCCGGCAGCGGCATCGAATCGACGGATCATGTGGTGGTCTCCTTCGGCGCTAGTCGCGCCTTGTATGCGTACAGAGTGGTTTTCGATATGTCCAATTTTTCCGCGATCGATTCCACCGACAGCGAGCCTTCCGTCAGCAACGCTTTGAGGTGGGCTTGCTCTTTCTTGTCCAACTTGAGCGGTCGCCCGCCGACACGCCCCCGAGCCCTCGCAGCGGCGATTCCGGCTTGGGTTCGCTCTACCAGGAGGTTGCGCTCGTACTCCGCGAAAACACCCACAACCTGCAGGAAGGCTCGCCCCGCGGCCGTCGTCGTCTCAAGGCGCTCGGTCAGGCTCTCGAAGAACACCCCTCGATCGCGCAATAGGTCGACGATGCGAATCAGCTCGACAACCGAACCAGCAAGGCGATCTAGGCGCCAAACAACGAGCGTGTCGCCGCGGCGGATGTGCTTTAGCAGGGCTTCAAGCTCGGGCGCTCCGGTCTTGGCGCGGCGAGGCCCTGAGCGCGCCACGCGCTCCACGATGATTTGAGTGCAGCCGGAGCGTCGCAGCGCGTCCTCCTGCAGCGCGAGGTCCTGGTCACTCGTGGAGACTCGGGCGTAGCCGATCCGCATGCCTACGCCTGGCAGCTCCAAGGTCCCGGGGTCTTGGGCGTCGCGGGCCATTACCGCCCCTCGTGCCCTTGCCAGTGGATGGCGGAAATCTCACGCCGAGCTTTCTCGCTCACCCTCAGCAAAACGACTCGCACCCCAAAGAGGATGACGATGAGTGCCGCCCCTGAAGACATGATGAAAGTCTGCTGCTCGTGAGGAATTTCGACCGCGAAGTAGATGATGACCTGAACGCAAAGCACCCAGACCATGGCGAGGGTCGTGTGTCGCGCCACCCTTGAAGCCGACGACGCTTTCGTTTCCAAGGCGTATACCAAGGCATCGGTTTCAGTTCGGAAAGGCATGCTCAGCTCCTTTCATCATCTTGAAGACCCCAGCTCACAGCCAGCCGCTCGAACGCTTCGCCGCCTTCAGGGAAGTAGCGGTGAACCTCCTGCATGCAGGGGTGATCCAACCGCAGCACCGCGAGGCAATCCTCGTGGATCTTCGTATCCAGGCCGCGCAGCTCCGTGAGGTCGAACGGGAAGCGATGCCCGTTGTAGAGCCCCAGCAGGAAGGCCGCGACACGCTTGCACTGGCCGCTGTCGCCGTGCGCAATCTCGAAGAGCCGGCGTAGAGCCGCTTCGCCATCAGCGTGCACGCTCTCGTCGTTCCGCACGGTCTTGCGGACATGGAAGTACGCCGCGGCCTTGGGCACCTCGGCATCGATGCTCACCAGCTCCAGAGCCGCCAGCACGAGTTCGGCCTTGTTCTTCGGCGTCAACTTGCGGCGCACCGTCTCCAGGCCTTCCTCGATACCCTCAACTGTCGCCCGGATCACTTCGCGATCGAACGACTGATTCACTGCGGTTGCGTTCATGCCAGCTTTCTCCTTTTAGCGGTCTCGATCAGCGCCTGTTCTATGCAGGCGGTTGCACTCGGCGCGAAGCCATCACTCTCCAGCTTGGCCAAAGCGTCAGCAGCTTCTGGTCTCAGCACACCGCCTGGGATGCGACGGCCACCAGCTTTGACCTTACGCGCTTCGCTGTTGCGGACCATTTCAGCTGCGGAGAGCGTGGCGGAGCGCTCGGCGGGGGTAGCGTCGGAGGATTTCACTGAAGTAGCCACCTGATGCTTACGTGGGCTACTACGCTAGCCAGAACGAACCAACTTCCGCGCATCGCGAGTCTAAAAACCCACAAGGAGAAGAGCCCGCCACTAGTCTGCTGCGCACCTTGCGCGTGGATGCCCCAGGCCAGGTACCGAGCTGAGGCATACATAGCCACAGCCCCAAAAACCAGCGCGATGTCAAGCGGGAAGAACTGAACGTCGCTCATGCTCAGTACCTCGTAATACTGCCAACGGCCTTTTCGTTGCGGTTCATACCGTCTTCCCCCAGTTCGCGAACTCGCGCAGGCCGCGCCCATATGCTTCGTCTACAGTCATCGCAACAAGCGCGCCGCGGTAGGAGCACACGACCCATCCGATCCTCTGTCCTTTTTCATCGCGGATCTTTGCGGCTTCTTCAGACACGCGCAGGACATCAGAGTCACGGCAGTGCCCGTAGTAGTTGTTTAGCTCCCACTCGTAGCAGAGCATTCCTGCGTTCAAGGGGAGTGCTCTCATTTCGTCGCTCAGCCGGATCTCGGGCAGAGAGTCGACAAGCGGCAGTTCATCAATCTTGCCGCAGACCACGTCCTGACGACGCCGCTTCTCGTCAGCCCGCGCCTGGGCTTCTTCCAGCTGCTTTGTGAGCTTTTCCGCAGACTCCTTCCGCGCTGCTGCACGAGCCTGAAAGTCGATCAGCTCGGCTGCTACTCCGCGCTCTGCGCCCAGCGCCTTGGCCGCGGCCTCGGCTTCCGCCACGCTCGGGGCCGACCACTGAACATCGCGGTTGCCGCTGTGGGTTTCGAGCCCGTACCGCACATTGCCGAATTCGTCAGCCACGTTGCCCCACCACGCCCGCTTGATCGTCAGGTGTTCCACGTTGACTCTCCCATGAGGCCAGCGGTCGCTGGCGTGTTGATATAGTCGCACCTTACGCGCGTAAGGTCAAGCGATTTCGCTATTGATTGTTCCTATCAAGAGCGATCCAGAATCAAGAGAACAACATCGACCGTCGCACCCTCGAAAGCATTGGCGAACACCGGACCCCATGTGTGGGTCAACCCGCGAGCAAGCACCTTCCCTCGCGCACTGGCCGGCAGCACTGCTACCAGCCTTCCCTTTGGCGCCAAAAGAGAAGCTGCTTTTTCAACGTGGCTTTTCCATCGCCCCTGGCTGTACGGCGGATTCATCACCACACGGTCGAAGCGCGCTTCGCACGCATCCGCCCAAGCAAGGAAGTCCGCGCATACGGCGCTGTGCCCTTTCGCTCTCAGCACTTGGCAGTGCAGCTCCGACACCTCCACACACTGCAGCTTGCCGGCGAGCAAGTCCGCGAGCCCGCCGAGCCCTGCGGAGGGCTCAAGGACACGGTTCGCCGGCTCGACCTGGGCCAGCGCGATCGCGGTCGCAGCAACCTCGTGAGGCGTCGGGTAGAACTGGTGCGATCGATGATCAGGGATGTGGCCTGAGGCGATGATTTCTCGCACAACGGGCCCCTGATCGAAATCGAAGGTCCAGCGCGTTTCCCCGCGAACCAGCGAGGGCACACCACCGATCGCTGCGAGCACCGCTTCGACCTGTCGGCGCAGCTCGCGATCCTTGCTCTCGTACGGGAACACCAGAGTGCGCGGGACGTTTGTGCCTCGGCTCTTCGGGTCCAAGCGCTCGAAGGCCGGGCCCATGCGGCCGAGAAGGTCAAGCACCTCGAAGGGCAAGAGCTTCTTCAGCAGGGTCGGCGCCGCCTTCGGCCGTTCCTTCGGCGGCTCTCGGAACTGCGAGGGGATAGCGGTCGGGTGCAGGCTGGCCAAGATGGCATTGAGCCTCCAGGCCATATCAGGGTGGATCTCCAGGTGTGCCGTGCCAATGCCGCGGTACACCCGAAGGCGCAGCGCACCGCCGTCCACAGAGATCCACTTGCCCGGGGTCTGCGCTGCATAGCTGACAACCGCATTGGTCGCATTCCAGCGCGGCACGTCGCGCCCCATGAACCGCGCGATCACGGCGCGAAGGTCGTTGATGTAGCCGCACGCGTGATAGTTGGCGTGGGAGCCAGACCACGCGCCAGGGATGATCATCCGGCTGCTGAAACCCTCTGGGCGGTTCGTGACGTGGCGCCTGGACAGAGCGCTGAACACGCCGTCGACGCGCTCTGCAAAGAAGCGCTCACGGCTCGACAGCAGCGCCTCGAAGGTGGGCACCACGGTGTCCAACTCGAAGGCCGGCGTGGTGAGGGCTTCGATGTTCTTTTGCCACTCGTTGCGCCGCGCTTCCGGCATGCAGTCATACACATCGGTCAGCGCCATCGCTTTCGACCAGAAGTCCGCATCGAGAGCCGCGATTGCTCCCGTCGTGTCCATCAGCTCGTTGAGTGTCATCCGACAGCGCCCGGATCGATCCTTGGCGTCAGCGGCCCGGAGGTAGTAGCCCAAGGCGCCGGCGGTCTCGTCCACCAGGTCGGCCGCCAACTGCTCGATGCGGGCGCGCATCGAGACCCGCGCCTCCAGAAGCCCGCCGAGAGCGCTGCGCTCGCTCAGCTCGTGGTGTGGCTTTGTGAAGCCTTCCCACACATCGACGGCGAAGCCTTCGGACACATCAGCACGCACCAGGTCAAGCATGTTCCTACCCCTATCCGGTCAAGAAGAGTCCGGAAACCTGCAGAAGGGGTTTCCGAACGTTTGATTACCGTACGGGTTTCCGAACGCTTTTGCAACCACTATAGTGTAAGTTCCGGGGCCGACTGAGAGCGTCCGGTAACCGGTGGTTTATCGGACGCTGCTGCTGGGGAGGGGGGTTTGGGCGTGTAAGCCATAAAAAGTCCAGGACAGGATTTGGCTTACGTCTGCGCGGACGCGGGATTGCTCTTGCTGGGCTGGGTCCGCCTGGTCGGCGCAGCACGCCAAAGCGTGAACCCTGTCGCGGAACAAATGGGACGAAACGGAAGAGCCGGGCACAACAAGGGCGGTCGGTGGCGGTGCGGAGGCGCGGGCATTGCAGCTGTGCAGGGGCCGCACGACAGTGGCGGCGCCGCAGGAACCGCGGCAACGACAGAACGAACAGGGGCGACATGGTTACTTCTCTTGAAACGACGATAGAGGTTCTCTTTGATCTTGAGCCCGGCGAGACCAACTTGTGGTCGGTCGCGGCTTCTGTCCCGTGCGAACGGGCTTTGTTAGACGCTTGGGTGTTGTGCCTTGGCTTGAAGGACCGACTGACGCTCGCGGCGTCAGGTGCCGCGCTGGGTGGCGATGTGGCGCGTGCTTACACGTTCAGTGCAACGAGCGCACAGGCGCTTTTTGATGCATCGCTGCCTGCTTACGTCGGCAACCGGGCGGTAACGCGGTTGCTGCTGGAAGCGACACAGGCGCTCGACCTGGTCGTGGAGCAGCTGGGCGCCGCTGAGGAAGCGGCGTGGGCGAGCCTCCAAGGTGAGGAGGCGGCGCTGCTGGCCAGCCAAGCCGATACGGCAGCGAGGGCGGCGCTTGAGGCGCGGGATCTCGTGCAACGCGGGGCAAGTGTGCCCTCCGCGGTGGCTGATCGAATCGAAGGACTACGACCCGCAGCGTGATCGCTGCAGCCATGAAAGGGCGGCTTCCAAGCCGCCCTTCTCATGCGCGACACCTAGCCTATAGTGAAAGTTCAGAGGTTCCACTATAAGCTAACCGCCGGGGCTCTTTCCCCGACGACAGGGAGTAGTGCAGTGAAGTCCATCCGTTTTTTGGTGCCCGCCTTGCTCGGCTTGGCGGCGCTCGACGCCACCGCTCAGAGTTGCACGAGTTTGGTGGTCAATGGCCAGAGTGTTTCTTATGGCGGGTTTGAAGTTCGGGTTACGAACATTGGTGCACCGTGCGATGCGGGGTTCGCCACCAAAGTGATGCCGGAGGGCGAGCAGCCGCTCGGCAGCGGCAACGTCATTGCACAGGTTTGGCCTTTCAATCAGCCCGACCCTATCGATGGGTCGAGCTGGTCGCTCAGCAGCGTCGCGTCGCTCACGCCGCCCGGCGGGGTGCCGGTTCCCTTGAACACCTACGAGGGTCGATACATTGGCAGCTCGTGGGTGCTCGGCACTGACGAGGCGTACACGGTGCGCTTCTCGGCGTTGCCAAACGCCTTCATCGGCGATGGCCCTCAGTGCTTCCTGTTCACCGCCGGCAACCTGCAGAGTTTCGTCGGCGAGCCGTTTGCTGTGAATCTGTCCGAAGAGACACCAGCCAATCGCCCCAACAACACTGCTGTGCTCTGCGTCGCGCCCGGCGGCGGAAATTCTGGCCCTGATCTGTCGATCACGAAAACCGACGATGTGGATCCGGTTTCGGCGGGTGGCCTGGTGACCTACACGTTGACCGTGATCAACGAAGGCGACGCGATTGCTGAACTCTCCCGAATCACCGATGTGCTCCCTGCTGGCTGGACGTTCGTCAGCGCCACGGCATCGATCGGTTCCTGTTCCCACGCGTCGGGCACGGTCAACTGCGGTGTCGGCGGCATCATCGCCGGTGGCAGCCGCACGGTGACTATCGTTGCGCAAGCCCCGTCCGCTGCTGGCGTCTACGTCAACAACGCGAGTGTGGTGACGGCGTCGGCCGAATCGAACACGGAGAACAACACGACGCAGGAGACCACCACGGTCATCGGCGGGGTAGATCTTTCGTTCGGCAAGACCGGTCCTGCGACCGTCGCGGCTGGCGCTCCGATCAGCTGGACGATTAGCGGTAGCAATGCAGGCCCGTCCGTGGCCACCAACGTCACCGTGACCGACAACGTGCCTG